>WNGI01010109.1_pt1 | contig 11743 bp, 14 predicted proteins | sample 5400621 | NCBI WGS metagenome assembly WNGI01 (sample SAMN13153374, study PRJNA577476) | soil metagenome | isolation source: 20 cm soil or saprolite under Garry oak tree replicate 1 | place: USA:California | collected 2016-06-15
TCGGCGGTGAACGCCACGTAGGTCGGCGAGCCCTGCGACACCGTCATGCTCTTCTCGGAGGAGAGCTGGCCGGTTCTGGTGTCTTTTGCCGTGAACGTGACGTCGGCCTGCGGCGTCGGCGCGACGCCGTTGACGAATGTGTTCGAGTTCGACTCCGGCAGATTCAAACTGAACGATCCCGACTGGCCGGCCGCGACCGTTCCTATCAGGTTGCCGTTGGCCATCGCCTGCAACGGATTCGCCGTGCGGTTCACGACGACGACCGGGAAGTCGGACGTGTAGTGGCCGGTGCATCCAGCAACGAGGAGCGTCACGAGGCCCCAGCCGACGCGCAGCGATCGCTTCACGAGCATGGTGCTGAAATCCCCCGCGCCGCCAGAGCAACGGCGGTGCCAAGCTCAACCTTTTAAGAATGGGGGAATCTTAGCGGAAACGCGCGGCGAAAGGGAGTCGCGGAAGGGGCGGAGAGGACAGTGTCCCCTCCGCCGAAGAGCGCTATTCCTTGATGACCGTCGTCCCGCTGCCGCGAGCCGCCATCGCGATGATGACGACGAGCAGCACGAGCGCGATGGCGCCGATGGCGATCCAGATCGGATTCGCCCACCAGGCACCGCCGCCGCTGTGGGTGTTGATGTTGACATCCACCTTGCCCTGCACGGGCTGACCCTGCGCGAGCGCCAGCGCCGGCATGGCGAGCGGGCCGAAACACATCACCGCGACGAGCATCAGGGATGCGATGAGAAATCGCATGGACAGTTCCTCCTGTTCAGGTCTCTACATGACCCGAGCCAGGAGGAGCTGTTGCAAAAGGCGTGAGCTGATCGATTACCGATCCGAAATTTGAATGTTCTGGCGAACCTTCTTGAACGTGTTGTCGTACGTACCCGCCTCGGTCCGCGGCGCGACGCCAATGACGTAGAGCAGGCTGCCGTCGCGCAGCTCCGTCGTCGACAGCGAGATGTACTCGGGCTGGCCCGTCACCTCGGACACGTTCGCGAGCTGGACGGTAATGCCGTTGCGGCCGCCGACGTTGTCGTTGCGCGCTTTGCCGGACTGCTGCAGCTGCGCGTTGCTCTGCGCGAAGTTGCGAAGCAGCGAGTTCGTATCGTTCTGCAGGTTGCCGGTGCCCTGCGCCACGCCCACCTCGATGCCGTGCGTGAACGCGCTGCCGCCGTTGTCGCCCTGGAAGTAGGCACCCTGCGGCGCGTACGTGATCGAGGTGCCGGCGCTTTCAACCGGCGCCCAGTTCGACGGCACGCTCACGCGCAGCGCGTTGGTCGGCTGATACGTGCGGAAGCTGCCGGACGGCGGATCGACGTTCACCGCGCGTCCCGTCGTCCCGACCGGCGTGCGCCGCTGATTCTGCTGCTGGATCTGCTGCGCCGTCAGCGCCGGCGACATCCCCTTCAGCCGCGCCTGCGCGCGCCCGAACTCGCCATTGTTCCCGGCGGTATCGCCGTTGACGGCCATCATCTGGGCTTCCTTCGTAATGTACTGGTAGCGATTGCCCGGGTTCGGGTGATCGCTGAGGAACTGCGGCCCGCTGCTGCCGCCCTGCGCCTCAATGGTCCTGAACATCTCCGCCATGTGACGCGGATCGTAGCCGGCGCGGGCCATCACGTGCGCGCCGTTGATGTCGGCCTGCGTTTCGTACTCGCGGCTGAACTTCATGAAGTACGTGCTGATGCCGAGGTTCGAACCCTGCGCGATGATGCTCCCGGCGGTGCCGCCCACGATGGCCCCGAGGATCTGCCCCGCGACGGCGCCAATTTCATACGGCGTCGCCCTCGTCTGCTGAGCGGTGCCATGCCGCAGCATCACATGGCTCATCTCATGCGCCATGACGCCGGCGACTTCGCCCTCGTTGTGCGCGGCTTCAATCATGCCGCGGTTGAGGAACATCGGTCCTCCCGGCAGCGCGAACGTGTTGAGCTCCTTCTGGTTCACGACCCGGAACGTGTAACGAAACTCCGGATGCTGGAACTCGGGCGGGATCGCCGCGACGAGGCGCTGACCGATGCCGTTGATGTACTCGTCGACCGCCGGGTCGTTGAGCAGCGGCAGCTCCTTGAGCGCCTGAGCCTCCGCCTCTTTCCCGAGCTTCACGTCGTCCGACACCTTGTACTTATTGGGCGGCGCGACGATTTGGGTCTGCGCCGACGCGGTGCCGAGCGCGACCGTAAGCAGGAAGATCGGAACAATCCTGATGTACAGACGAGTGGACATTACTGACCTCATGGCGCTCGATAGTGCAATCACATTGCCGATCGTGCAGATCGGCGACCACCCCGGATTAATAACGCAACGCCAATCCGGCCGTCACGCGCCAGAAGCTCAGCCGGGTGCCTCCGATGGTGACGGCGCCGGAATCGCTCGTCAGGTTCTTGAAATGGCGGAGCTCGAAACGCGCGCCGGCGCGCGGAGAAACGAGTCCGATCACGCCGCCGCCGATGTCCAGCCCCAGCAGATTGCTCTTCGTATCCAGGATGCCTGCCGTCGTGCTGACCTGCGCATGCATCAGCCCGACGCCCGAGACCAGGTAGGGCCGCAGCGACTCCTGTGTAATCACTTTGGGCACCGTGATGACCACGTTGCCCGTCAGCGTCGTCACGACGCTGCTCGTCACCGTGCGGCGGATCCCCTGACCGAAGAACTGGGGCGTCTGCTCGACGTCGCCCTCCACGCCCAGGAAGCTGGGGGTGAGGATCATCGTGGAGACGCCGAAGGTGATCTTCTTGTTGGAGGCTGTCGGTTCCGCGATGGCGATCGTGGTGCGGCCGGCGAACTTGCCGCCGACGAAGGGGACGATCAGCAGATCCGTCTGCGCAAGCGCCGCGTGGGGCGCGAGCAGCAGCAGGAACACGATCGTGAATGCTTTACCCAACAAACAGCTTGAGGAAGGTCCGGGCGAAGAGCGACGAGGTGACGTCGCCGTTCTGCAGTGCGAACGGCTCGCTCAGGCCGTCACTGTTGGCGAGGAGGATGAGCGTCAGGTGGCGCCCCGGCACCTTCAGATAGAGCGACGAGTAGGCGCCAGGTATGGTGCCGAACTGCCAGTAGATCGTCTCGCCGTTGTAGGTCTGCACGAACCAGCCAAGGCCCGTCGGCATTCCCGGCTGGCGGTTCCACATCATCTGCATCGTCTCGCGGTGGAGCAGGTAGGCTGTGTCGAGCGCGGCGTCGAACTTCGCGAGATCCGCGGCCGTGGAGATGACCCCGGTCGCCGCGTTCACGGACTTGTTGATCGACGTGTTCGGCGTCACGGTGTTGCCGCTGACCTTGTAGGGAACCGCGAGCCGCTTCAGCACGCCGGCGAAGCGATCGAGCTGTGACGCGCTGAACTGCACGCGATCGTCGGCTGACTGGTCATCCACGTTCTGCGCCGGGACCGAGTCGAACATGTTGACCCGCTCGAAGACGCGCACGTCGAGCGCCTGGCGGAAGGGCATCAGGTCTTTCTGGATGCAGTTCTCGGCGACGCTCGTGAGGAACGCGTAGCGGCTCTGATCGTATTTGAAGGTCCTGTCGCTCGAGCGGTGGACCAGCGCATCGCGGATCGTGATCGATCCGTCGGGCGCCATCACCGCGCGCTGCTGGATGCGATCGTCGAGCGAGAGGTGGTTGTTTTCGACGCAGCCTTCGAGGAGCAACGCGGAGGAAAGGGCCTCCGTCAAACCGGATATGTTGTACGGCGTGTCGATGCGCGGGCGCACCGCGTGCTCGACGTCGGCGAAACCAAGACCCGTGCTCCAAACGAGGCGTTCATTCTGGACGATGGCGGCGGACACACCGGGGACGTTCGCCTGGACGCGCAGCGCGTCGAGGTAGCGCTCGAAGAGCGAGAAGGTCAGCTCCTGCTGCGCGGACGCAGTTCGGGCGAGCGTGACCGACACGAGCACCGCGAAGAACGCGATTCTGGTGATGCGACCCATGGTCTTGGGGCTGGGAACCCTGGATGAGATGATAGCATCGGCTCTGATGGGGCTGTGCAGCACAAAGGTTCCTGTGTTACATTTTCGGCAACTTCGGCGATGACGGTTAATGTCTGGCGGCTGGTGAGGCAATTGCTGCGTACATCCGATATGCGGATCGTGCGGAGCGTCGTTCTCGCCCCTATTCTCACAATTGCAATCGTTTCCGTTTCCGCCGCCGAAGGCGTTCGCATCGTCCCCCTCGTGCGTGATGACGCGGTTCTGGTGTCCTTCGAGTTGACCGACGGCTACACGCCGGCGGTGAAGGACGCCGTCCACAGCGGACTGAAAACGACATTCACTTACGAAATTGAGCTGCGGCAGGACGTGCCCGCGTGGGTGGACCGGACGATCGCCACGTCCGTGATCACCAACAGCGTGCAGTACGACAACCTGACGCGGCGCGCGACGCTCACGCGCACCCTCGACGGCCACGTCGAATCCACCGAGACGACCGAAGATGAAGCCGTCATCCGGCAGTGGATGACGACGTTCCAGAAGATGCCGCTGTTCAAGACGGGGGAGCTCGAGACCAACCGCGAGTACTACGTGCGGGTGAGGGCGACGGCGCGGCCGACCAACGGGTCGATGCTGTGGCCGTGGGGTTCCGGCATCTCGGGTATTACGAAGTTCACGTTCCTTCGCTGAGCAATTCGTAGCGACGTCTCGTAGAGGCCGACCTTCACGTCGGCCTTTTTCATTTAGAATCGCGTCCGTCAGGAGGCTGCCATGGCCGACTCGGTCCGACTCGTCGACTACTTCTACGTTTCCCTTCCCAACAACGCGGGTGAGGGCGCGCGGCTGCTTGCGACGCTGCAGCAGGCGCGGGTGAATCTGCTCGCGTTCTCGGCGTTTCCGCAGGGGCGGAAGGCGCAGGCCGACTTCGTCCCGGAGGATGCAGCGGCGTTTCGCGCCGCGGCGAAGAAGGCGAAGTGGAAGGTCGTCGGGCCGAAGAAGGTGTTCCTGGTGCAGGGCGACGATCGGCTGGGCGCCTGCGCGGATCTCATTGGCGCGCTGGCGCGCGCGAAGATCAACGTGATTGCGTGGGACGCCGTCAGCGTGCACGGGCGCTACGGCGCGATCTTCTGGGTGGCGCCGAAGGACATCAGGAAGACGCAGAAGGTGATCGATTCGTGGACGGTGCAGATTGATCCAGTCGCCGCCGCCATCGCGACGCTTGGTCCGTAGCGCGCGATGCACACCGCCGTCATCTTCGCGAATCCCGGTCCCGGCGCACCATCACTTTCTTGCCGCGCAGCGATGCGCCCTTCATCGCCTTGACGACGTCGTCGGCGACATCCTCGGAGACCTCGACGAGCGAGAAGTTGTCGGCGATTTCGATCGCGCCGAGACTCTTCGACGTGATGCCGGACTCGCCGGTGATCGCGCCGACGAGATCCGCAGGCCGAATGCCCGCCTTCCGCCCGGCGCCGATGAACAGGCGGGTCAGGCTCGTGAGGGCGGTGGGGCTCGTGAGGCTGGCGGGACTCTCGTCGGTTGGAACGTCCAGCATCTTGATCGCCGCTGCGGCGACATCGAACAAATCGAATTCCTCCGCCAGCGACTCCACTACCACGCGCACATCGTCATAGTCGCCCGCGACGAGGCGCTCGCGGATTGATGCGCGCGTCAGCTCGAGGCGCCGCGCTTTCAGGTCCGCGACCGTCGGCACCGTCGCTTCTTCGATTTTCTGTTTCGTGAGCTGCTCGATGCTGCGCAGCAGGCGGAGTTCGCGCGGCTCGGCGAGCGTGATGGCCGTCCCTTCGCGGCCGGCGCGTCCCGTGCGGCCAATGCGGTGCACATACGACTCGGGCGCCGCCGGGACGTCGTAGTTGACGATGTGGGTGATCTGCTCGATGTCGAGGCCGCGGGCGGCCACGTCGGTGGCGACGAGCAGATCCGTCTTGCCCGAGCGCACGCGATTCATCACGGCGTCACGTTGCCGCTGTTCCATGCCGCCGTGCAGCGCCTCGGCGCGGTAGCCGTGGGCGTTCAGCGTCTCGGTGAGCGTATCGACCTCGAGGCGTGTGCGGCAGAAGACGATCGCGGAGGTCGGATCTTCCATCTCGAGGATGCGGTCGAGCGCCGCCGGCTTCTGCGCGCGGCGGACGATATAGGCCACCTGGCGGACGCGCGGCATCTTGCCGGCAGCTGTCTTCTCGCGCGCGATCGTCACGCGCTGCGGCTTCTTCAGGTGCCGCTCCGCGATCTTCAGGATCCGCGCCGGCATCGTCGCTGAAAACAGCGTCGTCTGCCGCGTCGCGGGCGTTTCGTGGAGGATCGTCTCGATGTCCTCGGCGAAGCCCATGTCGAGCATCTCGTCGGCTTCGTCGAGCACCAGCACGCGCACGGCGTCGAGCGTCAGCGTCTTGCGGCGCAGATGATCGAGCGCGCGGCCCGGCGTCCCGACGACGATGTCGGCGCCGCGGTCGAGGGCACGGATCTGCTGCTGCATGGAGGAGCCGCCGTAGACCGGCACGACGCTGAGACCCGTGCCGCGGGCGTAGCGATGGATGGCCTCGGAGACCTGCATCGCGAGCTCGCGCGTCGGGACGAGGACCAGAGCCCGCGTCCCGCGTGCAGATTCCTGCGCGAGCGTCTGAATGATTGGCAACGCGAAGGCGGCGGTTTTCCCGGTGCCCGTCGCTGCCTGCGCCAGCAGATCCCGGCCGGCCAGCATCAACGGGATGGTTTCGCGCTGCACGGGCGTCGGCTCTTCGTAGCCGAGCGCGGTGAGCGTGGAGATTAAGGTTTCGGAGAGGCCGAGGGACGGGAAACCGTTGGGCGCCGCGCGAGTCATCCAGCTAGTGTGGCGCGCAGGGACCTGGCCTGTCACGCCACGTTTCTATCCTTCGACCGGAGGATGGAGATGGCTGGACGAGTACTGTGTTTTGAATGCTACCGTTCGAGGCTCGATCGTCCCGAGCGGCTGCGGATGCCCATCCTCGCGTTTCCGCGTCTCCTCACCGAGCGCGAGCTGGATCACCGGCGCCAGATGCTCGCGCACCTGGGAAGCCGCCTCGACTCGCTTCGCTCGCCCGGGGCAAGCACGCACCGTGCACCCGACCCCCTCCAATCCGCATAGAATCGCGGCGCTTACCCTACTGGAGCGCCGATGCATCACGGAGAGGTCTCGCCGGAAATCGCCAAAGGCCTGCTGGCGCTGAAGAAGCGTCTCGAGGCCGCCAAAATCGCCTCGTCCAAGCTTGACGAGACGATCAATGTCGCGATCTGGAACATCCGCGAGTTCGGCAAAGTGCATCGGACGATACCGGCGATTCACTACATCGCGGAGATCCTCGGTCAGTTCGATCTGATTGCGATGGTGGAGCTGCGCAAGGACCTCGCAGATCTGGGCAAGGTCCTCTGGTTTCTCGGCCCGACGTGGGAGGTCGTCTATTCGGATTGGATCGACGATCCCGGCGGCAACGACGAGCGGGTGGCGTTCCTGTTCGATCGCCGGACGGTGACCTTCAACGGTCTCGCGGCGGAAATCGACGCGCCGCGGACGAAGAAGGCGAGGGAATACCTTGCGGGGCAGTCATTCTGGCGCGCTCCCTACATGGCATCGTTCCGGTCGGGCAACTTCGATTTCATTCTCATCGCGACGCACACGCGCTGGGGCGACAGCCTGGATGCGCGCCGCGGGGAGCTGCAGCTGCTGGCGGACTGGATCGACACACGCTTTGCGAGCGACTTCGTCGAAGACCACGACCTCGTCGTGATGGGCGACTTCAACATCCCGAAGCTGGACGACACGCTCTTCAAGGCGCTCACGAGCCGCGGCCTCATGATTCCCGAGTGCCTGCGGACGTTGAAGGTGGGCGACCGGGTGATTGGCGGCTCGAACCTGGGCGCCAGCGCGCGGTTCGATCAGATCCTGCATCTGCCGACGATGAAGAACCGGTTCAACGACAACGGCGGGGCGGTCGACTTCTGGATCAGCGACGGGAAGATCGACGAGCTGTTCCCTGGCTCGAACTACACGCGCCAGAAGTTCACGTTCCAGCTGTCCGATCACTTCCCGGTGTGGGCGCAGATCAACATCGACATCGACGGCCCGCGCCTCACGCAGATCGTTCAGGACGCGAAAAAGGACTCGTAGAAGCGGACCTACGGCGCGAGCGTCGCGGGCGCGGCGATCAGCTTCTGTCCCCCGGGAAGGATCACCGTCAGCAGGCGGCCGATCGGCTGGCCGTTCTTGACGGGCTCGAGTGTGACCGTCACCTCATCGCCGGCCTTGAACGCCGATCGCGAGAACCCACGCTGCGTCATCGCCGTCGGGTTCTGCGTCTCAACAGCCCAGTTCCGGACCGTTCCCTTATCGTCCTTCGCATCGAACTGAAGGAAGCAGTGTGGATTGCTCCAGGTCCACTCCGTGACCGTTCCCTTCAGCGTGATCTCCTTGCCGGTGTCGAGCGCCGCTGCGCCGTGATGCGCGAGGAGCGGAGCCGACACAAGCAGGATCCCCAGCACCGCCATGCTCATCTTTCGCATCGTGACCTCTCTTTTTACTTCCAACTTCTAACTTCTAACCTCTTACTTCGTTTTGGCCTGGCTCGCGATGACGCGTCTGTAGGCCGCGGCTTCGGACGCCGACGGAATCATCTCCATCAGATCGCTGCCGTTCGGCATCAGGCTGATCTTCAGCTTGTCGACTGCCATCCATGGCTTCGTATAGACGACCGGATCGTCCAGCGTGATCGTCAGCTCCATCGTCTGCTGATTGACGCGNNGAGGCTCGTGCTGTGCGGATTGCCCGCGTTGTCGAGCCACGTGCGGTCGTCCGTGCCGACGCTCTGGACGACCAGCGTGGTGTCGTCTACCCAGCGGCCCACCGAATAGCCGTACCAGCGCGGGTCGGGATTGGTGGGAAGCGCGCGGCCGTCGGTCCAGATGACGCGCCACCGCTTCTCGAACATGTAGAGGATCAGCACCTGGTTCGACGTCTGCACGATCTGGAACGGCCGCAGCTCGTACATGACGATGCGCGGAAAGCCGGTCGGATCGCCCATCGTCGAGAGCGGATCGTTGTCGTCGGTGACCTGCACGAGCCGGGTACCGTTGCCCGGGTGGTTGGCCTTGGCCATCTCCTCGCCTTGACGAGTGAACGGCGCGGCGACATGTCCCGTCGGCTGGATGCCGGCGTTTCCCGCATCCCACGTGCCCGAGAGATCACGGCGCGGGGCCGGTCCGGCGGACCCGGCGGGAGGCCCGGACAGGCCGGCATTGTTCCAGGGTTTCGTCTGCGCGTATGGAAACGCCGCGACGAGCATCGCCGCCGACAACGCGAGGAAGACGAGGTGTGGCCGCATGGCTGAAACCTCCTGCAGAGTGCGCGCGAATTATACGCATAATCCGGCCGATTCCATTAGAGGCGGACGTTCAGGTCCGCTACCGAGGTCATCATGCGCCAGATAGCGGTTGTCGCGACGGTCGCGCTGCTCCTTCTCGTCACGGTCCATCCACGAGCGCAGGCGCCCGCGCTGAACAGGGAAGTCGCCCCGATGCTGCCGGTCAAACAGATCGCGTATCTGAGGGCGTCGAACGCCGATCCGCTCGATCACTTCGCGTGCGGCGGCGGGAATCAGGGCCACACCGGCACGTCGATCGGGATGAGCGGCGACGGGCAGACACTGGCGGTCGGCGCGCCGTTCGAGAGCGGAGGCGCGCGCGGGATCAACGGCAATCAGAACGACAACTCGGTGTACGCGGCGGGCGCCGTCTACGTCTTCACGCGCAACGGCAATGCGTGGACGCAGCAGGCGTACGTCAAGGCATCCAATCCCGGACTCAACGATCATTTCGGATCGTCGGTGGCGCTAAGCCGCGACGGCAACACCATGGCCGTCGCCGCGTATTGGGAATCGAGCGGCGCCACGGGCGTCAACGGCAATCAGAATGACGACTCCATCCCGCAGGCGGGCGCGGTCTACGTGTTCACGCGCACGGGGACGACGTGGACGCAGCAGGCGTATGTGAAGGCATCGAACACCGGCAAGGCGGACGAGGGGAACACGCCGGGCGATGGCGATCAGTTCGGCTTCTCGCTGGCGCTGAGCGGCGACGGCAACACGCTGGCGGCCGGCGCGATCACCGAAGACAGCGTCGCGCAGGGAATCAACGGCAACGACAAGGACGACAGCGCGTTGTCCGCGGGCGCGGTCTACGTGTTCTCGCGCACGGGCACGACGTGGCGGCAGCAGGCATATGTGAAGCCCGCGACGAACGAGGCCGGCGACCTCTTCGGCTTTTCGGTGGGGCTCAGCTACGACGGCAGCACGCTGGCCGCGGCGGCGTTCAATGAGAGCAGCTCGGGGCGCGGCGTCAATCCGCCGCACGACAACAAGTTCGGCCAGTCTGGCGCGCTCTTCGTCTTCACGCGGCAGACCGGAAGCTGGAGCCAGCAGGCGTTCATCAAAGGGTCGCGCAGCGAGCCGAGCGACGGGTTCGGCTTTGCGACGTCGATCAGCGGCGATGGCAACACCATCGCGGTCGGCGCGGGTGATGAGGCGTGCCTGACGCCTGGGATCGATCCTCCCGGGTGCGCGGACGATGCACCGCCGGGACGGGGCGCGAACATCTGGGTGGGTGCGGCATACGTGTTCGTGCGCAATGGGACGACGTGGAGCGAGCAGTCGTTCATCAAGGCGCCCAATGCGCGGCCGTACAACTCGTTCGGCGTACGTCTGGCGATTAGCGGCGACGGCAACTCGCTGCTCGTCTCTTCCTATCTCGACGACAACGCAGGGCGCGGCATCCGGCCGCCAACGCTGACGCAGTTCCTCATCCAGGAAATCTTCAACGGCTGGCGGGAGCACAAGAACGAGGCGGAGGAGTCAGGTTCGTCGTACCTGTTCACGCGCACGGCAGGGAAGTGGACGGCGGGCGCTTACATCAAGGGTGACAACACCGATGCAGGCGACGAGTTCGGCAGCGCGGTGGCGATCAACGACGACGGGCACACGTTCGTCACCGGCGCGCACCAGGAGGATGGGCCGAACAATGCGGTGGCCGACTCAGGCGCGGCCTACGTGTTCGCGTATTAGGCACGCGGCGCTCAATCGCTCACGCGATGCGACGTGGCAGCTTCTGCCACGTCCAGCGTCTCTGCGATCCGATTACCTGGGAAATCTCGACGGCACGGCGTCAGCATCTGACGATGTAAGATGCGCCGTGTGGAAGCGGTAAAGCGGCCAGTCAGCTATGCCGATCTGCAGCGCATGCCGGATGACGGCAACCGGTACGAGCTGTACGACGGAGAGCTGTGCGTGGTTCCATCGCCATTTCCGATTCATCAGCGGGTCGCGCAGCGGCTATTCATCGCGCTGTTCGAGTTCGCCTCTCACGTCGGCGGAGAAGCGTTCCTGGCTCCGTTCGACATCGTCCTGTCCGAGTTCAACGTCGTCCAGCCGGACGTGATCTACTTCGGGCCTGAGTCAGCCCGCCGCATTCGCCCGTACGAACACGTGCGATTCCCGCCTGATGCGGCGTTCGAAGTGCTCTCTGCTTCAACCGCTCGAAACGATCGCGGCCGCAAGCGCGATCTGATGGCGCGGAATCGTGTGCCTGAATACTGGGTGGTCGATCCGAACGAGCGCACGATCGAGATCTCGCGTTTGACCGGTAGCGGCTACGCTGACCCGCTGACGATCACGAACGGCCGATGCGTATCCTCGATCATTCCGGGTTTCGAGGTCGATCTCGAGCGTCTCTTCGCGGGTCTGGACGTCTAGTTGCAGCCGGCAGCGGAAGGCCAGGAGGGCGGACAG
>WNGI01005138.1_pt1 | contig 11742 bp, 8 predicted proteins | sample 5400621 | NCBI WGS metagenome assembly WNGI01 (sample SAMN13153374, study PRJNA577476) | soil metagenome | isolation source: 20 cm soil or saprolite under Garry oak tree replicate 1 | place: USA:California | collected 2016-06-15
GCATTGCCGGGACGGGCGACGTCGTCGGCTCTTTGAAGCGCGTGGCGAGCTGATCGCTCGCCGCCTCCATCGTCTGCAGCGCGGTCGTCGAGTCCTTCGCGTTCATGAACAGCGGCTGCCCGTAGTCGTAGATGCGATACGGCTTCCATGTCGCAGAGACCAACTGCGTGCCATAGAAGGTGTACGTCCCGATCACGCCCTCGCGCGTCTCCTCCGACCACATCTGGTCGAACACGAAGTTCCCGTGCGCGTAAGTGATGAGCTTGCCGTGATACACCTCGACGCCCTGGTACCAGTGAGGGTGATTCCCGATGACTACATCGGCGCCCCAGTCGATGGCGTCGTGGCCGATCACTACCGGATCGTCGGGCGTCGGCACGCCTCGATCCGCCATCGGCTGGCGCTCGTACTCCTTGCCCCAGTGGAACTGCACGACAACGATGTCCGCCAGCGAGCGAGCGCGCTCGATGCCTGCCTTCAGCGCGACCTTGTCGATGGCGCGTCCCACGCCGTTGAAGCCGATGAAGCCGAACTTGATGCCGCGCACGTTGATGACCGCCACGGGGCCCAGGCCCGAAGTGAGGATGCCGTGCGCGTTGAGCAGCTGGGTCGTCAGGTTGATTCCCTCGGCCCCGTAGTTGGAAAAGTGGTTGTTGGCCAGGTTCGCGACGTCCGCGCCCATCAGGGTCAGCCCGTCCACGAACCGCGCGTCGCCGCAGAACGTGAACGTCGGGCCCGGATTGACCGGGCAGCCGGCGAACAGAGGCGACTCGAGGTTGGTGTACGTGATGTCCGCGTTCTTTGCGTACGCAGCGGTCGGCCGGAACGGCCACAGGAAGTCGTGGCGGACGTTGGCGAAGTAGTCGACGCCGCGCGCGGGGATCACGTCACCGGTCACCAGCAGGGTCCGGAACTTCGACGGGTCGAGCGGAGCGTTGAATGTCGGGTGGAAAAGCTCCTGCAGGCTCAGGGCCGGCGGCTGCCCGGTTCGATCGCCGAAGGAAGGCTGGTCGGAGCGGTCGAGCGCGGGCACGGTGATCGGCGCCGTCAGCGGACCCGTGTTCGCGACCGGCTGTGTGCTCCCGATGCACGCGGACAGCACCGCGGCGCTCGCGACGATGAGTGCCGCAAGCCTCACCTTCGAACCGGAAGCGAGCTGAGTATCTCCTCCATGGCCAGCAAACGCGCCACGTATGATCGCACCGGTTCGCCCAACTCGCCGCTGGCTCGAAAAAGAGCCTGGTTCCCCTCCTCCCTGCGCACCTTGAGCATCTGTTCGTGCTTGGCATCCAGCTCGCCGCTCGTCACCGCCGACTCCACGATGCTGCCAAGCCACGACGAGTAGAGCGCGACCTCCTGCAGGCGTGCATCGGAACCGTCGGTAGGCAGCGCGGAATGGACGTGCTCGTCCCAGAGCTTGCGCAGGCGGGTGACCTCCGGGGTGAGAGCCCTCAGGACGTCCCTGCTCTACACGCCGGGCGCGGGCTGGATCGGACCAATTGATCGCAGCTGAGCCACAACCGCGTCGGCGACCTGGCTCGTCCCGACAGCCGTAGGGTCGTCGCGCTTCTCCTTCAGGTCGTAGGTCACGCTCTTGCCCAGCGCGATCACGTCGGCGATCGCGGTCTCCAACGCATGAGCGGCGTCGTGCTCCTCCAGGTGCCGCAGCATCATCACGCCGGACAGCATCACCGCCATCGGGTTGACCCTGTTCTGGCCCGCGTACTTCGGCGCGCTGCCGTGCGTGGCCTCGAAGACCGCCCCGTTGCTGCCGATGTTGGCGCCGGGCGCAAGGCCGAGCCCGCCGATCATTCCCGCGCCGAGGTCCGAGATGATGTCGCCGTACAGGTTCGGGCAGCAGAGGATGTCGTACTCGCGCGGCCGCAGCACCAGCTGCATGCACATGTTGTCGACGATGCGATCTTCGAACTCGATGTCCTTGTTCTTCTCCGCGACCTGACGCGCGACCGCGAGGAACAGCCCGTCGGTGTGCTTCATGATGTTCGCCTTGTGCACGGCGGTGACCTTGCGCCGCTTGTTGCTGCGCGCGTAGTCGAACGCAAACTGGACGATGCGCTCTGACCCGGTGATGGAGATCGGCTTGATCGACAATCCGCTGTCGGGCCGAATCCTCTTCTTCAGCAGGCCCGAGATCTCCTCGATCAGGTGCTTTGCGTCTGGCGTGCCCTGCTCGAACTCGATGCCCGCATAGATGTCCTCGGTGTTCTCGCGGATGATGACGAAGTCCAGGTCGTCGCGAAGGTTGCGCGCGCCCTTGTACGCCCTGACCGGCCGCACCAGTGCGTAAAGGTCGAGCTCCTGCCGCAGCGCCACGTTGACGCTGCGAAAGCCGCTGCCGACCGGCGTGGTGATCGGTCCCTTGAGCGCGACTCGGTTCTTGCGGATCGAATCGAGCACGTGCGGCGGCAGCGGGGTCCCAAACTCCTTGATCGCGCGGTCGCCCGCCTGCTGCACATCCCAGTCGAACTCGACGCCGGTCGCCTCGAGCACGCGGACTGTCGCGTCGCAGATCTCAGGCCCGACACCATCGCCCGGGACGAGGGTTACAGCGTGCCTTGTGGCGCGGTGCGGAGAGCCCCCCGGCGGATCTTCGGCGCCCATGCGGCCCATCTGCGGGTTCATCTCCTGCGCTGCTCGCTCACGCAGTTCTCCAATGCGCTCGCTGCGCTGCTCGTCGATTCACCCGCATCTGGGCCACCTGGATCGCCGAATCTCTCGCCGGGGTCTCTCCGACCGCGCCACACCGGACGTAAAGAAAGCTACTTCTTGAAGTAGTCGGCGTTAATTTTGATGAAGTCACTCCACTGGGCCGGGACCTCATCCTCGGGAAAGATCGCGTCCACCGGGCACGGATCCACGCAAGCGCCGCAGTCGATGCACTCGTCGGGATCGATGTAATACATGTCCGCCGCGTCGTCGGTGTGAATGCAATCCACGGGGCAGACCTCTACGCAGGAGGCGTCCTTCACACCTACGCATGGCTGGACGATGACATAAGCCACGTCCCCGAAGGGTACCATGCGCCCTACATGCCCGAGTCCGAGCCGAAACCAAAGCCACTCGAGTCGATTCCCGCGGGATCGGCGCAAGGCTGGAAAGCCGTGCTCAAGAGCGGCAAGCAGGTGGTCGTGCACGAGATCCCGGTGCCTCCGGCCGCGGCCGCCGCGGCCGTTCCGCGCATCCAGCGCCTCGCCGAGCATCCCCACCCGTCGCTCTCGCCTGTGCTGGCATGGGGCACCGACGCCAACGGCGTATGGATCGCGGTCGAGCCCAACGAGGGCACTCCTCTGAGCACCGTGCTCGCGAGGGGCCGCTTCACGCCACATGCCGCGGCAGCCCTCGGCACGTCGTTGCTGTCCGGCGTCGCGGCGCTGCATGAAGCGGGCGTCGCGATGGGCGGATTCGACGCCACCGCAGTGCGCCTCACGGCCAACGGCGAGGCGCGCCTGGCCGGGCATCCTGTAGCCGCGGTGCGCGGAGCGCCTAGCCAGGGCGATCTGCGCGCGGACGTCCGCTCGTGCGGCATGGCGATCTGCTCAGCGTTCGGAGTCGACCCGGCGGGCGCACCGGCCCCGGCCGAGCTGCCTCCAGGTCTCGTGGTGACCATGCGCTCGATGGCGAGCGGGGCCATGGGCCCTGCGGTGGATCGCGCTCAGGGTGCCCTGCGCGAGATGGCCGGTCCCCTTATGGCGCCCGACCGCCAGCTTGCGGCTCAGAGCGAGATGGCGCTGCGTGCAGGCGGCCGCGAGATGCCGTCGGTCACCCCGTTCGTCCCTGAAGCGCCGAAGCCGGCGCCCCCACCGCTCGAAGACACGCCCGCCCAAAGGCCTGCCTCCTACGATCCTCCGCCCCGCTCGATGGACACGTACAGCTCGATCCCGCGACCGCTGGACACCTATTCGCCTCCGTCGGCCTATCAATCGGCGCCGGCCGAGCCCGCGGCTCCTCCAGAGCCTCCGCCGATCATGCCGGCGCAGGTTCCCGAACCTGAGCCCGCGCCATCGCCCGCAATGCCTGCCCCCGCCGATACCTCCGCATTCGCCACGGAGCACCCGGAGACGCCGGAGCCTGCACCCTCACCGGAACCGGCTCCGATCCCGGAATCCGCCGCGGCGATGTCGTGGGCGCCCGTCGAAGCGGCCGCAGCGGCGACCTCGTCGGCGGAAGAGCCAGGCGCGCCGGCGGCCGATTGGCCGGAGCCAGGCAAACCGGAAACTCCGGCGGCTGCCGTCGCAGCGCGCGAGCCGGGCGGCGGTGGCGGAAGCCCCTCCTGGAGCCCGGTCCAGACCGGCTCCTGGACTCCTGGCCCCGCCCACGCGTCGAGCTCGGAGTGGACCGGCGAGGCCACGCCGATACCCGGGCCGGTGCCGGCGGAGCTCCGCGAGGCGGTCACATCCCCGAGCTACACCGCTCCGGTTACGTACGCGCCGGAGCCCGCGCCGGTCGCGACCCCGCCCATCCCCCGCGCCCCAGCCCCAGCCCCGGCGCGAAAGACTGCGCCCAAGAAGCAGAGGGACGACTACGGTGGAGGGCCGTCCGGCCGGCCGCGCTGGGTCCTGCCCGCGGTCATCGGCATCGTGCTGCTGCTCATCCTCGGCGGAGGCGGGGCGTACGTGCTGAGCAAGGGCGGCGCCACAACAACCGGTCGGGTGAACACGTCGCCGTCGACGAAACCGTCGTCCAAAGCCAGCCCGACGCCGACCAACGTGCTGAAGGCCATCCCGGTCTACGGACCCGCCGCGGCGGCGCCGATCACGAGCGTCATCATCGACCCCGCCAACTCGAGCTGCACTCAGATCGGCGGCAGCTGCAAGCTCGAGGTCGACATCAAGTTCTCGTCGGTGCAGCGAGGCAACGTTTCTTTCGTCATCAAATACTTCGATCGCTGCGCAGGCACGACCCAGGACCTGCCTGGCGCCTCGTTCACGCCCCCAGGGTTCATCCTCGTCATCCTCGACAAGACCGTGACGCTGCCTGCCGGGCCAAAGTCCGCGGCAGTCGTTGTGGTGACGCAATCGCCCTCAGTGGCTGCGTCCGCTCCGATCACGCTCGGCGGCGACTCCTGCTGACGCGCTAAATTCGACGCATCCGCAACAACCTGACGCGTGATGAGGCGCGGACACGCGCGCAGCTGGTTTCCGACATCCACTACCGGGTGCGGGTCGACCTGACCACTGGCGAGGAAACCTTCACCTCGTCGACGGTCGCCGACTTTCGCTGCGCTCGACCCGGCGCCTCAACGTTCATCGAATTCATCGGCCCGTCGGTTGAGCACGCGACGCTCAACGGCAGATCGCTTCCCGCGAGCGCCTTCGACGGTGGCCGCCTTCAGCTCGACGGGCTCGCGGCGGAGAACCGGCTCGAGGTCAACGCGACCGCCGAGTACATGCACGACGGGACCGGGCTGCACAGGTTCAAGGACCCAGTTGACGGCCGCCACTACCTGCACAGCCAGTTCGAGAGCAATGACGCGCACCGCGTGTACGCGTGCTTCGACCAGCCTGACCTGAAAGCCACGTTCGAGCTGTCGGTCACGGCGCCCGAGGGCTGGGTGGTGGTCTCGAACACGACGCCGGCCAGGCCTGCGGGCGGCGAGTGGCGCTTCCCCGCCACCGACCCGATCTCCACCTACATCACCGCCATCGTCACAGGCGACTACGCGTCGTTCCGTGACGTCCACCACGACATCCCGCTCGGGCTCTACGTTCGCCAATCGCTCGCCGAATACCTGGACACCGACGAGATCTTCGAGGTCACGAAGCAAGGCCTCGACTTCTTCGTCTGGCGGTTCGGGTATCGGTACCCGTTCGGCAAATACGACCAGCTGTTCGTGCCCGAGTTCTCGGCGGGCGCCATGGAGAACGCCGCCTGTGTGACGCACTCGGAGCGCATGGTGTTCCGCTCGCGCGTCACCGATGCGTCGCGGCTCTCACGCGCCGAGACGATCCTTCACGAGATGGCGCACATGTGGTTCGGCGACCTGGTGACGATGAAATGGTTCAACGACCTGTGGCTCAACGAGAGCTTCGCGACCTACATGGCGTATGTGTCGCTGGTAGGCGCGACCCGGTTCAAGAACGCCTGGCTCGACTTCGCGACGCGGATGAAATCGAGGGCGCGCGCCCAGGACCAGCTGCCGACGACGCATCCGATCGTCGCGGACATTCCCGACGTCGATTCGGTGCACCTCAACTTCGACGCCATCACCTACGAAAAAGGGGCGTCGGTGCTGAAGCAGCTGGTGTCATGGGTCGGTGAAGAGCGCTTCTACAAGGGGATCAGCGAGTACTTCCACCGCCACGAGTACGGCAACACCGAGCTGCCGGACTTCCTGCGTCCGCTCGAGGAGGCGTCAGGGCGCGACCTCGAGTCCTGGTCGCGCGTGTGGCTCGAGAAGGAGGGCGTGAACACGCTCGCGACCGAGCTCGAGGCCGATGGCGATCGCATCAAGCACGTCGCGATCCGGCAGAGCGCGCCGGCCAGGTACCCGACGCTGCGGCCGCAGCGAATGAGGCTGGGCCTGTACGACCTGCACGAATCGACGCTCCGCCACCGGAGCTCGGTGGAGCTCGACGTGGACGGAGAGCTCACGCCGGTGCCGGAGCTCGACGGCAAGCCGCTGCCGGCGCTGATCCTGCCCGACGACACTGACGTCGCCTACGCCAAGCTGCGGCTCGACGGCCGCTCCCTGGCGACCGCGCGAGAGCACCTGAAGGGGCTGAATGATCCGCTCGCACGGGCGGTCCTGTGGAGCGCGCTTTGGGACATGACTCGCGACGCCGAGCTGCCGGCGCGCGACTTCACGCGCCTTTCGCTCGACAACATCGATGTCGAGTCGGACCCGGTGCTGGTGTCGGCGTTCATCGGCCGCATGTGGGGAGCCATCGAGGAGTACGGGAACCCGAAACACCGAGCCGAGACGCGCGAGATCCTGGCGTTGGGGGCACGGGAACGGGCCATGCGCGCGACTCCCGGCGGCGATTTGCAGCTGCTGTGGACGCGCGCGTTCATCGACGCCGCACGGCGCCCGTCTGATGTGGAGCTGGTGCGCTCGCTGCTCGACCAGGAGAGCGTCTTCGACGGCCTCAAGATCGACTTCGCCGTCAGGTGGAGCGCGGTGACCGCGCTGGTGCGCATCGGCGCCGCCTCTGACGACCTCATCGCGTCCGAGCTCAAGCTCGATCCGACTGAGGAGGGTCGAAGGTCGGCGGCCACCGCCCGGGCGTCGCGGCCTGCCGGCGACGCGAAGGAAGAGGCCTGGAGCGCGGTCAAGAACGGTGACGAGGTCTCACTCTCGATGAAGCGCGCATTCGCCGCCGGCTTCCATCGCGCGGACCAGGAGGAGCTGCTCGAGCCGTTCGTGCAGCGCTACTTCGACGAGCTGCTCGACGTGTGGGATCGGCACTCGATCGACGAAGGCCTGATGTTCGTGCGCTCGATGTACCCGGCGACGATCGTGACCCAGGAGCTGGTCGACCTCGTCGACGGGATGCTCAAGCGTGACCTGCCCGGTCCGGTGCGGCGCGCGCTGCTCGAGGCGCAGGACGGGACGCTGCGCGAGCTGAGGACCCGAGAAGCCGACCGCTAGCGCGCTAGCGGTTCTTGCAGCCCCCCTTCAGAGGGTTGACCGGAGGTCCGGCCGGATGGTATCCATGCCGTCCCACCGGGACCGTCGGGGCCGCGCCGGTGAGGTTGCCGTGGCATCCGTTGCTCGAACCCCCGCCGCTGGTGGCTTCGAGCTCGGTTTTGGGCCCATTGGGCGCGTCTTTCTTGGCCTTGCTGAAGACCTGCTGGTCGGGTGCCTGCGCTACGCCATGCGGCGCGCTGATGCTCAGCGCCGGAACAAAGACCTGGAGGCCTGGAGCCGCCGGCGCCGCAGCCTTCGGCGACGCGTGCAGCGGAGCGCTAGTCGAAGGCAAGACGTAGATCACGCCGACAGCCGCGGCCGCCAACGCCCCAACGGTCACGGTCGCGGCCACGCGCTGGGCCGTGTCCGCCGACTCCGTCAGCTTGGCAAGCCTTGACAGGACGTAGACGCTGAAGCCGACGAGCAACGCAGCCAGCCACGCTCCTGCGGCGCTGACGTACAGCTCGAGCCTCTCGAGTGCCGCCCACAGCCTCCGTCGCGCGGTCGTCACCGACACACCGAGGGTCGCGGCGATCTGACGGTTCGTCTGGCCCTCCAGGTACGCCAGGGTGATCACGCGCCGGTGCTCAGGCTCGAGCTCCGACAGCGCGCCGCCCACGGTGTGCCGCTGAAGTGCCGAGGTGGTCGAATGCCAGCGCTCGGACGCGTTCGGGCGAGCCGAGGGGTCGACGACCAGGAGCTTCCTGGTCCTGCCGTGGCCGCCGAATCGGCGCCTCCGGTCGACCATCTGGGCGCCGCTCGCCAGCCACGAGCGAACGGAATCGAGCGCGTCGTGACCGTTGCCGGGGTCGACCTGCTCTTCGCCTTCGCGGGGGAGAGCTCTCATGGGGGAATCAGAGCCTACACCGTCCCCGCCGCCTGTGGACAACCATGAACTTAATGGCCTCTCACGCGCGCAGGCCGTAGCGCAGGAACAGGTAGTCGCCATGGCGCCGCGCGCTCAGGAGTCGCGACCGGACACCCCGTTTCGGCAGCAGCTCGACGCCTTCGACCATGCCCAGCCGCCTCTCCTCGGCGCGGCCCGCCACGACCGGCGAGACCGTGAGGAAAGCCTCGTCTAGCAGGCCACGGTCGATCAGCTCGCCCATCAGGTGGGGGCCGCCCTCGGTGAGAAGCACGCCGAGGTTGCGATTGCGCAGCTCGTGGATCGCGGCCGCGAGGTCAACCTCCTCCCCGTCGCCGATCACCACGACCTCGCAGCTGTCAGGCACCAGGTGGCGGCACGCGTCGGCGCCTCGCCTGGTGGTGAGGATGACCGCGCCGTGCTGGATGGCGACGTGCGATGCATCGATCGCCCCCCGGGCGGTGATCACGACCAGCCTGGGTTCCGGGTTGCGGCCGAGCGAGCGGCGCAAGCCCGCGAAGCCCTCGGCGTGCCGCGGGAACACGTGGGCGGGCGTCCAGAGGTGGCCGGGCGTGGCTCGCAGCGTCCCGGCACCGATCAGGACGGCGTCGGAGCACGCGCGAAGCAGCGCCATGAGAAAACGGTCGGCCGGGTACTTGCCGCTGATCACCGAGCCTGCGGAAGGGCCTTCGCCGAGCGTGACCACGCCATCGACCGACGAGACGAAGTTCGAGTAGAGGGCCAGAGGCCCGAATCCGATGCCCGCGTAGATCCGTTCCAGCTCGAACGGCAGCAGGTAGCTGTGGAGGCTTTCGTCCTCATAGAGGACCTCAAAGGCCTCGAGCAAGGGCGCGGGAGTGATCAGTGGGTATTCGTCTGGTTGACCGCTTCCAGGAACTCGGACCTGAGCTGCGGCTCGGACTCATAGTTGCCGCGCCAATACGAGGTCCAGGTGCGCGAGTGGCCCTCGCGCACGCCGCGCATCTGGGTGCACAGGTGCGTGGCATTCAGGTGTACGGCCACGCCGTGCGGCTTCAGCACGCGCACCAGCTCGTCGGCGATCTGCACACCGACCCTCTCCTGCACAGTGAAACGCCGCGCGAAGACGCGCACCAGCCGGGTCAGCTTGGAGATGCCGATGATCTCCTCATGCGCGATGTAGCCGATGTAAGCATGGCCGTGGAACGGCAGCGCGTGGTGCTCGCAAAGCGAGAAGAACTCGATCGGCCCTTCGATGACCTGGCTGATGTTGCAGTCAGGCCCGCCGTGGCACTCGGTGGGAAATGCGGTCAGGAGCTTGGGGTCGCCTTCGTAGCCGGCGGTGGCGTCGAACAGCGCCTTGAGGAAACGCGTCGGCGTGTCCCTGGTGCCGGGCGTGTCGAGGTCCATGCCGAAGGCGTCGAAGATCTCGGTCGCGTAGCCCTCGAACTGCTTCCAACGTGCGGGCGTGATGCTGCGGGGCCGCGTCTGCTCCCAGTGGGTGGTCTCTTCCGGGTCGAACCCGAACGTGGACATGATCGTCTCCTAGAGTGACTGACGGATTCAGAACACTGTACGGCCCCTGGTTGCACCCGATTCCAATCTGACCGCCGTTCCCCTGTGCCATAATCCGCGGGCTTCAATCCCATGGCGGAATCCCGGCAGCTCCGCGTCGGCCTGATCGGATTCGGCCTGTGGGGGCCGCATTACGCCCGCATCCTCGCCGGCACCATGGGCAGCGCGCGCCTCGCTGCTTGCGCCGAGCCGGCCGCCGCCCGCCTCGCCGCCTTCGAGCGCCAGTACCCCGCCGCGCGGGCGTACGCCGACTACAACCGGCTGCTGCGTGACGGCGACGTCGACGCGGTCATCGTCGCCACGCCGACGTCAACGCATCGTGAGGTCGTCGAGCGCTGCCTTAAAGCCGGCGTGCACGTCCTCGTCGAGAAGCCGCTGGCCGGCACCGTGGCCGACGCCGAGGCTCTGGCGGCGCTGGAGAAGGAGACCGGCCGCGTGCTGATGGTCGGGCATACCTTCCTTTTCAACTCGGCGGTCCGCGCCATCAAGGGCTACATCGACAACGGCCTCCTCGGAGAGATCCGCTACCTGTACTTCACGCGCACAGGCCTCGGCCCGATCCGGCAGGACGTCAACGCGCTGTGGGACCTGGCGCCGCATGACTTCTCGATGCTCCGATACTGGCTCGGGTCCGACCCCATCGACCTTGTCGCGCGCGGTCAGTCGTTCCTCAAGCCCGACACCGAGGACGTCGTGTTCGTGACCCTCAGCTATCCCGACCGCGTGCTCGCCAGCGTGCACGTCAGCTGGCTCGATCCTGTGAAGGTGCGCAGCGTCACGGTCGTGGGCGACCGCAAGATGGTGGTCTTCGACGACACGCACCCGACTGAGAAGCTCCGCATCTACGACAAAGGCGCGGACTACCAGCCGCGCGAAGGTGGGTTCGCGGAATTCATCGCGGCCGTGCGCGACGGCGACATCGTCATCCCGCGACTCGACCAGCGCGAACCGCTGCGCGACCAGCTGGAGCACTTCGTCGACTGCATCATCACTGGCCGGCGCCCGATCGCCTCGGCCGATGACGGCGTCGCCATCGTGAGAGTTCTGGAACGCGCGCAGCGAGAGCTCCGCGCGGCGTCATCGTCCCGGCTGGGAATGGCGTGATCCACCCCAACGTCAGCATCGGCGAGGGCACGTACGTGCACGAAGGCGCAATCGTCGGCGAGGCGCCGCGCGGCAAGCAGCCTGGCGAGCTGAAGACTGTGATCGGCGCCGGCGGCGTGATCCGCTCTGGCACGGTCATCTATGCCGGAACCGTCATCGGCGATCGGTTCAACAGCGGGCACGGCGCTCTCGTCCGCGAGGACAACGTGATTGGCGACGACTGCAGCGTCGGCACCAACGCGGTGCTCGAGGCGGGGAACCGCATTGGCAGCGGGACGCGAATCCACAGCGGCTGCTTCCTGGAGCACGTCACGCTCGGCGCGAGGGTGTTCCTCGGCCCCCACGTCGTCTTCACAGACGACCCGCACCCGATGTGCCCGCGCTACCTCGACTGCGTGCTCGGCGCCACGGTAGAGGACGATGTGAGCATCGGCGCCAACGTCACGCTACTTCCTGGCATTCGCATTGGCGCCGGGTCTCTGATCGGCGCCGGCAGCGTGGTGACCAAGAGCGTCGAGGCGGGCGTGGTTGTCGCCGGCAACCCGGCCGTTCGCGTCAAGGACGTCGACCA
>WNGI01005139.1_pt1 | contig 11742 bp, 7 predicted proteins | sample 5400621 | NCBI WGS metagenome assembly WNGI01 (sample SAMN13153374, study PRJNA577476) | soil metagenome | isolation source: 20 cm soil or saprolite under Garry oak tree replicate 1 | place: USA:California | collected 2016-06-15
GTCAGCCACGGACTGCAATTCCGTGGAGTCTATACATTCTCGAAGGCGCTCGACGACGGCGATAGTTTGAACACCAGCATCGCGACGAACTCCCCGGCATTCGCTTCGAATCCGCTCGATCCGAAAGGATCGGATTATGGCCGGGGATCCTTCGACATCCGGCACATCGCAGTGATCAACGCAACCTATGACCTGCCGTTTGGTCGCAAGAACTCCGGCGGCAGAACTCCCTGGTGGAATAGGGTGATTGGCGACTGGCAGCTCAGCGGAATCGAAACTGTGCAAACGGGTTTGCCCTTCACCCCGCAGTTATCCTACAACCCCTCGAACGACGGCGACGGTCGCAATCCCGTCCGGCCATCCTTGAATCCCAATTTCACAGGCCAGATGATCCTGGGGGACCCCAATAAATATTTCGATCCGGCTGCCTTCATTGCGCCGCTCGCCGGCACCTACGGCAACGCGCCACGGAACTCTCTGGAGGGGCCAGGGCTCGTCGAAACCGATTTTTCCCTGGCAAAGAAATTTCTTTTCACGGAACGGCTCAACCTTCAGTTCCGGGCCGAACTCTTCAACATTTTCAACCACACAAACTTGAATAATCCGAACCCGGTCGTACTGACGTCAGCAACGTCGGGACCTTCTCCGACGGCGGGCGTAATAACTTCGACGACCACCAGCTCCCGGCAGATTCAGTTTGGGCTGAAATTGCTTTGGTGAGAGCGGCACCCGAAATGCAGCGTAGGAAAGGTGTGCCATCCGGTTGATTCCTGATTTACTTGGCGGCCAGTAAGCGGCCGGGGTCGACCCGCATGACAACATACGTAATCGATCCATCGATGGCGCTAAACCAATGCGGCACACCCGCGGGAATAATGACCACGTCGCCCGCCTTTATCCGGCGGCTCACACCGCCTTGGATAGAGGTGCCGCTTGCTCCGGGGCCATCTTCCAGCTTGACGGATGTGCTGTCAGGCGGCCTCGTCTTCGCATTGACCATCGTGCCTCCGGTCACCAGTGTCCCCGCGCCGTCCATCACGTGATAAATTTCAGACACTTTGAAGTGCACGGCGGCGACGCCAGGCGGCGTCTGTGGCCGGTGGATTACGCCAACGGCTACATTGTATCCTCCGGCGTTAACCACACGAATGTTCGGCTGAGGATTTGTCGCTGCATTGGGCGCTCCGTTCAGATTGGCTTGGATGTCCGCAGCGCTGACATAGGTGGCGGGAAGAGACCTCGTGCGCGCACCCCCCTTTTGGGCGGTGGCCGCTTCGGGGGCTACCGCGGAAACCGCGAACAGAAATGCAAGAAAGCCCAGGATTGTTTTCATCGCCAACTCCTTTTTTGCGATTAGATTTTCAATGCGGAATTTCTGTTTTGGCCTGCCGGCTGACCGCTAATCTATACCTAACCGCCGCAGTGTACAACGCTCCAGCCAATTGACTGTAGGCAAAAGATTGCTTGACAAGCTCGGCAAACGAGCGTATCAGTTCGCTTATCGTATAGAATGGTTGCCTGTCCAAAAGGCCAGATTTTCTCCTAAATTTCCTAGTGTCATCGCCAAGCGGGGTGAGCGATGAGGATTACTCCCAGCCAGAAGAACTTTGAAGAATCACCACATTCAATAGTTAACTTTTTACTAAATAGGACGAGAACAGAAGGAGCCAGTGGACGACGCGGCATCGGCGGAGCTGGGAACGTTCCTAAGCGCTAGACCATTGCCGTAGTAATTCTTTGGGCCAGCCGGAACCTCGGCTGCAACCGTGGTTCAGGCTAAAGGCAGTTGCGTCCTTCCTTCAAGGAGGAGCCATGGTAACGAGCACAGGGAGAAGCCCATTCAGGCCGCCAGTATTGGTAGCGATCTTCGTGGGGCTGGTTGCATTGATCGCCTTGGGCAATTGCCCGGTTCTCGCTCAAGGTTTCGCGGGGGCCATTACGGGTACGGTTAAGGACGTGTCAGGCGCCGCGGTGCTGGGCGCGGCGGTCACCGTCAAACAGCTGGAGACCGGGCTGACGCGAGCGGTGGTGGTTGACGCCAGTGGTAATTACAGTGTTGCATCGCTCCCGGTGGGCGAGTATGAGCTGATTGCCGAAAAGATGGGATTCCAGCGGGAAGTGCGGCGCGGAATTAAGCTGGTGGTGGCTCAGGAAGCGGTGGTGAACTTGACGTTACAAGTGGGAAGTATGGTGCAGCAGGTCACGGTGACGGAGGATGCCCCCCTTGTAAACACTACGATGACCCAGATGTCAGGATTGATAAGCGAGGAACAGATAAAGGAGCTGCCGCTGAACGGACGGAGCTTTGACCAGCTCTTGACGCTGAACACGGGTACGGTTGATAACCGTTCGAATATCAACAACGGCGCCTGGACCTCCTTCTCCGTGTCGGGCAAGCGGCCGGAAACAAACCGGTTTCTAATGAACGGGGTCGACTACATTGGTTCCAACTCGACCGGCCAGTTCATTACGCCGTCAGGGTCCAGCGGGCAGTTGCTCGGGGTGGAAGCGGTGCGGGAATACAATGTCCTCCAGCACACCTATGGCGCGGAGTATGGAAAACGGGCCGGCGCACAAGTCGTTGTTGTGTCCTCTTCGGGGACGAACCAGTTGCATGGAGATGCGTTCGAGTATTTGCGCAACAGCGTCTTGGACGCCCGGAACTTCTTCGAGGGCACCAAGGGTCCGTTCAAACGGAATCAGTTCGGAGGAGCCCTGGGAGGTCCGCTGAAGAAGAACAAGGCGTTCCTGTTCGGAAACTATGAAGGATTTCGGGAGCGGTGGGCGGTGCCCAACGTCGCGATCGTGCCGGACGCGCAGGCTCGCCAGGGCTTTCTACCTTGCAACGTAATCACCCCTGCTCCTAGTTCCTGCCCACCCTCCGGCTACGCTCCCGTTCCCAAGCTGGCGACGGGCATGCTGCCATACGCCAACTACTTCTGGCCGGCACCCAATGGTTCCGAATTACTCGTGGGGGGCTTACCAACAGGAAGCGCCTACGCCGTCGGTAATCCTTTGCGGAAGGTTCGGGAAGATTTTGGCCTGGTGCGCTTTGACGGCAACGTGTCCAGCAAAGATTCCTTTTCGGCGAATTTCAACGTCGACGAGGGGGAGAGAGCCGCGCCTCCTGTCGACCCGGTTTTTACCACACTCACCACCCAACGCGCTTATTTGTTCGGCTTGCAAGAAACGCATATTTTCACCTCCACGGTCGTGAATGTCGCAACTTTGGGGTTCTCGCGCGCATGGGGAACTATGGTAAATGCTCCCGCGGTGCCTATCCCCGCAAACTTGGTCTTTCTCTCCGGAACCAACCCCGGCTCGATCACGATCGGGGGCGGGGCGAACACCAATGTCGCGGCAGCACTCGCGCAGCCGTCGGGCAACAGCCCCAATCGCGATACAAGAAATCACTTCACCTGGGCCGATGACCTGCATTTCACAAAAGGCAGTCACTCCTGGAGCGCAGGCGTATGGATTCAGCGGGTACAGCAGAACATGTACGGGGGAGCCCAAGCTACGGCTGGAACTATCAACTATGCCACATTGCTGACATTCCTCCAGGACCTCCCAACCCAGTTTATTGCGAACGCAAACCCCCAGCCGGTCTACTTCCGTTCCACGGAAGGAGCCTGGTATGTGCAGGATGAAATCAAGCTCAAACCGAATCTCACCTTGCGTCTCGGATTGAGGGATGAGATGACGAATGGATGGAATGAGGTGTACGGACACGCTGCCAATTACGTGTTCGATGCCAACGGGGTCGTCCAAACCGACCCGCGGGTCGCCTCTTCGGCGTTCCTTGAAAATAACGCCAAAGCGCTCTGGCAGCCGCGCATTGGTTTGGCTTGGGATCCGACCGGCACGGGAAAGTGGTCGGTGCGGGCCGGCTTTGGCATTCACTACGACCTCCAGGATAATATCGGTCACCGGCTGAACGCCGATCCGCCTTTCAACGCGCGGCAGACGATAACGAGCAAACCGCTTCTTTCCATTATTCCGTTTCCCTTTGGAACACAAGCTCCGCCCAGTTGCAGTGCGCAGTCGCCGTTGCGGCCGCCCGCCTGCTCAATCTTTTCCCCTGGAGGTCTGGATCCGGTTATGCACACCCCCGCTCTCCAGCAATGGTCCCTTACGGTGGAACGGGCGATCACGCCAACCCTCATGCTGGAACTAAGCTATGTGGGCAGCCAGGCCTATCACGTGGTAACTGCTTTGGATTCAAATACGACTCGACCTCAAGTCTGTTCGGACCCGGCGGGATGCCTCAGCGGGGGAATTCGTGCGGCAAGTCAAGCGGTCGTTGTCCCGCAGGGCACGACGTACATGCCATCCACGCCCCCCGTCGCGTTTGGGAACACCGTACTCCAGATGCGTCCGAATCCCTTTGTGGGCCCGACCCAGAGCTGGTTCTATCTCGGTACCAGCAGCTACCATTCGGCGAATGTCTCGCTGACCAAGCGCGCCACCCGCGGACTCACTTTCAAAACCAATTACACGTTTTCGAAACTTCTGGATATCAATTCCGCCTTCCTCTCCACCTCCGGCACGAATGAACCTGTGAGCGTCTTGAATCCTTTTGATCTGAGGTTCAACAGGGGACCAGCGGCCTTCAACCTCAAACACCAGTTCAACGCGAACTACACTTATCAGTTGCCGTTTGGGGGCGGCCAGCACCTCGGAGGCAAAGCCAGCGGGGTGGCGGACAAACTGATCGGCGGCTGGCAATGGAATGGCAGCGTCACCGTTCAGAGCGGTTTCCCTTTCACGCCTCTGGTTGGCTCCAATAGTTCTGGAACCGGGGACACCCAAAATCCCGATGTTCCCAACTTGAACCCGACCTTTAGCGGGCCTGTAGTGTTGGGGAAACCGGAGCAATGGTTCGATCCGCGGGCCTTCCTGATGCCGAAGGCCGGGACTTTCGGGAATGTGGCGCGCGGGTCGTTTACTGGGCCGGGGCTGACCAATTTCGATACCTCGCTGGTCAAGAAGTTCAGTTTCAATGAGAAATACAGCTTGCAGTTTCGGGCGGAGGCCTTCAACATTTTCAATCACGCAAACTTCGCGTCACCCAACCCGGTAGTTTTCGCGGGCAGTACCACTAGCCCCTCCGCGGGGGTTATTACCTTGACGTCCACGAACTCGCGGCAAGTCCAGTTCGCGCTGAAGCTCCTGTTTTGATCCGATCTTAGGCTGGAGGCGTCCTATGAGAAATATGGTGGGTGTCTTGGTTACCGGTCTCGGTTTGCTTGTCCTGGCGCTCCCCGCGCTCGCGCATCATTCGTTCGCTGCCGAGTACGACGCCAAAAGACCGGTGACCCTGCACGGCGTGGTGACCAAAGTCGAGTGGTTCAATCCTCACGCCCGCTTCATCATCGACGTAAAGGACGAGAGCGGAAAGGTGACCACTTGGAACCTGGAACTCGCCAGCCCCAACGCGCTTCGGCGGCTGGGCTGGACCAGAGATTTCCTCCAGGTGGGCGGTGAGGTCACTGTGCTAGGCGTTCTCGCCAAAGACGGTTCGAAACTGGCCACCGCCAGATCGGTCACGCTGGCCGACGGCCGGAAAATGGTGGCCGGATCTTCGGCATCCGAGTAAAGAGGGAGACGAATCATGAAAAAAGATCTTGCGCGCTCGATCGTGACCACCCTTTTTGTGGCGGCCGTTTTGATCCTCTTCTCAACTCCGGCCCCTGGACAAGTTCAAGCGACAGGTGGAGGCGTGGCCATGACCAGCCTGGAGCACCTCAAGTCGAAGTCGTCCGGACCGGCGCCGCGCACTGCCGATGGCAAGCCTGACCTGTCCGGACTCTGGGGGCCGGATCCCCACTTCATGGGTGACTTTTCGGCCGCCCTCAAGCCGGGCGATGTACTCCCATTACAGCCTTGGGCCCTCAAGCTCACCAAGGAGCGCCTGCCGAAAGACGATCCGAACGCGAATTGCCTGCCGGCTGGCGTACCACGCATGGCTCCGTATCCATGGAAGGTTATCCAGACCCCAAAGCTGATCGTCTTCCTGATGGAGGGAAACATGCATACCTACCGGCAGATCTTCATGGACGGGCGCGGCCATCCCAAGGACATGGACCCCACCTGGTACGGCGATTCTACGGGCAAGTGGGAAGGAAACACGCTGGTGGTGGACACGGTGGGATTCAACGACAAGTTTTGGTTTGATAGCTCCGGCCACCCGCACACCGAGAAGCTACATGTGATCGAGCGATACCGGCGCCCCGATTCCGGGCACCTGGAATTCGAGGTAACCATCGACGACCCCGGCGCTTATACCAAGCCTTTCACGCTGTTCGGGCACTCGCCCTTGATGGTGAACACGGAAATCATGGAATACTTCTGCGTCGAAAACAACCAAGACGTGAGCCATATCGTTGGGACAGAAAAAGGCGGGAGAGCGGAGTGAGACTCAGGTAACCGGACTCAGACCCCACGATAAGCTCGGTGAGGTCCTTGCCCCGGTCGCCGAAGGAATTTCCCCCTATACCCCCCCTCGGTTACCATGTCAACTTCAGCGCAAATTGGATCTCTCTCGGGTCAGTCGACGTCGAGGTCAGCAAACCTGCAACGCCTGTTAATATGGTAGCGCTTGAATCGAACATGTCTGTATTATCGGGGGTTACCGGCACGGCAAAGTTCGCGTGATTCAAGATATTAAAGAACTCTACCCGGAACTGAACGTTGAAGGTTTCTGAGATTCTCTTAATGTTGTTGTTCTTGAAAACAGAGAAGTCGACCTCCGAAATGCCCGGCCCGACCAGGATATTCCGACCGGAGTTGCCGCCAAGATTGAAGCAACGCAGATCCCCGGCCGGAAGTGGGCCACCGAAACTCGGTGGCGCAGGGTCGCAGTTGGCTGTCCAAAAAGTCTGGTTGGGGGCCGTCGGCATCGCGAAGCACTTGGGGTTGACGTAAAGCAGGTTGCCGGATTTGAAATTTCTGTTAATGGGATTGCATCCGGCAACGCGATTCGCATAGTCAAACGGTGAGTCGTTGAGCTTGCCCAACGGGTCGCCATCCGTGCCGACAGTAGGAGTGAAGGGCGCGCCGTCGCTAGCCTTGTAAATTAGGCCCAACTGCCATCCGTTCAAAACCCAGGTTGCAGGCCCGGAGGCCGACTTGAGCCCCGGAACCTGCCAGATGGCATTGATCACCAGGGTCCGGCCGATGTTGAAGTCAGACACACCGCGGCTCCGTCTCGCATCGAACCAGTCCAAGGAAGCAATCCCATTCCCGAACTGGTCCCCCGCTATGGTTGCGGAATTGTTGTCAATGCTCTTGCCCCACGTGTACGCGCCCTGAACCTGCAAGCCGTGGCTCATTCTCTTAGCCAGTTGCAGCTCGAGGGCATGATAAAAGGAGTTCCCCATATAGAACGTTGCGTTCTCCCTACCAAATTTAGGGTTGATGGGGTCAGGGGGAGCGCACGTGTCCGGGTCGGGAGGGCCTTTGGGATCTAGTTTATTGCAAACTGGCGTGAAAACGTTTCCAAAGACATCTAGTTTCGGCCACAGAGCTCCTTGTGGGGTCAGAGTGGGAATAACCATGTTTACATCGTCAACGCGGAAAGGCAAGTGGACGCTGCGCGAGCCCACATAACCCACCGACGCTGTAAGGTTCGGCAAGAGTTCCCGCTGGATGTTCGTGTTCCACTGCATCGCGTAACTTCGATGTGGAGAGTGTTCGACGTAAGTAGTCCTCAGCGAGGAATTGCCGAGCTGCGGGAATGCTCCATCGAGAAATGTGCCTTCGAGTTTCTTGCTCTGCACATTACCCAGCTGAAAGAACGGAGCCGCCGAGGTCTGCGTCAGGTTGAATTGATAAGTCAGAGGCAACATATCAAACACTCCGAACCCTCCGCGCACTGCTGTTTTGCCGTTGTGGAACGGGTCCCAGGCAAAACCGACTCGCGGCTCAAAGTTGCGAAGGGTAGGATTCAGGAAAAAAGAAGGTAGAGGGGTAGGATCGCACTCCCCCGGGAAAACCTTGATGTTGGCGCAGTGGGGTAGTGGGTCGTTGATGTTAAGCAAATTAACCAGCTTGCCCTGAACTTCCGTCGGAACGGTCACAATCTCGTAACGCAACCCCAGGTTGAGGGTCAAATTCGGTCGCCAACGCCAGTCATCCTGAAAGTAGGCGCCGAAGAGGGTTTGACGCAGCCCGCGAGGTGTGAGACGACCAGGCAGCGCCGAAGCGAAACTTCTCGGTTTGTTAGTGAGGAAGTTGGTTAAGTTAGCGAAACCCCAGGTGCCACCGGGGGTTGTATTCGCGAGGTAATTGAGTTGCATTCGCTCCACAGCCACGCCGAATTTCAAGGAATGTGTTCCGTGCGTGAGAAAAGCGTCGTCATAACCCTGGAACGAGTTCCAGAAGTAGTAGTAGACGTTGGCCGAGCCTAGACCTCCTAGGAATTCCGGAATTCCTCCACCAATCCTTACGTCGGCAGCAACTTTTCCGGGAACAGAACCCAGGGAAACGTCCTTTGCAAGGGGATCGATCGCGGACAAGGGCTCCTGATTGGCCGCAACCGCGCGGTTGTAGCCCACGCGAACTGCGTTGACCAAGGTCGGGGTGAAAGTGTGACTCTCCTCCAGGGTGGCGAACTGCCGCCTGGTGTGTGATCCGATCTCCTGGACGTCAAACCTGTCGGGGTAGCGGTACGATGTGTCGTCGTACAGATACGTCACAAACAGGCTATCCTTCTCCGAAAAATGATGATCCCCTCTGGTGGTAACGAAGTTTTCGTTCGCGACCTGCTGCCCTGCAAAGGCGAAGGTGCCTAGGTCTCCGTTGATTACACCCGCATTGGGCAAGTGGTAGAGCGGCAAAAACTTCGCTGCCGCATCATCAACGCACACGCTCGCCTTAGGATCCAGTTGTTTTGACGTGATCGTTCCTGTGAAAGGATTGGTCGGGCAGTTGCCAGTGAACGCGGGTAGGTTTTGCCCTGGGTTGTCCGGGTCAGCTAGGATCCCCAGCCGCGCATTGGGAGATGGCACAGAGTTGGTAAACGTTTTGCCCTTGGATCGCCGCAGCCCTTCATAATCACCGAAGATGAAAGTCCGGTCTTTGCGGATCGGCCCACCCCCCGAGGCGCCAAATTGGTTGTTCCTGAAAGGCGCTTTCTTGAGATTATTGGAATTATCAAAGAAATTTGCCGCGTCGAGCGCATCGTTGCGCAGGAATTCGTAGACGCTTCCGTGGAATTGGTTCGTCCCCGAGCGGGTGATGGCGTTTACCACTCCGCCTGAGGTCTTCCCGTACTCGGCCGAATAGTTGCTGGTCAGAACTGAGAATTCCTGAATGGAATCCACGCCCAGGTTCCCGCCTAGCACACTGCCCGGTCCCCCGTTACCATAGTCATTAATGCTGACGCCATCCAAGCGATAATTGTTCTCTTGCGGGCGCGCTCCGGAGATCGATAGCTGGGCCCCAAAGCCCCGGTTCCCCCGGTCGGTGCCGACCTCGAACGTTGGCTGGAGAATCGCGAGAGCGCTGACCCCTGGCTGGAGAGTGGCCAGATCAGTCCAGGAACGGCCGTTCAGAGGTAACTCGACAACCGTCGTGGCGCCCACGACGGCGCTGATCGCCGAACTGGCCAATTCCACATTGGGAGCTTCGGTGGTGACCTCGACCGTTTGTGTCATCTGGCCAACCTGCAACGTGAAATTCAGTATCTGCTGCTCCCCCACGGTCAGCTTGATGCCAGTTTGCACTTGGGAGGAAAATCCCTGGACCGCGGCTCTTATCTCATAGGTTCCAGACAACAAATTCGGGGCCGAGTAGAATCCGGCTGCACTCGTCGTGCTAGTGCGCGTGATGCCGGTAGCGATGTTCTTGACAGTGATCGCGACCTGGGGAACAACTCCCCCGGACTGGTCCATTACCGTGCCAGAGAGCGTCGCTCCGGCCACCTGCGCGTGCAGCGGGAGGGACACCATCAGACAAAACCCGAGAATCCATGTGAATACCGCGAAGCTAACGGTTTTTCGATTCATGTTGATTCTCCTTATCCACCCGTGTCGAAGCACCTCAAAAATCTCTGCCCAGCCTGAAAAAGTCCGGACGCTGAGAATCTTTGGTCTAAACCACGTTGTGTGGCGAGAATGTCTTTGCTTGCGGCTTGCCTATTCGAGGAATCCGAGGCTGGAGGGAAATGGGAATCGCCACAACTGTATCCGGACCGTGCCCAGAACAAAAGGACCGATCCTGTGCCCGACGGGATCGAACGTGCTGAACCCACCATAGCACCTTCACGACACCGGCTTACCGCTGGACTAGCAAAAAGCCGTTTTCACCGTATGTAGCCGGACCTGAAAGAAGGGCCCACCGTAGCAACCGTAATTGTGAGGACTTTTACCTCCTTATAAGTAAGGATGTCAAGTCAATTCTCATATTTTGTCAAAGCTCGTCGACACGATTAGTGACACTCGGCTTACTTTGGTTGAGATCTGCGACGCTCGAGGAATTCGTGAGCCGTGAGATAACCGAGCGCCTGATGAGGGCGCACGGTGTTGTAGCTGTGCTCCCAGCGTCGGAGATGGGGGTTGAGATGAGCGACGTTCCAGTTGTCGGGGATCACCTGATAGAACTCCTCGTCGTGCGTGCGACGGGAGCGTTCGAGGTGACCGTTGAGTCGCGGTGAACGGGGCGGAATCACGAAGAGTGATTAGCCTCGTTGCTGACAGGCTTGTTCAAATCCGCGGCGAATTCGCTTGCGCCATCGACCCGCAGAGCGGCGATGAGGAACGCCATGCGATTGATCAGGGTATCGAGGAAGTGCGCGGCCAGGAGCGAAGTGGCGCGTTCCTGCACTTCGACCACATCCCAACGAGAGACACTATCGCGAGGATCAATAAGTTCTTCTTGCTTCTTATGATGGGGTTTTGACCCACAGCATTTCACTACTTCATTGGATTTCATAATCTGACAGATACCGAGCGTAATCTAGATAACCTTTTTCGCACGCGAGCTTATTAACCCGTTTTGGGAAGGATATTCTGTAATTCCGTTATGGTTTTATAAACTCAAAACCGTCGTTCCTCAACCCCGGCTTCCGATATTCCTCACAGATGACGTCTTCCTTAAGTTCATAGGTTGGCGGTTGCAACTGGTAGGCTTTCTTCCCTGTCCAGGGCCTCGTATAGGCCTTGGGGTCCTCGAACGTGACCTCGATCTCCAAGGTGTCATGATTCGGGCGCCGGATCCGCTCCACAAGGTGTAGAGCGTCGCTATGCGGATGGCCTAGAGTATCAATCCAAGTTGTCTCGTTTATAGCAGCCGTATCAACCACCAGTGTATTTCCATCATACTTGCCAATCGAGTGCCCCATCCACGTGCTCGGATAGCCGTCGGGATGTACTCGCCCATCCATGTAGATTCGGCGCACCCAGTGATCCATCTCGGAAAGGATGTAAACCACTTCCGTGGTCTGACGGATCTCGAATGGCCGGGGGATAGTAAAGATACGCGTCGGACCGGGCGGAAAACAGCTATTGCTTGGATCGAAATCGTCTCGTCCTTTTAATCTTGGGTCCGTTATGCCCTTCCGGTTGGCCTGGTATATCTCCATTGCCGATGGCTGCAGCGGAGGGTCTTGCTTGGTAAAGCCGAGGAAAGGAACACCACCAGCATCATCATCAAAAACACCAGCAGCAGTACGCCCTATGCCCCTGTTCCAGGTTCCAGACAGGTTCGGTATGCTCGTCACCGCTCCCGACGGCTTGGCAG
>WNGI01021376.1_pt1 | contig 11741 bp, 10 predicted proteins | sample 5400621 | NCBI WGS metagenome assembly WNGI01 (sample SAMN13153374, study PRJNA577476) | soil metagenome | isolation source: 20 cm soil or saprolite under Garry oak tree replicate 1 | place: USA:California | collected 2016-06-15
TGAGGGCTTTTCGTCGGCAGCCGGTCAAAGCTAGGATAAGGTGGTCGAGACGTCACCCCGCGTTGCGGTATAGGGAGTCCTCCAATGACCCTTCCCCAAGACACCAATCAAGACATCAACAAATTGCAATCCGAAGTGAGCGCCGCGGTACGCGCGCATTGGAAGGCCTTTTTGTTCGAAGGCATTCTCCTCGCCATCCTTGGGCTCGCGGCCATGATCGTGCCGCCGCTCGCAAGTCTCGCCGTCACGATCTTCCTGGGCTGGATGTTCTTGATCAGCGGCATCGGCGGGCTGATCGTAACCTACTGGGCTCGGCAGATGCCGGGCTTCTGGTGGTCACTGATTTCGGCAGCGCTTGCGGTTCTCGCCGGCCTGATCCTGCTGGCGCGACCCGTTCAGGGCGTGCTCACGCTCACCATCGTCGTCGGCGCCTATTTCCTGGCTGAAGGCGTCGCCACCATCATGTATGCGCTGGAGCACCGGCGCGAACTGTCGGGGCGGTGGTCCTGGCTCCTGATCGCGGGACTGATGGACATCCTGATCGCGTTCATCGTCATTGGGGGATTGCCGGGGTCGGCGGAATGGGTACTCGGCCTTCTGGTCGGCATTAATCTGTTGTTCGGAGGTGCCACGCTGATCGGCATGGCACTCGCCGCCCGCAATTCCTGATGACAAGACAAAATGCGTGCGCTATAGAGCGCTCATGATCAGGATCGCCACCAGCTATTTTTGGTACTTTAGCTACGACAGCTTGCTGGCGGTGGGAGGATCGCGCTCAATCTAAAAATTGCAGCCAAAAGTCCGAACAAGCCGCCAGACCTGGCGGCTTTTTTGTTTGGCCGGCAGGTCCGAGCATGATCCGGAAAAGCATGCCCTCGGGCTACGACCCGATGGGTGGATACCGGTTTTCCGAAAGAGATCATGCTCAAACAGTGAAAACCACAGGAGACCGCCGTGTTGAGCACGACAGACGATCTACGAATAAAGGAATTGAAGGAGCTGAGTACGCCGGAAGAGGTGATACGCGAAATACCGCGCACCTTGACCGCGACGCGAACTGTGCTGGGGGCGCGGAACGCGATCCACGCCATCCTAAGCGGCGCCGACGACCACCTTCTGGTCATTGTCGGTCCCTGCTCGGTTCACGACCCGGCGGCAGCGGTTGATTATGCCGAGCGTCTCGCCACTTTGCGCGAGCAACTTTCCGATCGGCTCGAAATCGTCATGCGCGTCTATTTCGAGAAGCCGCGCACGACGGTCGGATGGAAGGGGCTGATCAACGATCCGGACCTCGACAACAGCTTCAACATCAACAAAGGCCTGCGTCTCGCCCGCAATGTGCTGTCCGCGATCAACAATCTCGGCCTGCCGGCCGGCACCGAATTTCTGGACGTGACGACGCCGCAATACATCGCCGATCTGGTGGCGTGGGCGGCGATCGGCGCGCGCACGACCGAGAGCCAGATTCATCGCGAACTTGCGTCGGGCCTTTCTTGTCCGGTCGGTTTCAAGAACGGCACCGACGGCAATGTGCGGATCGCCGCCGACGCCGTCAAGTCGGCGTCGCATCCGCACCATTTCATGGCGGTGACAAAAGGCGGTCGCTCGGCGATCGCGGCGACTTCGGGCAATGAGGACTGCCACATCATTCTGCGTGGCGGTGCCAAGCCGAATTACGACGCGGCCAGCGTCGAGGCCGCCTCCACTGAGCTTGCCCGCGGAGGGGTCGCGCCGCGGATCCTGATCGACACCAGCCACGCCAACAGCGGCAAGAAGCCGGAGAACCAACCGCCGGTCGCAACCGACATCGCGCGCCAGCTATCGGCCGGCGAAGCGCGCATCATGGGCGTCATGATCGAGAGCAATCTGGTCTCGGGCCGGCAAGACGTGCTGCCGGGCGTGCCGCTTACATACGGGCAGAGCATCACCGACGGCTGCATCGATTGGGACACTACCGTTCAGGTGTTGAACGTCTTGGCCGACGCGGTCACGGCACGCCGAAATGCACTGCGCCGCAAATTGAGGGAACGATCAGCCTGAGCGGTCCGGCGATCATACGCAGGGTGCCTGTTTCAGGCGCCCTGCCGCACGCTTGTCCGGAGCGTTTTCGAGGGCAGAGCCTCCGTTCCGATTCAATCGGAACGGAAGAGGCTCTAGCAGCCACGACAAATGCTCTTGATCTTGCGATCGAGAGCCGCGTCTTCCCGGTTCACCGGATCGTTCGGATTACCTAGGTTTTTCTCGGAAGGCACGTCGCCGGCGCGCGGCTGGCGGTGCCCGACGGGCGCCTGCGGAAGCGGCCGGTCTGAACTCCCTCCCGAATTCTTCATGTAGCTCGACGAGCCGCCGCTCTGCGCAACCGCTGTCTCACCGATCGCCGTCGCGCCCGCGGTAAGAGCCAGAACTGCCGCCAAGATTGCTTTTTTCATTTTGCTTCTCCCGTTTCAGAGAACGCATCGCTTTCCGACCCATCGTCACGGCTCCGGCGGATAGAGATGCACCTCGCCGCAATAATCCGTGACACGATAGCGCGTTTCGTCCTGCGCTTCACGTCCATCCTGTGCGTCACGTTGGCCGGCGACAGAATTTTGTGGCAGGAGATAGCCCGGACCGACCGGCGACTTGCCGGCGCCGCCGGGAATATCCAGAACGTAGTCCGGCTGACACAGTCCGGACACCCTGCCCCGCAGCGCGCGCATCAGCTCCTGGCCACGCTCTAGCGTGGTGCGCAGATGCGCCGTGCCGGGCGCAAGATCGCCATGATGCAGATAATAGGGCTTGATCCGGCATTCAACGAAAGCGCGCATCAAATCTTCCAGCGCGGATGCGTGATCGTTGACGCCACGCAGCAGCACCGACTGGCTCACCATGGGAACGCCCGCGTCGATCAAGCGCGCACAGGCGGCGCGGGCGTCATCGGTCAGTTCCCGCGCATGGTTGGCATGCAGCGCAACCCAGCAGGTTGCGCCCGCAACCTTCAGCGCAGCGACCATATCGGCGCTGACACGCCTGGGATCGGCGACCGGCACGCGGGTATGAATCCGGGTGATCTTGACGTGGTCGATCGCGGCAAGATCAGCCATGATCTCGGAGAGCCGCCGCGGCGACAGCATCAACGGATCGCCGCCAGTCAGGATGACCTCCCAGATCTCCCGGTGGTCGCGAATATAGTCGAGCGCGCGTCCATAGGCCGCATCCGGGAGCGCGCTTTCCTTGCCCGGGCCGACCATTTCGCGGCGGAAACAAAACCGGCAATACACCGCGCAGACATGCACCAGCTTGAACAGCACCCGGTCCGGGTAGCGATGCACGATGCCGGCCACCGGCGAATGGGCGCGATCTCCGATCGGATCGGCGTGCTCGCCGGGCTGGCTCGTCAGCTCCGCGCGCGTCGGAATGAATTGTCGCGCGATCGGGTCATCCGGGTCGTTGACGTCGATCAATGCGGCGAGATCTGGTGTCACCGCGACCGCGTAGCGCGCGGCGACTTTTTCGAGATCGTTGAGATCGGCGGCGCGCGCGAGACCGTGAGCGACCAATTCGGCCGGCGCGCGCAATGTTGTTGCGAGTTTCTTGCTGTTCATGCGTCACCGGAAGACGGCGTCCATACCACCTGGTCGATCCTGATCGCACCGCTCGCCAGCATCACAAGCCGGTCGAAGCCGAGCGCGACCCCGCTTGCGTCAGGCATATGCGCGACGGCGGCAAGGAAATCCTCGTCGAGCGGATAGCGCTCGCCGTAGCGTCGCGCCTTTTCGTCCATCGCGAGGTGGAACCGGCGGCGCTGCTCGTCCGCATCCGTCAACTCGCCAAACCCGTTGGCGAGTTCAACGCCGCAGGCATAGACCTCGAAACGTTCGGCCACGCGCGGATCGGACGCCTTGACCCGCGCCAATGCCGCCTCCGGCGTCGGGTACTCGAACAGGACGGTCAAACGACCCTGCCCGAGATGTGGTTCGATGTGCTCGACCAATACCTTGCTGAAAATATCCGACCAGGTGTCGTCGTCGGCGATCCGCACCTTGTGCTGTGCCGCCAAAGCCAATGCCGCTTGATTGCCCTCTCCCTCCACCACGGTCGCGAGTAAATCAATGCCGGCAAAACGCTCGAACGCCGCTGCGACGGTAAGCAGTTCCGGTTCGGCAAAGGGATCGGCGGTCCGGCCCCGGAACGAAAACCGGCCTATCCCGGTGGCCCGCGCCGCATGAGCGATCACCACGACGGTGTCGGCCATGAGCGCGTCATAGGGCGCATGGGCACGGTACCACTCCAGCATGGTGAATTCCGGCAGATGCAGATCGCCGCGCTCGCGGTCGCGAAACACCCGTGCGAACTCGAAAATCCGGCTCTCGCCCGCGGCCAGCAATTTCTTACAGGCGAACTCCGGCGACGTCCGTAGATACCGCGTTGCGCGCTTGCCGTGAGGGCCAACCAGCTCGGTACGCGGCGCATGCAGATGGATCTCATTGCCCGGCGAAACCTGTAATATCCCGGTCTCGACCTCGGCAAATCCCTCGGTGTCGAACCACGCCCGCACCGAGCGGGTGATCGCGGCCCTGGCAATCAAAAATGGCCTTGTGTCGGCGTAGCGCGCGGCCGACCACCAGGGCGAAATGGGGATGTTTGCAGCCATTAACCGGTGACCCCGAACGGGCGCAAAAAGCTGGCGCGCACGGACAAAATCAGTATGTTGCGGCCCGAAGCCGCTTCGCGCTGCCCAGGGCGTCCCTGTCCTGTTCGGTCCCGGGCCAGATTATCAGGAAAAACCGCTTTGAGAGTCATCGCCAGTTCTATTCGCAAGGGCAACGTGATCGAGCAAGACGGCAAGCTTTACGTCGTTCTGAGCGCGGAGAACATCCATCCCGGCAAGGGTACGCCGGTCAGCCAGATCGAAATGCGTCGAATCAGCGACGGGGTAAAGGTTTCCGAGCGCTACAAGACCACCGACCAGGTGGAAAAGGCGACCATCGAGGAACGCAATTTCACCTACCTCTACGAGGATGGCGACGGCTTCCATTTCATGAATCCCGAAACCTATGATCAGATCCAGGTGTCGAAGGATATCATCGGCAGCTCTGCGGCCTATCTGCAGGAGAATATGACGGTGAAGCTGTCGCTTCATGACATGAATCCTGTCTCCATCCAATTGCCGCAGCGCGTGACACTCGAAGTGGTTGAAACCGAGCCGGTCACCAAGGGGCAGACCGCATCGTCCTCCTACAAGCCCGCGACCCTGTCCAACGGCGTCCGCACCACCGTGCCGCCCCATATCGCCGTAGGCACGCGGATCGTGGTCCTGACTGAGGACGGATCCTACTCCGAGCGCGCCAAGGACTAGAGCTTGATGACTTTTCTTCGAATCGTCATCTCGCTCTATCTTTCTGTTTGAGCATGATCTTTTCGGAAAACCGGTATCCACTTTTCCGGATCATGCTCTAGTCAAACTCTGGCGCCGAGGGGGCGACGCATTGGGTGGGGAAGCTGTCCGGTTCGTTGGTCGCTTGCTGGCAGCTCTCATCCTGCTCCCCGCCGGGATAGCGGCCGCCGCCGCGGAAGATTTCCACACACCTGCGCTCGCGGTCGTCCACGTTGACTGGCGTGCCGCGCTCGATCAGCTTCGTACCGAGCTTGGCACGGCCCCCGTGGTCGCCTCCAATTTCGCCTTTTCGCGCGGGCGCCGCGTGCCACGGTTCGATCCGCGGTCGATGCCGGCGTTGGTGCAATTGAATGGCGCGACCTCGCCGATCTTTATCGGCATCACCCGCAGCCAGGTGCCGGTGCTGCTGCCGTTCGACGCTGCGGCCTATATCGGCGCAGGTTTGAACGGTGAGCCCGCCGCCGCTTCGCTGTCGCGCTATCAGGCCGACTTCGCCGCGGTCGACTTTTTCGATGCCGGTCCTGCCGGCTATGACGCGGTATTCTCGCTTCCGCCCGACGCCGGCGCCGGCCTGCCGCCGCGAACCTTCGCCAGGCCCGTCGAGGTACAGATCACGGGCTCGCTCCTGACCTATGACGTCGCCGATCCCATCGGCGGAAAGGGCGAACCGGTCAAATCGCTGGTTGCGCAATATCCGGATTTGCGGCGAACAGCGTCCCGCGCGTGCGACGGCTGGCCTGCCGCGAAGCCTATCCCGTCGCCGAACGTTTTCTGAAGGCCTTGCATATCGCCGGCGGCCTGCCCTCCCAGCCGCGAACGGACATCGCGCCGATGGTCGCCGAACGGCCTTCGGCGCCATCGCCCAACTTCAGCTATCGCCCGACCGGTGACATCATCGCCAACAGCGGCGCGCGCAGACAAGGCGGCCGCGCCGACCTGACCGCCTATTCGCAAATCCGCTTTCCGCTGGAGGCCCCGGCCTTCATCCACTCGCAATCCTTCGGCAAGCGCCGCTCCAGCGACAAGTCGGACCAGCCATCCAGTCTTTATCCGTGGCGGGATAATTTCTGCGAGGCGCGCAGCTTCAGCGTCGGACAATGCGCCAGCGGCTTCGGCCACCAGGGCGAGGACATCCGCGCCGGCGCTTGCTTGCCGCAAAAACAGGCCGCTAACGCCTGCGATCCCAAGCGGCAGCCGATCGTCGCTGTCCGCGATGGCATCGTCATCCGGTCGTTGAAGCAACAGGCGGTGACACTGCAGATCAACACCTCCAACGAGCATATCCGCTTCCGCTACATGCACATGAATCCCGCGACCATGGACGCCGACGGCCTCCTCAACGGACGGCACGTGGCGGAGGGCGAAAAGATCGGCGTGGTTTCGAACTATCTCGACCACCCCAACGGCACCAGCCGCCATCTGCATTTCGACGTGCAGGTGTTCACCCGCGACGGCTGGATCTGGGTCAATCCATACGTGACGCTGATCTCGGCCTATGAGCGGCTGATTCGCGGCCGCGGCCATGAGATCGGGCCCGAGATCGCGGCTGCTCCCGACGTTGCGCATATGGCGCCAGGAGAACTCGTCCATCCCGACCTGCAGGAAGGCAACGAGAACAGCGCGAATTGAAGCAGCCGCCTTGACCATTGTCGCTCATCGGTAACATCCGCGATCAAATCGCACATTTCGAGTTCCAACGACCACGGAACGAGGGCACTTTGCACTCCTGATTGATTGACCAGCCCGCCGGGTCAGATAAGATTGCGAATTGATTGAAGGGCTTAGGAAGGCGACGGTCTCGCTGCGAATGCGCTGGTTTCGAGATCATATCAGGCATGGTTCATGGCTTGCGCTTTTGGCGCTCGCCATCAATTTTGCCTTGGCGTTTGGTCACGTTCACGCGTCTGACGGGGCAGGCTCGGAGCGTGCCGGTTCGCTGGTCGCAGCGATCGCTGCGCCGGATGGCGACCGGACGCAAGACCATCCCGCCGACCACCAGGCCGATTATCTCTGCCCGATCTGCATGGCCGCTGCCGCGATCGGCGCCGCGCTCGCCCCAACGCCGCCAGCGTTGCCGGTGGAGTTCGCCAGCGCCGCCATCGATCAGGCGGTCGAATCCACGATCGCCATCCCACACGCGCCGCGCGCAGCCTTTCAATCGCGCGGGCCTCCGATTTCCTGACATCGCGGCTTCGGCCGCTTAGCGCCGCGCGCAAAACGCGCTGGCGTTACGGGCCAAAGCTTCCGCTCATCCCACGGGTCGCAGTGCTTTGCGCCGCAGTCCAGCATGTAATTATCCCCGTCAGGAACCTTCTCTGTGAACCACGCCCTATCCATGCGCCTCAGGCGCAACCTTCTACTATCCGCCTCGTCGCTGGTCTTGGTGGCCGCGTCGGGCACACCCGTGCTCGCGCAAACCGACAATGCGACGCCCACCCCGCCGGCCGCCTCCACGCCGCCTCCGCAGGGCACCGGCGGCAATGTCTTGCCTGAGACGCGCGTTGTCGCTCCCGCCGAGCGGCGGCGCCTGCGAACGCCGCCTCCGCGGCAGGTGGTCACCCGCCAGCCGCCTGCGGCGACGCGGACGCAGCCGAGCGTGTCGACGCCGGCGCAGACCCAGGCAGAGGTCGTGAACCAGCAGAACCAGAAATTCGATGCGGCGCGGCAGGCCATTCTGGCCCCAATCGGCGCGACCTCCTACGAGGTCAGCCACCAGGCCATCGAGGCCCTACCGCAAGGCGACAATACGCCGCTGGATAGGGTGCTGATACAGCAGTTCCCCGGCGTCACGCAGGACTCGGCCGCGAGCGGCGAACTGCATGTCCGCAACGAGCACGCCAATATCCAATACCGCATCAACGGCATCATGCTGCCCGACGGCGTCGGCGCCTTCGGACAAATCCTCGACACCGGCATCATCGGCAGCCTGGCGCTACTGACTGGTGCTCTGCCGGCGCAATATGGCCAGCGCACGGCGGGCGTGCTCGACATCGAGACCAAGGCGGCCGCCTTCGACAACTCTGGCAGCGTCAGCGTCTATGGCGGCAGCCACGGCACCATCACGCCGAGTTTCGAATGGGGCGGCACGGTCGGGCAAACCCAATATTTCGTGTCCGGGCGCTTTCTCCAGAACAATTTGGGAATAGAAAATCCAACGCCCGCGAATGAGGCTATTCACGACCGCACGTCGCAGGAGAAGGGATTTGCTTATGTTTCAACCGTGCTCGATCCCACCAGCCGCCTGACATATATCGGCGGCGTATCGAACAGCACCTTTCAGATTCCCAACAATCCCGGACAGACGCCGAACTTTACGGCCTTCGGAGTGTCCGATTTCAACTCGACGTTCCTCAACGAACATCAAAACGAGTTCAACCAATTCAATGTCGTCGCCTACCAGAAGTCGGCCGAAGACATCGACTACCAGATTTCCTATTTCAACCGTTACAGCCAGTTGCACTTCTATCCTGACCCGATCGGAGATCTGGTCTTCAACGGCGTAGCGTCGAACGTCTACCGTCAGAGCTACGTCAATGGCATTCAGGAGGATACCGCTTGGCGCGTCGGCTATGCCCATACGCTGCGCTTCGGATTTTCCGTCAGCGCGGAGCGCTCCTTGGTCACCAATATCTCCACGGTATTGCCGGTCGACGACATGGGCAATCCGATCGATGCGCCATTCTCGATCTTTGATTCGAGCAGCAAGACCGGCTGGCTCATCGGCACCTATCTGCAAGATGAGTGGAGGATCACCAACCAACTAACGCTAAACGCCGGATTGCGCTTCGACCAGATGTACCAGTATGTCGATGCCAACCAGCTCAGCCCGCGGATCAGCCTGACCTGGAAGCCGTATGACGGCACCACGTTCCACGCCGGCTATGCGCGAAACTTTACGCCGCCGCAGCAGGTGATCGCCGCGCCGACCAACATCGCGCTGGTTCAGGGCACAACGCAGCAGCCCGAGGTGGCGCTCAACAGTCCAGTGCTGCCGGAACGCTCTCACGTGTTCGATGTCGGCGTCGTGCAGAAGATCTATCCCATACCCGGGCTCGAGGTCGGCGTCGACGGCTACTACAAGATCGCGCGCGACCTGCTCGACGACGGCCAGTTCGGCGCGGCCTATGTGCTGAACGGGTTCAACTACGAGCGCGGCGAGAATATCGGCCTCGAACTCAAGGCGACCTATAACAACGGCAATTTCCGCGCCTGGGGCAACGTCGCGTGGGCCAAACAAATCGCCACCAACGTCGTATCGAACCAGTTTCTGTTCGCTCAGGACGAAATCAACTATATCGCCACCCACTATATCTACACCGACCACGCCCAGGTCTTGACCGCCAACGCTGGCGCCTCTTATCTGTGGAACGGAACGCGCTTCAGCGCCTCGATGATCTACGGCAGCGGACTTCGTTCCGGCTTCGCCAACACCGATCACTTGCCGTCCTACACCCAGGTCAATATGGGAGTGTCGCACGATTTCAACATCGTCGCGCCAAACAAGCCGACCACTGTGCGGTTTGATGTCGTGAACGTGTTCGACAAGATCTACGAGATCCGGGACGGTTCCGGCATCGGCGTGTTCGCGCCGCAATTCGGCCCGCGACGCGGGTTCTTTGTCGGCGTTTCGCAGAAACTCTAACTTGAGGCCGGGGGGCCGGATCACTCATCGAAGAGAGGACCACATGTGGCATAACAGCGAGATGCGCCAGCACGGTGGCCAGTTTTGCACGCGAATGGTTTCGAGGTCGGCGGGGTTTCTCGCCTGCCTCGTGATCACGGCAGCCCCCGCGCTTGCCCAGACTCCAAACCCGTTGCTGCCGCGAAACCTGTCGCCTTGGGGCATGTTCCTCAGCGCCGATGTGGTGGTGAAGGCGGTCATGATCGGCCTTGCCTTCGCTTCACTGGTGACCTGGACGGTTTGGCTCGCCAAGACTGTCGAGCTTGCGGGCGCGAGAAGGCGCGCCCGCCGCCGGATCAAGGTGTTGGAAAGCGGCGGCGACCTCATGGACGCGGCACGGGCCTGCGATAGCGACCGCGACGCGGTCGCGCAGCTCATCCTGTCCGCCGCGCGCGAAGCCGATCTGTCCGGCGGCATCGCTGACGAGGGCTTCAAGGAACGCGTCGCCTTGCGGCTCGAGCGCGTCGAGACCGCGATGACGCGACGGATTTCGCGCGGCACCGGCCTGCTCGCGACGATCGGGGCCACGGCGCCGTTCGTCGGCCTGTTCGGCACGGTCTGGGGCATCATGAACTCCTTCATCGGCATTTCCGAATCCCACACCACCAATCTCGCGGTCGTCGCACCCGGCATCGCCGAAGCCCTGCTCGCAACCGCGCTCGGGCTCGTCGCCGCGATCCCCGCGGTCGTGATCTACAACCATCTGGCTCGCGTGATCGGCGGCTATCGTGCGCTGCTGGGTGACGCCTCTGCGCAACTCCTCTTGATGGTCAGCCGCGGACATCGGAGCCGCGCGGCGGTGCTGCCGCGCGCCGCGGAGTGACGAACATGGCGATGCGTCTTGGTTCGCGTTCAGGCGACGACGACCTCGAAATCCAGCACGAGATCAACGTCACGCCGTTCATCGACGTCATCCTGGTGCTCTTGATCATTTTTATGGTGGCGGCTCCGCTCGCAACCGTCGACATCGGCGTCAACCTGCCTGCCAGCACGGCTCCCGAGCAGCCGCGCCCGGACAAGCCGGTGTTCGTAACCATCAAGCCGGACGAGACCATTGCGGTCGGCGAGACCGTGGTCACGCGCGACGAGCTTCCGGCCGCGCTCGATTCCGCGACCAACAATCACAAGGACGAAACGATTTTCGTTCGCGGGGACAAGACCCTCAGGATCCTGATCGCGCACGCGGCGATCGTGGCGGCGGTTATGGTGTGGTATGCGCGCAGACCGGTAGAACCGAACATCCTTCCCGCCATCTCGGTGACGCTGGCGCCGGTGCAAAGCAGTTCGCCCGAAATCCAGGACAAGGACATCGCCGTCGGGCCGACCATGCAACAGGCCGAAGCCACGCCGCCGGAGCCGCCCAAGGTCGAAGAGAAACAGGAGGAGCCGGTGGTGCAGCCGCCACCGCCGTCCCAGGAGGCCGAGGTCACGCTGCCAAAGGTCGAGAAGGAAGTGGAGGAACCGAAACCGGTCCCTCAACCTCCCGCACCCGAGACCCGCGCACCTCCGAAGAGCGATCACGTTGGAGAGTTTTCAGAGGCCGGCGCAAAAGCCTATAACGCGCTGGTGTTCGGTCATCTGCAAAAGTTCAAGCGCTATCCGTCGGCCGCGCATGGCAAATTAGGCAAGGTTGTGGTGAGTTTCACGGTGAACCGCGCCGGCGAGGTGATCGAAAGCGCGGTG
>WNGI01005142.1_pt1 | contig 11739 bp, 8 predicted proteins | sample 5400621 | NCBI WGS metagenome assembly WNGI01 (sample SAMN13153374, study PRJNA577476) | soil metagenome | isolation source: 20 cm soil or saprolite under Garry oak tree replicate 1 | place: USA:California | collected 2016-06-15
GTGATTCTCTTGAACGACTCGGCGTACTGGTAGCCGCCCTTCTTGCCCACATCGCGGTGGCGCTTGCGCATGAACTTCTCGACGTCCCACTCGCGGCCCGGCTTGGCGAGCTGGCTCTTGTGCTTGCGCAGCGCTTCGATCTTCCGGTCGAGCGTCGGCGTGATGTCGACGAGGTAGTCGCCCTGGGTCCAGAACGGGATCCAGACCTCTTTGACCTCGTGCGGCTGAAACCCCTCTTTGAGCAATGAGCGGAAAGCCCGCGGGTTGCGCGAGTCCGGATAGACGGCCGCCATCGTCGCTTCACCGACGGCGAGGTGGTCGGGGTGCGACCCACCCATCGGAGCGTCAAGCACCCGGCCCGGGATGTGCGTGATGACCAGCTCTGGCTTGTACTTGCGGATCATCCGCACGATGTCGCGACGCAGCCTCAGGTCGGGCGAGAGGTGGCCGTCCTTGTAGCCGAGGAACTCGACCCGCTTCACACCCAGAACCCTCGCCGCGGCACGCTGCTCCTTGACACGGATCGCAATCAGCTCGGAGTCCTTCTGCGTCGGGTCCTCTCCGCCCTGCCTCCCGTCCGTGACGATGACGTACGTGACCTCGGCCCCGCTGTCGGCCAGCCGGGCGATCGCGCCCCCGGCGCCAAAGTCGGGGTCGTCGGGATGCGCCGAGACCATCATCACGCGTTGGAACTTGGGCAACCGTCCGTTGCTGCGCGCTGTCGCCATGTGAAAAGAGGTTAGTGAGTCGGCCTCCCCTAGTGCTTGGCCCTGGCCGGGGCGTTGAGCGAGACGAGCGGGATGGCAGCCTGGATCGGGGCCCACAACGCCTCCAGCTGCTGGGCCGTCAGTCGCGTCCGGATGGCGATCACCCGACCTCCAAAAGCAGCGGTCTTGACCGCCGCCCATCCCCCGTTCCCTGCCAATCGCATAGGCACCGTGACGACCGCCGCGAGCGCGGCAACCTCTTCGCCGGCTCGGGCGCCGCCGTCGGCGACGGCCCGGGAAAGAGCCGCCGAAAGCTCATCGTCGAGCTGCCACGTCTTGGCGAGGATGGCGCACTGGCTCGCGCCCAGGCGCCCCACCGCGGTCACGTAGCGCGACACCATCGCCCCCAATGAGCGCGGGTTCGTGACCGGTATCGCGGAGGCGAAAGGCGCGTAGGAAGCGGCGAACTTGATCGGGGTGAGGTGATGGCGGTGGACCAGCGCCGACACGGCGTGCCACGCCGCCACGGCCTCGTCGTCAGAGCGGCCGCCGAAGAAGTCGATCAACGCCGTGCCGGCGTTGACCAGCGGCGCTACCGCCTCTTCGTTGGCGTCGGGAGCAGCAGCCGCGACGCGGTTCCAATCCCCCTTGTCGAGCGAGGCGACCTTGTGCGCAAAGCCGCCTCCGTTGAGCCCTTCGAACGCGATCGTCGGCTCGAACGGGACGAGGACCTGACGGATCTGCTCGAGGTTGGCGTGATGGTGTGACTCGAGCGCGAAACTGGCACGCTCGACCGCGACGAACGCGCGGCAGCGCAAGTAGTTGTCGAGGTCGCGCGTGCCGTCCAGCATCGCGAGGATCGACCGGACAACTCCGGCCGGCTCGGCTGCACCCTCCCGCGTGACGCTCGCCACAAGCTTGCGGCGGTCGAGCACGCGCAGCCACTGGATCGCGGACAGCTCTGAGATGCCCCTGATGAAAGCGGCCACCTCAGCATGGTTGGGTCCATATGGCGCCGGGGCCTTCGCCGCCGAGGCAGGTGCGACCCTGCCCCGGGGCGGCCTGGTGATCGTCTTGATCGCGCTGTTCACCGCGGAGCGCACGCGTTCGGCCGCCGGCACCTGTTCCTCCACCTGGCTGAGGGATGCAAGCGGGATCACCGGTTCGAGCGGAGTCCAGAGCTCTACGACCTCCTGAATGGAAAGGTCGCCGGAAGCGCCGAGCACCCGCCCGCCATGCACCAGCGTTCTCACCGCCGACCACCCCTCGTCGCCCGTCAGCTGGTTCGGGATCAGCGAGAGCGCGCCAATCGCAACCGCTTCTTCGCTCCTCACGTGCCGGTTCTTGGCCACAGCCTGAAGCAAGATGCGCGAGGCGCCGGGCTCGATCCGCCAGCGCTTGGCCAGGGCGAGCAACTGCTCCATGCTCAGTCCGTCGAGCTTGGCGATGAAGCGCCGCGTCAATGGATCGAGCACGTCCGAACCCGACAGCGGAATCACCGCCGCGAATGGCGCGTAGTGGACGGCGAACTTGAGAGATGGCAGCTGCGACCGCATGACCAGCGCCGTCATCGCCTGCCACGCGGCGACCTGCTTTTCCTCGCTTTTCTTCACGAGGGTGTCGAAGAGCACCTCGCCCGCCCTGGCCATCGGCTCGGAGATGCGCGTGTCGCTGCTGCGGATCGCGGCCTGGATCGAGCGCGCCGAGTCAGGCGAGCCGCCGCCTTCCTTGCTGACCGAGCCTACGAGGCGGCGGGTGGCGAGGACCTCCCGCCACTGCCAGGGCGTCAGGTGGGCGGCGGCGACGATGAAGGCCTCAACTTCCGCCGTGTGCGGGCCAAACCGGTGGGAGGCATCGTCGTTGGCCCTTTGAATACGGCCGAGCAGACCATGGGAGGCGGGCGCCACGGCCATATTCTCAGCGCATCACCGCCGGCTTAAGCCTCCTTAAACGGTCTCGACCTTCAGGAGGTTTGTCTGGCCCGGACGGCCGACCGGAACACCCGCGACGACCACCACGCGATCGCCCGGGCGGACCATGCCGCTCTGCACAGCGGCCTCGGTCGCGTTCGCGATCATCTCGTCGGTATCCCGCCCGGGGCTGACCAGCAGCGGAACGACCCCCGAATACAGCGCGGTGCGCCGAAGCACCTCCGGATGCGGGCTCGCGGCGATGATCGGCACCCCCGGGCGCGCCTTGCTGCAACGGAGGGCGGTGGTGCCCGATTCGGTGAAGGCGATGATGACCCGCGCCTGCAGCTCGGCGGCGGTGGACGCAGCGGCGTGCGCGATCGCGCTGCCGACCTGGCCAGGCTCGCGCCAGAACTGGCGCGCCCGCTCGTACGCCGGGTGCTTTTGCGCCGCCTGGCAGATCCGGGCCATCGCGCGCACAGCCTCCACAGGGTGCGCGCCGATCGAGGTCTCCTGCGAGAGCATCACAGCGTCGGTGCCGTCCCAGATTGCGTTGGCGACGTCAGATGCCTCGGCGCGTGTGGGGCGGTTCGAGGTGACCATGGACTCGAGCATCTCGGTCGCCGTGATGACTGGCACGCCGGCGCGGTTGGCGTGGTCGATAAGGTCCTTCTGCACCGCGGGCAGCTCGCCGAGCTTGAGCTCGACGCCGAGGTCGCCCCGCGCGACCATGACCGCGTCCGCGACCTCGAGGATCTTGGCGAGATTGCGGATCGCCTCGAGCTTTTCGAGCTTGGCGATCACGGGGATGGAGCGATTCATCCCGGTGACGTGCTGCTGGCACTCGATGACGTCTTCCGGTCGGCGCACGAACGATAGGGCGAGGTAGTCGACCTCGAGCTCCACAGCTAGCTTGAGGTCCTCGATGTCTTTTTCGGTGAGCGCGGGAAGCGGAAGCGGCCGGCCGGGAACGCTGATCCCCTTGCGGGCGCCCAGCAGTCCGCCGCGGACGATGGACGCCTCCGCCCGCGCGTCGTTCACCGTACGGACGGCGAGCTCGATCCTGCCGTCGTCGAGGAGAACCCGATCTCCAGGCCGCAACGCCTGCACCAATTCCAGGTGGGATACCTGCACCACCTCCCCACCTTGGGAGGGTGCGGCAAAGCCGCTGGACGGCGCATGCGGGCCGGCACCGACCAGGACGACCGATCGTCCGCGCACCAGCCGCTGGAACGTGCCCTCGACCGGGCCGGTCCGGATCTTCGGACCCTGCAGGTCGCCCAACAGCGCGACGGGCCGGCCGGCATCGTCGGCCGCCTCGCGCACCGCCTTCGCTGCGGCGCGATGTGTTTCGGGGTCGCCGTGCGAGAAGTTGAGTCGCGCGACATCCATGCCGGCCTGCACCATCGCTCGCATCACTTGCGGCGACGCGCTCGACGGCCCGATCGTGCACACGATCCGCGTGCGGCGAACCATGTTCATTGGTAGCGCTGGACCCGACGTGTCATCTCCCGGTCCGCGTCGTCGACGCGTCGCTCGAGCTCGAGCGCGCTGATCACCGCGCCGCCCATTCCGCGCACGAGATCGCGCTGAAATCGATCCGACGTGGCGACGGTGATCACGTCCGCCGTCTGGCTCGCCTGGTAGGCGAGCCTCTCGATCGAGTGATCGGCGGAATGTCCCTTGCGGGTGAAAATCACGCGCACGCCGTCGACGGTCTCCTCCGAGTTCGACATCGCCTTTGAGTGATGCGCGTCGAAAACCACGGTCAGCTCTTCGCCGCTGATCATGCCGAGCACCGACAGTCGCTTGATGAGCTCGTCGCGCGCCGCCTCGAGCGAGGCGCTGGACAGCAACCGCTTGAGCGATGGCCACGCGTGAATCACGTTGTAACCGTCGACGATCAGCCTCTGCACGCGACTACATGAATCTCATGTTGAGCTGGCCGATGAAGACCAGGCCGGGGTCGATGCCGGCGAGAGCCGTGAGCTGAAACACGGCCCCGAAGAACGCCTGCCTGATGGGCGCCACGAACCACAGGGCGATGAAAACCCCGTAGATCGCAAGCATGCTGTAGCGCATCGCGGCGAACTGGATCGAAGACGGCAGCCACGGCCGGATGATCCCGAAGCCGTCGAGCCCGGGCACCGGGATCAGATTGAGGACGACCGCGAGAAACATGAAGAATCCGAGCACGGCCAGCGCCGCAAAGAAGTTTCCCGACCCCGACGTGATCCAACCCGCCTGCTTTGCCACCCCGAAGGTCACCGCGATGAGGAGGCCGCACACAGCCGTCCCCACCGGGCCGGCGATCGAGACGGCCGCGCTCCAGGCCCGGGTGCGTAAGGCGGAATGGTTGATGTAGACCGCGCCGCCGGGCAGCGCGATGCCACCGATCAAAAGAAAGATGACCGGCAGGACCAGGCTCATCGTCAGGTTTGTGTAGCGGAGCGGGTTCAGCGACAGGTAGCCGGCGCCGACCACCGATCGGTCGCCGCCGAGGTAGGCCACCAACGCGTGGCCGAACTCGTGGATGCAAAGCGACATGATCCATCCGCCGACCACGAAAAGGAGCGTCCACAGCGGGATGAAGCGCGGCAGGAAGTTCGCCCAGAGCAACACGCCGGAAATCGCGGTCGCGCCAGCGATGCCGATGAACACCGGACTGATGCCAAGGACACCGCGCAGCGAAGGCCAGGGTTGCCGCCGCAACGCGGCGTCGGGCCGTGAGGTGTCGCGGTAGTTGGGCACACCAGCGCGGGTTCCTGTCTGGAGATGCCGGCGGAGGTCATAAAGGGTGAGCCCCGCTTGCTGCAGCGGCCCCGACGTCGCCGGTGAGTCGCTGTACAGCATTGCAAGCAAGAGATGTATCGAATCGACCTGGTAGTGCCCCAGCACCTGCGCCTCGCGATTTGCGTTGACGAGCAGCTGGCGTAGCGTCAGAGCGTTCACGTCTGCGCCATTCGACTGGATCAGCGGCGCGATCGACTTCGGGTCGAACCCCATGGCACGGATCTCGGTGTCGGCCAGGTTGCCCGGGACCTGCAGCGTGGCGTTGAAAATATCGCTGGGCGCAACATGCATGGAGGCGCGCGCCGACGCGACCTTGACCGCGCGCTGCAGGATCTCGCGCGCGTCCCGCGTCAACACAATGTCCGCGGAGGCACCTTCCAGCTCATCGCTTGCGTCAGGCACCGCTTCAGTCTAGGAGGAGGTGGAGCGGGAGGCCCTCTGGCGCATGACCTCGTAGAGGATCGCGGCGGCGGCCGCAGACGAGTTGAAGCTCGCAATGTGGCCGGCGATCGGCAGCTTCACCCTGGCGTCACATCGCTCTTTGACCAGCCGGTGCACGCCGGCGCCTTCGCTGCCTACGACGACACAGACCGGCTGGGTGAAATCGAAGTCCCATGCGTACTGCTCGCCGCGCGGGTCGAGCGCGACGCACCAGATCCCTGCCCGCTTGACCTCGACGATCGCCGACGGCAGTCCGGAGACGCGGGCGATCGCCAGCAGCTCGGTGGCACCAGAGCTCGCCTTGACCGCAACGGGCGACAGAGGAGCGCTGCGATGCTCGGGGACGAGCGCTCCGTCGCATCCTGCAACCTCCGCGCTGCGCAAGATCGCGCCCAGGTTCTGCGGGTCCATGATCGAATCGAGCGCGACGAGCATTGAAGGGCGGGTGTCAAGGAGCTGCTTCAGGGTCCACTCGCGGCGCGGCTTGAGCTCGGCGGCCACGCCCTGGTTGACCCCCGGCGCTATGTTGTCCAGGCGCGCCGCGGGCACGACCTCGACCCGCGACAGCTTCGCGAGCTCCTCGAGCCGCGGGTCGTGGCCAAGCCCGGCGGCCTGATAGACCTTCAGCACGCGGCCCGCGCGCGCGGCTTCGAGCACCGCGTTTCGGCCGTGAATCAGCTGCCCCACAAAATCACCCGCCTGGCGCGACGCGACGCCAACGGACTCCTTCTTTGGAGTCCTCCAGTACGATCCCGTGGACGCGGAGGTCGTCGCGAATCCGGTCTGCTTTCGCGAAGTCGCGGGCTCGGCGGGCGTCCTCCCGCTCGGCGATCAACCGCTCGACCTCGTCGGCCAGACCGGGCTCCTGGGCGCGGATCACATCGAGGTGCGCATCGACGTCATCGAGCATCGCTTGCAGCGAAGCCTTGTTGAGCGGTCCGAGGCGACCGGCGTCCAGTGCTGCGTTCGCTTCGCGGATCAGGTCGAAAACCAATCCGACGCCCTGCGGCAGATTGAGGTCGTCATCGAGCGCGGCGCGATACGCGGCGCGGACGTCGGCGGTGCGCTGGGCCAGCTGGGCGTCGTCGGTCGCGCCGGGAGGTGTGCGGCGCACGCGGTCGGCAAACTCGCGCAAGCGGCGTACCTGCTCGCCCGCGGCGTGAAGCGCCTCTGAGCTGAGGTGGACGCGCGAGCGATAGTGCGCGTTGGCGATCAGGAAGAAACGGATCGCCAGCGGATCGTGGCCCGCGCCAACCAGGTCGCGGAGCGTCGTGAAGCCACCGGCGCTCTTCGACATCTTCTCCCCAGTCGCGTCGGCGAGAAACTCCGAGTGCAGCCACACGCGCGCAAATTGCTTGTGGTTGGCGGCTTCGGATTGCGCGATCTCGTTCTCGTGATGCGGGAAGGTGAGGTCCACGCCACCAGCGTGGATGTCGAGGGTGTCGCCCAGGTACCGCTTGCTCATCGCCGAGCATTCGATGTGCCAGCCGGGACGTCCGCGCCCGAACGGCGCGTCCCACACAGCACCGAGCTTCTCGTCCGCCGGCTGCGGCTTCTTCCACAGTGCGAAATCGCTCACAGACTCTTTGTCGTATTTGTCGGTCGCGACCCGAGCGCCGGCCTTGAGCCCGGCGCGGTCCAGGTGAGACAGGGCGCCGTACGCGGGAAAACTTGCGATTCGAAAGTACACGTCCCCGTCGGCGACGTACGCGTTCTCATGCGCGATGAGCGTGGAGATCATGTCGACCATTTCCGGGATGTGCTCGGTGGCGCGCGGGTAGTGCTCGGCGGGTTCGGCGCGGAGCGTCGCCATGTCCTCGAAGAACGCCGCGGCGTACGGCGCCACATACTCGACGATCGTGGTTTCCGCGTGCATCGCCTGGTCGAGGATGCGGTCGTCGATGTCGGTGAGGTTCATCACATGCGTAACCCGGTAGCCCGTGACGCGCAGGTGGCGCCGCACCAGGTCGTAGAAAAGGAATGCGCGCAAGTTGCCCACGTGCGCGTAGTGCCACACCGTCGGACCGCACGTGTACATGCGGACGTGATCTTTCTCGAGCGGAACGAAATCGTCCTTCGTGCCGGTCAGCGTGTTGTGGAGTCGCAGCTTCACGAGATAAGTGTCGCCTAACCGAATTCCGGCACTTTCATGCCCAAAGGAGCAGGAAACGCCAATGGATTGCGAACTTTTCCGCCAGGCGCCGGCGAATCAGGTCTCGTCGATTGTCGCGACTGCTTGCGCGGCGATGCCAGAGCCGTGGCCGATCGCGCCCAGACCCTCTGGCGACTTGCCCTTCACATTCACGTCGACCGTGCCGAGTCGACTCGCGAGGTTCGAGTTCATGGCCGCGAGATGTGAATGGAGGCGGGGCTCCTGGGCGATCACGATGCAGTCGACATTGACGACTCGATAGCCGGCCTGGTTCAGCATGGCGACCGATCTCTCGAGCATGCGGAGGCTCGAAGCATTCTTGAACTGAGGATCGTCCGCCGGAAAGTGCGTGCCGATGTCACCCAGTCCGGCTGCGCCGAGGAGCGCGTCGATCACTGCGTGAGTCAGCACGTCAGCGTCGGAGTATCCGTCCAGCCCGGTCGGGTGCTCGATTCGCACGCCGCCGAGCACGAGCGGACGCCCCGCCACCAGCGCGTGGACGTCGTAGCCGATGCCGACCCTCACCGGCCTACTGTCTCGTGCTCCCGGATCAGAGCCTCCACCACCTCGAGGTCCTCGGGGGTCGTCAGCTTGATATTGGCGGGTTCGCCGGGCACGACCGTGACCGCGTGACCCGTCGCCGCGACCAGCTGGGCATCGTCGTCACCGACCAGGCCCGCGTCCGCCGCCTCCCGGTGCGCTCGGGCAAGCAGCTCGTGCGAAAAGCCTTGGGGCGTCTGCGCGAGCACGATCCGCGAGCGATCGAGGCTTTCGACCAGCCGGTTTCCCTCCACGCGCTTGACAGCGTCGCGCGGCGAGATCGCTGGAAACGCGGCACCAGACTCCATCGCCGCCGCCAGCACTCGACGCACGAGGGCCGCCGTGGCGAGCGGCCGCGCCGCGTCGTGCACGAGCACATAGTCACAATCGCCCAGCGCCGCCAGCCCTGCCTTCACCGAATCCTGCCTGCTCTCGCCGCCCGCTTTGACCACGACCGGCTTGCGGGGATGCAGCGCCTCGACCTCGCGTTCCGCATTCTCGAGCCGGCTCGGCGGGCCGACGACGACGATCCGATCGACCTCGTCGAGAGCGAGAAAGAGTTCCAGCACCCGAGCCAGGGTGGTACGGCCATTGAGGCGCACGAGAGCCTTGCTTCCGCGCCCCAGCCGCGAGCCGGTGCCGGCCGCCGCGACGATCGCGCCTACTGTCGGCACCTAAGCTGACTCCTCGCGCGGCTTGACCCGGCTCGGAGACCTGCGCGAATCGGCGTTCAGAGGCTCGGCGAAGATCATCCGGCCGGCCGATGTCTGGATGACCGAAGTGACGACCGCTGTGATCGTCTGGTTGAGGAGGCGACGCCCGTTCTGGATGACCACCATCGTGCCGTCGTCCAGGCTGCCTACGCCCTGGCCCGGCTCTTTGCCTTCGCGGGCGACGGTGACGACGATCTCCTCGCCGGGGATGGCGACCGGGCGCATGGCCTGCGCCAGCTCGTTCAGGTTGAGCACCGCCACGCCTTCCAGGCGCGCGATGCGGTTGAGGTTGAAGTCGTTGGTCATGATCGCCCAGCTCTTGCGCTTGGCAGTACGCACGAGGTGGGCGTCGATCTCGCCGTCGGGCGGCGTCTCGTCTTCGGTGACCTGAAGGTTGATCGCCGGTTCCTTCTGCATGTCGGTCAGCACCTCCAGGCCTCGCCTGCCGCGACGGCGCCGGGTGACATCCGCCGAGTCGGCGACCTGCTGCAGCTCGCGCAACACGGAGCTGAGGATGACTAGAGGCATGTCGACGAAGCCGGTCTTTGCGATGTCCAGGATGCGGCCGTCGATGATGACCGACGTGTCCAGGAGCACGCCAGGCAGGCGATGCGTGTCGAGCTCGGCCTTGCCGCCACCAAAGAACAGCGCGCTGAGCTCGGTGCGGCGCGTGAGCCCGACTGAGGCCCCTTGCGCTCCGAGCAGAAGGGCAAGCACGAGCGAGAGCGGGTATCCGTAGGGAAGGTCGCGCACGAAGAAACCGATCAAGAGAGCGATCACCAGACCGACGACCATACCCAGGAGCCCACTCAGCAGGTCCGGCAGCGGGGTGCTCGTAAGCCGGAAGTTGATCCCGCGCCAGCCGCCCAAGACATATGGCGTGCCGAGGTACGCGAAGATCAAACCTTCGAGCGTGGTCAGCCCGATGATCGCCCAGCCCGGGTGGGCGCTGGTGCCCAGGCCCCGGACCATGAAATAACCGAGCAAGAAACCACCGACCACCCCGAGCCCCGCCCCTGCCCATCGGGCGAGATACTCGGAACGCTTCACGGGTTACCTCCTCAAGAGACCGACAGACCGGCCTCCTTTATGAATGCGCCGGACTGAATAGGTGAAGGAAATGCGGCGGAGAGCGCCTCCGCCACGGTCCGGACCTCGACCACGTCGAGGCCGGAAGGCCGACCGGCACGCGAGCCGGCCGGAATCAACGCACGCGTGAGGCCATGCCGAGCCGCCTCCTGGAGGCGGCGCTCGAGGTGCCCCACGCGACGCACCTCGCCCGACAATCCCAGCTCTCCGATCACGAGCAGGCCGTCCGGCATGGGCCTGTCCTTTTCGTTGCTGATGATCGACAGGGCGAGACCGAGGTCGGCGGCCGGCTCCGTGATCCGGATGCCACCCGCCACGCTGACGAAAACATCGGACTTGCCGAAAGAAACCTGGATCCGTTTTTCGAGCACCGCCAGGATCATGTGCAGGCGGTTGACGTCGATGCCGTTCGCGACCCGGCGCAGCATCGTGTGCTCGTTCTTGTTGACAAGGCTCTGCACCTCGACCAGGAGCGGCCTGGTGCCCTCGAGCACCGACACGATGACCGTCCCCGGGGCGGCCTGGGCGACGCCGGCGAGGATCGCCGACGAGGGGTCGGGCACCTCCTCCATGCCGAGCTCCCCCATGGCGAAGACGCCGATCTCCTCGGCCGAGCCGAAGCGGTTCTTGGTCGCCCGAAGCAGGCGCAGCTCCTGGCGCCGGTCGCCTTCGAGGTACAGCACGGTGTCAACGATATGCTCCAGGACCCTGGGTCCAGCGATCGAACCGTCTTTCGTGACGTGCCCCACGAGGAAGACCGGGACGTTGATCTCCTTGGCCAGCCGCATCAGCCTGGCGGCCGACTCGCGAACCTGGGTCACGCTGCCGGCGCTCCCTTCGAAGCCGGCGTCGGTCACCGTCTGGATGGAGTCGATGATCGCCAGCAGCGGGGCCTCAGCTCGGATCGCCTCGCAGATGGCGTCGAGGTCGTTCTCGGCGAGGAGCAGGATGCCCGGCTCGAGGGCGCTCAGGCGTTCGGCCCGCATCCGTACCTGCTGGCCGGACTCCTCGCCCGAGACATAGAGGACCTTGCCGCGCTTGGCCACCTGGGCGGCGGCGTGCATCAAAAGTGTCGACTTGCCGACCCCGGGCTCACCGCCGATCAGGACGAGGCTGCCCGGGACGACGCCTCCACCCAGCACCCGGTTGAGCTCGCCCCAAGCCAGCTTGGTGCGTGGCGAGTCTTCAGGGGCGATCTCGCTGAGAGGCATTGCCCGCGCCGGCTGCACCGGACGCGTCCTGGAGTCCTTGGCCGCCTTCCGGACCTGGTACTCCTGGAGCGTGTTCCACGCGCGACAGTGCGGGCACTGGCCGGCCCAACGGAGGCTCTCGCCGCCGCACTCGGTGCAGACGAAGGTGATGGTCGACTTGGGCATGGAGAGACTGTACCCAGG
>WNGI01005143.1_pt1 | contig 11739 bp, 13 predicted proteins | sample 5400621 | NCBI WGS metagenome assembly WNGI01 (sample SAMN13153374, study PRJNA577476) | soil metagenome | isolation source: 20 cm soil or saprolite under Garry oak tree replicate 1 | place: USA:California | collected 2016-06-15
GAATCGGGCTGGGGCATCAACTTGGCGCATGAAGGCGATACCATCTTCGCCACTTGGTTCACCTACGATCACGATCGCACGCCGATGTGGCTGGTGACGACCGCAACGAGGACGGTGCCCGGGACCTATGTCGGGACGCTGTATCGAACCACGGGACCGCCGTTCAACGCGGTACCGTTCAATCCGGCAGCGGTGGTTGGGACTGCGGTGGGCACCGCGAGCTTCGCTTTCGCGAACGGCAACAGCGCGACCTTTGCCTATACCGTCAACGGCGTATCGCAGATGAAGACGATCACCCGCGAAATCTTTCGCGCGCCGGGAACGGTGTGCCAATAGCGACTGTTGCCCCGGCTATTGTCCTGTCGTTACCTTGCTAGAAGCATTGCGCCGAGAGCCGCGCCGATGGCGGCGACTCCGATCGCGAGGAGATCATGGCTGCTTTCGTTTTCGTCGCTCGGTCCCTGATCGAGGAATGCGTCCAGCTGCGCGTTGCTGAGCGCGATGCGGGTCTGCTCCTCGGTTGCGGGCGAGATAGACGCCTGCCCGATCGTCAGTTCGTGCACCGCCTTGGCGACGCCGTCGGGATCGATGAGGGCGATGGGCGCGCCGCAATGCGTGCATGCGGTGTCCTCGGACAAGTCGATCGGACCCCCACACTGGGAACAGGAGATCTGGCGCACCGTCTCACGCAGCTTGTTGAGCTCCGCCAGCGTCGGGCTGCGAATGAAATTTTTCTCGCGCAGAAACATATTGAAGGTGAAAAGCTGGCCGTGATCGTTGGCGCAACGCCAATACGTGAACCGGGTGCTGCGCTGTAAATCGTAGGTCAACGCCAGCGTGTCCGAGCAGCGCGGGCAACGATAGGTAGAAGCCAGCGGCGTTCGCGCCGCTCCTGCGGCGGTACCTATGTACTGGAACAAGCCGAGCACGGCTCGCGGCGTGAGGCTGATGCTTCCTGACCGATCGAACCAGAGCAGCTTGCAAGGGGCGCAGCTGCCGACTCCGAGCCTTCCCACCCCGCTGTAGGTTTCGACTGCCTGATCGGTCATCTCGACGTGGCAATTCGGGCAGGAAATCACGCGGCTATTCTAGACGACATCCGTGCGCCACACCGATAATGCGGCTCTGAAGCAGGGTTACACCGCACGCAAAGCGCCGCCGCTAAAATCGTGCGACACTGGACGCGTGCAGCGGCAGATCCTCGTCCAAACTGGAATGCATCTCATGCAGGCCAAGCCTCGCGGCAACAGACCAGGCATCGGTTGTCGCTGGACGCATGCCGTGATTATCGCGATCGCCACCATCGCCGTCGCCGGTTGCACCTCTATGGCGGTACGCACCGCCGCCGACTACGAGCCGGGCAGCGCGGCTGCTGAAAAGCTCGCGAAGGATGCCGATGCATGCGCGAGGCAGGCGGAGGCGCACCAGAAGGTATACGGCCTGGGACCCTACGATCCGACCCATGGCTCCTACAACTGGATGTACGACTCCTGCATGCAGGCCGGCGGTTACCAGCGTAAGAAACCTTGAGGGCTCTACGGCCCTACCGCGGAGGTTTTATATGCGCGGAGATGCGCTGAACGCTTGACGATTCGCGTGTCGCCGTTTCGTTCTCTGCGAGCGGAAAATCGGGCGCCACCATCGACCACGCTTCGCAGACGACCTCGCCCCGCGATTTCCAACGCAATTTCCATTGATCCGGATGGCGAAAAAACAGCTCTCCGCGTCCGCCACCGGCTCCATAGAGCGCATATCCAAGCTGCTCCTCGTTAGGCAACCCGCAGAAATGGACGCTCGGGTTCCATTGCGCGAGCCTTGTTGCGGCCGCGAGGAGCGCTCGCTCGAGTAGGGCGTTCCGGCCGAGATTGAGCAAAGGCGGACGGCGCGGTGCTCCCGGAAAGAGCGTCTCGAGCTCGGCCCAGGCAAATTTTGTGGCCGATGGCCAGTCAGGAAACCGCAAGTCCCGCCGACCGTAACGCGACGGCAATTCATGGGGGGAGCGCGCGATCAACCGGCCATCCAGAGCCACCAGATGCAGCGGAGCCGGCGGAACATGAGTGAGGGATTCCTTGCGCAATACCGGCTCGCCGTCCGGTTTACAACCCAGCATAAGACATGTCTCGGCATCGCCTACCGCGGCCAGCTCATAGCCAAGCAGCTCTTCTTCCAGAATCGGGACCATGTCGAGCGAAAACCCGAGCGGCAGGCTGCGGCGCGCTGCCGCTTCGGCAAAATGGCTACGAACCAGGGGCAGTATCGTCGCCGCTTGGGAAAGTAGTGGATAAAGACCTTGTGGCACGATCAGATGAGTTGCGCTAGTTAAGCGAGCGCTGCTGCTGACTCAGCACACGTGTCGCCGCACAGCACTCGCGCGAGACCGTCCAGGAAAATCCGGACGAGCAGAGCAGACGGGGAACGCCGCCGGTTGAGGAAGCGACACGTTGCGCGCCCGCACCTGCCAGCGCTCCGGAAATCGGGCGACTCGTGGCAACAACCGGACCTCCCTGTGTTTTCGGGAAGTCGTCAAACTGCCGTCAGTCAGCGCTCGGCGCTTTTTCACGGCGCCGAGTATGCACCGCGCAATCCCTGCGGTATGTCAGGTAGCGGACATAAGCTGTGCAGACGTTCACTGCGGTATGTCAGATAGCGGACAAAAGCTGTGGATGCGTTCAGATCGAGGACGGCGACGATTATCTCAAGATTGACGCGGGAATTCGCGCCCGTGTTGAGCGCCCGCCTGGCCTGAAAATGTAAACCCCGGTATGCGCCGCACGTTCTCCAAGATATGTAAGATAGCCGACATAGCGGTGGGCATTGAATTCCGACTGTCGGAGCTCGGTATCGGCATCGGTACGAACCCGGAGAAATCTTGCAGCGTCCGTCAATAGCAAGCGCCATGAAGGCCGAACGGCCGCTGGTCACCCCGCTCGCGCACGACGCCCTTTCGGCGCGCCTCATCGCAAGGACCGGCTTCAAGGCGTTCGCGATCGGTGGCTCGGCGCTTCTTGCCACCCGCTTCGGGCTTCCGGACATCGGCCTAATCGGCGTATCCGACATGACCGCCGGGATTCGCGATATCGCCGCCGCGACGGCGTTACCATTCTTCGCCGATGGAGACGACGGTTATGGCGACGTCAAAAGCGTCGCACGGATGATCGAGCTTTACGAACAAATCGGCGTCAGCGCGATCCTCATCGAGGACCAGCAGCGCGAGCACAAGCAGCAGCGTGCCGACCGCGCTCTCGGCGTGGTGGATCGCTCGATCATCGAGGCCAAGCTTCGCGTTGCGCTCGCGGAGCGGAGAAATCCGGATACGTTCATCATCGGCCGCACCGATTCGTACGGAGTTCTGGGGCTCGACGAAGCACTGCGTCGTGCGGAGCGATTCCTCAAGCTCGGCGTCGATGGTGTGTTCGTCGCGGGACTCAAGTCCATTGCCGACTACGAGCGCGTCGGACGCGAATTGCGCGGCGCCCGCCTCTCCGCCGCGATTTTCGAGACCGTGGGCATGCCGTGGCCGACGCCCGCGGAGCTGGGCGGGCTCGGCTTTGCCCACGTCTCTTACCCAGCCACGCTCCTGTTCCGCATCGCCGCGACCATGCATACGGCGCTGACGACGCTTCGTCGTCATGCGGCGGGTATCGAGCCGATGACGCCAGATCGCGCCGCCGACGCCTCGCGCCAGATTCTCGACGACGTCCTGGAGCTAGCCCGCTGGCAGGCGATCGAAGCTGGCGCAGCGCGCGGCTCCGATCCGGCGGAAGAAAGCGCATGAGGTGCGTTACCGATGCGCAGGTTGCGCCCGAGCATCCACGCGCGGTATCGTCCTCAATGTTGCAAGCAGATTCCGAACGACCGCTGACAAGAGCGCAGGATCCATGCGCCATGAACCTACATCCTGGAGGAGAAGCATGATGACCTTGCGTTCCTGGTTGACCGCTGCGCTCCTCGCGGCAGTCGCGGTGAGCAGCCATGCGGAGGAGATCGCGGTCGGAAACTATGGCGTGTCCGCCAACGGCATGCCCTTCGGCGTAGCCCTGGTGAAGGGTTACTTCAGGGAGGAAGGGCTCAACATCACCGGCCTGATCTCGTCGGCAGGCGGCGGAACGTCGCTGCGCAACATGCTGGCCGGCGGCGGCGTTCCTTACGGGGAAGTGAACCCCGGCGTGGTGGTGTCCGCGATCCTCGCCGGCGCGGACCTCAAGATCGTCAGCGACAACGCACTCACCGTGGCGGAATTCGTATGGGCGGTGAAGCCGAATTCGCCGATCAAGAGCATCAAGGACCTCAAGGGCAAGAAGATCGGGTACACCAATCCGCGCTCGACCAGCCAGGCGCTCGCGGCGATGCTGTTGCAGATCGCGGGCTACAAACCCGAGGATGCCGAGCTGGTGAAGACGGGCGGCTTCGGCGAAGGCATCGCTGCGCTGGACTCGGGTCAGGTCGACATCGTGCCCATCACCGAGCCCCTGTGGTCGAAATACAAGGACAAGTATCGTGCAGTGATCGTCGCCAGCGACGTGCTGCCGCCGCTCGACAACGTCGTGGGCGTGACCACGGTCGAGATGGCCGAGAAGCGCGGCGACTTCATCCGCGCCGTCATTCGCGCGCGGCGCAAGGCGGTCATTTTCATGCGCGAGCACCCCGACGAGGCCGCGGAGATCGTCGCCAAGCAATACAACATCGAACCCGCAGTGGCCCGAAGCGCGGTGCGTAATCTCACCACGAGCATGACCAAAGGTGTGCCCTACTGGGGTGAGGGCGAAATCCACCTGGAGGGCTTGAAGCGCATGATCGAAGCGCAGCGTTCGGTGGGCGCCATCACTGGCGAGGTCGATTACAGCAAGATCATCGACACGCGCTTCCTCCCGGACGATCTGAAAGCGCTGAGATAACGCGTGTGATTCGGGGCGCGTCGTGACGGCCCAGGTCGCGCTCTCCAACGTTGGCAAGACGTTTCCGGCGAGCCCGACGACGGCCGCGCTGCATGCGCTCGGGCCGATCGACCTCGAGTTGCGGCGCGGCGAATTCTTCGCCGTGGTCGGACCATCGGGTTGCGGAAAATCGACGCTGCTCGAGATCATCGCCGGCTTGACTCCGGCAACGCAGGGCAGCGTCGAGTTCGAGGGACGCCGCATCGACGGCGAGGCGCCCGACAGCATCGGCGTCGTGTTCCAGGAAGACGCCTCGCTGCCCTGGCTCGACGTCACCGAGAACGTGGCGTTCGGCCTGCGCCGGTCCAAGCTTGCGAAGGATGAACGCGACGCGCGCGTACGCGACGCGTTGCGACTGGTTGGCCTCTCGGATTTCGCGACGAGCTATCCCGCTCAGCTCTCCGGCGGTATGCGTCAGCGCGTGTGCATCGCACGGACGCTGGTGATGCAGCCACGGCTGATTCTGCTCGACGAGCCATTCGGCGCGCTGGACCAGCAGACGCGCCTTCTGATGGGCGACGAGCTCCTGCTCATGTGGCGCGCGACCGGTGCGACAGTGTTCCTGATCACGCATGCGCTCGATGAAGCGACGATGCTCGCCGACCGGATCGGCGTGATGTCGGCGCGCCCTGGGCGGCTGATCGACGTCGTGGAGACAAACTGGCCGCGCGAACGCGACAGCCGCATCGTCGAGCGCAGCGAATTCGGGGCGATCACCGCGCGGCTGTGGAAGACGCTGCGCGAGGAATCGCTGAAGACCATAGGCCGTGCCGTGCCGAAACCGGCTGCAGACGCATGAAGCGCCTGCTCCTCTACCGGCTCGCGGTCGTCGCCGGCGCGATTGCCTTGCTCGAGATATTCTGCCTGACCGGCGTCATCGACAAGATCACCATGCAACCGCCGCACCTGATCGCGAGGGACCTGTATCGCCTGCTGGCGTCGGGCAGGATGAACGGCGCCATCTGGAAGACGTCGACCAACACGCTGCTCGCGCTGGTGCTCGCCCTCGGGGTTGGCGTGGTCGCGGCAGCCCTGCTCCATCGCCTTCGCGCTTTGCGCGATACGCTGGACCCGCTTTTCGCCACCTACTATGCGGTGCCGGTATTCGCGTTCTATCCCTTCTTCATCGTCGTGTTCGGGCTCGGCGATCTGCCGCAGATCCTGATCGCGTTCATGCTCGGGGTGGTGGCGATGATCGTCAACACCTTGAACGGGCTCGACCGCGTGCCACCGGTGCTGCTCAAGACCGGCCGCATCATGCGCCTTACTCCCATCGATACCGCGTTGCGGCTGACACTTCCGGCCGCGGGGCCCTACATTCTCACCGGCGTTAAGCTCGCGGTCGCGTACGCCTTCATCGGCATCATCGGCTCCGAATTCATCCTCTCGCGCGGCGGAATCGGCTATGAGATCAACTTTGCCTACAACAATTTCGACAACGCGACGATGTATCCGCTGATCGTCCTGATACTCCTTGCGTCGATCGCGATCAACACGGTGTTGACGCGCTGGGAGAAGACACTGCTGGCCCGCCGAGGCGCGCGATGAGTGAACGGCGGCGACACGGAGCGCGCAACGCGCTGCTGCTCGTCGCGGCGCTGTTTGCGCTCTGGCAGGCGATTTACTGGGCGGTGGGCGATATCGCGTTGTCATCGCCGTTCGCAACGCTGCGCTACACAGCGCAACTTGTAACGGGCGACGATTTCAGAATGCATCTCTTCGACACCATGCGCGCGTTCGCCATCGCCTTCGTGTTGTCGGTGGTAATCGGCCTGTTGGTGGGCTTCTGGCTCGGCTTCGATCGACTGTCCGGCGACGCTCTCGAGCCGATGATCGTGACCGTGTATGCCATTCCAAAGCTCACGCTGTATCCAATCCTCCTTCTGGCGTTCGGGCTCGGCCTGTCCGCCAAGGTTGCGTTCGGGGTACTGCACGGCACCATACCGATCATACTGTTTACGCTCGGCGCGGTGCGCAATACCCGGCCGATCCTGCTCAAGACCGGCCACGTGCTGAAGCTATCGCGGCCACAGATGGTGCGCTGGATCCTGTTCCCGGCGGCGGTACCCGAGATCTTCACCGGCTTGCGCGTCGGATTCTCGCTCACGTTGATCGGATCGCTGCTTGCCGAGATGTTCGCGTCCCAGCGGGGCTTGGGTTACCTGCTGATGAATGGAATCGGCCTGCACAACATCGAGCTTGTCATGTCGGTGACACTGCTGATCGTCGTGTTCGCGGCGGCGGTGAGCACGCTGCTCCTGCAGGTCGATCGGAAGCTACACCGCCAGGGTTGAAGATCGCGTCAAATCGCGGTCATATTGGTCGGGTATTGTTGTCACAGGAAACCGTTGCTTTCCTTGCGCTTCAAAGATGCCGGCAAGCGAGCGCATCCACTGTCACTGCCACGGAGAATGTAATGGAGCCGAAAAGTCCGATCAAGAGCAGAGAGCTCAAGGAAGTGCTGCTGCCGACGGTTTTGTATCCGACCGATACCGAAGACTACTTCGAGCTCGCTTGCGAGGATGATGAGTTCGGCGTGCACATACCCGACCAGGCAGACGACAAATAGACGGGTATGTCAGCTGATCGGTGAGCACATGACGGTCTGCGACGGCGGGTTGCCATAGCCCTCTTGCGTCCACCCACGATCCTGAATGATCGAATCTCGGACATCGACTTCCGCGGTATAGCGGTGGTGCAGTCCATTCACGTTGTTGAGAAAGCGAAAGATGGCACGGGTATTCGGCGGACAGGCGCCGGTTGCCGGATCCGGGAGCTGGATATAGAAAAGCGCAGGACTTTCCTCGACCCAGGTTCCCGCAAACTTTATCGCGGTGGCAGCGCATTCGGCCGGATCGGCAGAGTAAAAATGCGAATCGCCGGCTTGTGGCAGCACATAGAACCGGCAGACAGGACTCGCGCCGGCGGGCGCGACGCTCGGATCGGAATAGGCTAGAAACGTCAGCCCGGTTCGCTGCCAACCGGGATGGGCGCCGTTGTCCAAGGCCTGGATTTCGGCCTGGTTCGCGGTAATGAAATAATCGTCGTAACCGGCGTAGTAGTACTCGACGACCAGCGTCTCCTTCGTGGGATTGGCGGCGTTGGGTGTGAGGTACTGCCTCAGCATGGGCAACGCGACATCCAGGCGCGAATAGACGTCGGTAGCGCCCTGCTGTCTGGCGTCACACGCTGAGTTGCCGCCATACAGGGCACCACGAAGCTCATAGTAGTTCTGGTTCGGGTTGTAGGTGAACAAGCCGCTGCCGCCCGGTTCGGTCGCGCTTCGCACGCTCCCGCCCGCCCGATCTCACCCAGAGGATCGGCCTGCCGAAGCGCGTTACCGGCGACGACCAGGTGCGAGATCATGGGCAAAGACACCATGCCTGCGGGGCTCACGCCGGCGGGCAATGTGAGCTCGATGGTCCCGGTCTCACCTTCGAGCACCGGGGACCAGTAGATCGATTCATGCGCAAGTTCTGCCGGGTAGGGACCAAAAACCTGCGCAGTGCCGCTGGAACCCTTGAAGCGCATCTCCAGCGCGGCCGGCGCTGACGTCACGACAAGGCCAATCCGAATTGCGGCGGCGCCGGATGACGTCAGACTGATATGTGCAGCCTGGGCCCCGCCCTCTACCTGCGCCAGGCAAGATCGGATAAATTGACCGATCCCTGCGCGGCAGGCACTTCTCGCGCGAAGCCGATTATCAGCCGACCACGCTTGGGGACGATGCCGTCTTTGGAAGTCCTGGTTGCGACTTTCGGCGCCAATGCCGCGCGCTCGGAGCTGGTCGGTGTGGACAGCACGATGCTGCGCGCCGCGGCATCGGTCGGCAGGAGCAGCGCCGGTTCGACTTGTGCCTTGGTCGGAGTTGCGGGCCGATACGTCGCGGGCGGCGCCGACAACTGTGCGCTCGTCGAGATCGCAGTCGTTAGCAGAGTCAATGCAGCGATTCGGGATAGTGGAGTCAGCATGTTAAAACCTGTGATCTTGCACGACCGCCGAGCAAGGATGAGAGCCTACAACGTTCGGAGCCGTATGACTGGAATCGGGGCTTTTCAAATCCCCGGTTTACGATTTGTTACAAACCGGCTTTGCCGGGGGCTGCAAGCGATTTCATGGGCATCCCGGTTTTGACTCTTCGACTGTCGTGGCGTTCCGACCTGATGGCGTCAGCCCAATGCTACCCTTTTTATTGCGTACGGTATCCTTTGATACCCGCTTGCGGATTCAACGCTGATGGACTTATTCGTCACTGGCGGCACCGGATACCTCGGTCGCGCAACGATCGGCGCATTGCTGAATCGCCGACACGCCGTGCGAGTGCTCACGCGGCCGACGTCGCAGGATCGAGTGCCTGCCGGCGCGGCGCCGGTCGTGGGCGACGCGCTCGACTCCGCGACGTTTGCGGACGCACTTTTCACCACGACCACGCTCGTGCATCTCGTCGGAACGCCACATCCCGGCCCTTCGAAGGCGGCCGAGTTCGAGCACGTCGACCTCGCGTCGATCCGGTCGAGCGTCGAGGCGGCGCGTCGGGCGCAGATCGCGCACCTTATCTATGTCAGCGTCGCGCAGCCGGCGCCGGTCATGCGGGCGTATGTTGCTGCGCGGGCAAAGGGAGAGGCGGCGATCGTGGAAGCACGACTCACGGCAACGATGCTGCGACCCTGGTATGTGCTCGGGCCTGACCACCGGTGGCCAATTGCGCTGAAACCCATCTACTGGCTTGCGGAGCGGCTGCCGGCGACGCGAGAGGTCGCCCGTCGAATGGGCCTCGTCACGCTGGCGCAGATGGTCGCCGCACTCGTGCAAGCGGTGGAACATCCACCTGTCACGGGCACGGTTCGCATTATCGACGTTTCGGCGATTCGCGGCGTCCGGCTTCCTGGCGATGCTCAGAACATAGGTTTGGGGCATGACTGACGAGAATCGCAGCCCACTCATCGCCTCCAAAGCGTCACCTGAACCGCCCGAGGTGGTGGTTGTGATCGAGGTTCCACGCGGTAGCTTTTTGAAGCGAGGGTCCAATGGTCATGTCGACTTCATCTCGCCCCTGCCATGCCCGTTTAACTATGGGTCTGTGCCGAATTATTTGGGTCTTGAAGGTGATCTCCTGGATGCAGTGGTGCTCGGACCGCGTCTGGCACTCGCCACGCGGATACGGGTCAAGGCATGGGGAGCTGTGACGCTGACAGACCGCGGCATGTCGGACGACAAACTCATTTGCAGCAGCCGCCCCTTGGGCTTATCGGAGCGGCGGAAAGTACTACGATTTTTTCATTTCTATGCGAAGTGCAAGGGACTTTTGAATGTTTGGCGACGCCGCCCGGGGCGCAACGCGTGCGAGGGCTGGATCGGGACCGTGGAGGCGTTCGCTCGCGCGCAACCGCGGGATAATACGTGGAAAGGGCCACCGGTTGAGTTTTGAGTACCATGGGTGTGGTCGGCGATGCTCCCACCAATCTGCCTCCCATTTGGCTCAACGGGAGATGGGCAGGGTCAAGATGGTTGTTATTGGAGGGACTTCACCAGCCTGAAGAGCGAACGCCGTTTCCATGAGCGCGAACGACTGCTTCGAGATCAGATCAGCGTTGTCGATGTAGAACCAATGGCCGTTATGGAATACGCGCACGTATGCGCTCGCCGGCCAGGTTTCACTGGACAAAATGTGCATACTATCGGTCATCAGTCTGGGCCATACAAGCCCGGCACCGGCAGCGTCGCGGAGGACAGGAACTAGACCTCCACGCACATCGACATCGGGAACGTCGATCCCTTTGCTGAGATATCGCATCGCGGCCAGGATCGAGCGCGGCTTCACGGCAATGTTCTTGCCGCCACCTCCCGAAGCAGCGGCCGCAAGGCGATAAGTCAAGTTCGCCGGATCGAGCGCCAATTTGTGAATCAGCTCCTGACCCTCGGGGCTCGATGCCGCTGCTCGATCAATCTGCAGCGACAACGCGATGTCGCCGCGTGCATCCTGGGGTGCCGCTCCAGATTCGAGGCCGAGCTCGATGAGTCCCTGACCCTGCAATCGGTTGAGCAGACTGACAACGCGCCGGAACTCCGTGTTGTCGGGCACGGTGTCCGGAGCGAACTGGGTGGCCGCCGGCGCGTTGGGAATCCCATTGACGCTGTCGACGAGCACGAGGAGGATTTCGCGAAGATCCCAGCCTGCAGTGCGCAGTAACGCCAGTGTGCGCATATCTACCGGACGCAGCAACTGGCGTCCGAGCTTCTCGCCGGTCAAGGGCTGAAAGACAAACGACGGCGTCTGCGAATAGCTAAGGCTTGGACTGATGGCGATATTTGGGCTCAGTCCGACGGCAGCGGACGCCGTGTTACCGGATAGGCCGAGGCCCCCGGCGATTGTGGCGCTCGTCGACACGGTGCTGAGCTCCAGGAAGTAAGGCGAATTCGCATAACGCAGGCGCACGATATTATGCAGGAGCTGTTCTGCGTTGGTGGTTTGTGCCGTTGCGTTGAACTGCTCACGAGAATCGCGGAGAACGCTGCCCGTAATAGACGCGCAGCCACTTACTGCGACGGCAACAGCTAACACGAAGATCGGCCACGCACGCAGAGAGCGATAACGTCTCATCAATTTCAGTATAGTAAAGAACAGGCAAAAGAAAAACGCCGCCCGGTCGCCCGGGCAGCGTGTGATGGTGGAGGCGGCGGGAATCGAACCCGCGTCCGAAAACGCTACACAGTCGGGACTACATGCTTAGCCACGTCATTTTGCTCTCGCCCCGGCGCCACTGACGGGCAGGCGACGTCGGAACCAGTCACCTAGATTTAGCGT
>WNGI01017213.1_pt1 | contig 11739 bp, 12 predicted proteins | sample 5400621 | NCBI WGS metagenome assembly WNGI01 (sample SAMN13153374, study PRJNA577476) | soil metagenome | isolation source: 20 cm soil or saprolite under Garry oak tree replicate 1 | place: USA:California | collected 2016-06-15
CCGATCTTCCTTTTCGGGATGCAGGAGGGCCAGCTCCTGGGCCTCCTGTACACGGCCGCCGGGGCGATCATGCTGCCGGTGCTCTCATTTCGCGGCCGGCTTGACGCGCGCGCGCCAAATGTTACTACAAGCACGTAGTAGAAGGAGGGCGAGCCGATGCACGTCGCCGTGACCGGCGCGAACGGGTTCGTTGGACGGCACCTCCTCGCTCGACTCGCTGGGCGGCATCAGGTCCGCGCCATCGTCAGCGAGCGACCGGGGGCGGAGCGCGAGCTGCCGAACGGCGGCGCGGGCGTGGAAGTCCGGAGATCCGATGTCCGCCGAGCGGAGACGCTGCGCGGCGCTTTCGACGACGTCGACGCGGTCGTGCACACGGTCGCGGTGCCGACCGAGCGCGCGCAACGTTTCGCGGAGGTGAACGTCGCCGGGGTCGCACACGTGGTCGCGGAGGCGCGCCGCGCCGGGGTGCGGCGACTCGTGCACATGTCCGCGCTCGGCGCCGATCCCGCATCGCCGTACCCGTACCTCCGAAGCAAGGGCGAGGGACAGTCGCTCGTCACCGGTTCAGGGATCCCGCACGTCGTCCTGCGGCCCTCGCTGCTGTTCGGCGAGGGGGACGATTTCTTCCCCAGGCTTCGCATCAGCCTGCTCTTCCCGATCGTGCCGGTGCCGGGGGACGGTAAGGCGCGGTTCCAGCCCGTCCACGTCGACGACATCGCCCAGGCCCTTGTCGCGGCGCTCGAGCGCGCCGAGATTTCCGGTCCTCACGAGGTCGGCGGGCCGGACCCTGTCAGCTACGACGAGATGCTCGAAGAGGCGATGCGCGGCCTCCACAAGCGGCGGATGACCGTCCATGTGCCGGTCCCGCTGATGAAGGCCCCCGCGTTCCTCATGGGCCTGGTAATGCCGGACCCGCCCGTGACGGTCCAGCAGCTCGACCTGCTGGCGGTGGACAACACGCCCAAACCGAACGCCATGGAGCCCGTTTTTGGCATCCGGCCGAGGCCGTTCCGCGGAGCCCTGGGCTACCTGCGCGGCCGCTGACTCGCTCGGCGGCTCGGCCCGCGCGAGCCCAAGCCAAACTCAAAGCGCACAAGTGTTCCGATGAAATTTCGTGGGAAAACCCCTTCTCAAGGGCTCCCCGCGCCGATAAGATTCGTACGAAAAGCGCGCACGACCTAGTGGGGAGAGGCTCGGTCGCCGGCGCTGACAGATCGACACCGATGGACCGGGCGCTAGAGAGGAACCATCCGTATGAAGGAATGGATCGTCTGCGAGGACAACTGCCTCAAGTGCTCCTATGGAGCGACCCTTGACTGCGACGGCGATTGCCCACGCTGCCCCCGCAACACCTATTGCCCGTGCGTGACGTTCGTTTCGTTCGCCGCAGGCAAGCTCGCTCCCGTTGTCCAGCCCGTCACGACGACCTTCGAACGACCCCGCAAGCGCTAGCCCCGACAGTGACAGTCGACCAAGCGGCGCTCGCGTCGCTCCGCGAGCGCATCGAACGCATGGCGGTGTTCCTTTGACCTCCCCGCTCTTTCGCGTGAAGTCGCGGGCCTAGAGGGCGAAGCCTCCAAGCCGGACCTCTGGCAGGACCGGCAGCGCGCGCAGCAGATCCTGAAGCGCCTCGGAAACATACGCGCGCGCATCGACCGCTGGGAGAGATTTCGCGCGCGCGCCAAGGATCTCGCCGAGCTCGCCTCGCTCGCACCGGCCGATCCAAAGCTCGATGCGGAGGTCGCCGCGGAATTCGCGACCCTCGCCGACGAGGTGCAGCACGCCACACTCGAGGCCCAGCTCTCCGGACCGTACGACGAGCGGAATGCCGTCGTCGCGATCAGCGCCGGCGTCGGCGGGACCGACGCGGCGGACTGGGCGGAGATGCTCGTCCGGATGTACCTCCGCTGGGCCGAACGGCGCGGCTTCAAGGCTGAGCTCCTCGAGTCGACCCCCGGCGATGAAGCGGGCTTCCGGAGCGCGACGCTGTCCGTGGACGGCCCGTACGCCTACGGGTACCTGAAAACGGAACGCGGGACGCACCGGCTCGTGCGCATCTCACCGTTTGATTTTCAGAAGCGCCGGCAGACCTCGTTCGCACTCGTGGATCCGACGCCGCAGGTGGAAAGCGAGGCCGAGGTGGAACTTCGGCCGGACGACCTGCGCATCGACACGTATCGCTCGACCGGGGCGGGAGGCCAGAACGTGAACAAGACGGAGACCGCCGTCCGCATCACCCACCTGCCGTCGGGCATCGTCGTCTCGTGTCAGAACGAACGCTCCCAGCTGCAGAACCGGGAGACCGCGATGAAGATCCTCCGCGCACGCCTGCTCGAGCGGCAGGTTCGGGAGCAGGAAGAGGCGCAGGCGAAGGAGCGCGGCGAGCTCCGTTCGGCCGACTGGGGAAGCCAGATCCGCTCGTACGTGCTCCACCCCTATACGCTCGTGAAGGACCACCGGACCGGCGTCGAGGTCGGCGACCCGACCAAGGTCCTCGACGGCGACATCGATCCCTTCATCGAGGCCGCACTCTTGCGCCCAGTCCAGGCAAGCGGGGAACCTGGCATCGCCCCTGCTGCATCCGAGGAACGTGCGCGCTAGGGGGTCTGGCGCGCCAAAGGAGGCTGGAGTGGTCAACGTGAAGGATTTGCAGGACGTCGTGGACGACCTGAAGGACCAGGCGAGCAAACGCGCGGCTGTTCTCTTGGGCGAGGGGCGCACCCAGGTGCGCGCGGCAGTTGGCGGCCATTCGGACGGCACGCTGCTCGGGGCGTTCGCCCTCGGCATGCTCCTCGGCGCCCTCGTCGGCGCGGCGATCTCGCTGCTCTTTACGCCGATGTCGGGCCAGGAAGCCCGGCGCAAGATCGGCGAGAACGTCGACAAGATGCGCACGACGGAGGCGGAGTTCGCGACGAACGGAACGTCCCGCCCGATGTCAGCGGTGGGCGGCCAGTCGCCCTACGTTTCGAGTTAGCGCGCCCGCGACCCCGGGCGTTAGCGGCGCCCGACCTCACGTGTGAGCTCGAGGAGCCGCTCGCGGGTATTGAGCGCCGGGTCGTCGGTGACGAGCTCGAAGAGCTCGCTCAGGATTCGTCCTACCTCGGGCCCCTGAGGGATCCCGAGCGCCTGCATCACGTCTGTTCCGTCGATCGCGAGGTCGCGTAGCGAGAACGCCGAGGCGGTGCGGATCTCCTCCTGCACCCGCTCCCAGAGCGCTTCGAGGGCGTACATGCGCGGAGACCGAGCGCCGCTGCCGATGTTGTCAGCACGCCGCAGCGCGAACAGCGCCGGGATGTTCTCGAGCCCGACCTTTCGCACGAAACGGCGCACCGCCGAACCCGTCCACTCGGTCTGGTACCAGAACATGTGGTTTCGGACGAGGTGCGTGACCTGGGCGATCGTCTCCTTGTCGAACCGCCAGCGTCGGAGGATCTCGCGGGCCTTCGCCTCCCCAACGAACTCGTGCTGGTGGAAGTGGCCGTCGGCGAAGGTCGCGGGCTTACCGATGTCGTGGAGCAGGCCGGCGAGGCGGAGCACGAGGTCGTCCGGCGGCGTCGCATCGCATGTCGCGATGGAGTGCTCGAACACGTCCTGCGCGACGGCTTTGTCCTGAGGGATCGTCTTCGCGATCTCGAGCTCGGGGAAGATCACCGCGAGCAGGCCGAGGTCCGACATCTTGCGGAACGCCGCCGACGGCCTCGGCGCGCCGAGGATCTTCACCATCTCCTGCTGGATGCGCTCGCCTGAGAGGGTCTTCGCGAGCGGCGCGGACAGGCGGATCGCATCCTCCGTCCGCGGATCGATCGTGAAGTCGAGGAGTGTCGCGAACCGGACCGCACGGAGCATCCGCAGCGCGTCCTCCTGGAATCGCTCGCGCGGCTCGCCCACGGCCCGGACGACCCCGGCTTCCAGGTCCTTCTGACCACCGAAGGGGTCCACGAGCTCGCCGGGCCTGTCGCTGGTCGCGGGCCGCCAGGCCATCGCGTTCATCGTGAAGTCCCGCCGCGAGAGGTCCTCGTGGAGCGAGTCCGTGAACGCGACGCTCGTGGGGTGACGGTGGTCGGCGTAATCGGCCTCGATCCGGTAGGTGGTGACCTCGACCTCGTGGTCGCCCTCCCTGACGACCACCGTGCCGAAGTGATTCAGGTAGAGCGCGCGCCGGAACACCTTCTGGATCGCGTCCGGCGTCGCGTTGGTGGTCACGTCCCAGTCGTGCGGGTCGACCCCGCGGAGCGCATCGCGGACACAGCCACCGACCACGTATGCCTCGTAGCCGGCCGCCGCGAGCTTGCCCACGACGCGCTCGACGTCGGCGGGGACCTTGATCTGGGGAACCGTGCGGGTCACCGGCCGAGTCTAGGGGCGACGGCTCTCCGTAACCGATAGACTGCCTCGATGCAGGTTATGACGGTGGCCCTCCCGCTCTCGGTCGAAGCGCTCATCGTGATCGCGAGCTCGCAGCATGGGCCCGAGGGTCACCTCGGTCTTCCGAGCACCGGCGTACCGAGCAACACCGCGCACGACCACCTGCGGGGCCCGGCCGCCGCCACGAGCTGGTTGCGGGCGCGCGGCGAGTTCGCCTGCCCGGCGGGAGAACCGAGCTCCGCCGAGCTGCACGCCCTGCGCGAGGTCCGCGCGGCCCTCCGCGATCTCGTGCGCGGTGACACCCTCGCCTACGAGCGCCGCCGCGATCGGCTCCTCCGCGGCGCCGTGTACCGGCTGAGCGGTCCGAGGCTCGTCCCGACGGGGTCCGGCTGGGCCCGCTTCGCGACCGGACTCCTGCCTGCGCTCGTCGCGGTGTCCGATTCGCGCGCGCGCCTGGGTCGGTGCGCGAACCAGCGCTGCGGTTGGCTCTTCCTCGACCGCTCCGCCGGGCGCGTTCGCCGCTGGTGCGACATGAACGCGTGCGGCAACCGCGTGAAGGCCCGTCGCTTCCGGGCCCGCCAGCGCGGCGCGCGAGCGCAGCGGAGCTAGCGCTTGTCGCGGGGAACGGCTCTCGCCGCGGCGGTCGTGGTGGCGGTCGTCGCCGGTACCGTTGCGCTGCTTGGCTTCGCGGCCGCTCCGCGAGTCACCGCGTGCGGCGAGGTCGGCGGCGGAGAGGCTGGCGTGGAAGCGCAGCTCCGGTACGTCGACGTTGGGGCGGGGCAGGTGACGTTCACGTTCGGTCCGAGCGCGGTCTTCGTGCCGGCGAACGACGGCGCCGTGCGCGAGGTCCAGATCACGCGCGACACCGGCCGCGTCCTGTCGTGGGATCTCGTCGTCTCGCGCGAGGAGTGCCCGACGGTCACGACGAACGTCTACGTTTGGGGAAAGAGCCCGCGCGCGCAGGTGACGTTCACCTTCGGGCAGACCGCGTGGATCACGGCCGAGCACCCGGCGACGTACGTCGGGAGCCCCATCCTCGCGCCGGTGCTCGTGACCGGAATGGGCTTCGTCCCGCGGTCGGAGGTGACGTTCCGGATCGCCGGCGCCATCGTCGACAGCGGGACGACCGATGACGTCGACCGCGTCGAAACGGGGATCTTCGTCCCGAAGCTGCGGCCAGGTGTCTACGAGCTGGCGGTGAGCGACGCGAGCGGCCGCCGTGCGACGACGCAGCTCGTCGTCACCGACGAGCGGTAGCGCTACTCCTCCCCGAGATACGCCTTCCGGACCATCTCGTTCGCCGCGAGCTTCGGCGCGGTATCGGTGAGCACGATCTTCCCGGTCTGCAGCACGTAGCCGCGGTGCGCGATGGAAAGTGCCATGTGCGCGTTCTGCTCGACCAGGAGCACGGTCATTCCCTGGACGTTGATCTCCTGGATCGTCTTGAACACGAGCTCGACGAGGACCGGCGCGAGGCCCATGGACGGCTCGTCGAGGAGGAGCACCTTCGGGCGGGCCATGAGCGCGCGGCCGATCGCGAGCATCTGCTGCTCGCCGCCGGAGAGCGTCCCGGCGCGCTGTCGCAGGCGCTCCTTGATTCGCGGGAAGAGCGTGTACACGCGCTCGAAGTCGGGCGTGAGGTCGCGGTCGTTCCGCGCGTAAGCGCCCATCTCGAGGTTCTCTTTGACGGACATGCGCGCGAAGATGCGGCGGCCCTCGGGGGAGTGCGCGATCCCCATCCGCACGATCTGGTTCGCCGGGACCTTCGTGAGGTCTCGCTCGGCCATGCGCACCGTGCCATGGCGCGGACGGAGGACCCCGGCGATCGTGCGCAGGGTCGTCGTCTTGCCCGCGCCGTTGCTGCCGATGAGTGTGACGATCTCGCCCTGCTCGACCGTGAGCGAGATCCCCTTCAGCGCCTCGATGTTCCCGTAGTACGTGTGCACGCCGTCGACCTCGAGCAGCGCCACTAGGCGACCTTCGCTTTGCCCAGGTACGCCTCGATGACGCGTGGATCGCGCTGGACCACCTCCGGCGTGCCCTCGGCGATCTTGACGCCGTGGTCGAGGACCGTGACCCGCTCGGAGATCCCCATGACCACTTTCATGTCGTGCTCGATGAGGAGGATCGTGATCTTGAGCTCGTCGCGGAGACGCCGGATGAACGAGGTCATCCGTCCGGTCTCGCGCGGGTCCATCCCTGCGGTGGGCTCGTCGAGGAGGAGGAGCTTCGGCTCGGTCGCGAGGGCGCGGGCCATCTCGAGCCTCCGCTGGTCGCCGTAGGGGAGATTCTTGGAAACGACGTCGTCCCGGTCCGCGAGTCCGACGAACTCGAGGAGCTGGCGCGCGCGGGCCCGGGTCTCTTGCTCCTCACGTCGCTCACGGGGCGTCCGCAGGACCGCCTCGAACGGCGTCGCCCGCATTCGCGAGTGGTGGCCGACCATGACGTTCTCGAGCGCGGTCATGTTCTGGAAGAGCCGGATGTTCTGGAACGTGCGCGCGATACCCAGGCGGGTGATGCGGTGCGGGGGCCGCCCAGAGATCACCGTGCCATCGAACACGATGCGCCCGGACGTGGGCTTGTAGAGCCCCGCGATCACGTTGAAGAAGGTGGTCTTCCCCGCGCCGTTGGGGCCGATGAGGCTCACGATCGTGCCTTCGGGGATGGCGAAATCGACGGCGCTGACTGCGACGAGCCCGCCGAACTGCTTCGTCACGGAGATCGCCTCGAGGATGTTGCCGCTCAATTTTCGACCTCGACGAAGACGGCGCGCTCCTGCTCGGCGGCGACCTCGCCCAGCTCCTCGGCCGCGTGCAGCTCCGCCCGCCGTCGCGCGCTCGGGAAGAGGCCTTCGGGCCGCACCAGCATCATGAAGACGAGCGCGATCCCGAAGATGAGCTGGCGTGAGCGGCTCACGTCGGTCAGCTCCAGGTCCTGGTTTCCGATGGCCGCGCCGATGCCGTGCACGATCCCCGAGATCCAGTCGAAGAGGATGCGGTCGACGCCGCCGAGGAGGACCCCCCCGGCGATGACGCCGGCGATGTTCCCCAGGCCACCCAGGATGATCATGCAGAGCACGAAGATCGAGACCGAGAAGTCGAACTGCTCGGGCGCGATGACCTGCAGGTAGCTCGCCCAGATCGAGCCCGCGAATCCGGAGAAGCTCGCGCCGAGCGAGAAGGCGAAGAGCTTCGTCGTGACGAGGTTGATGCCCATCGACGCGGCGGCGACCTCGTCCTCGCGCATGGCGGCCCACGCTCGGCCGATCCGTCCCGCGCGCAGGCGCCCGGTGATCACCACCGAGAGCAGGAGCACGGCGACGATGAGGTAGTACCAGGGGATCGGATCGACCGCGAAGAGGACTCCCGGCACCTCCGGGAAGCCGATCGGGTTCATGCCCTGCGTGCCCTTCGTCACCTCCGGGGTGTTCTTCACGACGAGCGGCACGATCTCGCCGAACCCGAGGGTCACGATTGCGAGGTAGTCGCCGCGCAAACGGAGGGTCGGCGCGCCGAGCAGCACCCCGAAGATGGCCGCGACACCGGCGCTGATGAACATCGCGAGGAAGAAGTTCACGGGGTGCCCTTCGCGCACGAACGCGAATGGGCTCACCGGAGAGGTGAGGAAGGCCGCGGTGTACGCCCCGATCGCGAAGAACGCCGCGTACCCGAGGTCGAGCAGGCCGGCGAAGCCAACGACCACGTTGAGACCGAGCGCCAGGATGATGAAGAGGGCGATCGGGATGACCTTCGCCTCCCAGCCGAGCCCGAGCCACCCGTTGATGAGCGGGAAGAGGAGCGCGAGAAGGATTGCTCCGCCGGTCGTCCAGATCCGCCGCTCGCGCGCGGCGCCCGTCGCCGTGTACCACCAGCCGAGGGTCGGTCTCACGCGCGGTCACCGAGCGCCTGCCCGAGCAGACCGGTTGGCTTGAAGACGAGGATGATCACGAGGAGGGAGAACACGCCGACGTTCTCCCACTGGCCGCCGGCATACGTCACCGTGAGCGACGCGAGCAGACCCAGCACGAAGCCGCCGAGCGCGGCGCCGGTCACGTTGCCGATCCCGCCGAGCACGGCCGCCGTGAAGGCCTTGAGCCCCGCCGCGAACCCGAGGGTGAACACGGTGTTGTTGTTATAGAGGCCGTACATGAGCGCGGCCGCGCCCGCCAGGACGCCCCCGAGCACGAACGTGAACGAGATGACGCGGTCGACGTCGATCCCCATCTGCAGGGCCATCTCGCTGTCCTGCGCGACGGCGCGCATCGCCTTTCCCATGCGCGTGCTCCGGATGACCCACGCGAGACCGAGCATGAGCGGGATCGCCAGGGCCAGGACGAAGAGATCCTTGAAGGTGAAGCGAACGAGCGTGTGCAGCCCGAAGAGCTGGCTCACGAAGTCGTACTGGGGGAGCAGGTCGGGGAAGCGCCGTGGGGTCGGGCCCTGCCAGAAGAGTCCGATGTTCACGAAGATGAACGAGACGCCGATCGCCGAGATGAGCGGCGCGAGACGCGGCGCGCGCCGGAGGCGGCGGTACGCGACACGCTCGGCGAGCATGTTCAGGACGCCGCAGAAGATCATCGCCGCGAGGATGGCGATGACGAGCGCCCACCAGGGGGTTCCCGAGACGCCGACCTCGGTCCCGAATCCGAGGAGCGTCAGCGTGGTGAGGCACACGAATGTGCCGAGCATGAAGAGGTCGCCGTGGGCGAAGTTGATCAGCTCGATGATCCCGTAGACCAGCGTGTAGCCCAGGGCGATGAGAGCGATGAAGGCGCCATTCGTGATCCCGATCACGATGGCCGCCATCAAGAGGTCGAGATCGATGTTCTACCCCTCCCCGAAACGAGACCGGGGCGGGGGCCGGACTTTCGACCGGTCGCCCCGCCCCGATTGTGCACTAGACCACGATGCTGACCGTTACTGCTGGACCGCGAGCTCCTTCACGAACGCCCACGAACCGCTCTTGGCCTGCGAGCCCGAGAACTGGGTCAGGGTGGTGTCGCCGTTCGCGTCGAACGACCACTTGCCCAGGACGCCGTCGTAGTTCTTCGTGCCCATGACGTTGGCGAGGACCGTCGCGCGGTCGTCCGCCTTGTCGCCGGCCGCCGCGATCGCCGCGAGGACGACTTTCGCCGCCTCGTAGCCGTAGATCGCGTATGGGTTCGGGTTGTTGTTGTTGTACTTCGCGTTGTAGGCCTTCAGCCAGTCGGCGGCCTTGCCCGTGTACTTCTCCGGCGGCACGCCACCGAACGTGGAGTACACGCTCGCGTCGGCCGCGGGGCCAGCCTGCTTGAGGAATTCGGAGCAGTTGATGCCGTCCGGCCCCATGAACTTCATGGTCGGGAGGACCGCGCGGATGTCCTTCAGGAGGACCGCCGGGTTGTTGTCGACGATTCCCCCGTAGTAGACGAAGTCGGCACCGCTGTCCTTGATCTTGTTCGCGAGCGCGCGGTAGTTGTCGGCCTTGTCCGCGCCTTCGTAGCCGGCCTCGGTGAGACCGAGGTCCTTCGCCTTCGCCCGGAAGACGTCAGCGATGCCTTTTCCGTAGAGCTGCGTGTCGTGGACGATGTAGACCTTCTTCGCGCCGAGGTCCTTGGCCCACACCGCGCCGACGGCACCCTGCAGGTCGTCCGCGGGGACGACGCGGGCGTAGTTGCGCTTGCCATTCGGGTAATAGGTGTTCGGCTCGTTCGCCTCACCCTTGCCCGGCTTGGTCAGGCCGGGATACGTGTTGGCCGGCGAGACCATGACGAGGCCCGCCTGGTTGAGGAGCGGGATCGACACCTTCGCCGCGCCCGAGTTGTACGTCCCGATGTAGGCGACGACGGATTTGTCGTTGATCGCCTTGCGCGCGTTCTCGGCCTCCTGCGCCGCGTCCCACGACCCCTTGGCCGCGGTCGCGTCGTCAAGCGCCTCGAAGTTCACCGTGACGTTGTTGATCTTCGTGTCGGCGATCGCCATCTGGATCGAGTTGACGATCTCGACCGTCTGCGTCCGCGAGGCCCCGGTCATCGGCAGGCTCGACAAGATCTTGACGGTCTTCGCGCTCGAGGCGCCGCCGCCACCCGTGCCTCCTCCACATGCGCCGACCATCAGCGCAAGGACGGAGACGACTGCGGCTGCGGTCGTCCAACGCTTCTGCATGCACGCCCTCCCTGGTTTGCTCTCTCGGTCCGGGCGGGACCGCCCTTGGCCTTCCCCACGCGCCGGCGCCGGATATTCCGGGGAAGTGTGCGTGGGGCTGCGCCGTGCGTCAACGAAGGACTGCCCGCGCTTGGTACGCTCCGGAAGTGAACGTGCGTGTGGCTACCGTCGTGGGGGCCCTTCTGTTCATCGTCGGGTGTTCCGCGACGCCCCCGCCCCGCGTTTTGCCGCCGTCGACCGCGGCGCCCCGGGGCGCGCCGAGCGGGCTCGCCACAGGGCGCGTCCTCTACAGCAGCGGCGGCCTCGATCTCTGGGCGAGCGCGCCCGACGGCACCGGCCGGAGGCCGGTCACCAAGGACGGCAGCACCGGCGGCTACGCGGGCGGGCGCTGGTCTCCGGACGGCTCGCTGGTCGCGGCCGAGCGCTTCATGCCCGGAGAGGGCGGGACCGCCCTCTTTCTCCTTCGCCCGGATGGATCGTCCGTTCGCCTGACGCGCGTCGACACGTTCCTCGACGGGTACGTGTGGTCGCCCGACGGGCGGTATCTCGCCTACGGCGAGGTCGTCTCGGGCGCGACCGCGGCGGCCGGCGGACTGACGGGCGTCGGTGCCGTGGGGGACGTCCACCTTTATGACGTCCGCGCGGCGACCGATCTCGTCATCGGCCCGGGAACGCACCCGGCGTTCTCCCCCGACGGCACGCATCTCGGATTCGCGCATCTCGCGGGAGCGATCGCCTCGGCCGATCTCACCGTCCTCGCGGGCGCCAAGGCGCCCGAGCGTTTCCCGACACAGATGCTCGTCAACCTGGCGGACCTGACACGCATCTCGACCGCCATCGCACCACGGGGCATGGGCCTCATCGGCGGCCCGCAATATTCATCCGACGGAAAGCTCATCGCGTACGCGGCGATCGAGAACGGCCCCGTGCTCGAGGCGGAGCAGATCGTCTACATACAGGAGGCGGTCTCCGGCGCGCCGCCGAAGCTCTTCGCGCTCGGCAAGACCGGCGCGCTGCACCATGTGGCCGATCTCCGCTGGTCGCCGACGTCGCTGACGCTCGCGTACACGATCATCAACGCGCAGCCCCACCACCACTGGCTCTATGCGATCGACGCGCGCTCGGGGGAGCGGCGCGAGCTCTTCGACTCGCAGCAGCACTTCCTCGACTACAGCTGGTCGCCGGACGGAAAGACGATCCTCCTGCAGGTCGACGACGGCGACGAGTGGCT
>WNGI01025956.1_pt1 | contig 11739 bp, 9 predicted proteins | sample 5400621 | NCBI WGS metagenome assembly WNGI01 (sample SAMN13153374, study PRJNA577476) | soil metagenome | isolation source: 20 cm soil or saprolite under Garry oak tree replicate 1 | place: USA:California | collected 2016-06-15
CGCGGGGATCGACTCCCGTGACGAATACGGTCCCGGTTGATACGCGCGCGAGGAAATGCCTTGCTGACTCAATCCACACACGTGCCAGTCCTGCCTGTTTACCATGTCCCAAAACTGAATGGCGTCATCCGGATCGAAATCGCTGTGCTTGAATGCGTCCGGGTGGAAAAACCAATCGCACAAGATTAGCGTCCGCTCCGGCGACTGAGGCTGAAGTTGATGCACCATTACGTAATCGGGATGCAAACTCAGCAGCATGTTCGGAAAGATCGAGTAGTAAAACACTCGACTCTTTTCATCGTGCTCATGCTCGTGATCGTAATCGTCCTCGATTTTTTGCGACGGGTTTCGATTATGAGCAGGAGCACGATCATGAACACGACTGGCATCTGCGATTCCCACCGCGCACGCGTTCCCGCTCATGGTCAGGCTCCGCCCTTTCGCGATCCGCATGAATCCGCCGAGGAACGGTCCTTCGGTCAGATCATTCTTCGCCGAATCATGCGGTGAGATTTTCGAAAGCTCCGGATGGACTCCCAGACAGTGATAACACTCCGAATAATTTTCGAAGATTAACTTCCAGTTGGCTCGCACATCATACTCAATCCGTTTCGCCGAACGAAGCGCCGCCAAGTTCCAGCGCGAGAACTTTCCGGCCAACGGCGCAAACCATTTCTCCAGCGATATGTCGCTCGCGTCCGGCACTCTGGTCCGCCTCTCCCGTTGGGAGGGGATTGAGGTGAGGGAACCTGAGGCTGCCAGATTCACAAAAATAAACCCTTCCCAAATTTCGACGTTCACCGGATGCAGGGAATAATTTGCCTTATTAAAGCTTGGGACATCGTCCATATGCGGCGCGCCGAGTAAGCGTCCATCGAGTGCGTACGTCCATACGTGATACGGACACTGAATCGCAGCGGACAATTGTCCGTTTGTGCTTTCGATGAGTCGACTACCGCGGTGGCGGCACAGATTGTAAAACGCTCGGATCTCTCCGCGCTTATCGCGAACAACGATCAAGCTTTCGCCGGAGACCTCCGCGATAAAATAATCCCCGGGTTGAGCGATTGCGCTCTGATGTCCCACCAATACCCATTGTTTTGAGGAAATTTTCTCTTGCTCTTCTTCAAACACATCGCGGGACACGAAGTATCTTTGCGGCAAACTCCTCGCGCCGCTAGCGAAAGTTGCCTTGGTTTTCTGAAACGTTGGCGGAACTTGAGCGGCCTTATTCATATCCTGCTTGCCGCGCCGTAGCCTTGGCGAAGGAGGGCTCCTGCGCAAAAATTTCCGGTGAAACAAAATAGCGTTGCGGCAGCGTCTTCGCCCAAGGCTCAAAACTTTCAGCCGTTTCGCGAAATATGGATGGTGCTTTGGTTTGCGTTACAGGCACATCGCAAGCTGTATGAGGCATATGTTCACGTCAACGCAGTTGTAGAGGCGGTCGCCGCGACGACCGCCTAATTACGAAATCGCTGTAGCGGCGGTCTCTGACCGCCGACTGTCATTCTCTTGCCAACACTGCCTGGTGAAACTCGTACCAATCGTCGAGATTGTTCAGGTTCACAGCGTCTTTTGGGGCGGAAGCATCATCGGCGATACCGGACGCGCTCAAAATACCCTTGCGCGTTTCGTCATCGGCAATGTAACCACGCACCGCAGCGTTGTGCTTTTCGATCGCGTCGCGACTTAATGATTTGGCATTCTTCTTCACCCAAGCCTCGAATTCGGGATAGGTCGGCTTATTTTGTTTGATGTAATCTCGCACGGCTTGCTCTTCGAGCCCGAGCACGGCGAGCGTCATCGCATCGAAACCTTTGCCAACGCCAGGATAGCCGGAAGCAAGTTTGCCGTTCTCCTCCAGAGAAACCTTCTGCCAGAGACGTGGGAGATGGACAACGCCAAGTGGACCGGCCACGCCGGAACTGATCAGTGGAACGTATGTACCAGCCATAGTAACGATTTTAACGTTAAGATTCTCATTAAGCAATGGTGCGCCGACCGCGATTGGATCGCGCGGACTCACTTGATAAAGCAGGTTGCCCCGCAGGCGCGTAAGCATCAACGCTGCGGCGGACAAACTCGCCCGGGCTATTTCGGCGGTCTCGATTTCGCGCTCAGCAGCCGATGCACTGCCAGCGCGTTGATGATCTCCGGATTGCCTTGCGCCCACGCGTTGTCGATCATCATACGTTTGAAACGCCATTTCTCGCCGTCGCGCGTCAGTTCGCAATCGTAGCGATTCATCAGGAGCGCGTTTTCCGCGCCCGGCTTGGCACCTTGCCGCGGCATGAAATGTTGCGCCAGCACGTAACCATAAAGCGTGGCCGAATCGTCGCTGATCTCGATTTGAAGATTGCTGATGGTGTGACTGGTATCGAGTGGACCAAGTAGCGGAATCAGCGCGTCAACGATTGCCTGCCGACCGGTCAACTTCGGAAAATCCAGCCCGAGTTTCCTGCCGGCTGGTCGAAAATCGAGAACGCAATCCTCCGTGAGCGTGGAGGCCAGCGAAACCCCGTCGCCATGATCAAGGCCGAACGCGAAGCGATGCAACGCGTCGGCAATTTCGTAACGATTGGCAGCAAGCTGCGCGAGATCGACACTCATCGACGGGAGTCTAGGCTCCGATGCTGCAATCGCAACGATCCGGGCGCGCGAAAAAATCGCGTAACCGTTCCGCGGGCAAAACGGTCATGTCAATTATGTACCGATCTCTTTTGTTCGCTTTCCGCAAAGAAAGACTCCGGCTGCTTCTCTTTGTCTGTGCATTACTTGCCGCCGGCTGCGCAAATGACGGCTCCGATGCTTCCGATGAGCATCCACATCATCACGGCGGACATCGAGGAGGAAGAGGAGGGGAACAAAGCTTCACCAATCCATCGCCGACGCCGTCCGGTTTTTGATCAACCTGCAAACCGAACAAGGATCCCAATCAAGAACGCCGCGATAGCGATCAGGCTACCGTAAACGATCCGATCTTGGAGTCGCGCGCGACGCGCGGCTTCAGCGTAGGGGATGCGCGTGAATGTGACCATGGTGTAGAGCGGCAAATAAATTCCAGGCAACGCGGCTTCGAGAAAATGATCGAGCTTCTTTTTCGCCCGGAATGTTTTCGACGCGGTTTTGTCGCGCATCTCAATGAAATTTCCGATCGCAAGATCGGCCAGAGCGTCGGCGTTTACTTTTCGGCGGGAAAAGTATTCGGCGAATGCGCGCTCGCGGTTGTCTGGAAATTTTTCCAGGCACCCATCGAGCACTACACAATCCTCGAAGGCAGCGTTCATCCCCTGGCCATAGAATGGGACCACTGCGTGGGCGGCGTCCCCGAGCAGGCAAACCTTATCCTGATAACACCACGGTGCACAGCGCACGGTGACTAGCGAGCCGGTTGGATTGTTCTTGAAATCGTCTAGAAGTGTCGGCATCAGCGGCACAGCATCGGGAAATTCTTCTTTGAAAAATTGGCGCACATCATCATCGGTCTTCGTGGCCGCAAAACTGCGCGGACCTTTGAATTCCCAAAAGAGAGTGCACGTGAAGGAGCCGTCAGGATTCGGCAGCGCAATCATCATGAAACTTTTTCGCGGCCAGATATGGAGCGCGTGCTTTTCCATTTGCCACGAGCCATCCGAGCCAGGTGGAATGGTCAATTCCTTGTAACCGTGGGCGAGATAACTTTCGTCGTACTCAAAACCGCTGATCTGCATCTGCATTGATTGTCTCACAGCAGAGAACGCGCCATCGACGCCAATCACCGCGTCGCCGTGTGCGGAGATGATTTTTGGATTTGCCGCTGAGACAGCGGCCTCTACAGCGCCATCGGTTTTCTCCAAGTGAGCGACTGCGCCGTCCAGCTCGACATCGGTGCATTTGTGATTGAAGTAGACGCGCACATTTGGATAATGCAGCGCGCCGGATTTATCGTGAATCATTCGGCCGCGCATCGGGATCGCGTGGTGCAATGCTTCATCAGCCATGCCGAGCTGTTGGAGCGCATAAATGCCCCGGGTCGAAATTGCCAGGTTGATTGAACGTCCTCCGACGATGTTGCCTTCGCGCGGATCAGCGCGCCGCTCATAGAGATCGACATCAAATCCTCGCCGCCCCAAATACGCAGCGAGCAATCCACCTGCGAGTCCGGAACCGATTAGAACAAATTTTGGCACCCAGTAAGAATCTACGAATCAGGAAACCAGGAAAGCAGGAAAAGGGAGGCCGTTTCCTCGCGAACGCTTTCGGAGTTGCCGACGAAAACAAATTTAGAATTCAAGCAAAGAAATCTCGCACAAAGTCTGCCAAGGACGCAACGTAACTCACCACGATATGAACAACCGGTCCTGCCAATTATTCATGTTGATCACTTGCATTTGCGCGGTGAGCCATTCGTTGGACGCGCAGACTCCCGAACCGGGCAAGCCGAAAGAGTTTATCTATGTGCTAAGACTCGTGCCACGTTTGTACGACGACAAGAACTGGACGAAAGAGGATAATGCAGTGTTGGAGCGACACTTCGCTCGATTCCAAGAAGCGACAAAATCCGGTCAGTTGATTCTGGCTGGACGCACAAAAGAGCCAGGTGATAAGACATTTGGCATTGCGATCTTTAGGGCATCCGATGAAGCAGCCGCGCGCGCATTCATGGAAGCCGATCCCACCGTCTCGGCCGGATTAATGACTGCAGAGTTGCATCCCTTCGCAGTGGCGCTTGAACACGCGAATCCGTAGCGTGTCTAGCTTTAGTCCCGCGGTCGACGGTGGCCAATTTACCTCAGCGCGGCGCGGCGGCTGTTTCCGACGTGTTTTCGGCGCTCTCCTTATCCTGCAGCCAAGCGCTCCATTGCATATTTTCTCTCCACATGGTGATGCCGGAGTGGCCGTAGTGCTGTTCCATCTCGTATTCGTCGTCTTTTATGACAGGACACCAGAATAACCGACCGGCCCTGCGCCAGCCATCGAGGATGATTCCGTCTTGGAAAGGCTGATTACGCGCAGTCACTACCAGGCAATTGTTTTCGCTCGATGTGTGATCGTAAGCGACGCCCCAGTGAAGCACGAGCGTCTTGAGGTTGAGCTCTTTCAGGCGCGCGCCGATGTCCTGCGCCCAATGCCCGCACCAGCCGCGTTTTCGCATGCCAATGTTGACCAGGAACACCGTAAACTCCGGGTTGAGAACGACGCGATAATCACGCTTGAGACTACGTGCTTTGGTGTGCGCCGTTACGGATAATAGCTCGGCTTCCGCCGGATCCACATCATGCGCGAGCCCTGCCAGGGCTTTGCTTAGGCCCTTAATCGATCTCTCGTCTGTGGCGGTGGCCGGATGGACCAGCAGAAGAAATGCAAAGATGAAAGAAAGGCTGCGAATCATTTTGGCGTGTCTTCCCGTTTGCATAGATGCCGCTCACACACTTGTGCGCGGAGACTGAAGCTGTATCGGCGATCGATGCAACTAGATTTCCCACCAACCTGTGGACGGGGGTAATATCTGTTTAGCACTGTAGAGATTCTAGGTTGTCATTCTGAGCCACGCGAAGAATCTCTGATCACTGCTTTGACTGCACCCCCAAGTTTAAAGCCAGAGATGTTTCGCTCCGTTCAACATGACAGGTCAGTATGGGGTTGAAAACGCTAAACGCCCAACGCGCCTTGAAGCCGCGCTCCCAGCGATCAGTCCCTGTGCCTAATGGAGCCGGCGCCGCTGATGTGTTTCTCAATAGTCGCAGGGCTGCCGGAGTACTTCACCTTTCCAGCACCGGTGATGACCACTTTCAGCGTCTCTGCGACTGCGATCTCCGCGTCACCTGCGCCCGTGGTCGAGATTTCAGCAGTTTTGGTTTGCAACGAATTGGCTGCTAACTCGCTTGCGCCAGTCATATCCGCGAGCAGTTCGTCAATGTTTCCGTCGAGTGAGACCTGGCACGCGCCCCTCGATTCCAATGCAAATCGTGGGCTGGTTAACTGCTTTGCAACGAGCTTTACGGCACCGCTGATTCTGGCTCCTGTGCGCGTCGGGCTTGAAATAAACACCTTAACTCCATGCGTCGGGCGGATCTGCTCGCGTGTGCGCAAGTGCAGTGTGTCGCCGGAAACGTTGGTATCGATGTACGCTAGCAGATTTTCGTCCGTCGTGATCCGCAGGCTGGGCGCTCCGCTTTGCCACTCGATTGTGAAAGCGCCTCTCACATCGATATTGGCGAACGGGCTGACTGGGCGTTCATCCGTCTTAATGTGGCCGTTGCCTTGAATTCCTACCAAGTGGCAGCCAGTGGCCAGAACGACACACACCCCTAGAAAAACAATCGTAATCTTCTTCATTCAAATTATGCCTCCTCCGATTATGATGCTGCCACAAGTGGCATTGGATTCAGGAAAATGACGGACTCGCTGCGGTGAGCCTGCAAGCGGATATGCGCAGACGGGATTGTCTGCGTCACAGTCATTCCACAATCTTTAGTTTCACCACATCTACTAAGACGTCGTCGACGTAGAATTCCACGCGATAATCGCCGAGCGCCCAACCGTCTTCCGGTCGCGTCAGCGTAAACGCGCCGTGTGCACTCGGGGTTTCAGTGACGGTAGAGGCTTCGTCCACCTTGTAATCTTGAGGGAAATCTTCGCCGATGTTCTCAGCGATCCACACAGCCTTCACCTTTGCGCCTTGTCGTAACCGCCGCCCCTGCCAGCGCGCGTAGATCTCCGATGTGCTCGATGAAAAAGTCGTTATCGCTTTGCCGAACCGCCCCTTTGCAAGACTCACCGAAAGCTGCTTCGGGACCGCGTCGGATTTCACTTCGGGCCGAGGCATTATTTTGGGCCGTTCCACTAACTCCAGGGAAATGCGCTGGAGCAAATCGCCCCTGGCAGCGTTCATTGTCGTCACGTCCTTTACGATTCCAATGCCGGTTGCGAACCAGCGATCAATTGTCATCGAGCTCGGCGACGGTTGCTCTCCACGAATATGGAACGCGTGAAATTCGCCCGCTGGCACTCTGACATCTTCCTCCCCAAGCACGTCATAGTGCTGATGCGCTTTTAATTCGCCGGCCTGTCCATTGAAATCCCAGCCAGCGCCCTTCTTAAGCGGGGCGGCGATCATCGTCTGCGGCGGATTAAACTTAACCAGTTCGCCATCCAGATTAATCCGCGCCCAGCAAATGATTCCTTGGTCATTAACAATAAGAAGGTCGGTGTTTGTGATCGCGCTGCCCCTGTGCATTTCGAACTTGAAAAGATCCTTCCCATCGATGTTCTCGATCCCATCGATGCGATACACGACCGGCAGGCGAATCTTCCCGTCAGCATCTGGTTTTGCACCGGGAACATTGAGACTTTTGCCGACTTCTTCGGTCATGTTGTATCGCCAGCTGGTGCCAACAGCAGTCGGAATCAGTTCGCCGCCACAGACAACAGCGAGCGGTGCTAGCGTAATTATTAAGATCGCGATTTTCATTTTACGCTTGGGAAAGTGCGAAAATTCTCGCAGCGTCAATGTGACCTGCGTTCGACACGCATTCTGACACGAGATGGCATCTTTCGTTCAACAACCCTGCGATGAAGTCCTAATTCATTCGAAGGCTGCAGTCGCGCCGTGCGCAAAAGCTTCGGGCCCGTGGATCCTCGCCGCGACAATTTTGGGCTCGAGCATGGCGTTTATCGACGGGACCGCTGTTAACGTGGCGCTGCCAGCCTTGCAGCAAAGTTTGGGTGCAACTGTCATTGACGTTCAATGGGTCGTCGAATCGTACTCGCTTCTGCTTTCCGCATTGCTGCTCATGGGAGGATCATTGGGAGATTACTACGGCCGGCGCCGCATTTTCATCGCCGGCGTCGCAATTTTCTCTCTCGCTTCAGCGTGGTGCGGTTTCGCGACTAATGTACGTGAGTTGATCTTCGCACGCGCGATGCAAGGCGCTGGCGGCGCTCTTCTGGTGCCGGGAAGTCTCGCCATCATCAGCGCATCTTTTCGTGATCAAGATCGCGGTCGCGCCATTGGGACGTGGTCCGGTTTTACTGCTATCACTGCCGTGATCGGTCCGGTTCTCGGCGGGTGGTTGATCGAGCACGTATCATGGCGCGCGGTGTTCTTCATTAATCTACCGTTGGCGGCGGCCGTGTTGATTATATCCCTATGGCGAGTTCCCGAAAGCCGGGATGAAAACCAAAAGGCGCGACTCGACTGGCTCGGCGCGATGCTCGCGACCATCGGTCTTGGATCGCTCATATACGGCTTGATCGAATCCTCGCGGTTGCATTTTGGTCACCCCGTCGTGATCGCGGCGCTAACAGGTGGCAACTTTTTTCTGATCATGTTCTTACTGGTCGAGGCACGCGCAAAAAATCCAATGTTGCCGCTTGCGCTCTTTCGTTCGCGGGATTTCACCGGCGCAAATTTAGTCACACTGTTTCTTTACAGCACGCTTGGTGGCACACTTTTTTTCCTGCCTTTAAACCTGATTCAGGTGCAAGGCTACACAGCCACGGCTGCGGGCGCTGCGTTGCTTCCGTTTATTCTGATCATGTTTTTTCTATCACGTTGGTCTGGCGGACTTGTGGAACGTTACGGCGGCAGGCTTCCTCTGGTTTTCGGTCCCATGGTCGCCGCGATCGGCTTTGCTCTTTTTATTGTTCCAGGGGTCGGCGCGCACTACTGGAGCAAGTTTTTCCCGGCAGTCGCTGTGCTTGGTCTCGGTATGGCAGTGAGTGTGGCGCCCTTGACTACCGTTGTTATGAACTCCGTCCCGAGAAACCGGGTAGGCGTCGCATCGGGAATTAACAATGCCGTTTCGCGCGTCGCCGGTCTGCTCGCAATCGCGGTATTCGGCATCCTGATGTTGGACCTGTTCAATCATTCACTTGATTCCCGCCTATCCCAGCTCCGGCTGCCCGCTTCCGTGCAGACCTCACTTGCCAACCAACGAATCAATCTCGCCGCCATAAAAATTCCCGAAGAGCTTCCGCCGCCATTGCAGCAGCCTGTTCGGCAGTCGATCAATGAATCTTTTGTACACGGTTTTCGTGGCGTGATCGTTCTTGGCGCTGTATTAGCGCTGGCGAGTGGGATCGCATCCTTGCTATTGATCAGCGGTCGCGCGACGCGCACGCAACCTCCGGATACCTAGAATGCAAATTCGCCACATCGCGCCGAGGTCGGGCTTGCTGCTTGTATTCGCGATTACGTGCGGACTTTCCGAGATTGCGTCCGCGACGCAGATGGCGAATCAATCGCGCCACGTTGTGGTCGTCGTCTGGGACGGAATGCGGCCGGATCTCGTGGGCGAGCAAAACACGCCCACGCTGTGGAAGCTTGCGCGTGAGGGAGTCACTTTTCGCAATCATCATTCCGTCTATCCCAGCGCGACGATGGTAAACGGAACGGCGATTGTTACAGGCGTATATCCAGGCGAGAACGGCATCATTGCGAATCATGTATATCGCCCGGAGATCGATCCCCGCCACGCAATCGATGTCGAGAATCCAGCCGTGGTGAGCAAAGGTGATGATCTTTCGGGTGGGAAATACATTTCTGTTCCAACGATTGCCAAACTCGTCCAACGCGCAGGCGGACGCACCATAATCGCGTCAGCAAAAACTGTCGGGCTCTTGCTGGATCGAAGTGTAGGGCATGCCTCTGGCTTGCCGTCGGCAGACGATGCAAGCGGGACGTATGCGCTACCTTGGCAAGCCCACGTAAGAAACAGCGTCACGCTGTTCGCAGGTAAATCGTTGCCAGGCGATGCACTAGCTCCGATCACCGACGTGCTGGGCCCGTTTCCATCCGGCCATGTGCAACAGGACGCCTGGACAACGAAAGGCGTGACCGATTTTCTTTTGAAAGATGGTATGCCAACCCTTTCGATTCTTTGGTTAGGCGAGCCAGATCTTACGCAGCATGAGTCCGCGCCGGGAGCACCAGCGGCGCTCACCGCGATCAAGTCCGCCGATGAAAACCTCGCGGCCGTTCTATCGGCGTTGGACCGACAAAAAGCACGTGAAACAACAGATCTGTTTGTCGTCTCCGATCATGGCTTTTCCACGATCAGGCGCTCGATCGATTTGCGAAAAATTTTGAACGACGCCGGTTTCAGCGCGAAGACTCAATTCACCGATGAGCCAAAAACCGAAGATATCATGCTGGCTGGGAACGGCGGGAGCGTTCTTTTTTATGTCATCGGACACGACGAGACGCTGACGCGCCGTCTGATTGAATTTTTGCAGCAATCAGATTTTGCCGGAGTTATTTTCACTCGAAATCCGCTGCAAGGAACGTTCGCCCTCGAGCAAGCAATGATTCAAAACTACCATGCGCCTGATGTCGTGATGGCGTTCCGCTGGAACGATTCGAAAAACCAATTCGGCGTTCCAGGGATGATTGACGCCGATTGGCAACGAGCAGCGGGGAAGGGGACACACGCCACACTCAGCCGGTTCGACATGCACAACACGCTGATCACCGCCGGCCCGGACTTTCGCCGCGGTGAAGTGGATGATTTACCCACAGGCAATATCGATGTTACGCCGACGATCTTGCAGATTCTTGGAATCAAAGCATCGGTCCAAATGGACGGCCGAATTTTGTCTGAAGCCATGGTCAATCGTGACCGCGCAGCTTCGGAATTAAAACCGGAAGTGAAAACAATCGAAGGTTCGAATGATCTTCCATCCGGCAGGTGGCGACAGACGCTCAAGGTCTCGCGCGTCGGCTCGACGCTTTATCTCGACGAAGGCAATGGTGCGTTCGTGCCGAAAAGGTAGGGACAGCGCGCTGGGCTGTCCGCTTCTCGTCTCTGCCATTCAGAACCACGGATATCGCGGATAACACGGATCGGATGTAGACACAAAATTCCCGATAGGCATCGGGATTTCCCTGTACCAAGAATCAGGAATTGTACTGATAGGCATCCCGTCGGCAGATTACGTATATCGCGCTCTAAGGCTGGACCAACGTCAGGATTTTCCAATCCGGAAGATTTCCGCAAACCAGATACTATCGCGTCGACATCAAGATCAACGGACAGGTCCTAGGCAGCGCAGTGTTTCAGCTTACGTAGACGGCGGTCCCTCGAGACGCCGACGATGACGAGCATGTTGTTGCCGCCGTCACCACATAATACACGGCCAGAATTTTCCTGGCTTCCTGCTTTCCTGATTAGACCTATAACTCAACCACTTCCTTAGGGCGGTTCGCACCACAGCCCTAGGTCAAAATCAGGCGCTCAATCAGCATAGCACCCCGATTGGCAGAATGCGGCGGTGTTCTAACATCAAGCTACGGTTTTCCAGTTTTCTCCCAGGCTTGAAAGATTACCCCCAGTGTGAGGGCTCCGCGGGAAATTGCGGAGTCCTCCTAGTTTCTATGAGCACTTATTTCACCACCGAGGACACGGGGATAACGTAGACGTGCATGCTGATGCGCCGGGTTTAAATGCCGTCGCCTAGATTTATCGAGCTTTCGCCGCGGCGCGCGGCACCGGAGATGACCAACCTTCAAATCCGTGGTTGTTCATTTTCCGCGTAACTCCGGGCCGGAAATTACGCAGAAGAATAGTGACGAAGCAGCCCCCAATGCTTCATCTTGGACAGTGGATAATTGATGTGGAGTGGAAAAAGGGGCCGCGGCCAGCGGTCGCGGCCCCGACATCGCCGGTCAAAATTCAATAGCTTTGCTTTGCCAGTCGCGCTTGGTATAAACGGTCCCGTATGAGCCCCGCAGAAGAGCCCGAGGCGTGGTTGGAACGA
>WNGI01005144.1_pt1 | contig 11738 bp, 5 predicted proteins | sample 5400621 | NCBI WGS metagenome assembly WNGI01 (sample SAMN13153374, study PRJNA577476) | soil metagenome | isolation source: 20 cm soil or saprolite under Garry oak tree replicate 1 | place: USA:California | collected 2016-06-15
ATCCATTCCCTAGTCCTACCCAAATAGACCTTGGTATGCCGTCTTCAGGACCCGGCGCAATCGAGGCTACCATCATATGCGTCGCTAAACCTTCAAGTACGGACAAGGCTGGCCTGTACGAATGTGCGCCTCATACTACCCAAGACCCAGAAGGCTACAGGGGTTCATGATGGAGCGAGGAAGCGGAAGCAAGGTTGTGAAAGATTGGGTGTGTATGCGTGCTTTTCTCATCAATTTCGTGAATCTTTCACTGAGTTGTTATCTTTGATGACTGCAGGTACCCAGTCTGGCCTGCCACTCCCAACAACCCCGTCTGGCTCCACTGCCCACAGCAGGAAGCGTCGCTCGCCTTACCAACGAGGTGCTCGCGGCAGAACTACATAGCTTCGAGAAGAATGTCGCCGCTCGCCACCAATATAGGATAGTGTTCGCCATGACAAGACCATACCGTCCGTCATCGGTTATTACAATATCGTCATGTACTAAGCATTCGACACGTCAATCTTTGTGTCGTGACGGGATAAGCGACGTCAAATTAATATGATCATATTGTCGCTCAACCATCTCCGGGAAATCGAGTTATATTGCCAAGTTGTGCACTGCGTGAGTTTGAGTATGATTTCGTTTAATTGGTGCTGACGTACATTGCTCTTGAAAACTTTCCCCAGAAATCGCTACAGTTTACCAACTCACCTTCGCGTTTCCTCCATCCGTATCCTACACATGGCAAATCGTCTACTAATGAAGGGGCCTGACTAACATTGGACGTGTGGCACGTATCATCAGACTGATCCATCTTAAACTTATTTAATTCGGAGGTTATGGGATAGGCGATGAGCAGATGGCAGCTCGTAAGCTCGTTTTGGATCAGGAGTCCAATCATGCTAATGACAACAGCACAAACTTCGTTAGAGGGTGTTGCAGTAGAAGAAAAGCACGTTACCGGCGACATCCTCAGCAAGACGTCCTTGACAAACCTAGCTCAGAAGTTCAAATCTAACTTCAACTCTACGGCATACGAACCGAATCCGAAATCATCGTCAATGAAACCGTTCTAGAGGACTTCATTATCGTCGAGTCTGACGTCCCTGCACGAGTTGCAGGTCGGTCTCATTATGTTCATGCACGCGCGAACAACGAACTCAATATGTTCGTATGAATTAAACTTATAGGGTTGAGCTTTAACGATAATCATAGCAAAAAGCAGCCAGGTCCGAAAAACGCAGAGCCTTAAGGGGACCGTTGATTCTAGGCTGTCTCTGAACGGTCCCTGGATTCATCTCCGATTGCCAAGAGTTCGGCAAGTCACTTAGGTACCCTGCGAACACAATCTAAACGGGAGCATCCGAGAGTAGGATACAAGAGTGTCTTCCGCGTTTACAGCTATCACCGCATAAATGTAGTTTATATCACTGCATCGATGTTTAACGAATCGCCGGCTCTCCAAACAACCGCATCGCATACTATAACGCCGGCGCTTGCCTGAGCTGAAACTCGGTGACAATCCTTCGCTGTGACGGACGGGCTCGCGTAGCCCATCATGTATCATTGGTGATTGACAGTATCTCGTGATCTAAGCGAGACTCGAAACTTTCAAATCGGAGATATTGAGTTACGCGCATTATTCGTATACGTCAACGTTAAATGTGGAACATACCCGTAAACGATCAGCAACGTCAGTTGGTATATCACCGGGCGGGTGATCGCCTCTTAAATGCGAAATCAGATTAGATGCAGGATCTCCGCGGAATTGGGTAATACTGTTGTGTTGGCTTGATCCCGCATCATCACGCCACTGCGAGGACTACGGGTTTTCTAGGTTTTCCTTCCGCTCGGCATGTCGTGTCCGGCGTTTCGAGCAAAGATCTGGTGAGTACAGAGTGTAGTAATTTGACGAGAGTGTGCTTTGATGGAGACCGGATTATAGCCGGGATTGTTGTTCGTGGCGTTTCTTTTGTCATTGCCACAGAACGTTTCGGCCGCCACACCGCATGATCCACGACCTACAAGTAAATGGGTGAGTAACGAGGAGGGGTGACGTCTTGACTTGAAGCACCGATCGAATGATCAAACTAGGCGAGCTGAAGCAGCCGGAGGAGGGGTTGGTCGAACAAGGAAAGTTTTTTTTTTCTTTTCAGTCCAGTGGGTTGGATACACCATTGCCACTGATGGAGTCCATGAAATCTAACAATGACCTGAAGCACATCCTTTCGGTTGTTTCGCCGAGATGATGACTGAACGTTTGACTCACCCCCATAAAGCAAGATGTGGGGTATAGAAGAACGGGGCCCGGTAAGGTTCGCGTTCAGGTTCGCGCAGGCGTTGGTGGCGCTCTGCTCCAAGCGCTCCAACCGTAGTCGTATACTTAGCGACAAGATCCGTTCAAGAGTACGTGAATGGGGTCTGTCTCTGTCCTAAGTGCTTGAGAAAGGAAAGAGAGCGTAAGAATCGGTAAATGAGCGACGGAGTCTCTACGGCTGCCAGCAAGTCTCCGAGTTGTGGTCACTTTCAACGGAAACGGGACTTGTAGGGGTCGCTTATGACAGTACGTGAGTCGCACATCAACTAGTAATGGACGTTGGTTAACATACTAATGTCACCGGCCCCATTAGACTCCAAGGCTACTTCAATTGCTTCGCGTCATTATTGCTGCCAATTGGGATGGCCCTGTAGGCTGTACGGGGAACGGGACGAAGCGGAGAGCACGATGACGTGATTGGCAATGACACGCGTATACAAACAACTTCGCACGGCGTCATGAACTTCGTCACTGAGTCCATGCGTCCGCACAACCCACAATATGCATTATCACAAGGCGGTCCAATACGACGTGGCATAACACTCAAACACTGTACCATAATAGGCTGAAGTCTAAAATTTAAATAAATGCTAAAAGGACGACCTATTAGGTTCTGTCCATTATAGAATTGGCTTCTCGAAGCAAACTTGTACCACTCACGAGACTGTGAAGCACACATGTTGCTCGGTTCAGCTCGTCACGCCGCTTACCACTTTTTTCGGCCTTTGCGGCATTGTGGGCACTGCATCTCCACCCTCACACAGCGGTCTACGCGCTAAACTTCCAAGTAAGACAGAACTTATTTAGTCACATCAACAGAGACTGATCACTTGCATCTTCGGTTTCCCCGTTCAGTCCTGGGATACAACAGTGAGTCTTTTATTAGAAATTGTTGATTCTGAATCTTACGATACGTCACTCAAGCCTGGAATGCATTCCATGTACATTGTCATTTAATTTCGAATTGAGACCCGATGTTGAGGTGTTCTTACAGTGTGACATCAACGAAGATTTGGTATACAGCCAAGCGGTAGCGATGAAAATCTGGGACTATTGGTACGTTTTCTCATTCTTGAGTCTTCGAGCGCGGCTCATTGGACAAATAGGATGCTGGGTATACCCGTGTCAACATCGACGACTGTTACGCCGCGAAGAACCGATCGGCGGATGGGTACATTGTCGCACGTGCGTGCTGTCGGTCGATTGTTAACAAGGATATCACCTCAAGTCCTACCTTACGTAGACCCAGTCAAGTTCAAGGGCGACATGCGCACTTTCACGGACAAGATACACGCTCTCGGTTTGTAAATTGTGACATTTACGATAATGTACTCATGTAAACTCAAGTTTTGTTTTTCCAGCAAGGCCGGAATTGTACGTGCTCGCACTACTGATTATTCTGCAGACATTAATTTATTAGGCTATTAGTATAGCGATTCTGGGTAGTTCACGTGTGATGGATTCCCTGGATCGTTCATGAACGAATTGCGAGGTACGACGACGTTCCAGGATTGGGGCTTTGATTATCTGAAGTGCGTTCTTAAACGTACTACGTGGAATAGATGCTTATGAACGCAATGCAGGTATGACAACTGTGCAAGTAAGGAACTCGTCGCCGCTGCCTTGCTTTTCCTTGTTTCTTATCACAACGTCGCTAGTCCCGTACTACGATATCATTCGTGAAGGCATCGTCGGCAGTAAGCGCAATTTGTATGATATGTGGGATATGTGGGTTAGTGACGCATAGAATATCAGCACATGGCTGACGTGCTCGCCGAACTGTCAAGTACAGCCGGAAAACCCCCTTTGGTATTCTCGTTGTGAGAGTTGGGCTTGGTATATTATACATCTTGTCAGTTCATTCTTACGATTTATGATCGCATAGAATCAACCATGGTTGTAAGCAATCGTATTGACGACCGTCGCGCTAGCGGGACTAAAATGTTATGTTTGCAGTTGGGGCGCTACTTTAGGACACAGTTGGAGGGTGATGAGGTTTTCAATTGCTTTTTCATCATGTTTCACTGACGCAGTCGCAGACGACAAATGATCAGATTGGCATCCATTATCAACTTGTTTGTCTTTCGCTAGGAGCCGATTTGATCAATTATTAGCAATTCTTTCATCACGCGGGTGACGACTTTCTATGGTAGAAATGATATGGACATGGTGCGTACCAGGTATGTATTGTAATCATGTCGCAAATCTGACGAGGCCCTCCTTGTCCCAGTTCCAACTGTAGGTGTACGGCCATTAAGAACTCGATTTGAACAAAAAACAGAGGAAACGGCCATTCGACGTTTGACGAATCAAAGACTTACTTTACAGCGTGGGCATTGATAAAATTCCCCCCTTTTGGTTAGTTATACCAGAAAGCAGCCCATTGTAAGACTGACGTGACTACAGATTGGAACAGATGTACGTCGGTCTTGTGGGCTCGAGTATCTAATATCCCAACCTCACTCCCAATAGCTCACAAAGATAACTCCTGATATCTTGCATATCCTGAAGAACGAAGAGATTTTGGAAATAGATCAGGATCCTGTTGTTGGGCAAAGCATTTCCCCATTTAGATGGGGTTACAACGTGAGTTTTTCCTTGTCTGCCTTTTTCGTCGCACCCGAGCCGATTATCTCCAGGCGACTGGGCACACCTTGCTCAATACTGGAGTGGTCCATCTCAAAAGTGGAACCGTGTTTATGCTCGTACGTCACCCATAAATCCGAGTACAAGTCTTTGGATCCGTGCCGGTCGCCAATATTCCGTCAGGTTAATTGCTTTCGTTCCTTTTCCCGTGGGGTATGGATTAACTATGATAGGACTTGTGGAGCACACGGACAATGGTACAGCGGTCCGAAACCACCGCACATGGTGTACCTGTGCACTGAGCTGTCGCGCTCCTTCTCAAAGATGCAGGTGATGAGCCTGCATATGCCTTGCGCCGTTGCCTTCCAATGCACCGATCAGAATGGAACAAGCGGCGCTTGATCGCTACATTGTAAATTCTTCATAAAATAGCGGACAGTACAGTTATAGAAGGCGAGTAGAGCGTGGGAGCGATCGCACTATGGTGTTGAGTCGGAGCGCGATTGAACCTGAATCAGAACCCCGCCCTATTTCCATAATAAGTAAGCGCTCGCAATTATAACACGTGATGGTGACGCTTCTTCTCGTCAACCTGCACCCATTGCGCAACCCTATCCCTCCGGATATTTGTTGTGCTTTCTTGCAGACTCGTCGCGTTGGTAGCGGGTCCCATATGCGACGTGGCAAGCACTGTACCATATTAGGCTAAAGTCTAAAATTTATGACCCTGCTGTTCGGTTCTCTCCACTCACATAAATGGCTTCTCGAAGCAAACTTGCACCACTCGCGAGCCTATGGAAGCACATGTTCGGTCATCTTGGACTTTTCAGCTCACCACGCAGCGTCGTGCGTCATGCGCGGTGAATCTAATACCGTCGGGCCGCTATGCCCATTAGCGGTTTAGCCGTAACTGTTAGGAGGCTAACGGCCAGAATGAATCATAACGTAACACTTGGCAAAGCTACAATAAATAGCTCGCTCCTAGCTCCGAATCACAGCCTCGATGTTCTCCACACCACTCTTTTCGGCCTTTGCGACGTTGTGGGCACTACATCTCCACCCCCACACGGCGGTCCACGCCCTCAACAATGGAGTAGCGAAACTTCCAAGTGAGACCAAACTTATTTGATCACATCACTAGACGCTGATCACCCACATCTTCGGTTTCCCCATTCAGTCCTGGGATACAACAGTGAGTCTTTTATTAGAAATTGTTGAATCTGAAATCTTACAATACGCCACTCAAGCTTGGAATGCATTCCATGTACATTGTCATTGAATTTCGAATTGAGACCCGATGTTGAGGCGTTTTCTTACAGTGTAGTATCAATGAAGATTTGGTATACAGCCAAGCAGTAGCGATGAAAGATTTGGGACTATTGGTACGTTTGCTCAGTCTTAGGTCGTCCGAGCGAGGCTCATTGAACACATAGGATGCTGGGTATACCTATGTCAACATCGACGATTGTTACGCCGAGAAGAATCGATCGGCGGATGGGTACATTGTCGCAGGTGAGTGTTCGTTGGCCCGTTCTTAACGAGGATATTACCTCAAGCCCCACTGCACGCAGACCCAGTAAAGTTCAAGAGCGGCATGCGCGCTCTCACGGACAATATACACGCTCTGGGTTTGTAAGTCGTGACATTTACAACAATGCATTGATGTAAACTCAATTAAATATGTACTTTTTTCAGCAAGACTGGAATTGTACGTGTTCGCACCGTTGATTATTCTGCCGACATTGATTTTTGGGGTCATTAGTATAGCGATTCTGGGTGGTTCACGTGTGGTGGATTCCCTGGATCGTTCATGAACGAATTACGGGATGCGACCACGTTCCAGGATTGGGGGTTTGATTATCTGAAGTGCGTTATTAAACACACTACATGGGATGGATACTTATGAACGCAATCGGCAGGTATGATAACTGTGCAAGTAAGGAATTCGTCGCCGCTTCCTCGCTTTTCCGTGTTTCTTATCACAACGTCGTTAGTCCCGTACGACGATATTATTCGTGAGGGCATTGTCGGCAGTAAGCGCAACTTGTACGATATGTGGATTAGTGACCCATAGAGTCTAATAGAGTATCAGCGCATGGCCGATGCGCTCTCCGAATTGTCAAGTATAAGCGGAAAACCGCCATTCGTATTCTCGTTGTGCGAGTGGGGCATGGTATGTTGTGCACAGTGGCTTGCCAGTTCATTCTTACGATTTATGATTGTGTAGAATCAAGTATGGCTGTAAGCAACCGTTTTTACGACCATCGCGCTAACGGGGCTGAAATGTTACGTTTGCAGTTGGGGTGCTACTTTAGGACACAGTTGGAGGGTGATGAGCTCTTCGATTGCTTTTTCATCGTAGCTTCACTGACGTGGTTGCAGACGACAGGCGATATAACTCCAGATTGGGGTTCCGTGGCATCCATTATCAACTTGTTTGTGTTTTGCGCCGTACGAGGAGGAGCCGATTTTGATCAATTATTAGCAATTCCTTCATCACTCAGGCCACGAATTTCTATGGTAGAAATGATATGGACATGGTGCGTACCAGATATTGTGATCAAGTCGCAAAGTCTAACGTGGCTCAGTTGCAACTGTAGGTGTTCTGTCGTTCGTTCAACGCCATAAGAACTCGATTTGAACAAAAAACAGAGGAAACGGCGGCCTGACGTATGACGAATCAAAGACTCACTTTACAGCGTGGGCGTTGATGAAATCTCCCCTTTTGGTTAGTTATACCAGAAAGCAGCCCACTGTAAGACTGACATGACTACAGATTGGAACAGAGGTACGTTGATCTTGAAGGCTCAAGCATCTAATACACAACCTCACCCCCAATAGCTCACAAAGATGACTCCTGATATCTTGGACATCCTGAAGAATGAAGAGATTTTGGCAATAAATCAGGATCCTGTCGTTGGGCAAAGCATTTCCCCATTCAGATGGGGTTACAACGTTAGTTTTTCCTTGTCTGCCTTTTTCGTCGCATTCGAGCTGATTATCGCCAGGCGGATTGGACGAACGACTGGGCACACCCTGCTCAATATTGGAGCGGTCCATCTCAAAGTGGAACCGTGTTTATGCTCGTACGTCACGCATAAATCCAAGTATAAGTAACTGGCTGAGCGACTGCGCAGCTCAACGTTTTAGAGGAGCCCGCGGACATGTTTTTCAACTTAACAGAATCCCCTTGGATCCGTGCTGGTCGCCAATATTCTGTTAGGGTAACTGTTCTTGTTCTTTTTCCCCACAAGGTATGGATTAACCGTGATCTTAGGACTTGTGGACGCACACGGACAATGGTACAGCGATCCGAAACTTCACCGCGCACAGTGTACCTGCGCATGGAGTTGTCGCGGTCCTTCTTAAAGATGCGGGTGATGAGCCAGCCGGCATATACCCACCTTGCGGTGATGTTTCGCACTGCGCCGATCAGAATGGAACGAGCGTCGTTTGATCCCTACTACGTAAGAAATGGCCATTGTAAATTGTAGTCAATGCCGTAGGATAGCTGCGTATGCACCTTGTTGGAGTCATGTATAGAGCGCGGGAGTGATCGCGCCATGTGGAGCCAACCGAGTCAGTGCGATCGAACCTGAATCAGAATCCCGCCCTATTTCCATAATAAGTAAGCGCCGGCACCGCGCCGTCTAATTATAACACGTGATGGTGACGCATATATTAAATAAGTCGTGTCTGCGATTCTCTTCAACCCGCAACCCTATCCCTCCGGATATTTGTTGTACTTTTTTGCGGACTCGTCGCGTTGATTCGAAAGCTTGTTCCTCTGATATGGTTGCATTGAAACCGGCGAAGACGGCGAAACATACTTATGCAGAGCGTAAGCATTACGAGACACCCGGAATTGTATCCCTCCGAGTCTGACTCCGTGTTTCTTCAATCTTCACCGCACCAGGCGTTCTACAAGCGTTCTCCCAAGTACGTAAAAATCATAGGAGGCATGCTGTCCACTTGGCCACGTTACGAGCTCAAGGTCACCGTTCGCCGTCGTCCCCTCGTGTATGTCATTTCTCATAATTTTTACAGTAAAGAAGAACGCGGAGGCTCAACGAGACAAACTCGGGCCCCAATGGCCGAGCTGGGTAACCAAAGCTGTTCACCGGTTGGTGAGTTGGTCGCCGCACCCGCGTTTTCTCTTCCGGATAACATTTGTTACGTGATGCACAGGAAAATGAAGGAATCTTAGCAGCTGGCTCGTCAGGATCCATTACAATGACTCCTGCGGGGAAGAAAGTGTGAGTCACATCAAACCAATCCGTTCATGCAGCGTTGATACAGAGCACTTACCCGATTTGTATAGCATCGTCTCAGCCCGCCAGTCGTCGCCCATTCCAGCCACTGCCGCGCCAAGCGCAGCGCAGGAAGAGGGGATCCGGAAAAACGTTACTCACTCTCCAACTACTCCCAGCGTTCGAGGGTTGAAACGCCCTAGATACAGCGCGACTCAAACTCCACGCGAAGATCTCGGCGATGACGACTGGGTACCAAGTTCCGCTTCGCATCGCAGTGCCAGAGCTAAGCGTGCTCGGCCTTCCGTCTCACCCAGCAAGAAATCGGTGTCGCAGATGACAAAAGCAGAGGTAGCTCGTTATACCGTTTAGGTCAAACCACATCTAATCTGCCCCCTCGCTTAGCTAAAAGCGGCGCTGCAAACTTTAGAAACTCAGCATGCAAATCTTTTGATGCGCGCAACTTCTCCTCTCACCGACATAGATGGAGAGGAAGAGCGAGAGCGCTTAAGGTCAGAGCTCAAAGCCCGCGATGAAGAACTGGAGAGGATGCGCCGTCAAGTCGGCGAAATGACGGGTCAAACGTTATCTGATATGGATCGCCCGTCTAGTCCCGATTATCATAGGTACACATTTTGCCTTTGTTGTTGCCATAGCTACTCACATATCATCAGGAATATGTCTTCTCCGCCCGTGGAGCACCGACGACCATCCAGCAGCGTCAGACGCACGCAATCAGGGTCGCTTATTCACGATGTCAGTAAACAACCCACGCCGGCTCCAAGTAGTCCCGACGCTAATTGGGAGGGAGAGGAAGGGTCTTTCGGCGGACACATGGGTGATGAAGATCCGGTTTCTATAAACCGATTAGAACGTCATCGGCCTGTCACGCCAGTAGACACTGCCATCACAAATCAGGACCGTGATACGGATCTCGTGGCGGAAATTTCACATCTGAAAGCACTGATGGAAAAAACAAGGAGGCAGAATGAAAAACGGGAGCACCTAGATGGCGAAAAGGCCTGTGCAATCCTTTCCTTCATGTGGTCAATAAATAACATATCATATGATCTTTGACAGATCCTCGTGCTCGAAAAAACATTGGCTACCCGAATTACTGAGGTACAAAAACATCAGGTCTCGCAGCTAGAGGGGCAAATCGCGGACCGCGATTTTCGGGTCTCGTGTTTGGAACAGGAAATCGAGATGCTCCGCTCTAGTTTATCTTCAGCGTCTTCGGAACTAGTCACTAAGGACACAGAACTAAAAAATATTCACGTTTCTATGGAAGCTTCTCTTGCTCGTTTGCATGAACTTGAACAAACCGTCGGGCAGCATGAAGAAGCAATGGCTTTATTATCGACTGAGAAGGCCAACTACCTGGAGCAGCTGGACACCACTCAACGACAGCTGCAGCAAGCTGAGGAAGCTCTGACAAGATATTCGAAAAGGATAACTCTATCAGAAGAGGAAGCGAAACATCTGAGGGCGGATTTGGAACGTACTCAACTCGAACTCAGCGAGAAAGAGGATCAGGCTCAGCTACTACAGGCAGAATTTCAAGTTCACAAGACATCGGAAAGCGATTTACGTGAGGCGGTGGCCAGACGGGACGGCGAATTCGCGTCGTTGACTCGACAGCTTGAAGGGGCTTTATCTCAACAGGCTTTGCTTGTGGAACAGTGTACGTCCAAGGAAGCCCTGCTGACTTCGTCGCAAGCTTCTGTCGTGGCTCTTCAAGCACGTGCCGCCGGCTTCGATTCGACTTTGGGTGAACGCGACTCAAAAGTAGCAGAACTCACTGAAAGTCTTGCTAATGTACAAACGGAGAGCCGCAGCCTGCGAGAGAAAATCATGTCCTTGGAGTTAACTATCGGCAAGTTGCGAGAAGAACTTGATAGCACGGCATCAAGCCACGCCGAGCTTGACTTGGAATATCAACTGAAATGCAATGAGTCCAGTGATTTGTCACTGCGTCTGCAAGAAGTCGAAGGTAACGTCCTGACTTTGAATGACGCTCTCTCGAAAGCGAAGGATGACGCCGCCGTGGCGACCCGAAGTCTTGAACAAGCAAAAGACGGCGAGAACGCTTGGCGCGATGCCCTACGCCGAGCCGAAGCTGCGCACGAGGAGCTTGCTGCATCACTGGCCGCGGAGGTGGAACAATTACGAGAGGAATTAAGCACGTCGGAGTTGAAGGCTAACGAGTACATTCAGAAATTCTCCGACAACCAATTGGAAATCGCGCATTTACGAAAGCAGGTCGCTGAAGCTCAGGGCAGAATCCAAGAAGCAGAGAAAGCCCTGCGGGATGCCGAAGCGAGGTATTCCGCCGAGCGTACGACGCACGAGTCAACGGTAACTGCGAAGGAAGAATCGCTTGCAGCCACACGACGAGAAATTGATAGTCTATCATTGCAAATGAGATCTGTACGAACTGCACATAGTAAGCTCCAGGGCGAGCTGGATGTGCGGACTCAGGAACTTTCGGATGTCCGGGAGAGCTGGCATGCTGAAAGCCAGAGAGCCACAAGCCTAGAGGCGGAGCTCGCGGCGACAATCAGCAGGGCATCTGACGCGGAGGAAGATATTCTGGATCTTAG
>WNGI01005145.1_pt1 | contig 11738 bp, 13 predicted proteins | sample 5400621 | NCBI WGS metagenome assembly WNGI01 (sample SAMN13153374, study PRJNA577476) | soil metagenome | isolation source: 20 cm soil or saprolite under Garry oak tree replicate 1 | place: USA:California | collected 2016-06-15
CGCGGCTGAACAGGTCGGTGACGTCTTCATTGGTCAGGCGGATGCAGCCGCTCGAGACAAACTTGCCGATCGTCGAGGGGTCGTTGGTGCCATGAATGCGGTACTGGCTGGAGCCGAGATACATGGCGCGGGCGCCAAGCGGATTGCCGGGGCCGCCCGCCACAAAGCGGGGCAAATAAGGCTGGCGCGCCACCATTTCCGCCGGCGGATACCAATCCGGCCATTCCGCCTTCCGGCTGATGGTTTGCACGCCCGACCAGGTAAAGCCGTCGCGGCCGACGCCGACGCCGTAACGAATGGCGCGGCCCTGGCCGAGCACGTAATACAGCACCGTGTTGCCGGTATCGATGACGATGGTACCGGGCGCCTCCCGGGCATCAAAGGCTACCGTGGCGCGCCGCAGCCGGTCCGGGAGAACGCTCTCATCCGTCATGAGACTGTCTGCCGGGAATGAACTTCGCTGTGCGGGTGCGTAGCCGAGAATCTGCGCATTCGCCTGGGTGGACAGAATTGCCGGCGCCAGCAAGAAAGCTCCGGCGAAGACCAGCGCGGTAGTGACGCGCGGCCGTAGCCTGCGATTTTCACGTGCCTGTGTCATGAGTCGCCCCGTGTGGATGTGCATCGGTCTGATGCTCTGCACAACAAACGCGCCCGAGGCGCCGCGGTTCCCTTTTAAGGGAACGATCTTGTCAACTCGGAGCACCGCTCACCTTTGCGCGATGGAACCTTTCAACGGGGCGCAGGGTTAGTGCCGAACAGAGTTCAGTTGGAGCGCGCCTTCGCGAGGCGAAGCCACACTCGCCGTTGTGCGCGGGGGAGAGCTAATTGCGTGTCCTTCCCAATGAACGTGGCCTTCCCAGTGAACCGGTGGGGACCCCCCTGCCTGACAGCAAGAGCGAGCTGCCGCCGGTCATTCGCCGCGCAGAGCTGGTCGCTTTTGCGCTGGTCGGGCTGCTGCTCATCTGCGTCTTCGCCGTGCTTTACGTCGCCAAGGCGTTTTTTCTCCCGGTCGTGACGGCATTCGTGATCGGCACCATGCTGGCGCCGGCGGCCTACTTTCTTGAGCGGCATCGAATTCCCCGCGCGGTGGCGGCGGTTCTGATCGTCAGCGCGGCTGGCGCCGGCGTCGCATTCATCGTCGGGCTGATCTCCACCCCCCTTATGGAATGGAGCACCCGCCTGCCCGAGCTTGGATCGCTGTTGAAGGATAAATTGCAGGTATTCCATCGACCGCTTGCGCTCTGGCAGCAATTCCAGATCATGCTTGGCGGATCGGATATCGCGCCATTTCACATGCCGAAACTCGACTGGATCCAGCCGACCATCGAGTTCTTGTCGCCGACCTTTACCGAATTTCTGCTGTTCTTTGTGACGTTGATTCTGTTCATCGCAAGCTGGAGAGACCTGCGCCGCGCATTGATCCTGACCTTCGCCGATCATGCTTCGCGGCTGCGAACCCTGAAGATTCTCAACGAAATCGAGGAGCAACTTGGCGGCTACCTGCTTACCGTGACCGTGATCAATCTCGGCGTCGGCGCGGCTACCGGCATCATCTGCGCAGTCACCGGCATGCCCAATCCGGCCGCGCTGGCAGCATTGGCCGTCATCTTGAATTTCTTTCCAATCATCGGCCCGATCGCGATGTTTGCGACGCTGACCGCGGTCGGAATCGTCTCCTTCTCCACGCTCGGCGCCGGACTGATGGCGCCGCTGGCCTTTGCCGCCTTTACCTTTCTCGAAGGTCATTTCATCACGCCGGCCATCATCGGCCGCCGGATCGAGCTGAACGCGCTGGCGGTGTTCATCGCGCTGGCCTTTTGGACCTGGCTGTGGGGGCCAATGGGCGGCTTTCTGTCTTCACCACTTCTGATCGTGGCCCTCGTTCTCAAAGAGCATCTGCTGCCGGAGGAATCGCCCCAGCTACCGCCAGACTGATCCGGTTTCGCATGGGAACTTCCCCCACAGGGCGGCGTTTCTGCGGTGCGTAACTTCAGGATCCGGGAGCTTTTGATGTCCAGTACGGATGGCGAATTCGGAATGAGAAATCTGGCGGATAAAGCGACCTATGAACGCCTCGAGAAGGATGTAGCAGCCGTGAAAAACGATATCGCAGCCCTCACCGAACAGATCACCGACGCCCTCAACTCGTTTGCCGGCACCGCCAAAAAGCAGGCGCGCCGCGGCTACAAGCAGGCCCGTGCCAACGTCGATTCGGCGATGGAAGAGGCATCGGAGCGCGGCAGCGCCGTCATGGACGCCGCCCAGGACGCGGCCTATTCGATCGAAGAAACGCTGGAAGACGTCATTGCGGAACGCCCGCTTGCCACCGTGGGCCTGGCGCTGGCGCTCGGCTTCTTGATCGGCGTGACATGGCGCCGCTAACGACCCCGGCCTGCGACGGCCGTGAGCCGATCAATTCCTTAAATTTTAAACAGCGGCGCGGATGCGCCGCCGGTTGTTTTGCAAGCATTATTTTGAACGGGGCGCCTGATGTTTCAGCGCATGATCAATGATTTGAAAGACAGCACCGGCACGGCGTTGCGGCTGACCTCTCTGGCGGCCGCGGCAGCCGGGGCCTTGTTCATTGCGACATCGTTTCTGTGCGCCGCAGCCTTCGTCTTCGTGTATCAGCGATATGGGCTGGTCGAGGCCTGCCTGACCGGCGCCGGCATCTTCCTTGTCGTCGGGGTGATCGCGGCCGCCTGCTACATGGCGCGCAAAAAGCAGATCGAGGCCCGGGCGGCTCGCGCGGCGGAGACCGCCAAATCAGGCATGCAAACCGCGCTTTCCGATCCCATGCTGGTTGCGGCCGGCCTGCAGGTGATCCGGGCCATTGGCGTCAAGAGGCTGATACCGATTCTGGCCGTGGGTGGATTGGTCTTGGGATTCTTGGCGAGCCGCGACACTTCCGGCCAATCCGACGACGACGAGGCCCCGGAAGTGTGAAAACCGGTTCCCGCTTTTCCGGATCATTCACTAGCTAGGTGACGCAGCGGCCCGGCTCGAGCCGTTTGGCGATTTCGGTCAATACGCTGACGACCGGCTCGCATGCCACCGCCATCTTTCGATCGGCGGGCTTTCGATCCCCGGACCTCGTCACCAGCGGGACGGAAGGAGCGTTGCGGGCCTCTCGCGCCACCGGTATGCGGACAACGACAGAGGTGTCGGAAAGACCGTACAACCGCACTGAAACCGTGCGCGTCTGCATCGCCCCTTCCGGCAGGCGCGCGGCACGATCGGCTTTGGCTGCGCGGTTGACAAGCGCTTCGGATGGTCCTGCGGAACTCGGCACCGCCCCGGAGAGATCGCGGCCCGCCGCGAACTGGACGGCGCCACCTACGCCACACACCGCCGAAACGGCGATCGCAGCGAAAATTCCCCTGGATAGCTGTGACATGATGCGCTCGTCCCTCGCCCCACGGCGATCGGAGGACACAACGCGAACGGAGCGGCGGAGTTCTCTCGGCCGGTGATCACTTAACCGTGTCTAAAAATATTTGTGGGAGGCGGGAACGACTTTCGGACCTCTGCGTCATCCCGGCAGCCGGTTATCCCCCCTGCCCCATTGACCGGCGATGCGGGGCGCGGCTGTGGTGATGCCAGCCGCGCCCTGCTTTTTGTCGAAAACACCGAAAACACAACATCTTGTGCGGCACGGCCCAGTCTTGTGCGGCCGCAGCTCGCCAACATTCCGCAGCAACAAAAAATCCGGCACGCCGTGAAGCGCACCGGATTTTTTTAACGCAATCAGGTCGGGGTCAGGAAGCCGCCGCCCGCGGCGCGCGGTTGCGCGAATTGCGCTGGAAGAACAGGGCCTGGCTGGCAACAGCCGAAACCATCGCCGGCTGGAACGGCTTGGAGATCAGAAATGCCGGTTCCGGACGCTCGCCGGTCAGGAAGCGTTCCGGGTAGGCGGTGATAAATACCACCGGCACCTCGAAAACCCGCAACAACTCGTTGACGGCGTCGAGGCCGGAACTGCCGTCGGCGAGCTGGATGTCCGCCAGGATCAGACCCGGCTTCTTGTTCTTGGCAAGCGCGACAGCGTCGGAATGGGTGCGGGCGACGCCAATCACGTTGTGACCCAGATTCCTCACCAGGCTCTCGAGATCCATCGCGATGAAGGTCTCGTCCTCGATGATCAGCACATCGGTCGCGATCTCGGCCGCCATTTCCCGCCCCGCCGCGTCCGCGAGCCGGCGGGTCTCGGCGACGTCGGTTCCGAGGATGAACGCCACCTCCTCCTCGGAAAAGCCTTCCAAGGACAGCAGCAGGAACGCCTGGCGCGGCAACGGGGTGATATTTGAAAGCCGGCGCTCAGGCGGCATCGGCAGGGTTGCGACCTCGGCATTGTCGTTGAGCGAGACCGAATTCCAGATCTGGGTGAACAGTCGGAACAGCCCGGCGCGCGGTCCGTGCCGCTCATCGAGCAAGGACTGGTCCTGAAGCAGGGCTTCAAGCATGGCCCCGACATAGGCGTCGCCCGACGCCTGGTTACCTGTGAGGGCGCGGGCATAGCGTCGCAACAACGGTAGATGTTCAGCAACGAGCTGTGATCGGGACATCCCCACTCCATTCATTCTGGGGTCGAAATATCGATACGGGGTGACCCGGTTCCCCCTGATGGCTGATTACGCCCAAGCCGGATAAAAGTTCCGTGGTTCCGGAACTTTCCGCCGGACTTCGCATTAGCCTCCCTACACATGCTGCGGCTGCAAGGGTTCGTATCACGGGTATTCTTGGATTTACAGGGACTTAACCCTCGGGGAAGCGTGGAACAGGTCATGAAAGATGTAAAGTCTCAAGCCAGCAGGAATGCGGCACCAGGCAAGCAGGGCGGCCTCAATGCCGAGATTCAATCGAGAATCGGCCACCAGCTCCGCGCCATGTACGACGATATCGTCCGACAGGGGGTACCGGATCGTTTCGCGGAATTGATCCGTAAACTTGATGTATCCGAGGCGGAACCCCAGACGGGAAACAGCAATGATCAAAAGTGATCAACCTGCTAGAAACGACGGGAGGGAGTAATGCCTCTCACAGACTCGCTTCGCGAAGACATCCTGGCGTCTGTACCGAGCCTGCGCGCATTCGCAATCTCGCTCAGTGGCAACGGCGACCGCGCCGACGATCTTGTCCAGGAAACCCTGTTGCGGGCACTGGCCAATATCGACTCGTTCCAGCCTGGCTCGAACCTGGCGGCGTGGCTGTTCACGATTCTGCGCAATCTGTTCCGCTCGGACTACCGCAAGCGGCGGCGGGAGGTGGAGGATGCCGATGGCAGCTATGCCAAGACCCTCAAAACCCAGCCGGCGCAAAGCGCGCATCTGGAATTTGAGGAATTCCGGGCGGCCCTTGACAAACTTCCCCAGGACCAGCGCGAAGCGTTGATTCTGGTGGGTGCCTCCGGCTTCTCCTATGAGGACGCCGCGGCAATCTGCGGCTGCGCGGTCGGCACCATCAAAAGCCGCGTCAACCGCGCGCGATCGAAACTCAGCGCCCTGCTCTATGTCGATGGCGCCGAAGATTTCGGTCCCGATGAAACGGTCCGCGCCGTGATCGGTGGTAGCGGCGGCTGAATCCAGATCATCTCGGCAATCTTCCGGAATGCGCCACCTGGCGCAGGACCGTAAATCCATTGAACCTCGATCGCGGTCATGGATTCCGGGGTGGCGCGATTTGCGGGCCGCGGGCGAGGTTTTGGTCCGGATGATTAGCGGCCGGACTTGAGCGGCGCGGAGAATTGTTCGGTCCTGTCCCTTTCCGTCATGTCGATCACGGTCTCCATCGGAGCGGTGAGTTCGTAAACATAACTGACGTCGGTAAAATATCGCTTCGATGTGCCCCCCAGCGCTTCAGGTGCGACACGATCGAGCAGGATCAGGCCGAAATCGCTGTCTTCCCTTCGGGTTGCAGCACTGGTGTTGAATTCTTCCCAGCGAAAATGGAACGTGAGGTCGGGATCTTCTCCGGTCAGCTCCCAATGCGCGACGATATGCGGATGTTTGCCGACCAGCGAGAGTCCCTCATCGGAATGCGACGCCAGCTCGAAGAACAATAGCGACAGACTCTGGGCGGCCCGCGCGCTCACGGCAATATCGGGACCGCTCACCGCGATGCGCTCGGCGTGCGGTATCGCACGCGCCTCGAACAACCCCTTCAGTTTCACGCCCTGCCACTGACTTTCGCTCAGTAGCGAAACCACGTTCGACATGGCATGAATCCGGCCGATCAGCAGTTCGCGGGCGACGTCGATGTCGGAACCATGGCGCAGCGTGCGCGTCACGATCGATTGGATCACCGCAAGAATGTTTTTGACGCGGTGATTGAGTTCGTCGATCACCGCGGTCAGTCGCCGTTCGAAGCCGATCCGCACCTGGATTTCGCGGCTGAGCCGCAAATTGTTGTAGGCGACATATCCGAAAAGCCCACACACGATGCCGGTCAGGGCGAGGCCAATGGCAGCCACGACCGCTGCGGTCTGCTGTGCGCGTATCGCCGCGTTGGTCTTGGCATAATAGCCAAGCGCCCAGTCGCGGCCCCCGAACGCCACCGTCCTTATGATCGAGGGTGGCGGCATTTCCTGCGTTAGCGTCCGCGTTGTGACGACGCCCCGATCGTTTGCAATCAGCTCGCTGTTAGGATCGCGAGGGTCCTTGAGCACGACCGAGAACAGCGAGAGATCGTCATTCGCCAGCATCAGCGGCGCCAATTCATAGGAAAATGTCACGAAGCCTGCCGGCGATGCGGCGCCCTCCTGCAGCACCGGCGCGGCAAGCACGAGGCCGATCGGCCCATTCGGGCGCAGCAGCGGCATCGGGTTGGAAGCCACCGGTTTTCCCTCGCTCATCGCCTGGGCCAACGTCGGCCCCAGATTGGCATCCTGATCGTAGGAACGCCCGGCAAAAGCCATGGTCTCTGGATTCTTGGGTTCGACGTCCATCACCACATCGACCGGCTGGCCGAGCGACTGATCCAGAGGTTGGTCATCGAAACGACGGATCGTCGGATTCGGAAATCCGGCGCCCGCGAGCTCCGCACGCGCCGCTTCCAGTTCGTCCGGCTTAAGCCGCGCGATCCAGCTGGCGACAACGAAATCCGTTTTGAAGGTATAGATCGAGGACCGCAGCGGCTGCAGCATGTTGGCCTTGATCACCGACGGCACGCGGAACAGGCCCGAAGCGACGCGGGCAAGCAGTTCACGCTCGGTCAGCCGGTCTTGCGCCAGACTGGCATGAACATCGATCGCGCGCGCCAGCGCGATCCCGTCGACCGTCAGTTCCTGATCGTGGACGCGATAAGCCGCAAGACCGGAGAGCAGAACCCCGACGAGCGCAATAAAACCGATGATGAAACCCAGCCGAACCACTCGGTTACTCGGAAATGAGGAGTTGGCGAAGAACTATCTGCCTTCCGCCGGGGCGGCAAGAAACCGAAACAGAATGAAAACCAACTGTTTGACATAATGAAGGAGTGATCATCGGTACGCAACTACACTTGGCGACGAGGATTAACAGGACTGACGTGAGATAGCCTTGGCAAAGACCGAAGAGTGCTAATCACCGCAGATGGATATAGTTCCAACCAGCCGCAAGAATTTTTGTCTGCCCCCCACCCGGAGCTCGCTGTGCAAAAGTGTTAACGGCGAAATTCACGGGCTTAAGGATCGTTAATGAGGTTCGTTCAGCTTGCTTTGGCCCGCGGCGCGGGGCTGAGACCTCCCTTGGCCTCAATAAAGCTGACGATGCGGTCGAGGCCTTCGCTCTTTCTTAGATTGGTCATGACAAACGGCCGTTCGCCGCGCATGCGTCTGGCGTCGGTTTCCATTTTTTCCAGTGATGCGCCGACATGCGGCGCGAGGTCGATTTTGTTGATGACGAGCAGGTCCGACCGGGTGATGCCGGGCCCCCCCTTGGAGGGAATCTTGTCGCCTGCCGCGACGTCGATCACGTAAATCGTAAGATCGGCGAGTTCGGGCGAGAAGGTGGCTGCGAGATTATCGCCCCCGGATTCGATCAACACCATGTCGAGGTCCGGAAATTTCGCGCGCATGTCGGCGACCGCGGCGAGATTCATTGAGGCGTCCTCGCGTATTGCGGTATGCGGGCATCCACCGGTTTCGACGCCGGCGATGCGATCCGGGGTCAGCGAACCCGAGCGTACCAAAAATTCCGCGTCCCATTTGGTGTAGATGTCGTTGGTGATCGCGGCAATGTCGTAACGCTCTCGCATCGTCTTGCAGAGCAAGTCCATCAGCGCGGTCTTTCCCGACCCGACGGGACCGCCGATGCCGATGCGAAGCGGGCCGTGGGACTTCGACATGTCAGACGCCTTCCATCGTCGTCCCCGCGAAAGCGGGAACCCATAACCACTGAACCTGATTGTTGCGGCGAGCTGGAGCCCCAGCCCTGCATAACCAAGGACATTTGTGGTTATGGGTCCCGGCGTTCGCCGGGACGACGGGTTGAGGGAGGCCCATCATGACCGGAACAATCTCGTATACTGCGTCTCGTGCCGCATGCTGGCGAGATCGGCCCGGAAGGTCGCGCTGCCGAGATCGTTGAGCGATGCCTGCAGCGCGCGTTTCGCGGTGGAGACGACCGTCAGCTCCAACGAGGCCAGCACACGCTGGCTGTCGGTTTGCCCCAGGGGAATAAGCCGCGCGCCGGCCGATATCCAGTTCGACGTTAGCGCGTGGAGGAAAGCCTGCATGGTGGGCGCGAGCGGGATCGCATGCGCGGCGCTGGCGAGACCAACCGCGATCGGATAGACGATAGCGCCATCGCAGCAAGAGACCATTTGATCAAGCCCATCGCAATTCCATGCCGCGCGCGCGATGTCGATGAACGCGCGTCCCTGCGCCGAGGTCTCAAACTGGCGTTCGCGCGAGGGCGCGAAGGCAGCCGCAAGCTCCGCGATTACCCGCAGTCCGGCATCGTCACGCGACGACGCGGCCCGGTGCGCATGCGCAAGAAATACGCCATCGCAAAATCCCGGCCCCTGCGCGAGCATGGCCGCAAGCCAATCCTGCAGGGATGCGGCATCGACGATATCTCCGGCTTCCACCGCCCATTCGATGCCGCTGGACCAGGAAAACGCACCCACCGGAAAGGACGGCGACAGCCAGGTCATCAACCGGTACAGCGCCGCCGCCTCGCTTTCCTTCATTGCGTCATGATGGCCGGTCGGCGGCGCCGCAGCTTGCTTGATGCCGCGCGTTCGGGCCGCCGCGCGCCGCCGCGGCCTGGCCGGCGCCTTACTTGCTGTCATGAGCATGGGAATGGCCGTGACGGTCGTCATGATCGCAATGCTCGCTATGGTCATGGTGATCATGGTGATGACCGTAGCCGCCAAGGTCGCGCGATGAATGATCATGCGCCGCATGCTGTTGCGGATCGACTTCCGGCCCGTGCCCATGGCCGCCGGCATAGGCGCCGCCTTCGGGATCGAACGGCGCTTCGATCTCGATCACGCGGGCCCCCAACCCCTTCACCATCGCCTCGATGACGTGATCGCGTCGGATGCGCAGGCCCCTGGCCGTGATCTGCGTCGGCAGGTGGCGGTTGCCGAGATGCCAGGCGACCCGCACCAGATGCTGAGGATCGTTACCCCTGATCTCGATCAGCAGCTCCGGCGCGGCGACGACCTCGATCAGCCTGTTATCGTCGAGCACCAACGCGTCACCACCTCGCAGCACGGTTGCGTTTTCCAGGTCGAGCAGAAACTCAAGCCCGCGCGTGCATCTCATCGCCATCCGCCGGCGGTGACGATCGTCAAAATCGAGAACGACGCTATCGGCCGGCGCCTGCGTCCAGCGATGCTGTGGGCGGACCTGCGTCGCGCGGATCATGCGAAAATGCCTGGAGCCCGATCGGTCCTGATTGCATCAGAACCGGGCTCTCGTTTTTTGCTTTGACGCGCTTTCTTCACGCGAACCGCCTCCCACTTCGCTCGAAAACACTCTAAAGCTTCTCGACCTTGCCGTCGCTGATGATCTCGATCACGGTTGGCGACACTTTTAAAGGCGCGGAATATTCGCGCCAAACTTTCATATGCGGCGCCCGGCCATGCGCATTGAGATCCTCGCGGGTCTCCCAGCGCTCGACCACCACGAAAAGATTGGGGTCATTGATGCTGGTATGGCTCTCATAGGAAATACAGCCCTTTTCCTTCCGGGTGGCCGCGATGCATTCCTTGGCCCCCTTGATAAAGGCATCGCGCGATTCCGGTTTCACCTGAGACGTGGCGACGACATAGATCATGGGCTTCTCCCCGTCGCTGTTTCTTGATTAGCGGACGTCGACTTTTGCGGGCGTGATGACCTCGATTTTTGGCGGCGCCGTCATGCATTTCACGGCGACTCGGCCAAAGGTTCTCATGTGTTCGGCTTTCCCGTGGGGCACCGTTGCCTCCACACTTTCCCATTGCTCGAAAAACACCATTTTGGTCGGATCGGTGACGCTCTCATGCAGGTCGTAGGCGATATTGCCGGCCTCCTTGCGGGTCTCCTTGATGCAGGCGGTCGCAGCCGCAATGAATTCGGCGCGCGTTTCAGGCTTCACGGTCAGCGTGGCGACGACGTAAATCACGATATCCTCCCGGCTTCTGTTATGGCTTTGAGTTCCGGGAGCGAGCTTAGAACATGAAATAGCGCTGCGCCATGGGCAGCACCTCGGCGGGCGCGCAAGTCAGTAATTCGCCGTCGGAGCGCACCTCATACGTTTCGGGATCGACCTCGATCCTGGGCGTGGCGCCGTTGTGGATCATGCTTTTCTTGGAGATGCCGCCCCGGGTATTTTCTACCGCATACAGCTTCTTGTCGATGCCGAGCTTCCTGGCCAACCCGGAAGACACCGCGGCCTTGGAGGAAAATACCACCGAGGACGCCGTCAGCGATTTCCCGTAGGCAGCAAACATCGGCTGGTAATGCACCGGCTGCGGCGTCGGGATCGATGCGTTGGGATCGCCCATCGGGGCTGCGACGATCGAGCCGCCCTTGATGATGCAGTCGGGCTTGACGCCAAAGAACGCCGGCGACCACAGCACAAGGTCCGCGAGCTTGCCCTTTTCCACCGAGCCGATCAGTTTTGCGACGCCATGGGCGATCGCGGGGTTGATGGTGTATTTCGCGATATAGCGCTTGACGCGGAAATTGTCGTTGTTGCCCTTGTCCTCGGCGAGCTTGCCGCGCTGCTTCTTCATCTTGTCGGCGGTCTGCCAGGTGCGGATGATGACTTCGCCGAGCCGGCCCATGGCCTGCGAATCCGAGGACATCATCGAAAGCGCGCCGAGGTCGTGCAGGATATCCTCGGCTGCAATGGTCTCTTTCCGGATACGGCTTTCGGCGAAAGCCAGATCCTCGGCGATCGACGGATCGAGATGGTGGCACACCATCAGCATGTCCAGGTGCTCGTCGATGGTGTTGCGGGTGAACGGGCGCGTGGGATTGGTCGAGGACGGCAGAACGTTTTTCAATCCAGCAATCTTGATGATGTCGGGCGCATGTCCACCGCCAGCGCCTTCGGTGTGGAACGCGTGAATGGTGCGGCCCTTGAATGCCTTGATGGTATCCTCGACGAAGCCGGACTCATTCAGCGTATCGGAATGGATCATCACCTGAATGTCGTGATCGTCGGCAACCGAAAGGCAATTGTCGATCGCCGCCGGCGTCGTGCCCCAATCCTCGTGCAGCTTGAGCGCGCAGGCGCCGGCGTTGATCATCTCCACCAGCGACGCCG
>WNGI01020061.1_pt1 | contig 11738 bp, 12 predicted proteins | sample 5400621 | NCBI WGS metagenome assembly WNGI01 (sample SAMN13153374, study PRJNA577476) | soil metagenome | isolation source: 20 cm soil or saprolite under Garry oak tree replicate 1 | place: USA:California | collected 2016-06-15
CTCACCTCCCCGCGTTAAACCCAACATTAATTACCCCCAGCAACACAGTGAACATCAGCAGCCCAAAAAACAGGAAAAACGCCGCCACAAGATTTCCCCGCGCACCAGCCTCTGCCGCGATCACCCCTAAGAGTACCACAACCCACAGCACCATCGAAACAATAGCCAGGGCAAGCCGCTGCCCCGCTGAAGGCGCCTTCCCTGCATCTTGCCGCGAGAGTTTCTGTCCATACCCACCCATTGCATAGCTACTTTGATCATTATAACGCGTGTGATCATTATACCGAGGAATTTCGTCATACTCAATTGAGTAAGAGGGGGGCCCATCCTGGCTGTACTCGCCAGCGCCCATTCGTTGTTGCGACATGCTTCTTCCTTCCTTCTGCATTGCTTCCGCCATTCCTAACGGCAGCCAGATTTCAAAGATAGACCCGCGACCGGGCTCCGATTGTACGCGAATTTCGCCGCCGTGCTCCTGCGTTATCCATTGCGCGATCGCCAAACCCAGGCCACTGCCTGCCGGGCATCCATTGGCACAGCCCATATCCCCCACTTCATGCGTCAATCCCTGGCTGCGCGTGCGTGACTGGTCAACGCGATAGAAGCGCTCAAAGAGATGCGGGAGATGTTCTTGATCAATACCCGGCCCATCATCACGAACACGCAGCCTTGCCCACCCTTCTCCTGCTTTGTACTGCCGTACCAGGTCAATCTCTACCCGTGTACCAACCCCGGCGCTATATTTCAGCGCGTTCTCGACTATATTGGTCAGCAGTTGCATCAGGTAGATACGATCCCCCCGCATGGTCAGTTCCGGCAAAGGCGCCATCCTGATGCTCATTCCACTCTGCTGTGCCTGCGGCGCCAGGCGTTCCACTGTATCCACCACCACCTCGCTCAAATCGACAGTTTCATGCTTCAACTTGGATTGCCCGCTGTCGGCACGCGCTAGCATCAGTAAGTCGTTCACCAGCCGCGCCATATGCCTGTTCTCTTGTTGGATAACCGTCATTATTTGCTGGTTCTCCTGGGGCGTAAGCTCATGACTCAAAGCGCGTCCAGCCTCCAGGTCTATGATCGTCAGCGGCGTGCGTAATTCGTGGCTGGCGTCCGCGGTAAACTGCTGCTGCCGCTCAAACGCGGCCTCCAGGCGCGCCAGCATCCCATCGAAGGTACCGCCAAGCTCACCCAGCTCATCCGGGCGCAGCGTCCTACCCGCCAGCCAGTAGCCGCCCACACCGGACAACAGCAGGCAGAGTGGTGCTGCAAGCGCCAGTATTGACGACAGGTCATTCAGTAGAAAAGGCCCGGCCCAGATAATGCCCACTGCGAGCAGAGCCACCGCCTGCCCCTGCTGATTCACTATCACCCCCTGCATAAACTCATAATCACCATCTCCTGGATGCGGCATCAGGGTAAGACCGTTGCTTATCCTGCCACTGCGCGAAGTCCTCCTTCAGCATCGCTGCCATCTGAGATGCGTTATCCCCCGAAACACCTTCAGACTTTTGCACTGGCTGGCCCTGCGGCGTCACCAACAACACCACTTCATTGTTTGCCAAGCTCTTCCCTTGCACCACTTCTTTGCCTGGTAATGTCCCCGGTACCGCTCCTATGCTGGACAAGAGTAATGACGAAGGCAGTCCCTTCTGGGCATCGTACGTACTGGCTACCTGGGCAAGCCGTGTGCGTAAATTATCATTCAACGTCACAACGTAATTCTGCTTCTCAGTTGCCAGAGCGACACTGCTAAAGATGAACAAAATCAGCGCCAGCAAGGCAGCATACCAGAACGTCAGGCGGAAACGCATACTGCGCACCAGGTGTAAAATGGAGCGAATTCCGCCCTGCCGTACGTGACCGACCAGCGTAATGATGCACAGCAGCACCAGGTCAACAATGATAATGGTGGCGCTGACGGAGTAAGAACGCACATCATTCTTCTGCATGACAAGCGCGATCAAGCCAACAATAATAATCACCAGGCTCAGCGCTTTATATACCCTGGAAATAACCAGCATCACAACACCCTCCTCTCCTCTATTCACTACACGGTAAACGCAGCCGGTATCCAACCCCATACATGGTCTCCAACAACTTGACAGCAAAAGGATCATCGATTTTACGTCTCAGCCGCCGCACATACACATCGACCACGTTAGAGGCGCTGATGAAATCGTAGCTCCAGATATGGCTCTCGATCATTTCCCGCGTTAGCACCTGGTTAGGGTGGTGCATGAAATATTCGAGCAAGGCAAATTCCTTCGCGTTCAACCTGATAGCCACCCCACCTCGCTCCACATCATGAGTGGCAGGATTGACCGACAGATCCCTTAGCGCCAGCGTGCCGCTTTTCTGGGCAATATTTCGCCGCAGCAGCGCCCGCAGGCGCGCCAGCAATTCATGCAGCGCGAACGGCTTGACCAGGTAATCATCTGCCCCGCTATCGAGCCCGCGCACGCGATCTTCAACCGCATCTCGCGCCGTCAACATCAAAATAGGTGTATTCACCTTGCGTAAACGCAGCGTACGGCAAACCGCCACCCCATCCTTGCGCGGCAACATAAGATCCAGGATAATCGCATCGTACGGCACTGTATCAGTAAATGCCTCCCCCTCCTCACCATCAAAAGCGGCGTCAACAGCATACCCCTCCTCCACCAGGCTCAATTTCAGCGCATGGCTTAAACGGCGATCATCTTCGACAAGCAAGATCCGCATCAGCGTATCTCCCAAAACTCATGAGATATCTAACCTAGTATGCCACAAAAGCAGTATGCACGAAAAACATGACACAAACATGAAACCCCCTCTTATACCAGGCACAAAACTCCCTCTTATACCAAATAGTTGTAGATCGCCCGTAGGGGCCGGTTTACCGCGCCCACCGCCGATTTATCGGCCGTCACACCTACCTTATGTCCTCTTCAATTGTCCCTGGGAGGTCCGTAAAGACCATCCTGAAACCAGAAGGGTACGCTTTGAGTTCCAGTCGCTCATAGGGGTGCTCTTGTAATAGTTCCTCTGCTTTCTGCTCTGCATGCTCATAGTCTCTCGCATAGAACGTGAACAATATGTCAGCCTCTTTGCTCATGCGGCAAAATAGTATCCATAGGGTCATCATGCCTTTTCCCTCGTCTTTTGATTATCATTGTTAAAGCAACGTTTTCTTAACAACGTTTTCATGACAATACCACTATATGCTGACTACCGTCAAGTAAGGGGCTGGTGTATCCTGAACTCATGAGATTGAGACTGAGAGTTAAAGAAATAGCTAAAGAGCGTAGTATGTCTATGACCAAGCTACACATCAAGTCAGAGGTAGCCTATAGTACCGTTCGTCGGCTCTTTCGTGACCCCTTTGGAGAAGTCACCACAACGACGATTAACAGGCTGGCGAATGCTTTGGGCGTTCCGCCAACGCATTTGCTAGAAGACGCGCCAGACGAATAGAGGAACACTATGAAGATTGAAGCCAGGCTAGAAGAATTAGGTTTCGTTTTACCTGCACCACTTGCGCTCCCGGCCGGCGCGCGCTTGCCTTTTCCCTGGGTGCGCGTGCGCGGCAAGCGCGTTTTCATCTCTGGACACGGCCCGCAACAGCCAGACGGTTCTCTGGCTGGTCCTTTTGGCAAAGTGGGGGCAGAGGTATCAACCGAGCAGGCCTACGAATCGGCTCGTTTGGTCGCGCTGGCCATACTGGGGAGTCTGAAGCGCGAGCTGGGCGACCTGGATCGCGTGACGGCGTGGTTAAGGGTGTTCGGTATGATCAATTCCGCGCCCGATTTTACCATGCAGCCTGCTGTTATCAATGGCTTCTCCGATGTAATTCTCTCTGTGTATGGTGAAACTGCTGGAGCGCATGCCCGTTCAGCAGTAGGCATGGCCTCACTGCCGTTTAGCATTCCGGTTGAGATTGAGGCTGAGGTGGAGATCGACGGCTAGTATACTCCCTCCCGGGCGACCGCAAGGGCGAGGGCGGTTTTACATGGGTAGGTTTGGTGTGATGTCCCTTGGGAAGCGGCTTCGTACACGTAGGGGCGGGAGTGGATGAGGAGCGGGGTGGGGACGCTTGCGTCGCCCTGGAAGGTGGGGGAAAGCGTGCACAGGAGCGGGACGGGGGCGACGCAAGCGTCCCCTCTCCACACAACCCTTCCCCCGCCCCTACGGCTTCGTGCCCCACGCGGTGAGTATGAACATGATGGCATGGAAGTCATCTTGCATCATTTCCGCCTCCATCTGCCGTTGAAGACGATCCACCTCCTCTTGCGTCGTGACTCCCACACCAATCAGAAAAGGCTGCATCAATCGATAGACGGTGGCAAAATCTTTGCAAAAGGCGTCATGTACTGCTTCCCCTGAAGAATAATCGATCACGTGCGCCATGTGCTGGACATTGGTGCAACCTGCATCCTTGAGAAGCGACCGCAACATCGGGGTAATGCCGACCAGGTTTCCACTCGGAGAAAAGCTTTGTCCAACTCTCTTGAGCGCACGACCGATCAACCCAAGCATTTGTTCCATCGCGGGGCTGGTACTCGGGGCCGTCCACTCGCTTTCCGTCAAGCGAATGGTGCCCGCAGGTCGGGTAATGCGCATACACTCTTTCAGGAACACCGGTATAAAGCTTGTGGGAATGAATAAGACAAATCGGCCATTGACGAGATCGAAGGAGCCATCGGGAAAATCCAGCGGCTTTTGCATATCCATCACCCGGAAACTTGCGTTGTCCAGGCCTTGCACCCGCGCTCGAGCCCGTGCATAGTCGATCATTGCCTGGCTAATGTCGAAGCCCACAACCTCGATCTCAGGATGAGTATATGCAATCTCCAGCGCCCAGCCTCCGGGTCCACAGGCCATGTCGAGAATGCGATGAATGCCGGAGAAATCGTTTGAGCGCTCGGCGAGAAGTCCACCCATACCCTCTGTGATGTAGCGATCTTGATCGATCAGGCGGGCCATTTCTGCGCCGCTCTCTGGATTATTAAAATAAACATTGTCCCCTTTGGATGGTTCGCTTGTCATTCACTTCTCCTTTACGACATCTCCCGTAAAGCCATAATCACCGGAAACCGCCCCGTCTTCCCCTGCTCCATACGGTGCGAGAAAAACAGATCGGTACTGCACCCTGTGCATATTCCCGGCATCTCGATATGTTCCGGCAGCAAATCGGCCATCAGCAATTGATTATAATTGGACTCCCGAAGGTCCAACCGCAAGCTGCTACGATCCGCCAGTTGCACCGTCGAGAACACCGCCGACTCGCGCACCTTCTCGCGATACTTTTCAGCCGTCGGCATCTCATCAAATTCCGCTTCACCCATATACAGGCGCTGCACCTGCTCAGAAATTTCATAACAACACGCGCCAATCGACGGAGCTATGCCCGCGTAGATATTCTCGGGCCTGCTACCAAACTGTTCGCTCATCGCCTCCACCGTGGCCAGCGCAATACCGCGCGCCGTGCCGCGCCATCCCCCGTGCGCCATCCCTATAGCCCCCTGCACAGGATCATAAAACAGCACCGGGGTGCAATCAGCGAAAGAAAGCGCCAGCGTCACCCCCCGTTGTCTCGTAATCAGCGCGTCACACTACGCTCTCCGTATCAAGCGTCGCAACCTCCGCGCCGTGTACTTGCCACAGTGTCGCGCAAGGATAAGCCTCTATCCCTAACGATTGCAATACCAGCAGCCGATTGCGCACCACGTTCTCAAGCGTATCACCCGTACTGAACGAAGCATTCAGCCCCTCATACGGCGTCTTACTATACCCTCCCCATCTCGTAAATATACCATGCCTCAACTCAGAAAATTGGCGATAATGCCCGAATTGCATATAACACGCGTTTTCTTCTCGCAGTTCGATCAATATAGTTCCCCGATCCTACCCATTAACATTACAACTCTGCACAAAAAAAGCTAAACCGAAGATACGATTGATCAACGGTTGAATAGTATTACAATTAGGAATCACCACAGACTGATCAGAACCCACCGAAGGATCATAGACATTGCGATAATCCCCGTAATTCTGGTCCCCTTGCCCCGGTCCAAGCGTAATACGCTGGATAGCATCGGCTGGCAGGCCGTGCCCAAAACCCGCGAAGCCCACTATCTCCTGTTCGCTCAAATCAGTATACACGCTCCCCTTCAAATCATTGAAGAGTTGCTGCAAATTGCTCAGTATACTCCCCACATTCAGCTTCTGCTTCAGTGCCTGCAACACCTGCTGTTGTCGCTGAGTGCGTCCAATATCACCCACCAGGTCAGCGTGCCGCGAACGTACATACTCCAGCGCCTCCTCCCCATTCAAATGCTGTGGTCCAGGCCCAATATAGAGCCGTTTGTACGCGTAGGGATCGTTGGCGCTCTTCCCTGTATCGTCAGGATACGTATCATCAACAATAGGGTGCGCCACATCGATATCCAGCCCACCCAGCGTATCGATCACCTTCGAGAATCCACCCAACCCCACCCACGCGTAGCGATCGATCGTAATACCATAATCCCTCTCAACCGTCATGCGCGCCAGCCGCACACCATCATCAAAACTATTCCGTGGAGATGCCCCCAGTAAAAATGCCTGGTCAATTTTATGCATCCCGCCCACCTCCGGCACATACACCCACGAATCGCGCGGGATAGAAAGCAGCGTCACCGCGTTATTGTTCGTGTCCACGTGCACAACCATCATCACCTGCGTCAGTAAAGCGGGAAAATTATACTTCCCATCGTTGTCGCTCCCCAGCAGCAAAATATTCCACGACTGTCCCGTCACATTGCTATCCGACGGGATCACATCATTGCCAGGCTCGTCCTGGCCGCGGCTCACGGGATGAATGAAAGTCGAAACCGATGATTGCACATAGTAATAGCCATAAACCAGCGAGAACGCACCCGCCAGTACCAGCAACAGCAAAACGATAATCATCACTCGCACAAAAAGAGGCCAGCTTCTCTTAACCTTCCGTACGGGTGGAAATGGCATCGTCGGCATCCGCTCTACCTCGTCAGCAAACGGCGCTCGCGAATTCGCCCCTCCATTCGCACCCTGCGAATTTCCCTGTCCTGGCCAACCATTATTTCCTCGCGGCGGTAATTTAACGCTTTTATCGTCATCCATAATTCTTTTCCAAACAACATATATCAGAGATTAACACATCATACCATACCATATTTTACCCAATAACGCTTCAAACCAATCCGATCGACATAATACATCCACCGGGCGTGGTGTAGGGGCCGATCTGTTCTGCTTTCTCTACCCCTTTCGAGTTAGACGGGCACACCTCTAAAGGGTATGCCAGGTTTACCCGCCCGAGTGATGCAGTGAAGAACACCCCGTCCTATACTTATGCCAGCAGGGAGCAAGCCACGAACTGTACTATGATCAGTCCTGTCAATACACTGAAAAATCGTCTCTGCGAAGAAAGACAGTTAAGCACACCTATGGCACAAACGGCGTCACCACTACCCAAAGAGGATGGGCAGCATCAGAGCGTCGGCCAGCTCGGCCCCTTGCTTTGCTGGGCCGTCGTCTTCGCCGATATCGGCTCTTCAATCTACTATGTTCCAGGCATCCTCTACGGGCGAGTCGGCAGTCTCGCCGGTTTTTTCGTGCTGCTCACCATGTCGGTGTTTGTGCTACTCACCTTCAAGTACGCGGAGGTGAGCGCTCGCTTCCCCGAAGGGGGTGGTGTGGTGACGGTCGCGGCACAGGCGATCAATTCCTGGGTTGGTGCGCTGGGCGGTATGTTCATCCTGGTCAGCTACTTCCTGACAGCCGCCATCAGTTGCCTGTCGGCGATCCAGTACTTCAGAGTGGTGTTCCCCGCGATTGGACCCTCTATTTTAGAGATCACGATCAGTGTGCTGGTGCTCCTGGGCTTACTGAACTGGGTCGGGATTAGCGAGAGTGCGAAAGTGAGCCTGGTCGGAGCGCTGATTGCCTTTCTCAGTAATCTCGCCATCATCTGGACCGTCTTTACCCACATCCCCGTTACCGAATTTCCTTTCCTTTTAAGCAGAATGTTCGAGCATGCATCCCTCACCCCCACCTCAATCCTGGTCGGGTTTGCCGGTGCATTTCTGGCGTTCTCCGGCCTGGAGAGCATCTCGCAGCTCTCCCCCTCGATGAAGGCGCCCCGCAAAAAGATTATCAGTTTGGCGCTTCTGCTGGTGGTCATCACTATTGGCGTAACCAGCCCCCTGCTGACGATGCTTGCGACCCTACTGCAACAGGATGCAGCGGCCGATCCCGTGCTTTCCACGCAGTTGCTCTCATTGCTAGGTGGTCATTGGGGGAACGTCTTCTTGCAGGCAGAGGTGGCCATCAGTGCCGGCCTTATCCTGGCATTCGCCAGTAATACCGCCGTGATTGGAGCCTACCATGTCTTTCTGGCTCTCGCGCGAATGGAATTCTTCCCCGAATTTATCCTGAAGCGCAACAGGTTCCGTGGGACGCCACACTGGTCGATCGCTTTCGCCACAGGCATTCCCATTGCTGTGCTGGTACTTGTGCATGGCGAGATCGACATCCTGGGTTCCATGTACGCGTTCGGGTTACTGGGGGCCTTCACGGTGACGTGCCTTGGGCTGGATATTATCAGGTACCGCGAACGAAAAGCGGCACGAGCCAGCGTCCTTCCTGATCGACTTGATAATCACAATGGACATAGCTCCACTCTGAATAGCAGTGAGTTCCAGAACTCCTCCGCTTCCGACCACCTGTTTCCTCTGTCCCTCTTTAATGGGCATAGGGCCAAGGCAAATGCATTGCAGAAATGGGCAGTGCTAGCTCATACCTCTGCACTGCGAGGCTGGATTGTTGGCCTGTGGCAGCGGCTCGATTTCTGGCTGGGTCTGCTCACCACGCTGCTGATCATGCTGGCCTGGTCGATCAGTATCATCTCCCAGCCACTGGCAACGGCCTTTGGTTGTTCGGTCGCGCTCGCCGGGATGGCCGTCGCCTACATCAACTACATCCGAGGGCGGGCACCTGTGGTGACACCCTATCTCGAAGGACGCATGCCAGGTTCGCTTCTCGCAGTGCTCGCCGCTGGAGACCCACACAATGACGCCGTGATTGAGGCCGCTATCACCCATGCTCGCGGGCAGCCCGTGGTGTTCCTGTATCTCGCCGAGCCGAAAGCGAAGCGATCACCGCAGTTGTTCGAGGTGGTGGACCCCTACCTGGAAGATGAGCCTGCCAAAGACACCCTGAGACACGCGGCACTGCTGGCACGCAAGGTCAGAGTGGCCACCCGCTTTGTCTACCGGCCACAAGCGCCAGGAGCCGCGGGGCGCGTATGGCAGATCGTTCACCCCCACGATGTCGTGCTCACTGCAGAGCATGCGGCGCAGTTTGAGGAGATCAACCCCGACCGTATCCGCTACGAGCTCACGCCGCGCGGGAAAGTCGCGCACCTGCTAAAGCGCTGGTAAAACAAACGGCACGCTGAGAAGCACGTCTTCCACCTTCTCACCACATCATCCCTACAAAAGGGGGTCTGTTATCAATCATTGAGATAGCGCAATTCACCTTTGACCCTATGGCAGCAAAGCAGACCATTTCTGGCCAATTGCTCCAGAGCATGGGCTGCGGCGTCCACCTCCTGGCATCCCACCATTCTCTTCGGAGGTGCAAACTTCTGGGCCACATCACAGGCCGTGAAGACCAGGAGGGAACCCGGATGCTCGTGCAGAGAACGCGTAACAGCCTCCTTATACCAGGCCTCGACCTCCTTTCCGTATTTCACTCCTGAGGAGATGCCCTTCCCTGCCCTCCTGCTTCGCGTATCGCGGCCAGAAGCGCCTTGACCCCCTCCTGTTTTCCAACCAATGTAGCCGCTCCAGCTGCGTGCGCTCGTGCTCGCATAGTCACATCATCGTAGAGGCTGTGGAGCACAACCACAGAGCGAGGAACCAATACGCACAGAGCCTCTGTAGCCGCGATCCCATCGATTGTTGGCATAGAGATATCCATGAGCACCACGTCAGGATGCAGCGCTTGTGCCAACGCAATAGCCTCAGCACCGTTGCTTGCCTCCCCAACCACCATAATATCTGCTACCCGTTCGAGCCACATGCGTAAGCCGTAGAGGATAAAGGGTTCATCATCAACTAGCAGCAGCGTGATCATTATCTCCTCATGCACCCTATCTGGGCATCCTGTATAGCGTCTCTTCGCCACCCTGTGGTACACTGATAATCAGTGAACCAATCTTGGTAGTGTTCACGTTCGAGCCTGATCCTATGTTATGCCTGCTATTGAGACAAGTATAGGACAGAGCATTCCTCACTGCATCACTCGGGTGGGTAAACCTGGCTTACCCTTTGGTGATATGCCCGTCTACCTCGAAAGGAGTAAAGAGGGTCGATGGCGATTCGTGTGTTAATTGCCGACGATCACAGCGTCGTGCTCGAGGGGCTGCGAATGTTTCTGGAGCGCGACCCGGAATTGACAGTAGTAGGTGAGGCAGTTGATGGAGCAGAAGCGGTCCGCCTGGCGCAACATCTGCGCCCTGACGTCGTGCTGATGGACTTGCTTATGCCGGTAATGGACGGCATTGCCGCCATCTCGGCCATTCGCAAACAACTGCCGGAGACAGAGGTAATCGCCCTGACAAGCGTGTTAGAAAGCACTTCAGTGGTCGGCGCGGTGAAAGCTGGCGCGATTGGCTACCTTCTTAAAGACACAAAAGCCCCCGAACTGCGCAAAGCGATCAAGGCCGCCGCTGCCGGGCAGGTCCAACTCTCTCCACAGGCTTCAGCCTACCTGGTGCACGAAGTACGGACGCCTGAAGTGATAGAGGCGTTGACCGAACGTGAAAGGGAGGTACTGCATCTTCTTGTCCAGGGGTCATCGAATAAGGAAATCGCGCGAGACATGCGGATTGTCGAGGACACTGTCAAGATCCACGTCAAGCATATTTTGGCGAAGCTTGGCGTGCAGAGCCGCACGCAGGCAGTCCTCTGTGCGATACGTCTTGGCCTGGTATCCACTGGGCAAGGAAAGAAGCTGAATTGAAGCACGTTGCACGCGTCTCTTTGCCGACAGCTAGGGCCGAGCCACTATGGAGGCACTATGTAATCGATAGTGCGCTGGCTATAGGAGGAGTCTCGCTCATCACCAGCGTAATCGCTGTTGCTCACCTCTACCCGAAAATTCCTACCATCGCCTTTGTGTATCTGCTCCTGGTTTTAGCAATAGCCGGTACGCGGGGACTCTATGCAGCTATCCTGACTTCCTTGCTCGCCTTCCTCTGCTTTGATTTCTTTTTCTTCCCACCGCCATACACTTTTCTCGTCGTCAAAGTTGAAGATCTGTTCACGCTTGTTGTCTTCCTGGCCACTGCAATCATCACTGGCCAGTTGGCTTCCACATTGCGACGACGCGCTGAGCAAGCCAGCAGTCGTGAAAGAGAACTACGCATCCTCTACGAGCAGGCGCAAGAACTGGTATCGCTCCAGGAACGGCAGCGCCTGGCCCGTGAGTTACACGACTCCGTCTCACAGGCCCTCTATGGCATCGGGCTCGGAGCGCATACTGCGCGAGAGGCGCTGGAGAGCGACCCTGAACAGGCGTTAGCATCGATTGACTACGTACTGACCCTCGCCGAGGCCGGTCTCGCCGAGATGCGTGCCCTCATCTTCGAACTCCGTCCCGAGTCACTGGAAATAGAGGGATTGGTGGCCGCCCTCACCAAACAAGTGGCCGTCTTGCGTTCCCGTTACAAA
>WNGI01035281.1_pt1 | contig 11738 bp, 11 predicted proteins | sample 5400621 | NCBI WGS metagenome assembly WNGI01 (sample SAMN13153374, study PRJNA577476) | soil metagenome | isolation source: 20 cm soil or saprolite under Garry oak tree replicate 1 | place: USA:California | collected 2016-06-15
GGAAATCGCGCTACGCGCGCGAAGCCTGAAGGCGAAGTTGACGCCTATTGTGGGGTTGATTGTCGCGCTGGGAACCTGCCTGGTGCTCTGGTTCGGAGCGCGATTAGTGATGAACGGAGGACTGTCGGCAGGGTCCCTGGTTGTGTTCATTCTCTACTTGGGGAAGATGTACAAGCCGATGCAGGAACTGTCGAAAATGACGGATACGTATTCCAAGGCGGCAGTCGGCTACGAACGAATTCGGGAAGTGCTGGATACCGACAAGGAGATCAAGGATGTTCGTGGAGCGATCCGGGCACCACGTTTCAAGGGCAAGATCGAGTTCGAGCATGTGTCTTTCTCCTATGACCAGGAAACGCCGATCCTTAAGGACGTGAGCTTCAGGATTGAGCCGGGACAAGTCGCCGCCCTGGTTGGCCCAACGGGCGCCGGAAAGACTAGCATCATCAGCTTGATCCCGAGATTCTACGATCCGGCTTCAGGGGTGGTGAAGATTGACGGGACGGATATCCGGCGATACAAGCAGCAGTCTCTGCGTCAGCAAATCAGCTTTGTACTGCAAGAAACGATGCTGTTCCACTCGACGGTCTGGCAAAACATTGCCTATGGCAAACCGGAGGCTTCGCGGCAGGAAATCATTGCGGCCGCGGAACTCGCCAACGCGACAGAATTCATCGACAAGCTGCCCGATGGTTATGACACGATTCTGGGTGAGCGAGGCATGACGCTCTCCGGTGGACAGCGGCAGAGAATCGCGATTGCCCGCGCGGTGATTCGCAACACCCCGATTCTGGTGCTGGACGAGCCGACTTCCGGACTCGACTCATCTTCAGAAAAGCTCGTCATCGAGGCGCTCGACCGCTTGATGAAGGGTAAGACCACGATCGTGATCGCGCATCGTTTATCGACGATCCGGAATGCCGACGTGATTTTCGTGATTGACGACGGACGAATTGTGGAGAGCGGCAGGCACGAAGAGCTAATGAAGCGCCGCGGTCTCTACGCTGAACTCCACAATTTGCAGTTTGATACCGAGACGAGCGGGACACGCTAGAGCATCAGCGAGGGAACGGCTTCCCCTAGAGCGCTTTCAGTTGGGCGATTCGCTTCTCGACGACGCTGGCGAAGGCATCAGCCTGCTCGGGCGTGTATCCGCCCGCACGGAAGGCATCGCGAATCTGTTCCGGAGTAAGCTGGGCGAGCAGCGACCCTATCCATTTGGCGTCGTCGCGTGGAATGCGCTTGCCGATGGAGCGATTACGCAATTCGGCGAAGAAGTGCGGCGCATTAAAGATGTACAGGAAGGGCAGATGGGTAGGAAAGTTGAAATCTACGTGGTGACGCGTAACTTTCGACAGGAACCTGGCATGGCTGTAAGCGGGGAGATTTCCTTTGGAGGCTGCGCTGGTGTAGCTCTCCCCCGTCGAACCGAAGGAGGCGCCGACGTCACTGACTCCGTAGATCTTCCTTTCCGGCTCATCGGAGTCGACAAAGATCCCATTGTTGTCATCTTTTAAGTCCCAGTTGTTGAGGAGGGCCATCATCACGCGCAGGCCATTGAACTCGCGGGTGTGGATGAAGGGATTGTGGTGCCAGCTCCAGGTCTTGCGTTTTTCGAGATGGTCGGGATGCGTCTGAAGACGGACCGCACGCACCTCACCGTCGGCTCCCACGAATTCCTGCCCGCGAGTCAGCCGGGGAGGAAGGCCTTCAACCTTCAGAGTCGGGAAAAAATAGTTTTCATTGGCCAAGTACCCGACCGCCCAAAGGAGCCGGCTGGCAACGGTTTCGGTGTGTGCCTCGATGTCGACCTTGGCTTTCCATTTCTTCCCAGCGGCATCGCGAACGTCGAACTTGGGATTGTGGCCCTTGGCATCTTCCTTCAAAAATGTCACTGGCAGCTTGGGCTGGTCTTCCTGACCGCCGGGGCCGTAAAAAAGGTTCCTCGATTTGATGTCGCCTGGATCGGTCCATAGGATTATGTTCTTGTCGACAATCTTCTTGTGCTCGACAGCCGACAAATATGGGCCGAGCGAAGAAATCAGAAAAGCCGCAAGAGCGACGCGAATGAGAGATGACGCGCAACGTAACGGTATCCCCGCCCGTACAGACCGCTTTGCGAAAGTCATCGAGTTTTAGGATGGCTGCTACCCGACCGCGGTTGCAGTATGGTGCTTCGGCGCCTGCTCGCTAACTGCCGATTTGGCATCCAAGAGTTGCACGGGAGGTTGCAAACCATTGAAATTACTGATCCAGCCGGGTGATGGTGTAGATCGAATCATCAAAGGCATTAAGAAAGCGAAGAAGAGCATTGAGATTGTCATTTTTCGCTTTGATAAGGACGAGATCACAAAGGCGCTCGTGGACGCTGCGGCACGCGGCGTAGTGGTTCACGCGCTCATCGCATTTACTAACCGCGGCGGTGAAGAAAATCTGCGGAAGCTCGAGATGCAACTGCTGGAACAGGGCATCACGGTGGCCCGTACGGCGGGCGATCTGGTCCGATATCACGGCAAAATGATGTTGGTGGACCGGAAAGAGCTCTATGTCTTTGCCTTCAATTTCACGCAGTTGGACATTGATCACAGCCGCAGCTTTGGAATCATTACCCGAAACGCAAAGATGGTAAAAGAAGCGGGCAGCCTGTTTGACGCCGACACGACACGCCAGGAATTTGTCCCAAAGCATGCCAAATTCGTGGTAAGCCCGGCAAATTCACGGCCTGTGCTGTCCGAATTCATAAAAGCTGCCAAGAAAGAATTATTGATATACGACCCCAAGGTCAGTGATCGGGCCATCCTTCGGCTATTGGACGAGCGGAAAAAGTTCGGAGTAAGCATCCGCATTATCGGCGAGGCGGCTGGAAAGCGGTTTCATGCACGCGAACTCAGCCGTATGCGGCTGCATACTCGAATCATCATTCGTGATCGCAGCGACGTCTTTCTGGGCAGCCAGAGTTTGCGCCAGCTTGAACTGGACGCACGCCGGGAGATCGGGATTATTTTTCGCGATGCTTCGGTCATCAGAGCATTGGTTAGAGTTTTTGAAGAAGACTGGGGAGCATCAGAGCCCGCTGAGTCTGCAGCGGCAAGGAAAATGGCCGATCTGCCGATCGGAAAGACTGCCAAGAAAATGGCGAGAATTGTGAGCAAGAACTTGCCCGTTGAACCAGTTGTAAAGCAAGTGGTGAAGGCGGTGAGGCAGCGAAAAGGAAATGGGAAGATGGGTAGCAGGCAAATGGAAGAGACCGTGAGAGTTGCCCTAAAAGACGCGGTGAAGGACTCGGTAAAGGAGGCAACCAAGTCGGTGGTGAAAGGGATGGTCGAGGAAGCCGCGAAACCCGCCAAGAGCGGGTAAGCAAAAACGCGAATATCAGCATCCAAGGGTCATGGGGAGTATGGACAGGACGCTTCGAGTCAAGCACCGCTGGCGGAGTTGCTGCGCGTGCGCAGTGCTGCTGATTCTGTGCGTGGCCGGATTTGCCCAGACTAAATCGGCACCTGCGGTTGATCAGAGCGATGCCATGCTCGCGGATTTCGGCAGCCGGGTTGGAAAATATCTCCAGGCTCGGCAGAAAGCTGGTGGCTCGCCGAAGCCGGCCAAGGAGCCGGAAAAACTGGTCGACCATCGGAAACAGACCAGAGCGAAATTGCGGAGCGCGCGAACCACTGCGAAACAAGGAGATATCTTCACTCCGGAAATTGCCGACTATTTTCGGCGGCAGATCGCGGCGACTTTCGCAGGGCCGGAAGGAAGCAAGATACGCGCCAGCCTCCGACGGGCCGAACCTGTTGACGGCATCGTCCTCGAGGTGAATGCCATTTATCCTCCCAGCGTGCCCCTACAGTCGACCCCTCCCACGCTGCTGTTGAATCTCCCCCGATTGCCCAAAGACCTGGAATACCGGATTGTGGGACACGACCTGGCATTGCATGACACTGCCACCAATTTGATCGTCGACTTTATTTCCAATGCCATACCTGCATCATAAAGACCCTCCCAAGACGCGACCGCTCGCAAGGTTTCGATGGCTTTTGTCTGGCGTATTGTTCCTGGCCGCATTAACAGGTTTCGTTTCGTATTCGCGTGGACCGGATGGCACCAGGGCAGTCTGGAGCGTTGCTCGGGTCTTCGGAACGAACCTGCAAGCGGAGACTCCGACTCAGGCGAGTACGAGCGGACCGGGACTGAAACTTCCCTTGGAACCGAAATCGGTGCGCTTCGCTGTCATCGGCGACAGCGGGACCGGCGACCGCGAGCAGTACGACGTTGCAAAGCAAATGGAGATCTACCGGCAGAAAGTTGAGTTTGATTTCGTCATCATGTTGGGAGACAACATCTATGGGAACCACAGTCCGAAGGATTTTGCGAACAAGTTCGAGCAACCCTACAAATCCCTCCTCGATGCAGGCGTGAAATTCTACGCTTCACTGGGCAATCATGATGATCCGGGAGTTGAGCGCTTATACAAACCATTCAACATGGGCGGAGAACGTTATTACAGTTTTCAAAAGGGCGATGTGGGCTTTTTTGTGCTGGACAGCAATTACATGGATCCCGGGCAACTGGATTGGCTGGAGCAGGCGCTGAATAAGTCGAAGGCCAAATGGAAAATCTGCTACTTTCACCATCCACTTTATTCGGACGGGAAGTATTCTCGGCAATTCGGCGAAACTCATGACCCATGATTTCTCTTCGACACAGAATATGGAGGTCGGAAAGGATACGGAGCGAGGATTCATGATCGTGGAAATTGCAGGAGATAATTTGTATTTTCAGACCATCTCTCGCGTGGGGGAGACGATTGATTCGGGGACCGTTGGGCGATAGTGCTAGTGTGCGAGCGCAGGAAAACTCTCAAGCAACTTTAGAGCCGACCCGATGCCTCTGCTCCTCGTAGATCCGTAGAGCGAAAGCTCCCGCCGGATGAGCTCGCATCTCATTGACCACAGCCTGCGGTAACAGGCGAAGCGCGCTGTTGCGAGCGCCAGCGTTTGATTTGAAATCTGCCCAGTCACGTTTCACCCGGCGCTTCTGCGCGTCATCCAGAGGCCGCAATTTAAGTTCGGGTGCGCAGAGGGCATCGAAATACTCGCTCATGGCCCGAGGTCGACAAGCCTTAGCGAATCACCGTAGAGCACCGGAAAAATGAGCGTCCTGCCATGCCAAAGCGTAACGAAAAAGCCGAAAATCAGCGCATGCGGCCGTTCCTCATGGCGAATACTGTAGCCCGCGAGGAGACATCGCGCTAGCTCACTATCCAAGCTCGGAGGGAACGTAATCAATGTCGGATCGCGAGCGCTTCTAGATTCCATCATTGGGCAAACAACTCTTGATCCACCCTAAGATCCCAAACTAGCGAGATAGTTGAGCGCCCTGATGCTGGGCAGGAAAAAATAAGCGCCGCCCTTCACGGTGACGAACCGGCTCAGACCATGCACCCTGGTGCGTAGCGGCTCACCCTGGACAGTAAAAATGCAATCACCCTTGGGAAGATTCCCCACCAGCGGATCAACTTCGCCGTCCAAGCCGCCAAATACAGGGTTGTTGATCCAGGTCTGCTGCACGAACTCAAATTGCCGTTCGATATCAGTGTTCAGGCAAATGAAAATCAGACCTCGGTCAATGCCATCCTGCGCGCGGGGATCTTTTGCGCGGGCTCCATAAGAGCGACCTCGACGCAGGATGCGGTGACGGTTGGCGGAAGTCAGCGCCGTCTCAACATCGGGACCCAGCGCGTCGCTTTGTCCAAGTAGGCAAAGTTGTTCTCGCTGGCGAGAGAGGGATCATCCGCTTTGGGCGACAAAACGAGCGGCGCCCCGCTTTTCCAACGACCGACGAATTTTGCCGCCAGGCGATCCGCTGCCAACGGATCACCCGAACCGCGAGTCGTATGGTCCACGAATCCCCAGAACTTGGCCACGTCCTGGGATAAATGGCGGAAGACCAGATAGGTACCGTTGCGGCCGAAATCGCGCATTCCCGACGGAGCATGCAGGCCGGTGGTGTCGGGTGGAACGTCAAGCAACAATTTTTGCGGATCGTCCGCGGCAGCCACCACCGGACTGTCGGCGGTGACGCCATAAACATTGGTAAAGCCCATTAGAAACTCGCCCGCTGGAAGTTCGGTAGCGTGGTTGGTCCTTTGCAGTTGACGCTGTTTGTTTCCGGTGCCCTCCATTACCGGCTGCCCGATGCCGTCGTTGAAACCAAAATGTTCGTGGCTGTCGGGGTTTCGTCCCGCCGGCAGAACTGCTACCTCCGAAAAACCGCTCGCGGATAATTCCTGCTGCCTACGCTGAACCTGAGTTTTCAGCACGTCCTCATTTGCGGCGAAGATCAGCAACAGCGCGTCCACCGTCTTTTCCGTGCTGCCCCACGTCCACTTTGCAGGATCATTCTCGTCCTGGTCGCCGAGAACTCTTTGGCGATGGTCGGTTGCCATTCCTTCTTGAAAGGGTCGCGAAAAGGTGCTCAAAACTTTCTGACTGAGGCCAAGACTCTTTAAGCCAGTAGAGGTGAAGGCCAGATTTGTAGAAACCTGCGAATCTGTTTTTTCCGATATCGTAATTTCTCTGTTGTTGTCGATTCCTTGCACGGTCAGGTCTCGATAGGCGCTGTACCAGGCGTTGGTCACGGTCTGGCTGTCGCGAGCCACGGCCTTGAAGCGCGGCCCGTCGGTTGCGCCTCCTTGAACGAGATACTTGGTGCGTGGGAAGTCCACGGTGTTGCTCCAAACCGCGGTCAGGCCGGTATGCGCCTTGTCGATAAAGTCGTCGAGATAGTTTTCCCAACTGCCATCGAAGTTACTTAGGAACAGTAAGCGGCGGCCGCCGTCAATCATGGACCAATGCGCAAAATGAATGCTCGGGATGCCGCTCAGTTTGCCGTGGGTGGCATTTGCTCGCGCCAGGAGATTTACAGCCCGAAGCACCAGCCAGAGCGTGATACGCCGCAGCCAGCCGTCCTTCACGATAGTGATACTGGCCATGTGATTTTGTACGCTCTGGGTATGGTCTTCGCTTTCCACCAACTTCCTGATGTTCTCGTTATCGGCCGCACCCGATTTCACGGAATCGGTCTTTTCCTTGTGAAACAACACCAATACCAGAACGATTACGATGGGAAGAAGCAGAATGATGACAGCGAGCGCAAGCAGTGCTTGCAGGATGAGATTGACCCAGGGGAGAAATCGTTGAAGAAAGGTTTGTCTCGCACCTGGATCCGGCAACTGCGAAAATGGAGAGCTAGTTTGTTCAAACTTCTTCAAAGCGTCGAAAGAATCTTTGGCTGAGCCGGCCTTTCCCCCCTCGACTAGAGCGTCCGCACGCGTCTCCAGAGCGTCCAGGAGATCCCGTTCCTGAATGGTGCGTGGCAAGTCTCTTCCAGTGTTCCCGATGTGATAGGCATTCGGCCTCACGACATGGCTCTTCAGATAAGCCTGCATCCCCTGGCGGTCCGCATTCGTTGACGCGTAGTCCTGACAGTAACGGTAGATCTGGTGGAGCCCCGGGCCGGCATTGTCATACAAGTCGTTGAGAAAGTTATCCAGAGTTCCGTCAAAGTTGTTCTCGAACACCAGATACGGGCCGTACTGCTTCTTTTCGGCTTCCTTTGTCGGTTCATGCAACACGAAGCTGGCAAAGTGAAGGGTCTTCAAATTGCCGAAAGGAACGAGGGGGTTGTTCGCGGGAGCACCTTGAACCTGCTTCAACAATGGGCGCAGAGCGTCGGCTCCATCGGGCTTCACTCTCGAGATGAATGTCAGAACCGTATGTGTCATAGGCATAGCGTCGCTTCTCAAGCGTCGAATTCCAGCACTAACCGGTTGGGAAATGGACCGTCATAGAGAATCTTGCCAGCACTTCCGGCTGCGCGACGCAGATTGGGCAGTCGCAAGAGAGCTGCAATCAACTCTGGAATCTGCACACCATTGATATAGCGTCCAAAGCAGGCATGCATGCCATAGCCAAAATGCAGGTACTCCGTATTGCGATTAGCGTTGAACTCTCCGGGACTTTTAAAGACCGCAGGATCGAACATCGCCGAAAGTGTCGCGGCATAAACGGAACTTCCAGCCGGGATGTTTTTGGAGCGATGCTGGCCAGCGGCGATCTGCGCATCCTGCGCACAAAAGCGAGCCTGGAAGGGATGATGCGGATTGAAGCGCACGGCTTCCCAGGCGTAGCGCCGCACTGCGTCAATGTCTCCGCCCAACGCGGCTGCGCGTGCCTCGGCTAACGCTGTGGGGCGACGCAACAGTTCGTCGATAGCCAGTGTCACAAACTTGGAGGTGGTATCGACGGCGCCCACAATCACTCCGCCCAAGTTCCGGCGCACGGCGTTGTCGTCGAGCCACGGACGGGTCGAATCCTGAAAGGCCAAGAGCCGTCCTAATACGTCGCCGTTTCCGCCTGCGTTTGTCGCGTTGGACGTAAGCCTGTGTTCTTCGATTTGCAGGACTGCTCGATTGCCACTCGCAGAAGAACTCTCCTCCTGCATGGCGAGGAGACGATCCAGGATCACGCCTTTTTGATTCTGTTTAGCCAGCAGGGACTTGCGCAAAGCGATTTGCGCGTCCATGTGGCGGCGCAGTTGGGCGCTGGAGTTGAGCGCGTCTTCGAGTACGCTCGGAGCATTCGTAAGATTGGCGAAGATGAAATGAAAGACATCCCGCATCCAGCGCATCATGGTCGGATCATTGGGCCCGGGCATGCCGAAATAGGCAGCGACCAGTCGCACCGGCACCACTCGGGCCAGGCCATTGACTACGTCGATCCGCCGCCGCGGCCGGGCGGCTTCGATCAACTCGGCAGTGGCCTGCTCGACGAATTCGCGAATCGCGGGCAAGTCTTCGCGATGCACGGCCTGGTGCAATAGCCCATTCTCCCGGTCATAATCAGGTGACGCATCCATCCCGAGAATGAAAGGGCCGTCGATCTTATTGATCTTGTCAGCGTTGACATGACTGATGGTGAAATCACGGTCACGCTTCAGCACTTCCACCACGTCGTCGTAGCGCGTGACGACGGCAAATTTGCCCAAAACGAAAATTGGGCAAAGCCAGCGAAACAGCGCAAAGATGGGCCGCAGAATTCCCGGACCAATCAAGAAATTGATGAGCCTGTCTTTAAACGTGTGCCCAGATCCATGCTTGCCTAGTGCTCGAAGATCCGGGGTCGCTTGCGGGCGGTTTTGTTTGTAGAGCCGCAAAATAAATTGGCCTAGCGGACGGGCTCGCCAGCGTTGCACGGTAGCTCGCATCGGTGGCGGCAAGTCATTGAGGGACGGAAGTGGACCGCCGAACTCTGCGGGTAATAAGATAGGAGCCGCCAAGGCCGCAAGCGCGAGATCGGGGGCGGTGAATCGTTCGCCCATGAGAAAGCGGCGGCCGTCCGCTAGAAGGGATTCCACCTTAGACAGAGCCGCATCGATGGTTGCTTCCTGGTCGGCGATGGTGTTCGGTTTTAGCGCCAGGCCGCGCCGCACCTGCGCGGCTAAGAAGGGATAGAAAATCTGTGCGCACCATCGCTCCCACCAGGGAACCCGGTCGGTCCAGGCATTAAGGGTTACGTTCCGGAGCGGCAGCATGTAGGCATATGCCCATGCCCGAACCGCTACACCGAGGGTATCGAAGAAGAAATTAAAGAGATGCTTGGCTTCGGCATGATCTTCGCCACCTGCGGGGTATAGCTTCTGTTCGTTGGGACTCCGGGCTTCATAGTAGTCAACTACCTCACGCGCATCGAGAAGTGAGGTCTCGCCAGTATCCAAAACCGGAACGACACTGCCGCCGCCGTATCGACGAGACGCCAGCACATGGAAAACCGGCGCATGACATTCCTCCACAAAGGGAATTCCCCACCAATCAAGCGCCCACCGCGCGAGTTCGCAGTAGGGACTCACGGGAATGGAAATCATCCGCGGATGATAGATAGTGTTGTCGGTCACGGTGTCCGTTGGATTTCAATTTGACCCTGAATCCACGCAGGGTCCTAACAGCACAATCACGAGTGGACGAGTGATGCGCTTCATTGGAGGCAGGTCGCGAGTGAAGCGCGCCCGGCCTACTTTAAGGGAAGGTCGCCAGCTTAGGCCGAAAAAGGAGTGGCTGTCAAGCGGTTGGAGTCATACCGTAAACGGAAGCGTGCAGCGTTGCCGACTGCTTTCCATCGCAAGTTCAAGGGCTTTCATGATGAGCAGTCCGTGTTGCGGAGAAACGTCTAGCGGCGCACCGGAAACAATCGCGTTGCGCACGTTCTGATAGTAGCGACGGTAGTCGCCGGTCTCAGTCGGCATGCGAGTTTGGGTAAGCGCGTCGCCTTCCGCGACTGATACTGAGAGAGTGCCCCAATTTTCCGCAGGCTCCTGGCCCCAATTGGGCTGGTCGGGCGTCTCGCCACGTTTGAGCGCGTCTTCCTGCGGATCGGAACCGTATTTCACGTACGATCCGAGCGTCCCGTTCAGCCGAAAGCGCGCACCTGGGGCGCAAGTCAGCAGATTCGATCGAATGAGCACTCGCAGCTTGGGATAGTGCAGCACAACATCGAAGGCATCATCGACGATCGCGCCGTCGCGTTCGACACGCACGTCCGCGGTCATAGCCTTCGGCTGACCGAATAGCACTAATGCCTGATCCAACAGGTGCGGGCCCAGGTCGAACCACAGACCGCTTCCCGGCTTAGGCAGTTCTCGCCAGGCGTCTCGCTTGAGTATCGGCCGATACCGCTCCAGGTGCGATTCGAACAGCACCAAACGCCCGAGTGCGCCACCATCCACAATACGGCGCAAGGTCAGGAAATCACCATCCCATCGGCGATTGTGATACACGGTGATCAATCGATTGCGTTTCTTCGCCAATCGAACCAATTCTTCCGCTTCCGCGGAAGTAGTGGTGAAGGGCTTGTCCACCACCACGTGGCGGCCCGACTCTAAACATTGCCGGGCGAGATCGAGATGAGTTGCGTTCGGGGTGGTGACTACGACCAGTTCAACAGAATCGATGGAAAGCAGTTCGCTCACACTGCGGACGACTCGTAAAACACTCGTCCGCCGAGCCCGAATCCGATCAAACCAACTTGAAGTGTTCGCATAGCTCAAGTCTTCGCCTTGTGCAAAGTCAGGCCATTCGCAGACGTTGAAACGTAAAAACGTCACGCAAGAGTAGCAGGAAGGCGCGTTTCTCTACCACTTTTGTGCCATTTTGCACCCTGTTCTCCACAGTTTCCACCGGCTTGCCACTTGCTTTCTGCTCCATAGGTTGCGGATAATTATTAGCGAAAGCTCCTAACAGCCGTGCATCGATATAGCCGAGCAGATCTGCTGCGCATCTTGCGGATCACTCCTCGCCAGCTTCTGGCTTGGGAGAAGGCCGCCCTCATCACGGTCGCCGAAGCCTACTCGTTTTTCGATCTGCTACAAATCAAGAAGGTGCGGGACCTGTGCGCGGAGAAGGTGCGACCGGCCGTCATCCGGCAGTCGCTCGAGGCAATGCAAAAGCAAGTTGCCGGCATGGAAAATCCTCTACTCGAAGCGGGTGCTTACCAGAGCGGGCGGCGCGTTGCCTTTCGGCATCAGGGACGGCTGCTCGAGCCCATCGCTGGACAATTCATGTTCGATTTCTCGAGCCAGGAAAAATTAGTGGCCAGTGCGCCGCGTTCCGGACCGGAACTGGTCGTCACCGACGTTGCCGAGTTGTTTGCGCGCGGGATCGCCCTGGAAGAAGAGCCCCGCACACA
>WNGI01015671.1_pt1 | contig 11737 bp, 13 predicted proteins | sample 5400621 | NCBI WGS metagenome assembly WNGI01 (sample SAMN13153374, study PRJNA577476) | soil metagenome | isolation source: 20 cm soil or saprolite under Garry oak tree replicate 1 | place: USA:California | collected 2016-06-15
TCATCGACGAGACCGAATACTGCGCGTTCGGTTCGGAGACGCTGCAGGCCCTGGCTCAGCTGCTGCGTGACCGCGGCCGCGAGGACGAGGCCGAGGTCTTCGAGCGGCGGCTCGAGGGCACCAGAGTCGCCTCCAGCGCAGCCTGAATCGCCTGATGTGAAGCCTCGTCTGGCGACTCGCTGATCACCGTCGCGGGCCGCTCGAAACGCGCCAGCGCCTCGCCCAGCGGCTCGGCGCGCAGTGTCCCCTCGCCGTACGGCAGGTGCTTCGTCTCGTTTCGGTTCGCGTAGGCGATGTCCGAGAAGTGGACGTGGAAGGGCGCGCCGGGCTCGAGCACGTCGTCGGCGCCCTCGAGAATCTCGGCGAAGGCCTCGGTCTCGGTGAAGCCGCCGTCGGTGACGGCGTGCAGGTGGGCGAAATCGACGACGGGGCGGACCCAGCCGGTGCGAGCGGCGATCGTGAACACGTCTTCCGCCGTCCCGAGCTCGCGGACGCGGCCCATGATCTCGACCCCGAACGGCACCGCGCGGTCTTTGCCCTCGAGCCGCTCCCGGAGCTCGCCGAGCTGCTCGACGACCGAGTCGATCGCGTCCGACCGCTCGCGGCCGAGCAGGAAGCCGGGGTGGAAGACGACGAGCTCGGCGCCGGCCGATTTCGCGATCCCGGCCGAGTGGTCGAGCATCCCGACGGCCATGCGCTGCTTCTTGTCGCGCTCGACGTGACCCATGAAGCCCGCAATCGGTGCATGGACGGAGAGCACGATTCCCGCCTCGCGCGCAAGCTCACCGAAGCGTTCCGCCCACGGGTAGTCCATCCAGAACTTGCCCTCGAAGTCGATCTCGCAGGCGGTGTAGCCGCGCTCCTGGAGCAATTCGATCGCTGCCTCCGGGCTCTCACGCGAGGGAACTCGAGCCGGCCCGAAATGGAGCGCTCCCATCCGGCCAACGCTAGCTGAGCGTCAGTGCCGTCCGACCCTTTTCTTACGCTTTTTCCATGCCGAAACGCCCGAGCCGCATCGATCTGCTGGAACTCGATATCGACCTCCGCCTCGCCGACCTCTGGCGTGAGGCCGCCGAGATCGACGAGTGGAACCTCGATGTCGTCGCGGCCTTCATGCGCGCCGCCTACGGGAAGGGCTACTGCGACGCGCTGACCGAAGATTCGCCCGGCAGCCTCTGCGAAGAGCACGGCTACCGGGTGCCCGCGCGGCGGGCCACGGCGACACCCGAAGCCTGACCCGCCACTAGCATTTGGCGCGTGAGTGTCTGGCTCTCGCTCGGCGTTGTGCTCGCTGTCGCCGCTGTCGTCGTGGTCGCGCTGCCGTTTCTCCGGCGGCCCGGGATCACGGCCGCGGAAGACCGGCTCGGCGAGCCTGATGAGCTCGAGCGCCGCAGGCTGGAGCTCGCGGAGGAGCGCGACCGCGCGCTGGCAGCCCTGAAGGAGCTCGAGTTCGACCATCGCACCGGCAAGGTCTCCGACGAGGACTACCGCGAGTTGGTCGGACCGCTGCGCAGGAGGGCGGCCGAAGCGCTGCGCGCCCTAGAGCCGCGTTCGGGCGAAGCCGAAGCGAAGGTCCATGCCCGTGGCTAACTGCGCCAACTGCGGCGCCCGGCTGCCGAAGGACGGGCGCTTCTGCCCCGAGTGCGGCGTTCGAACCTCGGTCGAGAACGACGCCACCGCCGTCGAGGAGATTCCGCCTGACGAGACCGGACGCGTTCCTGTGCACACGGTCTCCGTGACTCCGCGGTATTTCGGCATCGCGCCGCCGCTCGCGCTGTTCGCGATCGCAGTCGCAGCGCTCGCCGCCGCGATCGTCGTCCTCGTGGCCGGCAAGGCGATCGCGGGGGCGCTGCTGCTGGCCGCCGCCGCGCTCTTCTCGGTGCTCTTCGTCACAGCGTCCAAGCGGCTGCCCGAGAACGCCGTCGCGAGGGTGGGCCGCCGCGTCTTTGCGACGGCCCGGGACCGGACCGGGTTCGCGGTCGAGGCCGTCAGCGTTCACTCGACTACCCGGGTGGAGCTCTTCCGGCTTCGCCGCGAGCTCTCAGAGCTTGTCGCCGAACGCGCCGAAGCCGCCCGGGCGCTCGGCGAGGCTGTGTACGTTGGCGCCGAAGACGAGATCGAAGCCGGCCGCAACCGGATGAGCGAGATCGAGCAGGCGCTCGCAGACAAGGAGGGGGAGATGACGAGAGTGACAGCAGCAGCGAACGAGCGCATTCAGCGCGCGCAGCTCCAGGTCCAGCCGACCGAGGTGGTCGAGCCACCGGAGGTGCCCGAGCCGATGCCGGCTCCGTCCGAGCCGCCGCAACCCGTCATCGTCCCGGAGCCGTCGCCGGTGCCCTCGGAGCCGCCGATGCCCGTGCCCTCGCCGGAGCCGTCGCCGGAACCCTCGCCTCCACAACCCGAGCAGCCCAGCTGAGGTAGAAACGGGTGCAGGGACGCCCGGAGGCTTCGCGAAAGTCCCGCAGATGAGGCGTACAACCCTGGTGGCGCTGGCAGTCCTCGCGGCTGTCATCGCGGCGCCGGCGTCCGGAGACGTCTACAGCCGCAAGCATTCCGTCGACGCCCGGCTGTCGGCGCTGCACGCTCGCATCGCCGGGGCGCAGCGGCAGGCGCAGCAACTCTCGGACCAGATCGACTCGGTCAGCTCACAGATCCAGAGCCTCGCAGGCCGGGTCGGCGACGTCTCTGCTCGCCTGGCGACGCTCGAGAACGACCTGGCGCTGCACCAGCGCAAGCTCGACCGCCTGACGGCCCTCTACCGGGTCGAGACGAAGCGGTACCTCTTTCTCCGGCGTGAGTATTCGCTCGCGCTGGAACGCCTGAACGCCAGGCTCGTCGAGGTCTACGAGCAGGGCGACGTCGACTCGGTCGACGTGATCCTCGGCGCCAGCACCCTCTCCGACTTGGTCGACGGGCTCGACTACGTCAACCAGGTCGGGGCGGCGGACGAGCGAATCGCGACGAGCGTCGGCCACGCGAAGGGCGCGGCGCGAGCGGCGCGCGCAGAAACGCGGAAGCTTCGCAGGTTCGTCGCCGCTGCGACGCGAGCCGTCCAGGCCCGTACCGAGCAGGTGCGCGCAGTCCGCGACCAGCTGGTGTCGAACCGGCGTGAGCTCGTCGCCGCTCGCTCGACGAAACGGGTCAGCCTCACCAAGGTCAGAGCGAGCGAGCGCCAGGAGGCCAGCGAGGCACAGGCTCTCGAGCAGGTGAGCGCCTCTCTCGGCGCGCAGATCCAGGCGGCCCAGTCGGCCTCGTCCTACAGCCCGCCGGCCTCGAGATCGTCGAGCGGATTCATCTGGCCGGTCAGCGGCCCGGTGACGAGCCCGTTCGGGATGCGCTGGGGCCGGATGCACACCGGCATCGACATCGGGGTCGCCTACGGCACGCCGATCCACGCCGCCGCATCGGGCCAGGTCATCTACGCCGGTTGGATGGACGGGTACGGCAATCTCGTCTTCATCGACCACGGCCGCGGCATCTCGACGGGCTATGCACACCAGTCCAGCATCGCTGTCTCGAACGGGCAGGCCGTCACGCAGGGACAGGTGATCGGCTATGTGGGCTGTACCGGCCACTGCTTCGGGCCGCACCTCCACTTCGAAGTGCGCGTGAACGGGACGCCGGTCGACCCGCTCGGCTACCTGTAGCCGATAGCCGTAACCAACTTCTCGACTCATACGTTTGTGACTTAGAAGGCGTAAGCGGAGGGGAGTTAGGCTCGCGCTTACGCCTACACGTCTCCCGACGGCACCGGCCGTCTCCCCCGGGGCGGCCGGTGCACCTACAAGAGGGTTTGGTAGAGCAGGAAGACGTTCAGGCCGGAGATCAGTGCGGCGACGAGCGTGGCGATGATCGTCGTCGCCCGGTGGTTGACGAGCGGCCCCATGATCTTCCGGTTCGCGGTGAAGATCACTAGCGGGATCAGCGCGAAGGGGATCCCGAACGAGAGCACGACCTGGCTGAGTACGAGTGTTCGCGAAGGGTCGGCTCCAATGCCGATCACGATCAGCGCCGGCAGCATCGTCACCAGCCGGCGCACCCAGACGGGGATCCGGCGGCGGATGAAGCCCTGCATCACCACCTGGCCGGCGAGCGTGCCGACCGTCGAGCTCGAGAGGCCCGAGCCGAGCAGTGCCAGGGCAAAGAGCGTGCTCGAGTAGCCGCCGAGCAGCCCGGACAGCGTCTTGTGCGCGGTCTCGAGCGAAGAGACGTCCGTGAGGCCGCTCTTGAAAAACGTGCTCGCGGCGACGACGAGCATCGCGATATTGATCAGGCCGGCGAGCGTCATCGCGATCACGACGTCGATGCGTGTGAACCGGAAGAGGCGCCGCGCCTGCTCCTCGGACTTCGGCAGCACCCGATCCTGCAGCAGCGCCGAGTGCAGGTAGATCACGTGCGGCATCACGGTCGCGCCGAGGATTCCGACCGCCAGCAGGACGGACTCGCTGCCCGCGAACTGGGGCACGAACGCGTGCTTGGCGACGGTGCCGAGCGGAGGCTTCGCATAGAAGAGCTCACCGAGGTAGCAGACGCCGATCATGCCGACGATCGCCGCGATCAGCAGGTGAAAGCCGAGCGCCGCGCCGAGGAACTCCGCGAGGTCGGTCGCCATCGCGATCAACTCGGCTTGGATCCAGAGCGCGAAGGACGTCCGCCTGGAGAATTGCTCGCGGCAGACCTCGGGCAGGTTGTGCCCGGTGGCGATCCCGAGCTTCGCCGAGAGGGTCTGAATGAGCATCGCCATCAGGTTCGCGGCGACGATCACCCAGACCAGCGTGTAGCCGAACTTCGACCCGCCGGCGATGTTCGTGGCGAAGTTGCCGGGGTCGATGTAGGCGACGCAGGCGACGAACGCGGGGCCGAGGAAAGGGAGGATGCGGAAGCTGCCGCGGCGCTCACCTCGCAACACGCGGCCGGCGTCGTACGCAGTGCGCGCCGTGGCGTTCATCGAGCTGAGTCTAGCGAGAGAGTTAGGTGCGCCTAAACTTCGCCACGCGCAGCTCCGGCAGGTTGCGGTGGCGTTCGTCCAGATCGAAGCCGTAGCCGACGAAGTACTCGTCCGGGACAACGAAGCCGATGTACCGGACCGGGAGATCGTCGACGAGCCGCCGGTAGGGACGGTCGAGCAGCGTCGCGATCGAGAGGGAGGCCGGCCGACGCAGCGTGAGCAGCTTGCGCAGGTAGTTCAGCGTCAAGCCGGTGTCGACCACGTCCTCGACGATGAGCACGTGGCGGCCCTCGATCGGCCCGTTCAGGTCCTTCAGCAACCTCACCCGCTCGTGCCCCCCCGGGACGGCGCCGTCATAGCCGGCGAGCTCGACGAAATCGAGTTCGTGGAGCGACGGGATCGCTCGCGAGAGGTCGGCGAGGAAGAACAGGGAGCCTTTGAGCGGCGCGACGAGCAGGAGGTCGAGGCCGGCGTAGTCGGCGGCGATCTGGGCGCCCATTTCGCCGACGCGCGTCTGGATCTCCTCGGCGGAGAGGTAGGTCTCGCCGACGCGCAGGTCGTCGGCTAGCGGGCGAGGTCGAGCCTGAATCTCTGGGCCAGGCGCTCGATGTCGCGCCGGTAGAAGAGCTTGATCCGGACGTCCGGGTAGCGCTCACGGAGTTTGCGCAACTTGCGGTTCTTTCGGGTCACGAGCGCCTGCTTCATCACCGTCACCTCGACGTAGAGGTCCTGCTCCGGCAGGTAGAAGTCGGGCGTGAAGGCCACGGTGACGCGGCCGTCCTCGGCTTCTTCGAGCGCGAAGGTTCGAGGTTCGTACTCCCACGGAACCCCGTAAAAGTCCAGCAGACGGGCACATTCGCGCTCCGCGTCGTTCGCGAAGCGGGGTGTCTCCGCGCTTCGGGCTGGCTCGGCCGCCACTCGACCGAAAGTAGCAACGAGAGCGGATGCCGCGCGGAACGGGCGGGCGACCTGCTATACGAGCGCCGACCGATGGGGCGCCTGCGACTCACTCCGCAAAAACGCGAGTTCTTCGACCTCTACTCCCGCGCCTCCGCGAACGCTGTCGAGATCTCGCGTCTCCTCGTCGAACTGCTCGAGCGGTTCCCAAGCGAGGACGGCAGCCTGATCGCGCAAATCAAGGAGCGCGAGCACGAGGGCGACGACCTGACCCACGAGGTGGTCGATCTGCTTAACCGCACCTTCGTGACGCCGTTCGATCGCGACGACATGTACCGGCTCGCGGGCGCGATCGACGATGTCTGCGATCACGTCGACGAAGCAGCGGACAACCTCGGCACCTACGGGATCGAGCGGGTTCCCGAGAAAGCAGTCGAGCAGGCGCGAGTGATTCACGAGGCGTCGCGAAACCTTGACGCCGCAGTCCAGCGTCTGGAGGGTTTCAAGGACTCGCAAGCGCAGCTGATCGAGCTCCGCCGTCTCGAAGACGAGGGCGATCGCCTGGTCCGGGACGCCGTGGCGGAGCTCTTCAACACAGTCAAGGACCCAATCGTCATCATCCGTTGGAAAGACATCCACGAGCGGCTGGAACACGCCGTCGACGCGCTCGAGAACGCGGCAGACGTGCTGGAGGCGATTCTCGTCAAGAACCGCTAGCTCCCGGTGAACTCAATCTTGGTGTGGGTCGTCGTGGTCGTTGCGCTTGGCTTTGACTTCACGAACGGGTTTCACGACACCGCCAATGCCGTCGCGACCTCGGTCTCGACCCGCGCGCTCTCCCCCCGTACGGCCGTCTTCGTAGCCGCGGTCGCGAATCTCGCCGGTGCCTTTGTCACGACCGCGGTCGCCAAAACAGTCGGAGAAGGGATCATCGACACGGGTCTTGCGACCGAGAAGACCGTGCTGGCAGCTCTGCTCGGCGCGATCGCGTGGAACCTCCTCACATGGTGGCTTGGCCTGCCGTCGAGCTCTTCACATGCGCTGATCGGCGGCCTGATCGGCGCCGCGCTGGTCCAGTCGGGTCCGAAGGGGGTCGAATGGCACGGCGTCGTGCACAAGGTCGCGTTCCCGGCTCTCGCCTCCCCTGTGCTTGGCTTTGCCGGCGCCTTCGTCCTATTGCTAGTCATCTACCGGGTCTTCGTCTGGCTCACGCCCGGAGTCGCCAACCGCGGCTTTCGGATCGGGCAACTCGCCTCGGGGACCTGGGTCGCGTTCACGCACGGCGCCAACGACGCGCAAAAGACGATGGGCGTGATCGCGCTCGCGCTCTTCGAGGCTCACAAGATCGACCATTTCTACATTCCGGCCTGGGTGATCGTCTCGTCCGGCCTCGCGATCGGCGCTGGAACGTATGTCGGCGGCTGGCGGATCATGCGCACGCTCGGACAGCGAATCTTCTCGATTGAACCGGTTAGCGGATTTGCGGCCCAGGTTTCTGGCGGCACGGTGATCTACTTCGCCACGCATTTCGGGTACCCGGTCTCGACGACACATGTCGTCTCGGGCTCGGTGATGGGCGCCGGGGCGACGAAGCGCCTCTCGGCCGTGCGGTGGGGCGTCGCCGGCAACATCGTTTTCGCATGGGTGCTGACGATCCCTGCAGCGGCGCTCGTCGCCGCGGCGCTCTACTGGCCGGTGGAAGCCGTCTTCTAGCGCGGTTCTACACTTCCGGCGATGAAGATCGCCCACATCTCCGACATCCACTGCGGCGAGGTGCATTTCGTGCCCGGGCTGATGGAACGGGCGATCAACGAGATCAACGACCAGCAGCCGGACATCGTCGTCTGCTCGGGTGACCTGACGGCGATGGGGTTCAAGCACGAGTACGTGCAGGCGAAGGCGTATCTCGATCGCCTCGAGTGCGACACCGTGGTCGTCATTCCAGGCAACCACGACTCCCGCAACGTCGGTTACATCCACTTCGAGGACCTGTTCGGTTCGCGCAACCACGTCGTCCAGCGTGAGGGGGTCACGATCGTCGCGGTCGACTCGACCGAGCCGGACCTCGACCACGGCCAGATCGGCCGCGGCCGCTACCCCTGGATCGAGGAGAAGTTCGCCGAGGGCGACGCCGAGTTGCGGATCTTTGTCCTGCACCACCACCTGCTGCCGATCCCAGGCACCGGGCGCGAGCGCAACATCGTCTACGACGCCGGCGACGCGATCGAGTGTCTGCAGCGTTCCGGGGTCGACATCGTCCTCTCCGGCCACAAGCACGTCCCCTACGCGTGGCGGCTCGAGGACCTGTTCGTGATCAACGCAGGCACGGTCTCCTCGCAGCGCCTCCGCGGCAGGACTCGCCCCTGTTACAACCTGATCGAGATCACCGACCACCACGTCGACGTCTGGCGCAAGTACCCGTTCCACGGGCAGGAGAGGATCATCCAGTTCTCGACGGAGACGCGTTCGTTCGAGAAGTACACGGCGCGAATCGAGGGCGAGGTGACTTCGTCGCGGTGAGAGCGTTGGCCGTGATCGACGGCGAGCACTACGCCTCGACGGTGCGGGACGCGCTGGCCGAGCTGCCCTACGAGTTCGTCGGCGCGTTCATGGCTGGCGGGACAGAGAAGCTCCGCGGCGAGTCTGACTACGGCGTCCCGCTCTACGACGAACTCGAGGAGGCGCTGCGCGCGCTGGAGCCGGAGCTCGTGCTCGATCTGTCGGATGAGCCCGTGTTGGGCCCCGCGGCGCGGTTCCAGCTCGTCAGCCGCGTGCTCGCGGCCGGGATCACTTACGCGGGGGCGGACTTCCGGTTCGAGCCGCCCGAGCTCGAAGCCTTTCCGCTGCCCTCGCTGGCGGTGTTCGCGACCGGCAAGCGCGTCGGCAAGACCGCCGTGTCTGCGCACATCGGACGGCTGCTCTCGCGCGATCGCGATGTCATTGCGGTGGCGATGGGCCGAGGCGGGCCTGCGACGCCCGACGTCGCCGAGTCGCCGCCGAGCCTCGACCAGCTGCTGGCGCTCTCCCGCGCAGGCAATCACGCGGCGTCCGACTATCTCGAGATCGCCGCCGTCGCCGACGTCGTCACGATCGGCTGCCGGCGCTGCGGCGGTGGGCTGGCCGGGGCTGTTGCAACCTCGAACGTTCAGGCCGGGGCAGAGCTGGCGTTGCAGCGGGGGGCCGACTTCGTCGTCTTCGACGGCAGCGGCGCGGCGATTCCGCCGGTCGCGACCGGCAAGCGCGTGCTCGTCACGAGCACCTTCGACCCACCTGCCCTCGTGACCGGCTACCTGAACGCCTACCGGATCCTGCTCGCCGACCTCGTGCTCGTGACGATGGCGGATGCGTCGACCCCGCACGAGGCGCTCGCGGACGCGATCCGCGAGGTGAAACCCGAGGTCACCGTGATTGCAGTCGGCTTCCGGCCGCGGCCGCTCGCGCCGATCGACGGCAAGCGTGTCGCGTACTTCACGACCGCGGAGCCCTCGGCGCACGGGCGCCTCGCCGCGGATCTGTCCGCGTACGGGGCCGAGGTCGTCCACGTCTCGGGGAACCTCGCCGACCGGCCGGCTCTCCAGCGTGAGCTGGAGACCGCCAACGCGGACGTCTACCTGACGGAGATCAAGGCGGCCGGGATCGACATGGTCGCCGAGGCTGGCGCGAAGCGCGGCGTCGAGATCGTCCTTGCCGCGAACGACCTCGTCCAGTGTCCGGGGCAGCCGGAGCTCGACCCGGCCCTGCTGGCCCTCGCTCAAGTTGAACGCGCGGCGGTCGGAACGTGAGCGAGAAGCGCCACCGCGAGCCGCTGCCGCTCGGCGGAGAGGACGGGCTGCCGTTCTCGAAGGGCCTGCTCGCACGGGCCGTGATCGCGAGCGGCGTGCCGGCCGAGAAGGCGTACGAGCTCGCGTTGACGGCTGAGGCCGATCTGGCCGCCGCCGGAAGCCGCGCCTCCTCGCTCGAACGGCTGCAGGAGCTGGCGGTCGGAATGTGGGGGGAAGAAGAGGGCGCCCAGGTGATCAGGCGGCTGCGCCTCTTCGGCCGCCTCGACGACCTCGACCTGCCCGTCGTCCTGCTGATCGGCGGCGCGACCGGTACCGGCAAGTCCACCGTCGCAACCGAGATCGCCTACCGGCTCGGCATCACGCGCGTCACCTCCACCGACTTCGTCCGACAGACGATGCGCGCCTTCTTCTCGAAGGACTTCATGCCGGCAATCCACTACTCCAGCTTCGAGGCGGGGACCTCGCAGGACGAGGACGACGAGGATCGAGTCCTGCACGGCTTCCTCGCCCAGACCCGCAACGTGCTCGTGGGCGTCCGAGCCGCGATCGAACGGGTCATGCAGGAGGGCTGGTCGATGGTGCTCGAGGGCGTCCACCTCGTCCCCGGCATGGTCTCGGCCGACATCGAGGGCGCGCTCGTCGTCCAGTTCGTGCTCGCGATCGACGACGTCGAGGCGCACGCGAGCCACTTCTGGCTGCGCGATTCCGCCTCGGGCAGCGCGCGTCCGTTCGAGCGGTATCTCGACTCGCTCGGGGACATTCGCGAGATCCAGGACTACATCGTCGGGCGGGCCGAGAAGGCGGGCGTGCCCGTGATCGAGAACAGCAACATCGAGCTTGCGATCGCGCAGGCGATGGAGCTCGTGCTCGAGAGCGCCGAGCAGTTCGAGAAGGTCGGATGACGGAGACCGCACCGATCCGGCAGCGCGAAGGCTCGGCACTCGACCGGTACTGCCTCTGTGAGAGCTACGCGCGGGCGACGGAGCGAGCGGCGCTGGCGGGGGCGCGCTGGCTGGGGCGCGCCGACCAGGAGGGCGCCGAGCGCGACTCCGCGGAGGCGATGCGGTCCGCGCTCGAGCACCTGCCGATCGACGGTCACGTCGTGATCGGCGCCGGTGCGGACGAGGACGAGACCCTCGCGCGGGGACAGCGCGTGGGAGCCGGCGGCGAGCAGGTCGATCTGGCGCTCGACCCCCTGGAAGGACGTGGTGTGGTCGCGCGGGGCGGGGGAGGGGCGATGTCGATGATCGCGGTCGGCGAGCCCGGCTCGCTGCAGACGCTGCCCGACATGTACATGCGCAAGCTGGCGGTCGGCCCGCGGGCCCGCGCCGCGATCGATCTGCGCCGCCCGGTGGCCGAGAACATCCGCGGGATCGCCGAGGCTTTTGGGCGCAGCGTCAACGACGTCACGACGATCGTCCTCGACCGTCCTCGCCACCACGACCTGATCGAGGAGATCCGCGCCGCGGGCGCCCGGATCAAGCTGATCCAGGACGGAGACGTGACGGCGTCGATCTCGGCGGCGATCCGCGGCACCAACGACCACCTCGCGATCGGGATCGGCGGCACGCGCCAGGCCGTGATGGCAGCGGCCGCGCTCCGCTGTCTCGGCGGCGAGCTGCAGGCTCAGCTCTGGCCGACGACCCGAACCGAGATCGAGGAGGCGCGCGAGTACGGGATCCAGGACCTGGAGAAGATCTTCACGATCGACGATCTCTCGCCCGGCGAGGTGATCGTTGCCGCGACCGGCGTCTCCAACGGCGACCTGCTCCGTCCACTTCTTCGCCCGCGAGCGCCGCGAGGAGGTGCGCCTGCTCAGCTAGTCTCGACCCGATGCCTACGAAGGAAGAAGTCGTCGACGCGCTGCGCGCGGTCGAGGACCCCGAGCTCGGGATGGACATCGTCGAGCTAGGCCTGCTTTACGACGTCGAGGTCGAGGGCCCGAAAGTCAAGGTGATCCACACGCTGACTTCGATGGGCTGCCCGGTCGGGCCGATGATCCAGGAGAACATCGACCAGATCGCGCGCTCGATGCCCGAGGTCGAGGACGTCGAGGTCGAGCTGACCTGGGACCCGCCGTGGTCGCCGGAGAAGATGTCCGACGACGCGA
>WNGI01005147.1_pt1 | contig 11736 bp, 10 predicted proteins | sample 5400621 | NCBI WGS metagenome assembly WNGI01 (sample SAMN13153374, study PRJNA577476) | soil metagenome | isolation source: 20 cm soil or saprolite under Garry oak tree replicate 1 | place: USA:California | collected 2016-06-15
TAGTGCTTCTACGTTGTCAACGACGAAGTAGCGTGCTTGACTTACTGTTTCCTTCCCGCTCGAGTTGATTGTAACGCGCTTGCGGTATATAGGTATTACATCCTCAGGTCGCGTGTTACCTTCGCGCGCAGCTCTCGCCTTGGCTTCTTGCGTTAGCTCAAAACTGCCCCATATATACCTTTAGAAGCGCACGAGTGAGAATGATCTTAGAGACTCACGTTGACTCTTGCAAGAACCGTTTGACATTATGCATAGTAATCAGAGCAGTAGGAGATGACGAGATGATGATGATTGGATCGTTATGTCCTGTGTTAAATAATGCATTAAAACGCGCCTCGATCGATAGTTCCGAGGCTTACGAGCTTTGCGAGGCTGCATCTTGGAATCTGTTGTACAGCTATATAGACAAGGACAAAGATAAATAAGAAAATCACTCGCCTGAAGGTGCAGTTGACGGCGTCGAGACACTCCCGGTTTTGCTAGCTTCCTTAAGTTTCTTAAGCTTTTCAGCAGATGCCGTCCGCACAGCAGAGAAATTCTAATACAAAGGTTAAGGAGTCGACAAACACAACAAGAATAGCAACCTACATTAGGTTTTATGCCACGCAGGACAGTGTTGCGATCTCTGAGTTCTACCTCACTCTGCCTGATTCTCTTCACCATCTCAGCATCTTGCATATCAGCCACGTAGCGACGCTTCGATGGCGAAGTTGTTGAGAGCTGGGTTTTCACAGACGAAGATGGCAATGCCTGACTACCACGAGGAGGCGACCCCGGAGGTGTTGTCGACTCCTCTGCATGTAAAATATAAATATATTCTTCATGCAGTACGAGAGATTATGAACATACCAATGAGAGGCGCGATACGTTCGTATTCGGCCATCTTCCCTTCCAACCAATCTACAACGTTCTTGCGCTCGGTTACACTCACAAAACCCACAGCCAAGCCATTCTCCCGGGCTTGCTTCATATATTCACCACCTGGTGCATCGCGAAGTAGCCATGCGAGGTACACGGCCTCCAGAGTATGATAATCTTGTATACCAGAGGCTGTTGTAACACCCTGTTTCCTAAGTCGTGTCGAAGCAGATTTTGGGAAAGGCGCGCCAGCGCCAAGGACAATGTGAGTGGCATTCAACAGAGAGGAGCATGGAGAATCGCCGTTGGCATAGGTGATGGGATTCTTGCTCCGGATAGCCTGTCTGAGGCTTATAAGTGCATCTGGGTTTGAGGAGGCCATGCTGAAGTCGAAGTAACCAGTAGCGCTCTCAAGAACCAACCGTTCCGCTAATTCCGTCACTTACGAAGTTTTGAATGATAAAATTGTACACCGCCATGGCGGAACGGCTGTAGTGGCCGCAATTCGGGGATGCGTGGGATTCTTCTCATCGGCTAAACCCGCAAGTGCGCTGGTTCAAGGCTGTCCCCTCCAGAAAACTTGGTGACCACAGTTCCCCATGCCGAAAGGCTTGGCTCGAACTTGGAATAATCTGACCTTGACTGGCCAGGGAAGCAATTCCGCAACCAGCAGGACTCGCCGAGTTAGTCTTCGGAGATCAGGACAGTTCGTCAGTCGCGCAGCGGTTCGAGTCCTACGTAGACCTTTTTACCATCCTATACATTACAACATCAATTGTCTAACGTCAACTGTTCAATCCGTCCATCTATCAACCCAAGTAAGGTATCGAGCCCAAATAGAACACCTTCGTCAGGTCCCTTCCCCAGCGTGATGCGCGTGTGAGCAAAATCAATCAACTTCACGACATATGGTGGTCCTGGTTTCTCTTCATCATCACTTTCATCTTCGTCCTCCTCGTCCTCTTCGATCCATTGCAATGCCTCCTTTGCTCGTGTCCAATCCCCCTCGTAGGTGATGAGAACGCTGGCTCCCACCATTCTGACTTCGACTGTTGAAAGGATCTCCCGTATCTCCGCGACGTCGTCTCTTATACCATGCAAAATGGGCAATAATAACCGAACGGGAAGACCAAGCGATGGCTCTCCTGCATTGCTTGAACCAACAGGGAAAAATCGAGCTAAGCCTTCAGGCAACTGAGATTTTGTTATCGATCTCCCATAGGTTTTTGGTGTCACAACCGCTTGCCCCGTGGCGTTATCGTATACCTTAAAACAATGAGGACATTTTATTCTACATTGATCGATCAACTGACCTGAAAGCCAGTGAGGCGAATTCCAGTCTCAAGTGATGTCGTGTTTCGTGCCGTTTCTATCATCCTTTCTCTTTTGGCGGGTGGCGCATCCACTTCGTCGTACAATACAGTACCGAGCTTAATATCCATGATATTAGGCTTGAGGAAGGAACTTGACAGGTTCTCCAAAACGATGGACTGTGTTGGCATTCGCTAAGTCTATCGTCCAAGGAATTAGTGACTATGGCTTATCTGCTTTGTCGCTCGCTGTACGTATGTTCTCTGGTTCGATGTCGCCATCGCGCTGGATCAATTCACCCTCCAGCCTAAGCGTTCCAATAAAATTTGGCACAAATGCTTGCAGCGGCGAGAAGGCGGCGTCGCCATTGATTCTTTGATAAAATGCTATTTCGAGCGGTAACGTAGGTTTGATAATGAGAGAATCATCGTCGCTGGTCAGAAGCCCCTGATGACCACCAACCCGCGATGAGAGCGCATGAATTTCTGGAACGCCAGTTGTCGTGTTCTGCATGGATGTGGCTCGTAGTTGATTTCTGTTTTGATTAGATATCAACGTATCAACAGTAAGCTTGACCATAACCACCATGCAAGGCCTAAACTACAATACGAACACGTATCTCGCCGTTACCCTGTCTCCTGGTTCGCAATACCTCCAGAGCCCTGCTTCTCTTGTCGAAAGTCACTCCTCTCTTGTGCATGTGGGTAATGTCGGTCAGCTAGAGGATGTTCAGCTGTACAGCGTGCCCAAGGCCGTATGGCAACGCGAGGAGGCGGACATCTTAGAGATCTTGAAAGAACTACAAGGGGTTAGCAGGGTTGATGTCCAAATTCCCCGGACAAGGTCTAAAAGAGGCGGGGACGAGCTATAGGGGGTGAGCGTCGTCTAGCGCCCGCTGCTTTATTGTCCATTCACCAGGATAAGATATCATCATGTTGAACTGTTCCAAGAATACGTTCCGAATAAAAGAAAGATCAAATATACCGTACTGGGTGCATCAAAGGATGGCTGCCGTTCGCATGCCAAAACTCCAGTCATCTATCCATCGACAATGATGACCTTACCATAATAATATCAGATACTCATAGCCTTTCTTTGTGGAGGCGAGGAATGACTGTCGGAAATAGCACATCTCGGTTGCCAATCGCCTACTACGTCAAACGCCGAGCTCGCCGGCGTCAGCAGGTCAATTCTTTGTTGTAAGGAATACTAATAAAGTTAGTAAGGATTGGAAATTAAGGCGCATTCCCTTGGCGTGTTCTCGACTGTCGTCCGCTTAGACCAATCTTGTGGCGTTGTTTCTTCACACAAACTTCGAAATAAGTTCTACTAGTATTCCTGTCGCTCAGGTAGCTAGCTACATGGAGAATGGAACGACGGCCGAAATTCTCAAGATTAGATCAAGCTCTTCAGTTTTCTCTGTCAGGATCACAATATTGGCCGGCAGGTGCACGACTCACTCGTGGCGAAATGGGAGCTTCTTACGAAAACGAGTCGCCACAACACACCCATCTTTGACGCCTCGCGTGTGTGGCACATTGCAATCTGGTCGCGGGAAATGCTGTCGTCAGATTATCGAATAACAGGGGACGACTGGAGCCCAAAAGTGCAATTTGGAGACCTTTCCAGGTACAGCCACCTGCTTTGATATTGGCTAGCACTAAATGATCTTATTCGCTTACTGATATGTTTAGTGACGGATGTCTAATAGAACCCTCAGGTTCCGGCACCACAGTGTCCCCACGTTCTCCGAGATGCAGAATGGCGCGATCGGTAAGAAGATTTGTTCTGTCAGTTGGAAAGGGCTAGAACATATCTTTTAACTTATCCTGTGAATCGCACATATGCGATGGTGGCTGTAACCATAAACGGCGCCTTTCGTTCCCACTAATTCCGATCGTAACCATCGATATACTCGCCGCAAACAACTCGTGATGCATGTCGTTTACCTTGCATGAAGTTTGTCAAATGTAAAAATAGTCGCGATATCACACGTTCTATAATTATCTCGTTCTTAGCCACCGAGCCCTGTAAGATAAATAGGCTGAAATGATATCGATACTTCATCCTCAGACTATTCGACATCATGAGTTACAACGACAACTCCGACAACTCCAACAGCCACGGCAGCGGCCGCCAAGGTGGTAGCCTTGGCTCTGGCGCCGGAAGCTATGGTGGAGGCAATGACAGCTACGGTAGCAGCAACAACGATAGCAGCCGCAATGACAACTACGGTAGCAGCCGCAATGACAGCTACGGTAGCAGCAACAACGATAGCAGCGGCGGTGGCAACTATGGTAGCAGCAACCGCAATGACAACTATGGTAGCAGCAACAACGATAGCAGCGGCAATGACAACTATGGTAGCAGCAACCGCAATGACAACTACGGTAGCAGCAACCGCAATGACAGCTATGGTAGCAGCGCCAACCGCAGTGACAGCTATGGTAGCAGCGCCAACGACACCTACGGTAGCAGCAACCGCAGCAAAAACGATAGCAGCGGCAATGACAACTACGGTAGCAGTAACCGCAATGACGACAGCTATGGTAGCAGCCGCCGCGACAACCAAAGCTCATACAACAACGATCAGTCGGGTGGAAACACCTACGGAAGTGGAGGCGGGAACCAGTCCAGCGCGAACAACTATGGAGGCAGTGGCGGAGGGTATGGTACCCAGTCCGGCAACCAGAACCAGGACAGCTACGGGAGCGGCGGAAACCAGGGCCAGCATGGAGGCAACCAAGGCGGCTCTGCTGGTGCTGATGCTGGTGGCCTCATGGGCCTGGCAAGCTCGGTTCTGGGCGGAAACTCTGGAGGCAAATCTGGCCAAAGTATGTCATGCTTTCGGATTATCAGAACACATACTGATTGACATGTCCAGACGCTATGCTAGGGGAAGGTATGTTACCGTTGGACAGAGTTCAAGAGACATCTCATCTAACAGACACCTAAGCGGTTAGCTTCGTTGAACAAAAGGTGATGGGAGGAGGAGGATCGCAACAGGGTAATTCGGAGGTGGAGAACTTGGTTAAGACTGGGTTGAAATCAATCTTTTGACGGACGAACTGACGCTGAATAAGGTAGAAGTGAAGTTGACCATGACTAGGACTTGTAATAGTATCAGATATCTTTGTCCAGTCCTGTAGTATTGATCGAGTAGTAACAGTGACAAATACGATACGGCACACCGGCCCTTTCCGATTTGAACGCATGGCCACTGTGAAGCTAGCAACATTATTTGTTCGAGTACGCTTTTCACCTCCCCGGGAAGGTCCTCTCCATTTCTAAGCTGAATTTCTCAGACTCTGGCAAAGCCAATAGCTAACCGGATAAAGGGCCAAGCAGCACAGTGTGTACTATATCATTGACTTTGAAATTCTATACACTTTCGGACATGTTCTCGTTCTAGACATGAGATGTTCAGGAGCCTTTGCGTGGACTTTGCTCAGATGATGCATCGCTCTGAGGTTAAGCTCAGGACCTATATTCTCGGCGAGCCTGCGAAACATATTCGTCCGCTGTCCGAAGTGCGGTGCGTGCCATTACCGTTGCCTCGTTGAACCCTTGCGACGTATTGGTGTACAGCGCTGTAGAGAACGGTGCCAATATGTTGGCGGAAGGGTTCCTTTTCGCTGTCGCGGCGTCGTTAATCGTAGGAGAAACGTGGCGCTCGTCTCGGAGTGAGTCGAAACGCCGAGAAAGCATAAACGATCAGTTAGACGATCTTGGAACGAGGCTGACAGAATTATCCACACGCGTTGATAATTTGTCCGAATCAGTAGAGTCGCAGTTACATGACCAACAACAAAGGTGTGCCATGTTATTAGTTGTACGAACGGCTTGACTGACTACCTTGTAGGAATGACGAGCTCGCAAATATTCTGAATCGCGTCCTTGAGGTCGGCCTGCATAGAGGTTCACTCGGTGAAATCCCGCTGAAACTATCACCTATTCCTTCGACTGGATCGGGCCCTAATACCCCAAAAGTTGCGACTGATACCCCTCCTACACCAAGCTCTTGATGTTTACTACATATCCAACAACTATATATTCGTCTACTTATCAAATTACACGGAGTCCAATCGCGTTAATTGTTCATACAGAGGATAAATAAATGACAATGCAAAGAGTCCTTGCTAGGTAAAAAAAAAGGTTCTACATGACACAACAATCGTTGCAAAGTGCATCGAACCAAGATGATTGATTACTGGTGACGTGAATGGCACCATCCCGCCTCTTGACTTCTATGACAAATTCTTGATCCTCTTGTCCTTTCTCGGGTACAGGATACCACCATCTCAGGATCTGCCCTTCAACACTCCAACGGCCGGCGCTAACTGTTACATCAATGTCCACCAAATCCTTTTCCGCTATTGCCCTAGGGCCAGCAGGTATGGTGTCACTTGAGGACGTTGAAATGCTGGCCGTTTCCGATTCAGGGCTTAAAGCGAGCGGTGTGATTTCATCCCGTTTAGAGAACGTCGAATTGCGTTTAGTCTGCGACCGTAGCTCAATGGGCAACCATTTATTCATGGCATAATGCACCAGAGGAATGTAGATTTCCGTAGCAGGATCCACCTCATCTGTCGCATTGAAATTTGGTCTGTCCTCGGAATTGACAGTCACAATGAGTTTGAAGTAAGCCTTCTTGATGTCAAAGGCGATGTTCTTCGGCTTCCCAACCACCTTGCGGGGCCAGGGGCGAGCGAAGGCGCGCACAGCACGAGCACCGGTTGTCAAGAAGACATACGGATTGGGGTGCCAACCAGCGGGACCATGCCTTCGATTAACGTTCATTGCCTCGCTGGCAGGATAGAGGGTTGACACGTCCACAGATGAGGTACTAGCGGACGGTAACGATGGGTCATCTTTGCTCAATAAGCATGAAGCGCTACTGTTCATATCCTGTTCATGCTCACCACCAAGCTTCTCATCGATTTGCTGTTGTTTCATGTCGTCAGAACTCCAAAGACTAAGATCCTCCATATTCCAGCCGTCACCCCAGTTGTGACAATGGTCAGGACAATATGTCCATACAGTCCAACTGAGTGCGTTGTCCCCATCACATCCGTTGAGACTCGCGTCCAGCGCTCTTTCTTGGCGGCTGTAATCTCCTTTATATTTGCCTCCGTCTGTCCAACCGTATGAACGTTTACCATCCATGTCGTAAGGGATCCCGATCTCGCCAATCAAAGAGGGATATGACCCCAGTATCTTTGCATCGTCTTTGAGGATACCCAATTGTTCCTGAAAAGACTTTCGAATGGCTGACTCGCCGATTTTAACGGCTAGCAGAGTCGAAGAGTACTTTCCTCTTAAAAGACCCAGTGCATCTGCATTGAACCAGTTCCAATGACGTGTCACAAGTGTAAGGCCATCATAATAATGGCCTGTATATGCGCACCGCCCCTTCAATTCATCTTCCGCTATGGTAGGAGGTTGTGCAAAAACGGGTGGTTGGATGAACAGAATTGCGTCGGGATGAGATTTCCTGATCCGACGCCCATACGCTATAAATAGCGGACGCCAGTAATCGGCAATAAAGTGCACTTCTGTCCCAGTCTCGGGGTGGAAGCGAAAGTACTCTGGCCTGTTGACAAAACCGGTCTCGATATCCCACACGCCGTGTAACGCCCAGATGCACGTTCCCAGAGGCCATTTGGTGACGTCCCGGCGCCATCCCCACTTGGCATTGACACCATCAGAGTTTTCATCCCTGGTCTGGCCCCATACTTTCTGCCCTTTAGGATCGATTGTTACACTGCCGTGCCGAGAAGGACCAAGAGCACCAAAGTTATAAAAATCTACTTTCTGCGCCTCACCCATGCCTAGCCGGAAGCTTTGGGCAGGCGTTGGATAGGTTCCTTTCTTAAGCGTGGAACCCTGCTTCTGTGGAGTCCGATTCAAATCTTCCCAGCCCACGAGCCCTTCGAATGGTTCGTTCATACTGTCCCATCCAAGGATACAGTCGTCAAGCAGGTCTGGGCTGGTTTCGCGAATCAAGTCTGCCAGGCGACCCATGGCCTCAATAAAGTGAGATTGAAGGTAGTCTTGAATATTTTGGCCGTCGATGATACATTTGGGGGCAAAGTTTCTCCCAGCGAAAAACAGTGTGAACACTGTCTGGGATACGAGACGGCCATAATTCGTTGACCATAACATAGCGGGGAGTTCGGCAGGTTTCGGCTCATGGGTCTGGGGGTATTCACAGTGCAAAATGGCCGCTTGAGTTGCCGTGATATTACGAGGGTTGATTCCGCAGGCAGCTAACGTCCAATATGGAGCGCCAGAGCCACCGGAGAAACGAGACCACTGACATTGGGGTCAGTAAATGGAGCTAGCCAACAGTGCAGCTACATACCACATCCTGGTGGGGATCTATATATACTCTAAAGCCATATTGTTTGCACTTTTGCAAGACGCGGACAATATAATGCATAAATTCATAGTCATATTTGCCACTAAGCTGGAACGTTAGGAGGATGTCGATATGATAGTGACATATGATACTCACGGACCCTCGTGCTCTATTGCTTCCCAGGTGACAGGGAAACGCAGAAGATTAAAGCCCCAGCCGCTGAGACGAGCGAGGTGTACATCGGCGGAGCCATCGTCTAGATTGAGGGGTCTGCCGACGAAGCTCTCACCTCCGTTCTCAGCGGTGTCCCAGAAGCTATCTAGAAGATAGGAAGGGCGGTTCACGGGAGCCTTGGATGAGCCGGAGAGATTGACACCACGCAAGAGCAGGGTGCGGCCGGCATTGTCGACAAAGCTAAAGTGGGTGGTGTGTATGTAAGATGGCGGGGTTGGCTTGCCAGTGACGGGGGATACGGAGGGGACTGGAGGCATGAGGGAGAGGAGCAGGGAGGCTCAGGGAGGCAGTGAGACGTTAATGACATGTCGTACGATTTTGAAGAGCCGAGTCCGACGGTTTGTATTCACTCGCTAAGAGTCGCTACACATGTGACTTGGAGTCTACTCGCTGGCTCCCAGACTCGCCAGCTCTTTCCGTATCTCTCCCTCACCCTCTATCTTCCGTACCTGCGTCGCCTCAAGACGCTCTCCCCGTTTCGCCTTCTCCTTCAGCTCTTCGATTGCCTTGAGCTGTCTCTTTATTAGTATCAATTCACAGCTAAATCTCGCGTCTCATACCTTCTTAGTTAGATTGCGAACCTTCTTCGCTGTTGCGTCCAGGGCTCCATCTTGCGCGGTGGTTGCGCTGCTGGGCTCTTCAGCTGGCTCAGCAACCTCGCCGTTCGTCGCTTTTCTACTTCCCTTGCTGTTTGGAGTGGCAGATGGGCCACCTTCACCCACATCACCGTTTTCAGCTGCATCTTTCTTTCCACCCTTCCGCTTCTTATTCTTCTTGTCACTTGGTTCAGAAGCTGGGCTGCCAGATGGAGGCTGCGTCCCGGGTACTTGCCTTCTCCCGTTTGATCCATTACCGTTAGCATGCTGTCCATACCCAGGCGCTCCAGGGGGCACTCCACTGCGGTACCCTCTTGTGGGCGTTGTTGTTCCACTACCGTTAGGTTTGTGCGGCGCCCCGCCCTCATCTTCACGCTTGTATATAGAGGGCGTCGCAAGTCCCCGTGCCCCAGGTGGACGATATGCACCAGCTGGTTTGACAGTCGAAGGCTTCTTGGCTAAAGTCTCGTGGATATTTACACTCTCGTTTGGTATGGGAGCAGGAGGTAATGCCTGCCCGAACTGCGGGACACTATCCACAAGTTGTGGCCGCCACGAAGTCTGGTACAGCTCCTCCATCATTTCCACGTGCATTAGAGGCCCAGTGCAGTGCCATATTTTGATACCGTTATCTACACGCAGCCGCGGCGACAGCGTAGCTGTCAGAAGAAAGCGACCATCTGGCGACCACTCGCAGTGTGACGTGTTTGGCGCATCAATGGTGCAGACTTTGGATAGGGTGCGCCGATCAAAGAGGTCAATCTTGCCAGCGAGGTTACCAAATCCAGCCAGTGCGAGTAGTCGCGCTTGGGGATTAAAAGAAATAAAATTATTAGGCGAGGAGCCAAAGTCGTAGAGCGTCCGAACACGATGATCGAAGAGCATCGTCTTGGCGGGCATGTCTATACGCCATTTAACTAAAATCTGTAATCGAATATAACAACTTACACCCATAGACAACACCAAATTCCTTCGAGTTGGGACTCCATGCAAAGTCATGGATAGGTCCGTCCTTGTCCAGATTTACTCTACAGTCAAAGTTGCCGGCAGCGCTCAGCAGGTATAAACCGGTCTCGCCATAGTAGCTCTTGTTGGAATTGTCGACGTCAGTCTGCGTGAGAAGCAAGACTTGCGTTCCAAGGGTATTCCATTTTATTTGTGATCGATCAGCCTTGAAAAACGTCTTTTGACACGTTGGGGGGCTATTAAGGTTCAAAAGGCCATAGACCTTGATGCTAGCTGGGGCCCCCTGTTTTAAGAAATTAACGAGCAGCGTTTAGGCTTTACGGTCCAAAACTTGCCTTCCTCTCAGCGGAGAAAACAGCCACGGATGGATTCAGCCCTGGGCTCAAAGAGACGCTGGTTGCGCCCTCGATCTTGAGTTTGTCAATGATGCCATGAGACCAATCCGCAGGACGGTACACCTGTATCTCTGGGCCCACCAATCGTATGGCTTGCGATTCGGATATCGTGAAATGAAGATTCCAGCCCTCCTGCGATTTCTGCGTAAAAGAGGTAAGCTCCTCCCCTGTTGAGACGGAGAAGACACGGAGGTTCTTGTGCTGCGCGCCATCATCTAGTTTCACTACCGAAGCACAATATTAGCATACTGCGGTGCCAAGGCTGAAACAGTGTTACCAGGCCTTTCCCACGTAGATAGGTATGTACCGCGTGGCGAGAAACGTAGATCTACCACATTCGGGATGGGGAGCTCTTGTAGAAGTTGAGCACCCTCCGCCTGCAATATCCGCACGCTGTTATGATCAGATATTAGTAACGAGTTATCGATAGATCAAATCAATTAAGCGACGGCATGTGAGCCACATCCAGGGGAAGGGTGGACGAGCACGAGGCAGAAGCGAGGACACGTACACAGTTGGCAAAGCATAGGCGTACAGCCGCCCATCATCGCTGTAGATGTATGTCCGCGCCGGTGCATCGGGAGCAACGAAGTTCGGCAGCGGTGTATAGCTGGGAGTGCCTCCAACAAGGCCAAGAGATTTTTGTGCACGAACTAGAGAAACAATGGGATCAGCACCACGAATGGATCTCAAAATGTGGCAATGGAAGAGAAGAAGGGGGAAATGCAATCAAGGACTAACAAGCGTACTGCTGAGATATCGGGGAGGCCATTGCGGGCGCCGTCGGACGTGGTAGAGAAAGGCAGAGGGGCTTGAAGCAAATTAATGCCTCAAAGGCGGTCGTTCGAGCAAAATACCCGGCGAAGCAATGAAAATCCTATTTCGTTCTTTCCTTTCTCGTCAAATCCTCAATTCAGGGCAGGTCGCGTCGTGACGCGTGACGCGCGTCACACTCCTCCTCCCATGCTCGCAAGCATCATCGGAAGGTCCCTTTCTCCATCCTTCAGGGCCTTGT
>WNGI01005148.1_pt1 | contig 11736 bp, 14 predicted proteins | sample 5400621 | NCBI WGS metagenome assembly WNGI01 (sample SAMN13153374, study PRJNA577476) | soil metagenome | isolation source: 20 cm soil or saprolite under Garry oak tree replicate 1 | place: USA:California | collected 2016-06-15
CGGACGGCTCCCTGTATCCATGAGATGGTGAGGAAAGTGCAATTTTGGAGTGGATTTATAGACGTACCTCGTCTCCAGACCTTTCATAGACCTCCATAGGGACAGCCAGTATCGTCTGGGCAGCAGAACCAAAATTTTTACGCAGACTGCGATACGCCGAATGCATGCCTTCCGCTATATCCCTAGGTTGGTCCGCATACCTAGATATGATATCCGAGGGACCTGCATCATCGCTAGCATCACCTGCCACAAAGCGATCGTCTTCTTGAATGGTTTCTGTCGTGACTGTTTGCTGGAATTGACCTCCTAGCACACCCTCTGCTTGTTCCAAAATTACTTGAGTGCCGGTGGCTAGTCTTGCACCGAGCTTAATGGCCTCTAGAGCAGTGGACTTGAAAAAAGCCGTAGTACCCTTCTGCAACCCGCGTAGTATCCTCCCATCCTTTTTATACTGAGCGATTGGCAGCAACACGAGATCAGCCACACCAGAACCAACGTTCACTACCGAGCGTATTGGGGAGACTCCAGATATCACATCAACCAGTTGAGTTGCCTTGACATCCGGTGTCCACAAGTCATTTAAGAGTTCAAATAACCTTGGCCATCCCATTATCTAGATATGTAGATAGAAGTACGAGGTTATTTTTCTTCGGGATGAACTTACTCCTGAAAGAGTTATGTGACGAAGCGTCATCTCTGCCCCATCAAAGTGGAAGAAGTTCATAAGTTCTATTGTTCGCCCCTCGCGAAGAGCTTTGTAGTCAACACGACGGGGTTTGTAGTCGAGTTTCAATGATACCGGGAAAACCTCTGCAAATTCTTCATAAAGGTCAGCAAAAAGAACGCGACGGAGAGGAATAGGTGGCATACGAATATATGTCTCATTGTTTGAACTTGTCGTCTCGGAGGGTGCACCTGGATCTTTGAAACTGAAGAACTTCTTCAGAAAATCAACAGCATCTTGATCAACATATAAACGAAGCGGTAGAATCTTGGCCTGCGTGCTAATCAACATTGAGTCGGAAAAGATAATTCTGAGCTCACGCGTAACCGAACTTCTTCGACAGGATGTCCTGGAACTGGACGAACATTTCGTAGATCCACCCTAACCATGCTAGAATCTGTCTCACGAGTGTTGCCCCGTGAATCAACTTGGAGCGCGGTCAAAAATTTCCGCCACGTAGAGGTCTTGATATGGTCAAGAATTTCTACGTCTTCAATGGTGAAGAAAGTCCTAGAAACCAGCGCGTCATTTCCATTGTAATGGTCTATCTCAGCGTTGGCGCCTCTCAGTACAAATTCCATGCTCGCCCCCTTTGAGCGGGTCAATTTCTTCCCATGAACACGAATTGATTTTGGCCTCGGTTTTCCAGGTGTGTGTGGGCGTAGAGATTGCCAGGAACTTTGACTCGCAGTCTCTATGTCGTCATTCAACTGCTCATCAATGGCAGCTATTAAAGCGCCAGTCTCGAAGCTGTCGACGTCTTGGTCCAGGCCAATATATACAGAATTGAATAAGACGGTGCTCATCTCCTCAACGCTGGAGTCTGGCGTCTGTCCGCTTGCGACAAGTTGCCTGAACTTGGCCAAGCGACGTCGCATATCTTTCACCTCTCTTTCAATGGTTTTTCGCGTCTTGGCCCAGTCATAGCCATCATACAGAAGCAGAGCTAAGTTACAGTGATAGACCCGTATCCGGAGGGTTGTATCGCCCAAACTAAAATACTTGGTCACTCTGGCACCTAACTCGGTCAATAAAAATAACATACTGTTGTGTTTCATTTGATGTGTCCGTTGGAAGCGACTCAAAGAAATTCTCAACAACCTGTATGCCTTCTTGTCGCATCATTTTAACTGTTTCCCCCCGTACCCGTGATGTAATGCCTGTGCTACTACGTTCTGTGACTGATGAAGCCAAGTCAAGTTCAAAGTCATGATCATCGTTGAAATCATCTAGATCTTCGTCGCGTAACTCTCGCAATCCTGCAGCTGCGCTGAAAGATTCATCCAGGTAATCTATATTCGTTGGAAGATCATCGTTGATCATGTCTGGCGCTGGTCCTATCTCAGGCAAACGTCGCAATGCAAGGTCATCCACAGATGCTATATCATTGCATGTAAGTAAAATAAATATTCTATTTTTGAAAACATACATATCATGCTGGCTGTGGGTGAATATCGCGCAGAAACAATGGTTGGCTCTGCCCGAGGCACTGGGGCTCTAAATGGGGTCGTTAATGTAGGTAATAGCTAGCGCAGAATACCGTCATACGTTTTAGTCTCCCCAGGCTTCAGATTCTGTTGCCAGTCATTGACAAAGCCCGTTACAGCCGTCAAGGTATCTGCACAGAGATGCAACCGAAGGTTGATTCTTTCGACCACCACCTTTCCTCAGGTGTCAGGGAAAACCAAATGCTATATCACCATCGACTTACCCGCGTATCTGTTATCCTTTTGGCATCGCTGAAACGGATAGCCGAGTCGGTGACTTCGGCAACAAGTGCATAGCCACGGTACTGGTGTGTCATTGTAAAGACAAAGCAACAAGAATGAAATTCGAATTACCTTCCAGTAAGAAACACCTGCAGTTTGATGAGCAACCCCAATATCCTCGCAACAAGTCACGTCGTCGATAGTCAATAAAGAGAGATTGGGAATAAGAATGTGAAATGCATTTTCGACGGCACAGCCAATAATATCTGTGGTGAATTCCAAGTCCCCAACATGAAGTAGCAAGGCTCCAGGATGTGTGGGAGCATATGTACGCAGAGAACACTCCTGCAGCCTTAAAATAATGCTCGTTTTCTCGCTTGGTATCACAGTTTCAAATACCTAGAAGTTAGTTAGTCAACAGAGTTAATTTTGTTCAGTAAATGCGGTGTTACTCCTGGAGGTGACTTCATGAATATATTCAAGTCGTTGAGCCATTGAGTATCTGAAAATATGTTACCGGTTACACCACAGAGTATGAGTTGGAGCTTTGTTTCTTTGGCGTTAGTTCCTGGCCTCACTAAAGATGCGATGTTTAATCTGAGAGTTGATTTCGAAGGCAATGACTGCAGGAGATAAGCGTAGTGAGACATAAAATGGCGAGCTTTGCTTACCAGGTTACGGGGAGCAGTATATGCTAGGATCGTCTCAAGTTCATTCGCAGAAGACGTATTCTCAACCGTGAGGTCTATGATATCTATATCGACAACGGATTGTTCCTATTTTTTGTTAATCTAGATATTTGTACAAGAAGATGGTCAGTTACCGTGCTCCCAGGCCTTAACTCTATTGATACAACTAGGTCGGAAGCTAAGATATCGAGAGGGCGTTTGTCCTGCTGGATACCATCGGAGCGGGGAACCAAAAGCCTAGTTACGACTAGAAGTGAACTGCAGTTAAGTTTTAAGGTCGGAAGAGATCTGGCCTAACCTTCCGTTATGGAGATATTGACACGAAGTGGATTGGCTTTTTGGGAAGAACCATCAAGGTGCGGAACACTGGGATCCCCCGCAGAAGTGGAAGGTCTGGCAATCTCTACATCCTGTGAACCTGCTATTCGCTCTATGAGTTGTGTTGCGTCGTCTGCCCATACAAGTAGTCCATCCAAAGCTTCCTTCGCGAGATCGATGTAAATCGAAGGTATGTTTACGTCAAGCATTGTTATTGGGGTACTCGAGCTAGCATGCACTGTCTTCAAAACGGACATTCGTGGCTCCAAAGGAGTTCCTGCTAAGCCGTCGCTATCCATTGCTTCCTGTCCGTGAAAATCGTCCAGGGATGTAATAGTGGCTATAATACTTGCGACTGTCCCACCGACAGGGCAAAAAGCAAACAGAATGTTGCCACATTGAACACGAAGTAGAGGAATGGAGCTAGTTGAATCGGGATACGATTGAACGGGCGGTGTTATAAATTTTGCATTTCTCGCATCTGAACAATCTTCGGAAATGAACTTCAAACGATGAAGGTCGGCGACCAGAATTCCTGATCTAGATGGTGATGGAGCCGAACATCGTAACTCAATACGAATCATCGTGAATGAAACGGAAAAGTTGGTTTGCGCATGGTTTCGAACGCGCTGCTATTGGGTTCATTGAGAAACAGCAGGCGAGAAAATCACATGACAAACCTTCATTCCCATTCTTTTATCCCCAGATTCACCATGGTCTGGTTGTACATCAGTGTCCTTCAGGATTAACCGTTCTGGATGCTTCGACTCCTCTCTTTCAGAAATCGGTAGAGTTGTGGCTGAGGGACCATTCTTTTTATCATTATTGACGGTAGTCTTTCCACCATTTCCGTTACTTTGGTTCGGCGTAGCTTCCTTGCCAACACCAGCAACGAGTTCTTGCAAGAATTCTGCCACATGCCGGTTGCTAACTTGTTCGATGTCCAAAAGAATATGTAATGGTAAGATCGAGATTGATGCCTCGTCCTTCAATAAGCGAGGCTGCTTCCCGTGCTCCATAGCAGTTATTCTCTCGATGTTCAGGGCTATAGCAGACTCGTTGCTACTCGCGGGGGTTCGTCGAATACGTAGATTCTCCTCATCATTTTTTAGGATATTGTCAGGTGTATCGTCAGAGAGCAGTGCTTCGCTCCCAGATGGCAAATTCGACCCATCGTCCTGCAATTCAGCTGCCCAGTGATTATTTACCATAATAGTTGGTAGGTGCACATGTCGTCCATCGCCTTTTGGTCCAACGCGCGGCGGAATGTACTGACTGCGCAGACGTTGATCGGTGAAAAGGATGGGATAGACCACCATTTTGGACCCCGCACTCGGAAATGAACGAACAGAAGCATTTATATCGGCGCATCTCAATCCAAGATTCAAATTTAAGGAGGCAGACGTACTAGTTCGATCTGTCTTACCGCCTTGAGGAGAGGCATTGGGAAAAACTTTGCTCAAGGCGATATCAGCATGGATACCACCGACATGGAAGCAGGCGTAACCATTTGAGAGGTGCGGCAGTGTCAGAGGGCGAGCAAAAAAGCTAGATAGTGATGCACGGGATTCTGGCGCGAGACCACCAGGTAGCACCAAGGCAATTAAACCTTCAATCCCTACATCAATATTCCAGTTGGGCCCACGAGTAATCGGGTGCAAAGAGTTAGCGTTTGTACGAGACGAGGGCTTCGCGGTACGCTGTGTGTCAAAACACCCTGCGAGGGCGATGATGCCGGCGAATTGTCTTGCATTGCATGCAAAACCTACGGCTCCCATGCTTATATTGACTCCGAACGAATTACGAGCAGCTGGATCCTTGTCGCCATCACTATCGTTGGAAGATGGTGCCTGAATACGTATCACAAGCGGCACTGATCCAAGGCTCAGCAACACATCACCCGATGTGTCCCCTTGACGTACTCCACCCGACCCCGACTGGCTGCCATAGTCCTGATTAGACGTTAAGCCATGATCCCGACTTTCAAGCTCTTTGGACAATGACAACAGATGTCGTGGACTGTTTTCCTCGGAAAACGCACTTTCATACAGACTACTTGACGCTGAACCGACGAAGGAGTCGGATCGGGGTGGCAATGACACAAAACTCCGCGACATAAACTCCTGAGTCTCCTCGTCTAACGATGACGAAGACACAGCAGGAGAGTTTGGACGGTCAGAAAAAGGTGCTTGCGGATGTGGTGAGCCATCGACAAACGGGGAGCGCCCCGTAAAAGACCCGGCAAGAGATGGGTTAAGACACGGTCCCAAATCCCGAGTAGTTATCCTGACACCAGAGACAGCTAATGTTGGAAGATCACCTTCTATTGAGCTCTGACTAGCGTCAACATTTGCCTCTCTTCCATAACGGATTTCCGCAACTGAAAGTGTAAGGCTGGTATTCCCTGGGTGAACCAATGTTATTTCTGTGTTAACGGCCTTGAATTCAAATCTAGCAAGTAGTTTTTCAAGGAGGGAAGCGAACAGCGGAACCCCAGCAGAATCATCATTGGTCTGCTCAACCTCTTCATCATGCGACATAAATGGATCTAACCCTCCAGGAATGACATTGTCTATATCACGAGATGCTTCAGAATGAATAGAATCCAGCAAGGTAGGGTCCTCGTGTTCAATCAACTCCTCTTGCATGAACGTCTCTGCTGCAGATGCAACAGATTCCACAAGGTCAGGACTCTGCAAAGGAGTCGTAACATTAGGAACGACATGAAACGTAAGATGCAATGCATCTAGGGTCAGTCCCAGATTTGACGTCAGAGGATTAGGCCAAGGGACGCGAGCCGTGATGGAGGATATGTAGCCATCATGCAACACAAGTGGAAGGCCAGCTAAGAAAGAGTTTATAGCCTGAGGGCAGCAATCAGAATTGTGAGCAATTGAGTACGACAAAACAGACTTCATTGTTTAGCTCGAGGTCGTTGATCTGTACAAAGCCTGACCCGATCTGAGACTCGATTTGACGAGCATCTAGCTGTCCCGCCTTGAGAAAGTGACCAAGGCACTTCTTTAGCACGAATGATACGAAACGTCCTTGAAGACCGGATGGAACTGTGAAGTTGACTGACGGCAAGTCAGGCAGCCACGAAGAATACCACGAGGGCATCAGTTACAGTGGGCCTGCTGGAGCTTGTGGTTCCTCATAATGACCAAGTAGCTACCTTTATTTGGTACTCGCGCAGGTGGCTATATATGTCAATTTATACCCACGGTTCCTAAGAACTCCGTGAATTGCAACATCAAGTCCTCATAATGCGGCATCCCAACTATCATAGGGGTTCTCGCGTGTCGGAAAGTAACCATTTGGTACTGCCGACATCAGCAACAGCAATGATTTAATGGATGTAAGTTGACAATCCCCGTCACGTTGAAACTACTTGTCAAGCAACCTAATTTATGGTTGAGCAAGACCCAAGACATGTTCACGTCACGGTCTCACCCCACCACTGCTCGCTGCACTTGTCGCCCGCTTCCCCTATTATGTCGACATTCAAAAAGCTGCAAAGGGATGAAATCGAAAAATATGGACGCATTTATTTCGAATACATAAAGCTATGTGAAGATCATTCAGCTATCCTACGTGAAAATGTAATGGAGGGTTGTGCAGCTCACGCTCGAATCTCTAAAGAATTCGAGGCTGCATCTGCACGTAGTCCACCGGCTTCAGCTTGCAGCATCAAACATATCCGTTCATGTATGGATGGGCTTGCGAGGAGGTGCAAGGTAGAACCGCAGTCATTCGACGAGTAAGTCGTTGATCTGTTCATTGTCAAGCTCCAAAATAACCCCTTGTTTTTAGTCACATGCGTATCTGTTTCTGTGCTTCGAGATATATCCACCTTCTGCTTGAATTCGTTGTTGGCGATATCAATATAACGCCTGTTCTCGGAGTCGGAAGTCGATTATTGTAAGTCTCAACTCACTTAATCCAACTGTCATTAACCCTTTTATTGGTAGAAGGGAATGGACGCTACAGAGGCCATCACCAACCCCTTTGTACGTCCCGGCGGTTACGAACATCGTCCTTGAGAAACCGATCCTCCGCGAGGTTACGAGTTCCGACATTGAAACATGGCGCTCACACCCGGAGGAACTCATCGGGAAACGTTTTACAACGTCCGATGAATATATGCGGGACGCGTTCCTAATTTCGGATTATAGTGTTAAGGTGGTCAAAGGAGCACAATACGATGTGCTCTACCAAGATCAAAAGGAGGAGGAACTAGTGGGAAAAGACGAGCTCTTGGAGGAGCTGGCTGACTGTTATCTCGTCCTGAACTAAACACATGGTTACTCGTACATCCTAACACATATACTATCAATCTAATATCTAGGTGTGTGTATACTTTGGCATTCTTGTGTCATCTTCTAATCCACTGCTCTCGAGGCCATTTCACTACTTCCTTGAATCCCCACGTCCCCCGGCGCCTTCTGCTACGCCACCGTCATTTTCACCCTCCTGTGTGCATATGGGCCTTTGCTCAGGGAACCTGCTTCCGCCATCTTCTGTCTCTGTCCTACTTTTATCTTCCTTTCTCATGTCTTTTGCATATCCACAGACGGGTAATGTACAAATCCTGCTAGGCACGCACCGTCACCAGCAATCTCCTGCACTTTCACTCACGTGTCCGCCTGTCGTCGGTCATGTTCATGATCGCAATCTCACAAATGGTCCACGCTGCATTCTGCTGCATAGTCGTTCAACCGTGACCCTTTATTTAAATAAGCTTCGTTCCAAACAAGAGGGTGACGGTAAAGAAATGGTTCCTCATAATGACCAACTATTGGTACTCGCGCACGTGGCTATACATGTCAATTTATACCCACGGTTCCCAAGAACTCGGCTACGTCCTGCGCAACGACGCGGTGCACCTTGCTAGTCGGATGCAGCTGGTCAACCCAAACACTCCCCCATGGCCTTCGTACATCCGCAGCCTTGAAGCCATATTTCTTCGGATTATCCAGGATTTTTGTGAACGTCGCATGCGAAGAGTATATTAACACCGTCACGTCCTCATGCCTAGACGCAAATGACTCCACTGTTTTTCCTAAAGCGGTATTCCAACTATTGTATGGGTTCTCGCGTGTCGAAAAGTAGCCATTTGGTACTGCTAACGTCAGCAACAGCAATGATTATTGAGTCCAGTGCGTACCAGCTGGGCTTCGATCTATTGGAGGCACATCTATGAACAGGAAGCTACGGGCACCTGCCTCGTACAGCTCCTCATGCAACTCCAAGAGGTCTTCCATCGGTTTCGAGAAATCCGACCCGTATCTAAGACCATGTTTCGAGCACACCTCTACATTCCACCTAGTTCACTTACGCGCAGTCATTGATACCAACCCATGTGACTGTTGTTCTTATCAGTAGATGACGGTAGTCTTTCCCGATAAGCTCACCGAACAGACTTGTATTGGCCGACCAAGGAGACCAATTTGGCTTCTTGCCAGCCTTAGGAAGGAACCAATGACGAATCTGTTGCCGGACACCCGCGATGGTGTCGCCTCCCCGGGCGTAATCATATACGAGCAATGGAGAGCTCAGATAGGCAGGATCTTGACCGTTTTCATCGTGATCAGGGATATATCGTGGGGCAGGACAGTATTTAGTGATCAGATGTCCAACCCAATTGGGTTCGTTCTCCTCGTTCCATGTAAATCCTGGGTATTCGATACCAAGGGGCCTTGTTGCGTTGGGTTCGCGATCTTGTTCTAAGTTGTCAACGGAACTGTACGAGTCGCCACTGTTATATGTCCGCCATGCATGTCAGCGCAGAGCCAGACGATGGATTAGAAGTCTAACAAGATGAATAAGAATTTGACGCCAGCAAAGGATGGCCAGTTGGGTCCAAGTTTTACGACAGTCGACATGTTAACGACGTTAATAATAGAATCATGTAAATTGACAATCCCTGTCACGTTGAAACTAGTACTTGGCAAGCAACCTAATTTCCCTTAAGTACATTATAGTGCAGATCATCAATAGTAGTAAAGATGTATGCCTCCTCAAGGAGGTGCTCGATCGCATCCCTGTAACAGAGTTCGATGAAGTCAGGAACTGATTAACGGGCTCTGCTCACCAAACCTCTTGCCGATTGAGGCGATCACCATACCTTGTTTGCAGCCCACTGACGATGAGATTTATGTGCACTCCATCACGCAGATCGGAGTGAGTGTCCATGGCCATATTTTCCAGGCCGTGGTTAATGGAAAGGATTATATCACGATGAAGGTTGGACAGGTTCTGGTAGGGGTCACGTATACGAGCACATGAACGTTGTCTCGTGAGAGTGGGGACTATGACTTGAAGGAAAGCCACATAACAGTTACTAGTTAGGCTTGGACGTAGCACTTACAACATGATTTATCAGCCGACGTTTCAAGCGCCGTTTCTTGATCGTGCCCGGACTGCGATTCTGGTGAGGTACTTCTTCGGGAGTGCGCCGTGTGATATGAAGCAGATGTGTCCGACGAAAGGGATCTTTCGTGAGAAAATGCCAGTGAAGAGCACGGATCCTCATGCTGCTCAAGTTCACCATAATTCGGGGTAGCAAATGACTCTCGTTTGAAGCTACGGGAATCATCAGCTGTTTCTTGTATCAAGGTCTCCGGGCCTGATGTTTTTGTCCTCTCATGGTATAAGACATCGCCCTGGCGAATATGATTTAGATCCTTCTCAGTTGACACCCTTTCTTGCGTATTCTCTTGATTATTCTCATGATCTACTTCATGTGTTGGTTGCTCAATCTGTGCAGACATTAAGTGAGGGGGAGATGCGTCCACCATGATGAATTGATCGTACCAACATTTTAGCGAGAAGGGAATGCTGGATAGCCTTCAAGGAGTGATAGAATATCTCATGAGGGTCTATCACCTCTACCAAGCCTGTGGCATTGAAGTATTTCACCTCTCTTGAGCGTGGTTGTGATATGGTCCCAACAACCCGTACATAGGCGAAGTGGCTATCATAATTCGTCAGTTCGAGGCAAAGATATGAAGCTAATAGTGTGCTAACTTGAAAGATAGCTCCACAGACTTCTGATTCCCCATTGAGCCTTTTATCCTTCCCGTTCCGTCGTCAAGAAGGAAGTCAAGACCATCTTTGTTCTGAGTGAAATCTAAGATATTGGCCACGATCATAACCTGTGTGGACGTCAGTTTCAAATTATATCTACAAGACGACTGGCTTACAGCTGAGACCTCGCGGTGCTCGATTATCCAAGGAGCTGAATCGTGCTTTCGCTCTGCTCCGAAGATTTGTCGAATAGTAACATGTCGTACATGCTCATCAGTCTTGATCTGTTTATCAAGCGAGATTTCTGAGGAATCGGACATCATAGAATGGGACGAAGAAGTCAACTGTTGAGCGCTTGAGCATTCTATAGTGTTGTGATCCAACGTAATACCCGTTTTGATCTAAACAGCCGCAGTACGCCGGGCAGAACTTAACTTTTGTGTGTCCAAAACTGTCGTAAGGGGCGATGAGTGTACAAATATTATTCGTCGTATCCAAAGGTGACGGAGGTAACTGAGAATGGTTTGGTATGGATCATTATCATAATCTTCGATTTGGTATTCAAATTTCAACCCTTATTGGATAAGGCAGCTGATGAAGAATACCAACGCATAAATGAAATACAAAACACATTTACTGCGACACTTTGAAATGAGAATCATCAAGCGTAGTGAATATATGCCCCTCATCGAGCAGCTTTTCGATAGCGGAACTGATGAAGGGGAAGTCAGTCTAATCTGATTGCAGAGCGTCGCAACATACTCGATTTTTGATCGATCCGTATTTAGTGCACGCAATATAGCTGCGACGTGGACGCCCTCATCCCCCCTTGTATTATCAATTATGAATTTTATGATTGACCGTTGTAAGGGTGGGAGTTGGTTATATTGTTCCATACCGCCTGCATTGGAGTACGACTGCGCCGTGTAAGCCGATGCGTCTCTATTTGCCCCAGACCTGGCAGTATTGTCTTGTCCGGGTGCTGGCTGCCGTTCAATGAGTTCAAAGAAATGTTGAACAGACACAGGTTACATACCGCGCCTCTCTCTAAAACAAGGCTTGCATTGATTGCTTCGACAATATGGTAGTATACCTCATGGGGATCCTTGATTGGGCGAATGTGCAATGCATTGATATATCTTTTGTTACCGAACGATTTGAGACCTCCGGTTACTCGCGCGTATGTGTTCTCTCTCGATAGAGGAGGCTATGTCATTGTCTAAGCTGAACCGGAATGTTCGGCACTTACTCAATACCTGCCCACTTT
>WNGI01011263.1_pt1 | contig 11733 bp, 7 predicted proteins | sample 5400621 | NCBI WGS metagenome assembly WNGI01 (sample SAMN13153374, study PRJNA577476) | soil metagenome | isolation source: 20 cm soil or saprolite under Garry oak tree replicate 1 | place: USA:California | collected 2016-06-15
GAGGAGGTTTTTCCCACCATTGGTGGCGAACTCGAAGCTGTTGTGCATGATCTTCGTGGTGTTGAGATGCCACAGATCGATGTCGCTTCTGAAATACGCGGTCACATATAGGTCGAGCAGTCCGTCGCGATCGTAATCGATCCAGATCGCGCCATTGCTGTTCACCCACCGGTGCAGCCCCACCTCTTCCGTCACATCCTTGAAGTGGTGGCCGTCGAGGTTTTTGTAGAGCGCGAGGTAGCCGTAGCGATAGACGAGCACATCTTCCCGCCCATCGTTATCGAAGTCTCCCCACACGCTGCCCATCGAAACGCCCTGGCCGGGCTCGTTGAGATCGGCGAGTCCGGCAGCGGCAGCGACATCTTCGAAAGTGCCGTCACCCTTGTTGCGATAAAGCGCGTTGGGCTGCCCGAACTGGCTGTTGGTGAAGTAGAGATCGGGTCTGCCGTCGCCATCGAAGTCGGTGACGGCCACCGCGGCGCCGAGAGCGGCGACGTCTGGCTCGACGTTGGCAATCTTTGGATCGAAGGTCGGCCGGTGGTGGATGAAGTGGATGCCGGCAGCCGACGTTTCGTCGCGCAGAAAAAAACCCGGATGCGCGGCGTCAGCATTCCGCCGTATTGGTCCGCGGTCCAGCCGCATCGCGAGCAGGAGAGCGGCGAGGAAAGGTACGGCCATGATGGCGCGCCGAATGGCGGGGCGGGGGCGCTGCGACACGAATGAGAGTATAGCTCACCCGCACGCGGCAGCGACAGCCTGCCTGCGGTGAATGCATTCTGGCGCGGGACTAATGGCCCCTGCTCACTGACGCCTGTGGCCTTTGAAATGCGCGTCCCCTGCCCCACGCGTTGAAAGCAATGCGGCTGTCGTGCCGCTCACCGATCCACTCATTCCGATGGAGTCTCTATGAAAACATTGCCTCTTCTTTTCACACTCGGCGTGCTTGCTGGCTGTGCCGCGAGCCCGACCGGCCCGTCAGCCCAGACCGGCGCGCGCTCATTGGTGGCCCCGGGTACAGTAAGCGCCGCCAGAAACCCCTCAGGCACAGGACAGCCCGGAGCAAGTTGTGGGTCGGCCAACGCCCAGACTGAGCCTCACGGATTTGGCACGGCCGGTTTTGCCAATGCCGAGAGCCACTATGCAGGAAGCGACGGCACTCCATCTCTTGCCAACGGCAGCTCACACGCGGTATCGCAATACGACGTGGCTTGCTACCAGCTCTCCAACAAATAGCCAGGGTGCACAACTGTAGCCCCGTCGCCGGACTCGGTGGCGGGGCTTTCGGGTCGGCGATCTAACTCGCGATTGTTACTCGAAGATCGACACTTAGCGCTCAGCTTGCGCCTTGCACCGTCGGGATTTCTGCGACCGTGGAATGCTCGGTGAGCAGCCATCCGGCCAGTATGCCGAAGATGAAATTGGACGAGGCCGTCTCCGCGAGGTGCGCCATCCGCACTGGCTCGGGCATGTACGGATTGGGTAACAGAAGCAGCGCGGTCATCAATACCGAGAAGGTGACTCCCAGCGCGAGTGCAATTTCGAGCCAATCCCCTTTGACCATCCTGACGATGGGGAGCGCGATGGCGACCCAACACATTGCCCGCAATACCTGAAACGGAATGAGCCATGGCGTGTCTCGCACAACATTTTGCATTTGAGCGATAAAACTGCCGGGGTCGGTACCGCCGTAATAGTCCCTGACGGCAGGATTCCGCCACGCGATGAAGTATCCGAACGTGAAATAGAGAATCACGTACGCGAGCGCGATCACAACCAGCTTCCATGCTCCCACACTCACGCGGATGCCTGGCCGGTTGTCCGTCGGCTCGGCCTTTCTCTTACCAAGAATGATCACCGCGAGTACGGAGAACGGGGCGGCGACCAGGAATCCCATGAGAAATAGGCGAGCCACCATCCCAGCCGGTAGCTGCGTCGTCAGGAAGACCGCCGACTCGATCTGCGGCATGAAGGTCGCCACGCCATAGAAGATGAAAAGGATTGCAAGCATCAGCCGCCAGCCGGACCATCGTGAGCGAATGATGAGATAGCTGAGGACTATAGTCTGGAGAACGCAAACCACGACCAGCGAAATAGCCGCTGATCCTCCGGCGGCCGGTTGGGTAATCCCACGCATTGCGGCGCCGCTGCCGATGCCATAGCTGGCGAAAAGAACGAACGTCAGCGCAATTACTCTGAGTGCGATTGAAATCGCGCTCATGGAGATGATCTGCTCTTCACGACGCGGGTGTCGTACTCTCTGAGGTACCGTTGATGCGCGGCATCGGTCGGATACGAATCTCCCGCGGCAAACGGATATGACTTCACACCATGGAAAGGCAGCGGTCCCACTGTCGTTCCAAATGCGGTGTTGAGATCGGAGTCCTTGATCCAGCCGTCAGTGTAGAGCAGGAAATCGCGCTTCCAACCAGCCGGTAGCGATTTAGCCGAGCTGGCGTCGAACTGAATCGTGGCTTCGTCTCCCGCGCCCATGATTACGTACATGTCGTCGGGATTGCGGAGCAGCGGCAACACATCGCCATAGCGCGTGTAGCTGCCTTCGATCGGGTGCCACGGTGATTCCTTCGTCACGTCCTGGTACGCGAACCAGTACGGTCCGTATCTGCCGCCCTTGCGGTACATGCGCGAGAATCCGCGAAAGTGCAGATCGGCCGAGATCGGATCCAAAGTCGTGACCTTCGTGCCGTCATCCGCCAGATCGCGCGCCACGAACGCTTCGTCCCAGTAGATCTGCATGTTGGTGCGAATCCGCACGTGATGATCAGCGGTCAGAAACTTCCCGCCGAGGTCGATAACCATCGTCTTGTCCTTGCCCGACGGGAATCCGAGGCTCGGAATTGCGGTGCGCCATTTTCCGTTCGCGTCGCGCACCTCGAGTGAAGGCGACGAGATTTTGAGCGAAGACTGCTGTCCAAGGGCGACATTGATGCTGGCGTCGGTTGGATAGATCCAGCCGCGCAAGAACAGATACATGCCGGGCTCGCCTGCGTCGCGGCCCAGATCCATCACAAGGTCGTGGGGCTCTACAACGCCCTGGTACTTCGTCGGCGTGAAATTCGAGACGTAGACATCGTCGCTCGCTCGCAGCGCCGGGAGCACATCGTGTGCGCGCTCATCGACGGCGGAAATCGGGTATTCGCGCCGAGCGACATGGAAGAGACGAAGCTTCACCGGACCGGGTGGAACGAAGCGCTCGTCGACGAAGACGTCGACCGAATCCGGATGATCGACCGTCAACAGCTTCACTTCGTCGGTGTAGGCTGTCTCCCACAGCTCCTCGGTGAGCTGCAGGACGTAGCGTCCATCGCGCGGCTTGAACGCGTCACCCGAGATGCGCAGGTATTCCTGCGACGCGCCCGCTGGAGCGAAGGCGCTGGTGCCGCCCATTAGTCCAAGCGGCATCCCCAGCGCGCTTCGCCACATCGCGTCGGTCACGAAGCGGAATCGCGTTCCGTCCCATGTGTAGGCGAGCGCGCACGATCCTTTGAGCATCTCGCGCTCGACGACGTCCTGATCGGAACCCGGAAAGTAGATCGTCTGGGGAACGCCATTGGGCCACTCGACGCGCAGCACGTCCGCCTTCAGGTGCGGGCCGAGGCCGAAGTGAGTGACGCGACCGGTGGCCACTCTCGTCTGGTAGATAGACCCGGCGCGCAGCTCGAGCCTGGCCCCTATCCCGAACGCGTTGTTCTTGCCGCTTCCGTCGCGCAGTCCCTTGAGCTCGACGTTCACAGCCAGGTTGCTGTTACCCAGATCATTCCGCAGCAGCCTCGGCGCACCCGTGCTGTCCATCAGCCAGAGGTCTTCGTCGCCGTCCTCGTCGACATCGGAGACGGCAATCGCCGATGCGCCGACCGCTCTCACGTTTGCAGGTATCACCGTCGACTGCTCGATGAACTTCCCGGTGCCGTCGTTGCGGAACAGGAATACGCTCGACACGCTCTTCGTCCCGGAGACCGGCTTTCCCGCCACGAGCAGGTCGAGCCATCCGTCGTTATCGTAGTCGACGAAATCCGCCGCCAATCCGTCGGTCGACCGCAGCGACTGCAATGCCGCACTGGAGCGCGCATCGCGGGTGAACGTTCCGTCTCCTTTGTTCAGCCAGAGCGTCCCCCCTCCGTTGACTCCAGCTACGAAGAGATCGAGAAACCCATCGTTGTTGTAGTCGCCGACGGCCGCGCTCGAACCGGTAATGCCACTCAACCCGCTTGCCGCCGTGACATCGCTGAAACGCTGCGCGCCGCCATTGTGAAGCAGCGTGCTGCTTCCCTGCCCGTTCACAACAAAGAGATCGACCCGGCCATCGCCGTCGAAGTCTCCGAAAACCGCATCGCGCACGTCGCCGCTGGCCACTAGCCCCAGGCTCGCCGCCGCTTCACTGAAGGTTCCGTCGAGATTGTTTCGATAAACCGTGAGCTGACCGTTCCCAACGAGAATCAGGTCCAGATCGCCATCGTGATCGATGTCGATGAACAGCGCCTTGCGGGCTCCTCTGACGTCGGCAACGCCGGCTTTTGCGGTGACATCAGTGAACGTCCCATCACCCCGATTGTGGAACAGGTGGCCTCGCCCTTCACCACCGATAACAAAAAGATCGAGCCAGCCATCGTTGTCGAAATCGGCGAACGTCGCGAAGGATGCGCCTTGCGGAAGCGATATGCCCGACCGTTCGCCGGCGTCGCGCACGAATCCGCCCTGAACCCGATAGAGGTGCGCGATTGATTTGTGCTGTGACGGCGACCACGCGGAGACGAACAGATCATCGGTACCATCCCCATCCACGTCACCCGCGGCGATCGCGGTTGGTCCAACGGGAGCCGATCCCGCAGTCGCCGCAGCCGCGGCCGGTTCCGGGCTCGCAAACCCGGCTTCATTCGTCGCGTCCGTGAATTTTGCCAGGCCGACAGTCGTCTTCTCGCGAACTCCGTGAACCGATATGAAATCCTTCGGCGCGAAACCGAGGACCGCTCGACCGGGAATCGGACCTTCAGTCCACTTCACATCCTGCAGCGACGCCTGATAAGGCGCCGTCACCTCCATCACGGCGGTCAAATGGTCGAGTGTCTGCCGAGCCTGGGTACCACTTCCCGCCCGCAACAACTGGATCGTGGAGTCGAGGTAGACTCTCGCTTCCTTGGGCGGCTGGGGCGGAATTCGGCGGATCTCCTCGAGTTGATTGACGGCGCTGTCTGCTTCCCCGCCACGCGCGAAGGCGTCTGCAAGCTTCAACCGCACCGCCAGATTCGCAGGCGCCACAGCCAGTGCATCGCGCAGATGATCCACGTAGGCGCGAGCAGACGTGCTGTCTTTCTTCTGGGCATCGAGCTCCGCCAACGCGTACAACACTCGCGCATTTCGCGTGGAATCGCGGCGCAGCTGTTCGAGAAGGTTGCGCGCGTCCCCAGAGCGGCCTGTCAGCGAATACAGCCTGGCGAGGGCGAGACCTACCTCGGTGCTGGACGGGTCCAGTTTTCTCGCGCGGTCGAGCTCTTTCTCCGCCTCGGAGTATCGGCCCGCCTGCAAATAGGTCAGCCCGAGATCGGCATATCCCAGCGGATCATCGGGCGCTAGCTCAGTCAGCTTCTTGAACGACGACTCGGCCTGCGGCAACTGATTCCGCTGCAAATAGCTAAGCGCCACCATGCGCGTGGTGTAGAGATCCTCCACCGATGCTGGCTCGCGGTGACAAGCCATGGTTGGGACAAGCAAACAGACTGCTATGCGTACCGTCGAATTCCGACGCGCGATTCGACTCTTCTGCACCCAGAAAGCGGTTAATAGCTGCGGCAAACGCCAATCTCCGTAGGCTCGGAAAGAGCCGAAACTTGACCCTTCGCTCACACAGCATCAAGTTGCGATCACGGATATTTCGGCCATTGTAATTCGGGAAGGCGCATGTCTTCCATTCAGCGCGTAAGAGAGCTCCTTGCTCCCGCCTACACGATCGATCGCGAGCTCGGTCGGGGTGGCATGGCCACGGTCTACCTGGCACAGGACGCGAAGCACAATCGCGCCGTCGCCCTCAAAGTGCTCCATCCGGATCTCGCATCCTCGGTCGGTCCGGGCCGGTTCCTCCGCGAGATCAAAGTGGTGGCTCGTCTCAGTCATCCGCATATCCTGCCGCTCTTCGATTCGGGTGAAGCAGGCGGACTCCTCTACTACGTCATGCCCCACGTCGAAGGCGAAACCCTGCGCGAGCGCCTCGAGCGTGATCAGCAATTGCCGATCACCGAGGCGGTACGTCACGCACTCGCCATCGCCAACGCATTGGACTACGCGCACCGGCAGGGCGTCATTCATCGCGATGTCAAGCCGGAGAACATCATGTTGTACGAGGGCGAGGCGATGGTGATGGACTTCGGCATCGCCAAGAGCCCTTCACGAGCGGGCTCCGGTGGTACGCCTCCCGCGGGAGTATTGTTTGGCACGCCGGCCTATGTCAGTCCGGAGCAGGCAGCCGCACCTTCCGACGCCGATGGACGGGCCGATCAGTACAGTCTGGGCGTTGTTCTTTATGAGATGCTGGCTGGCGAGCGGCCGTTTGCCAGTGATTCGCCCGCGGAGGCATTCGCGCGTCGGCTGAAGGAGAGCCCACCGCCAATCCGGCGGCTGCGTGAAGATGCCCCGGAAGCCGTTGAGATCGCACTGTCAAAAGCGGTGTCACCGGATCCCGACAGCCGCTACTCGAGCATGGCGTCCTTTGCGCACGCACTGCGCTGGCCCGGCGCCGGTCCGGAGTTCGAGACGCCCGCGCCAAATCCGATCTCGATGGCAAAGTCTGTCGCTGTGCTGCCCTTCGTGAACATCAGCGCCGAACCCGACAACGAGTACTTCGCCGACGGAATCGCCGAAGAAATCATCAACGCCTTGACCCGAATCCAGTCGCTGCGGGTCGCGTCTCGCACATCAGCGTTCGTGTTCAAGGGCAAGACGGAGGATATTCGCGAGATCGGCCACAGGTTGAAAGTTTCAACGGTGCTCGAGGGCAGCGTCCGCAAAATGGGGAACAGGCTCCGTGTCACCGCGCAGCTCATCAACGTCGCGGATGGATATCATCTCTGGTCCGAGCGCTACGACCGCGAAATCGAAGACGTATTCGCCATTCAGGACGACATCTCGCAAGCGATCGCCAAAGCGCTGCGAGTGATCCTGACGGAGGGAGAGAAAGCAGCGTTCGGGATGCCGCGTAACATCAATGTGCAGGCGTACGACTACTATCTGCGCGGTCGCCAATTCTTCCATCTGCACCGTCGCAAGAGCCTCGAGTACGCGGTGCAAATGTTCGAGAAAGCAATCGAGATCGATCCCGATTACGCGCTCGCCTACGCCGGCGTCGCGGTCGCGTCGTCGCAGCTCTACACCTACTTCGATTCACGCGAGCTGAATCTGATCCAGGCCGAGATCGTGAGTCGAAGGGCGTTGCAGCTGGCGCCGCAGCTGGCGGAAGCCCACCTGGCGCGCGGCATCGCTGCCTGGCTGAGCGAGAAAGCAGACGAAGCAGAAACAGAGTTCGAGGCAGCCATCAAACTCGATCCGAAACTGTTCGAGACTTTCTATTTCTACGGCAGGACCCGTCGTGCCCAGGGTCGGCACGCCGAGGCGGTAACGCTGCTCTCTCGCGCCTCCCAGCTCCGCCCCGAGGATTTCCAGGCGCCGGCCTTCCTAGGCGGCGAATACGCGGCAATGGGAATGCGTGTCGAGGCGACAGCCGCTCGCCGCCGGGCCGTCAGGCTGATCGAGCAGCGTCTCGATCTGAATCCAGATGACGCCCGAGCGTGGAACCTCGGCGCCACTACGCTGGCGAAGCTGGGGAACGAGCCGCGCGCTCTGGAGTTCGCAACCAGATCGCTGGCAATCGACCCCGAAGACCCAATGGTGCTTTACAACGTTGCCTGCGTCTACTCACTGATCGGGAAGCCGCAGGACGCGCTCGCGCACCTGGAGAGCGCGATTCAACACGGCTTCGGCGACAGACTGTCGATGGCGAACGATCCCGACCTCGATCTGGTGCGCCGGACTCCGTGGTTTGGGGCCATCGCGCATGCTATAACCGAAAGGCGCTCAGTCTAGCGCCCTCGGAAGGGTGAAAGAAAAAGTGCTACCGCGACCAGGAGCACTTTCGCACCAGATCTTGCCGCCGTGCGCCTCCACCAGGCCTCTGGCGATGGGGAGACCGAGACCGATGCCGCGGTGATCGTTTCTCACCTGCCAGAAATTGTCGAACAGGTGATCCATGTCGGCCGCCAGATTAATGGTGCGTTTCTCGGCCTGGGGCCGAAATGTCTCCGCCGCCTGACTGAAGATCATCACGACCGCCACGTCCTCGAGATCGAGACTGAGCTTCCCTGCCTGCAGTCTCACCGTGTCTAGCAGATCGCCAATGAGCTGGTTCATCTGCCTGCCGGCGCGCATCGTCACGCCGAGCAGCTCCTTGCGGCGACTTCGATCGAGATTTTCGGCGAGGAGCAAGTCAGTGCTGGTGATGATGAGATTGAGCGGATTACGGAGATCGTGCGCAACCACGCCGAGGACTTCCTCGCGGGCGTGCGCCAGCAGCTCGGCGACGTGACGCTTCTCGCGTTCGGCATCGTAGCTACGGCCGACCTCGTCGTTCCTACGCTTTAGCTCAGTCGCCCGAGATTCAGCCAGCGCGCGGGAGCGATGGAGCGCCTCCATGGTGCTGGTGATGGTTACAGAGACGATGAGGAAGGCGATTATCTCCAGCGCTTCGACGCGGTCGATGCTCAGCGATCCGCCCGGCGCGAAGAAATTCAGGTCGATCAGCAGCAGGGACACCGCGGTTGCCAGAGCGCTCGGTCCTGGGCCCCCGTACCAGGCAGAGATCGCAACTGCCGGGACGAAGAAGAGGAAGCTCGGCGTGGGCCCGTCCCGCCTGAGGACGAGGGTTGCCGCCAGTGCGAGCGCAGTGACGAGGAGCGCCAACGCGTATCTCACAAAGAATGTCCGAATGTCCCCTGACCGCCGGTATTGTCCCACCAAGCCGCCCATCCCGACAAGTGCGATTCGGACCCTCCCCCGCTCGCCGGTCCGTGTTACACCCTGAATACGCGGGCTGAATTGATTCCGTTGATCAAACAGGCGTGGGGGAACGCGACTGGCTCACGGTATTTGAAGCATGTGTCCACATTTTGCGAAAGCAGCCGGAGAGGTTTAACGCAAACCCGAGGATAAAAGCATGAAGCGCATCACAATGGCCGCAATTATGATGGCCGGCGCGGGACTCCTGGCTTCGACGGCACCTGCTGCCACTCCGGGCAGCACGTCACGAAGCTTTCCACAGAGCTGCGCCAACGCCCCGGCGGTTGCGCGCACCTATCTCGCCACGCAGGTGGCTTCAGGGCATAAGCTTACGATGTCGCGGGCGGCTGCCATCGCCGAGATTACCAAACTCACGGGAACAGACGGAGAATTCGCGGGGCTCAAGCCGTGCGATTCCGGCTACCCCAACGCGGTTCGGTTCTATCTGGACGAAGTCATCAAGGCGGGAACTAACAACAGTACTCCGTAACTTAGAACTGAAAAAGAAGACTACCAGCTGGGGGCGCTGGTAGTCTTCAGTTCAGCCGCACCTTCAGTTCAGCCGCACCTTCAGTTCAACCCCGCCTATTGTCGGGCGACGCAAGCCTCGATGATTGAGCGCTTCGCCGCGCGTGGATCCCCGATGGTTTCGTAGAATTCGTCGTAGTACTTGAGCGTATTCCGCACCGTCCCCTGATCCATCAGCTTGCCGATGGAATCGCTGTAAAGCGCGTAGATCTCCGACTTTTTCGCCTTGAACAGCTCGAACACTCTGTTGTACTGCATCGGCTCGATGCAGTAGCCGCGGTACAACCGCTGGCGCACGGTGGGGATTCCCAGCCTTTCGTCGGGCACGGCGTAGGTCGCGTTGACGACGCCGGCAAAATCGAAGTCGTAAGCGATAGGCGCGACCAGGCCATCGGTCCCGAAATACAACTCGACGTTGTGGAGCGCGGCCTCGGAGAAATCGGTGTTACCGATCATGTACTGAAAAACTCCAAACAGCGCGTCCTGATATGGATCCAGGTCCCCTGGTAGTGCGCCTTTCTGCTCAAGAACTTTTCCGCCGAGGCGGGCTGCCAACGCAGCCGGTTCCTCCATGATGAAGCCGTAGCGCTTCGCTCTTACTTTGCCGCTGCCGCTGTCGGCATACGTGAATTTCAGCAGCCGCGCCTTGTGGCTCATAGGAGTCAGCACCTGAAGGATGCGATAGAGCTGGAACTCCTCCAGGATGTATTCCTCGTAGTTGTCGCGGTCCTGGCAGTAGCTCACCAGCTTTGGCTTGTCGAGGTGGTGAAAAATGCTGCCCTTTGACGTCTCGCCGCTGAAGTTGAGGCGCATCGGTGGGAAGTCGCATCTCTTCAGTCGCCAGATGCCGCGTGTGCGCGCCTGGAGAGCCACGTTCACCGGATTGCCGTCGGCACCCTTATATGTAAGAGTGACAGGCCTCCACGGAGGATTCTCGCCCTTGTCCCCGCGAATCTTGCCAATGTTGGTGGTGAGGGTGACCTCGATTGGCTCCTGCGATTCGAAGAACGGCGACTCCTTGTAGGTCTTCTCCTTCTCGGCCTTTGGCGCTGGGGCTTGCGCCAGCTGAGCCTGGCTGCGCAGCACGCCAGCATTTGTAAGCAGACCGGCCAGCACGAGGATTGGAATCGCCAGCCGCAACACGATGAGTTCCCGCAGTTTCCAGGACATGGCTACACGAGCTCCGCTTCGGTGACGTGTGGAGCGCCGGCGGCACGAACGAGCGTGAGAAGGTCCTCCGGCGTCGATTTCTTTTTCATCTGCACGGCGTACTCTGCTACCTCGCTCCCGTCTGGTTTGGGCGCGAGAGAAGCGAGTCGCCAGCCTTTGACGTGATCCTGCAGCCGCGGCTCGAGGTTCTGTCGCATGGCGGCGACGTCGTTCGTGCGCACACGAATTCTCGTCTCCGGGTCCATGCCGTCGAGCGTCGCACCAGGTTGTTCCAACGCCCGCTTCCACGCGCGCGATGCCACTCCCTCGAGCTGCTCGCGCGTCATGTTCTGAAACACCTCGTCATCGATGCGCGCGACGAACGTACCGGTCCGCGCAAGTTGCTTCGCGCGACGCAATCGCTTCTCTGCGATGGCACCTTCGAGCTCCACCGGCGAATGAGCAAAATCCGAGTACCAGAGCGTGACGACAGTGACGTTGAAGAGAACAGAGATTACCGCGGCAACCGGCACGTTCACGGCTGCTGAAAGCCCGATTGCCGTCGCAAGGAACACATAGACGGCGTCCTTGCTGTCGTCGAGTGTGTTCCGGAACCGGACCGCGGCGACGATGCCGGCGAGACTGAATGCGAGCGCAAGGCTGTACTGTACGAGGACGACGATACCGGAGACGACCAGCGGTAGCACAATGAGCAGGTGGACGACCGACTGCTGATACCCGCGCTTGGCTCGGGTGAGCACGTACACCCAGGCAACAGGTATCGAGAGAAGGATCGCCGAGATCATCGCCAGAGCAACTGTCAGCGAGAGGTTCAGCTCACCAACCGACGGCGGTCGTGCCGTCTTCGAGGCAGCCACCGGTGCGGCGGTGCCACTCAGCAGATCGAACGATTGGACGAAACCGCCGGCGCGTGGGAGGGCATCCCAGACGAGCAGTCCGAGCCCGAACAGTAGGACGTAGTAAACTACGACCTTGGTC
>WNGI01005150.1_pt1 | contig 11732 bp, 11 predicted proteins | sample 5400621 | NCBI WGS metagenome assembly WNGI01 (sample SAMN13153374, study PRJNA577476) | soil metagenome | isolation source: 20 cm soil or saprolite under Garry oak tree replicate 1 | place: USA:California | collected 2016-06-15
AAGCAGAGAGGGGAAAACACTTAAATGCTTTTGCTGGTGTCGCTAACACGGAAAATCAGCGAAATTTCCGCTCTCTCAATTGTCCCGAAGTTATCCCGAACATCCGCCATTAGATTTTCCGCGTTGCTGAGGTTCAATAGGGAAAACGGCCCCCTCGCGGTGGGAAGAAGATAGTTGTCGTATTTCAGTTGCCAAGATACCCTACTCAATAGGGATCAGCCCAGCAGGGAGAAGTCAGATGGCTATTCACGGGCCGCGTTACCTTCCCAGCATTGAAATTCCCATCGCACGAATCTTCCGCAAGATCACTGGGCGAAAGATGACGGAAGCAGAAAGGCGTTGTTTCCGCATCAAGGCCTCGTATCGCGTGTGCAATGATTCTCGATTGCAGCCGACTTCCCGCAGGAAATAGCGCAGACCGGGAATAACGCAAGGGCGGCTCAATTCCGTCACAGGGCTGTGGGTGTAGTGCTGTGCCGTGGCTGACACATGGGAACATTTCCGGGACCAGGAAACGCGCCTGTCGAACATTTGGTCACATTCCGATCCCGTTTATCACGCGCTATTTGGTTTATCGGGACTCAATGGTCAAGTCGGGTGAGCCTATTTTTACTCATCACTGCATCGAATCGAGCTGGCTAGCCTTTGCCTAAGGCCTTAGCCTTCTGTCTTGCTATTCCTGACTGGAAAATCAGTCCTGTTCCAGACAGCCAGCCCGAGGTTTCGCGGTCACCTACTCCCCGTTCGGCAGCTCCACAGTGCCGGTGAAGGTGTCCTCGTCATGGACGGACCCATTCAACGGGAACGGGTTGAGGTTGCGCGTATCCGACCAAATGGGATGCGCTTCCTGTCCCTTGTTTATGACTAGCCCGCTGTAGTCGCCGTTGAAGCCAGTTTGGGTACCGTCGGGTGGTGGGAAAACTGGCGAGACGACCTTGAAGTTGAATGGCGTGTTCAGACCCGTTCCAGCCGCAAGGACGTAATCGGAGTTCTCAGCTCCAACCCCGGGTTGGCAGGGCGGGAGTGGCGTAACTGTATTCGTAAATAGCGGGATCACGCCAGGGCAAGGGGCAAAGCCGGCAGCCGGAACGTTGAGTTCGTTCGGCACCCGCTCGGTACGGTAATAGCTGACACCCACCCGGTCTCTTCCGGAAGAGGGCGCGACGGCGTCCGCTGCGAAATAGTGGTCGAGTCCCGAATCAGGGTTGACCGTTGCGCTTGAACTCCAGGTACGACCACCGTCAGTAGAAGTCGCGAGCTGGATGTCGAGCTCCTGGTTGCGATAGTCCTGCCAGGCGGCAAACAGATTGCCACTAACCGGACCTACCGCGATGCGCGGAAAATCATTGATACGAACGAAGGCTCCGGGAATGCACTGTTCCGGGCCGCGTCCGAAGTCGCAAAGCGGTTCACCTACGACTACGTCGTCCCCTACCTTCACCGGCGAACCACAGTTGAGCTGGGCCGTGCCGTCGGGAGAACTCCCTGATGGATGGCACACCACACCTAGCTGCTGCGCGTTGGGATTGTTCGCCGCGGTGTTGACGTTATTGAAGATCACTACCAAGTCCCCGTTGGGCTGGGAGGCCGGGTCCGAACCCTGATCGAAATCACAGGCGTTCGGACTTCGCGTCGGATCGAAGAAGTCGCCGAAAAAGCAAAGCGTACTCGAGCTGCCGCTGATCTCTTCCGGCGTGGACCACGTGAATCCATGGTCGGTCGACATCGAACCAAAAATGGGCGCACTGCAAAAGGCGCTGGCACTGGGGCCACAAGAGAAGTTGAAGACTGTCCAGGTGGCATATACGTTGTCACGGTTCGGACTACTCCCAAAGATATCGGCTGTAATGAATGGCTTGTCGAGAGAGGCGCGCGCATCATTCTCTTCGTCCACGATGAAGCGCCGGCCAAATGACGAAATATTGAAGAAGAATGAGCCCTGTGCGTCAATGGGCGACTGCGTCGCATAGATCAGGCTGGCATTGCTGAAGACATCGAAGGCGATACAAGTGAAAAACCCTCTGCCCTGGGAGTCGAACGCGGGAGCCGGGTCGCTATCGGCGTCGTAGGTGTGCATTGTGCCCGGGCCACCCACGATGGTGTGGCTGTTGGGATCGGTGGCGGTGGCCACTTGCCCTGCCGGGTTGTTTATCCTCGACCGGAAAGGCGGCAGGAGGTCGCCCCAGTGGTGACCATCGTCAACTGACCAGGCAATGCTGCACTGGTTGAAGCCTACTCGACTGTCATTCTGACCGGCGATCAGATTGTTAGGGTTGGCTGGGTTGTACACAATCTTCTCCTCAGCCTGGGAGCGGTAGGTACAATCTTGGTTCACGCGCACATTGCCACCTGACGTGCGGTTACTGCAACCGATAGTCGTCTGCGCTTGTCCTCCTCCCGAGGACAACGCGTTCACCTCGCCACTTTGATCAAGAAAAGATTCTTCTCCCCGGTCAAATCCTAAACCCAAAGCCGTTTGTGCTGCCTTCAGTGTTCCCGCAGAAAAAAACGGCATCCTTTTGGTGATAGGCGCTACATTAGGTGCAGGCTGAACGGTGATCCTCGCTGGCTTGATCTCGCCGGTGGCTGCATCATGCAACACATGCGTGCTGCGCTCTTGCGCGGAGGCGGTCGCGCAGGCAAATAATCCGATCGCAAACAGCGCGACCCAGGCTCCCTTGACGGTTCCTTTCATCGTGCTCCTCCTTTTCTTACCTGCGATTGAAAAGACCAGCAGCCCCAAGGCAAGTCCGGAACGAACTTTGATTTTGTGCATATCGTGACACCGCACCTTTCGGCAGAATTGTGAGGGCGGGCGAAGGTTTCGACGCGAGTGCTCATCGCATTAGCCTCACCGAAGATTCCAAATTACTCAGAAAGCGACGTTGGAACATCGAGGTCCACCCGTGAGGCCGAATTTTATTCAGTAAATTTGACGACTGTCAAGATGCAATAATTTGCGCACTGTTCAGAGGCTGTGAAGGAAGAGCGGCACGCCATTGGCGGGTTCGGGCGGCACATCCAGGCTCATTTACACCCGCAATCGTTCCAACTCCCGAGACCTGTGGTTCGCCAAAACTTCAGCCGACCGTGAAATCAATAATATGGCTTGCTGCCATCTCACCACCGTTCTGTTATAAATCTGAACATGTTTCGTTTCGTAGGGCTCTGCTTCGGAATGCTGGTTCGCCTCTTTCGCGGACGGCGAAGTCTCCTTCTCGAGAATCTTGCTTTGCGTCAACAACTCGTCGTGCTGAAGCGTCGACATCCTCGCCCGAGCCTCGGCCTCTTCGATAAGCTCTTCTGGGTAATCGCTCGGCGGGTCTGGTCGGCTTGGAAGCAGTCCCTCATCATCGTCACGCCCGAAACCATCGTCCGCTGGCACCGGACTGGTTTTTGTATGTACTGGCGCCTAATTTCCAGAGTCCGGAGGCAGGTCGGAAGGAGACCGACGCCGAAGGAGGTTCGGGAATTGATCTTCCGCATGGTCGTTGAGAACCCCACCTGGGGAGCGCCGCGGATCCATGGGGAACTCCGCATGCTCGGTTTTGAACTTTCTGAGAGAACGATCTCTCGCTGGATGAAGCGAGCGCCGAGAGATACTGACCGGGCCAAGCGTTGGTTGGCCTTCCTTCGAAACCATCGGGAAGCGATTGCGGCCATGGATTTCTTCACGGTGCCAACGATTACCTTCGGCGTGCTCTACTGCTTCTTCATCATCAGCCACGATCGTCGACGCATTCTGCACGCCAACATCACGAAGCATCCGACGAGCGGTTGGATCATCCAGCAGTTGCGCGAGGCGTTTCCCTTTGAAGCCTCTCACAAATACTTGATCTTTGATCGCGATCAGAGGTTCCGGTTTGAGGTGATCGCTGCGGTGAAAGCCACCGGGATCATTCCCAAGCGAACTTCATTCCGAAGTCCATGGCAGAATGGCATCGCGGAGCGGTGGGTGGGAAGCTGTAGACGAGACGTGCTGGACCACATTGTTGCGCTGAATGAACGCCATCTGAAGCGATTGCTCTCCGAGTATGTTCGTTACCATCATGAGGACCGCACGCATCTCGGACTTGAGAAGGGAACACCTGACGGCAGGATTCGTTCCGTAGCTTCGGGTCGGGTCCTTTCTCAGGAGCGAGTCGGCGGGCTGCACCATCGTTACAATCGAGCGGCCTAGTCCGGATCGACTTTCCGCCGGTCCTTTCATATGTGTGCGCTGCACGCGCAATCGGGTTCGTGCCGTCCAGAGTCTTCTTGCTGTATCGACGCGATGATCGTATTCAGGCGTACTCAACCAGGAACCGCCCCGCTTGGGTCTCGGCTGATGTTTTGGCGAACCACACTACAAGGGCTCTCGTCGCAGTCAATGTCTCGGGCTTTACTGTGGCCGGTTTTGGGGTGACCCTCTATGGCCGGATTTGGGTGACCCCAATGACATGAAAATGTTGGATTCTTGTACAGTCCACGACACAGTGGCGCGCCTGCTTTTTGGGACTTCGCGTCGGAAAATCCATCTCCTTCCGTTCAAGGTGTGCACGATGAAATTTGTCTCATTCCAGGGGTTCACTCCTCTAGTTCAAAAGTTTGGTCCAGAAACTCATGGGGGCGATATTACCGCTAATGCGCCAACCGATTTTAACCCTGAAAGGACATTGCAAGGAGGGAGGACGGGGTATATAGTCCCGTCCGCAGGAAACGCGGGATTGGAGTAACTGAAATTCAGGGTAAGAGGGGAGCCTTCGCAATGAAACACATTCCGGTGCTAGTTTTGTGGGTGGCACTTGCACTTCCTACGCTAGGTCACACGCAAGTAGCCGGAAAAACTGGCGCGACTGATGCAGAACAAGTGATAGATCTTACCAACCAGTGGGCCGAGGCGCAGAGGACTCATAATATCGAGTTTTTGCGCCTACTGATTGCGGACGATTTTGAAGCAGCGACCGCTCAAGGTGATCTTGTGAACAAGACTCAGCTTTTGGAACGGGTCGGATCCCCCAATCGCCGCGTAGATCAATTCCATGGAGAGGATCGACAAGTACGCGTTTACGGAAACGTTGCCATTTTAGTGGAACATACGAAGGTCGCGGTCGCGGACAAGAACACATCCATCGGCGGTGAGTTCAGAATCGTTCGCATCTTTCTCAAGCGGGATGAGAAATGGCAGTGTGTTATGGTGCAGGCTGCGCCGCCGGCAAGACCATATACGGAGTCAAAATAAGCCAGGATCATCAGGGCTGACAAACAAGACCCACCTTGTCGGGCCGATGAAGGTATGTGCCCGCATGCGCCATCGAAATTGACCGACAGGAGGAAGAACAGACCAATGTTAACGAGACGTGAATTCTCGAAGACCTGTTTGACTGCGGGGGTGGCTATGCTTGCTGAGGACACCGCTTGGTCTGGGGCCATGCCTTCTCCTCCGGCGCAACAAGGCACAAGCCAGAAGTGCGACTTGCTCATTAAGGGAGGCACGGTCGTTGATCCCTCGCAGAAATTGCACGCCGTGAGGGACGTGGCAGTGCTAAATGGAAAAATTCTTGAAGTTTCCCCAGATATCCCTGCCGACCGGGCAAGGCAGGTTGTTTCCGCCAAGGACAAAATTGTTACTCCTGGCTTTATTGATGTCCATGTTCATGCGTTTGACGGGGTAGGGACCGGAACGGATATGGATCGCTATTGCCTGGGGAGAGGCGTGACCACGGCTGTCGATGCGGGTTCAGCTGGACATCCGTCGATAGCTGGATTGCGGAAATTCGTCATCAATCCATCCGCTACCCGAATCAATGCGTTGGTGGACATCAGCGCCGTGGGAGTAGTCGTCGGCGTTGCGGGCGCCATGGAAAATCTGGATTGGTTAAATCCTCAACAAACCGCGAGGGCAGTGGAAGCGAACAAGCCGGCGGTAGTCGGAATTAAGATTCGGCTGGCCAGATCAAACGTTGGGAGCGCCAAGGATTTAGAATGTTTACGAAGAGCGGTGGAGGCGGCGCAAGCTTCGCACGTCCCGATCATGGCACATATCGACGAATCGTATTCCCCGTTGCCCTCCATTCTTAAGATGTTGCGCAAAGGCGACGTGTTCACTCACTGTTTCAACGGGCACACAAACGGTATCCTTGACAAGAACGGAAAATTACTGCCAGAAGTGTCGGACGCCCGGCAACGCGGTATTCTTTTTGATTCCGCTCAAGGTGTCCATCATCTCGCTTTCGAGGTCACGGAGAAGTGCCTGGAGCAGAATTTTCTGCCGGATACGATCGGCACTGATCTAAGTGTTGGGTCTGTCCGGGCGTCTGGCTTTGATTTACCTTCCATGGTGTCTAAGTTCCTGGCCTTAGGCATGGATCTCGACAGCGTGATTGAGCGGGTCACGCTCAAGCCTGCACGCGTATTCGACTATGGTTTAGAACTCGGAACGTTGCGGCCTGGAAATGAGGCTGACATTGCGATTTTTGAGCTTCGCGAGGGACGGTTTGAGTTCTTCGACAGTGAAGGTCAGATGCGAATGGGACGTCAGAACTTAATTAATTCGGGCACGGTTCGTCACGGCCAAATATATGTAAATGCGATTTGATAAAGTTGCATTATGCGTCTCGCTTTAGGATCGCTTGCCAGTCAGATGGAGCGGCGGCAAACTAAGATAGATCATGAAACACGTGATTTTTTGCGGCGTTCTGGTGTACTCAGCCATGGTCAGCCATGCAGAACCGCACCACATTTCTGCGACAAAGGGGGCTCAAGCGCCGAAAGATCAAGCGGAGGCCGTTCCACTGTTTCAACTAGACCCTACCTGGCCGAAAGTGCCGGAGAAATGGAAGCTGGGGGATGCGTCCAGCATTGGGATTGATGCGCAGGATCGGATATGGGTTCTTCATCGGCCGAAGACCCTCCCAGCTGATCAAGCTAACATGGCTGCTCCGCCGGTGCTCGTGTTTGATGCGGCGGGCAATTTTATAAAAGCATGGGGAGGGTCTGGAGACGGCTATGAATGGCCGCAGAGGGAACACGGCATCTATATTGACCCCAAGGGATTCGTTTGGATTGGAGGGAATAACTGTCCCGCAAGAAACCTGCCCAGGCTAAGTCCGATTGCTGACGATCAATTGTTGAAGTTTACGCAGGACGGCAAGTTCGTGATGCAAATTGGACACGCCGGCAAGAGTGGCGGCAATGCCGACACGAACAATCTGCAACAGCCCGCGGATGAGTTTGTTAATCCGAAAACAATCGAATTGTTCGTCGGCGACGGCTACGGCAACCACCGCGTGGCGGTGTTTGATGCGGACACGGGAAAGTTTAAGCGTATGTGGGGGGCCTTTGGAAATAAGCCAGTCGATTCCTTCATGTTCCCTCCGCCGAGTCTCAGTTCCGTGCCGGATGGACCAGGCCCTCAGCAATTCAGCATTGTCAACTCCGTTCGCGTGTCTGCGGACGGCCTGGTATATGTGGCCGACAGGGAGGACAGGCGTGTTCAGTTGTTCACAATAGAAGGGAAATTTATTACGCAGATCGTTAAAGGCGATGCGCCGTTTGCACGGGATTTGGCATTCTCCCCCGATCCGCAACAAAAGTTCTTGTATGTCGGCGGGGGATCAGAAATCGTGGTCCTCAACCGTAGGAGTCTCCAGATTGTGGAGACGATCAAAGGTGGAGGCGTGCTTGGGGATGGTCACCTGATGGCGATCGATTCGAAAGGCAACCTCTACACGGCTCAAACTTCACGGGGGGCTGGAGAAGTTGGCGTTTACAGGGATGTCATCGCCGCCGAGCCGATGAACCCGAAAGCGCACCATCCGAAAGTTCGACCTAACGCTTGGTTGCGTGATTTTGTGTCGACGGCGGCCTATTTGACACGAAAGGGCCACAGTCGTATGGTACTCTGCCTAGGCAGAGTTGACATTGGACGAATTGTTGTCGCAAGGTGGATTTCAGCAAGAATCTGTGATCCGGGTCCTCTTCCTTGGAATTACATCCGAAGAAGTCCAGAGCGCGATACCCCCAGTGTTAGCGTTGTAGCCGCACTGGGAGGAAACAAAGGAACAGGAGTTCGAGAATGAAATTTTTCCTTTCAGTGGCCATGTGTACCGTCTGCGTCGTCTCAGGGCAAACCCAGTCTCTGCGTCCGGGCCAGACATTTACGACTTCCGCCGGTCCTGTCAAGATCACGCCGATCTATCACGCCAGCACACTAATTGAAGCGGACGGCAAAGTTATCTACGTCGACCCCGCGAGGCTCCTCGACTTCACTGGCCTGCCGGCTGCCGATCTCATTCTCATCAGCGACATCCACACTGACCATATGGACCCAGCCGTGATCGCCAAATTGAGCAAGGCCGACACCAAAATTATTGCCTCGCCCTCCGTGGTCCAAACCGTTACCGTCGCCGAAGCAATTTCCAATGGCCAGACTACGAAATGGGATAAGTGGACCATCGAAGCGACTCCCGCCTACAATATCGTTCGCGGTCCCGAGCCGGGCAAACTTTTTCACGACAAAGGCCGCGGCAACGGTTACGTACTCACCTATGGTGGCAAGCGCTTCTATTTTTCAGGCGACACTGAAAACATTCCGGAATTGCGGGCGCTTAAGAATATCGACGTCGCATTTATCTGTACGTCTGAGCGGACGACGATGACGCCCGAAGAAGCCGTCGATGCCGTACTGGCTTTTCATCCGAGAGTGGCAATTCCCTACCATTACCGCACCGCGGACTTGAGTATTTTTAACAAGAAATTGGGGGGCAGCGGAATTGAAGTGCGCGTCCTCGACTGGTACCCGAAAGACCAAGCGCCGCCGGAGCAGTCACCGAAAAACTAGCACTGGGATTTGATTTATTGGTAAGCTCTGACTTTGCAAACAAGCCCTCGCCGCGCTGGGTTCCTCCCGTCGTGTAAGAATTGAATGGGTGCGGCGCTTGTTTTCTGCCTAGCGTGACGATGCGAACCATACAACCTTACTGTGGCGGACTAGCACTCACTCTCCACGCCGCCGGCAGTGAACGACATCGAGTCTTTCCTCTGCACACACCGATAGTTCCGAACGGCGAGACGAAGCTAATGTTCCCTGCGGGAGTTGGTATCTTGTTGCGTGTGGATCTCAACAGGCAAGCGCGCGGCAAGATCGAGGGCTTCCATAATCAAGCGGACTCGGGCCTGATAGCTACTTCGGACATGTTGTCGAGCCAGATCCTGAGCGCGCTGCTGGTCGCCCCCGGCAATCGCTGAGACGATTTCTCCGTGCTCACGAACTGCGACCTCAATTCGACCGGGCACGGACAAAGTTGTGCGTCCGAGTAATGCTACAGATTCATGTAAGGATTGCAAACTTTTTAGTAAAAACTGGTTGTGCGCAGCTCGATAAAGATGGTTGTGAAAAACTTTATTTTCTCGTGCATGTATCTCGGCGTCATCGGGCAAGTCCTGTTGTAATTGGACCAAAGCAACCAACAAATCAATTTCCGTTTTATCCGCATGCTTAGCGGCTAAATCGTAAGCGTCATCCGAAGACCGTCTGGACGGAGTGTGGGTAAGTGAGGATGATGCTCGAAGTGGGCACTTGTGATGGTGTCCACTTGGAGGATACGTGGACACTTCGGAGCGGGCGGTTGGTCAGCGAGAGCCCACACGACGGCGGTGGGCGGTAGAGGAGAAACGGCGGATCGTCGAAAAGACGTTGGCGGCAGGAGGATCGGTGGCGCGGGTGGCGCGGGCGCACGGAGTTAACGCCAATCAGGTGTTTCAGTGGCGCAGGCAGTACCACCGAGGATTGCTGGGTCCGGGGAACGCCGAGGCCGTGAGTTTGCTTCCTGTTCGTGTGACGGAAGCGTTGGCAAGGCAAGCAGCGCGGTCGAGCGACGCCGCAGAGCGCGGGGTAGGCGAGCAGAGACGCCGGACAGCGTTGGGAATGATTCAGGTGGAACTCCCCAAGGGACAAGTTCGAATCACCGGCAGCATCGATACGGAATCGCTGCGCGTGGTGCTGGAGTGTTTGCTGGGATGATCGGGCCGGCGACAGGGACGCAGATCTGGATCGTCGCGGGAGTGACGGACATGCGGCGCGGATTTGTGGGGCTGAGCGGGATGGTGCAAACGGCGCTGGAGCAGAGTCCGTTTTCAGGGCACGTGTTTGTGTTTCGTGGCAAGCGCGGCGATCTGCTCAAAGTTCTCTGGTGGGATGGTGACGGACTGTGCTTGTTCGCCAAGCGCCTGGAGCGTGGGCGGTTCATCTGGCCGCAGGCCACCGGTGGCACCGTGTCGCTCACACCAGCACAGTTGTCGATGTTGCTGGAAGGAATCGATTGGCGGCGACCGGTACGCAGTTACGCACCGCAGATGGCGGTGTGAGCGAAATAATTTTAATTTCCCCGCACATTTTTATTTTGCTGTAACAAAAGTCTGCTAGATTCTTGGCGATGGTTGCCGCGAATCACGCACTCCCGAATCTCGACGCACTCAATGACAACGAACTCAAGGCCCTCATCTTCTCGCAGCGTGCACAACTGCTGTCGAAGGACGAACAGCTACAATCGCGCGACACAGAGATTGAGCACTTGAAACTGCTGATCGCCAAGCTGCGGCGGATGCAGTTCGGTCGCAAGTCGGAGAAGCTAGATCGTCAGATCGAGCAACTGGAATTGCGGCTGGACGAGTTGCAGGCGACGCCAGCGGAGAACACCGCTGCTTCGCACACACCGGCAGGGGTTGCGCCCGTTGCCAACGTCGCGGTGAAACCAACGCGGCGGCCCTTGCCGGAGCACCTGCCGCGCGAAGTACGGAGGTACCTGCCGAAGCAGGCCGCTTGTCCGGACTGCGGTGGAGAGCTGAAACTTCTCGGCGAAGACGTTTCAGAAATCCTGGAGTATGTGCCGGAGCGGTTCAAAGTGATCCGTCAGGTTCGACCGAAGCTGGCCTGCGCGGGTTGCGAGCGGATCGTGCAAGCCGAAGCGCCGAGTCGTCCGATCCAGCGTGGTGTGGCCGGACCGGGACTGCTGGCGCACGTGCTGGTCTCGAAATACTGCGATCACTTGCCGCTGTATCGGCAGTCGGAGATTTTCGCGCGCGAAGGGGTGGAGTTGGAACGCTCGACGCTGGCGGACTGGGTGGGCGGAACGAGCCGGTTGCTGGAGCCGCTGGTGGAAGTGCTGCGGCGCCACGTGATGGCAGGCGGCAAACTTCACGCTGACGACACGCCGGTGCCGGTGCTGGCGCCAGGAAATGGAAAGACAAAAACCGGGCGGCTGTGGACCTATGTGCGCGATGACCGTCCCGCGGGAGACGCCACGCCAGCGGCGGTGTGGTTCGCATATTCACCGGATCGCAAGGGCGAGCATCCGCGAGCGCACCTCGGCAACTTCACGGGCACGCTGCAGGCGGATGGTTACGCGGGATTCGATGCGGTGTACGAAACAGGGCGCATTCAGGAAGCGGCCTGCTGGGCGCATGTGCGCAGAAAGTTCTACGACCTGCACGTGGCACACAAATCGCCGGTCGCGGCCGAAGCCATGGAACGCATCGCCGCGCTGTACGCCATCGAAAAAGAGATCCGCGGCCACCCGGCGGATCAGCGGCGCGAGGTCCGCAACGCACGAGCGCGACCGTTACTGGACTCGCTGAAGCAATGGCTCGAAGAGACGTTAGGGAAACTATCGAGGAAATCGGATACGGCGCTGGCGGTGCGCTACGCGCTCTCGCGCTGGGACGCATTGCTGCGTTACGTGGACGACGGTCGC
>WNGI01008648.1_pt1 | contig 11731 bp, 11 predicted proteins | sample 5400621 | NCBI WGS metagenome assembly WNGI01 (sample SAMN13153374, study PRJNA577476) | soil metagenome | isolation source: 20 cm soil or saprolite under Garry oak tree replicate 1 | place: USA:California | collected 2016-06-15
TCACCGACGAGGAGGCGCACGGCGCCACCGAAGCCTGGGGACGCAGCGACGGGCTCACCTGCATCAGCCTCACCAAGTCCGCATGGCGCGGCGTGCTCGTCACCGCAGCCCGGAACGACCGCACCGGCGGCCCAAAGTACGGCTACGCAGTGGACCGCGGCACCCTCGCCCAGCTCGACGGACACAGCGGCCTGCTCTGGGTCGGCGGCAACGCCCGCGACGCCACCCTCAACAACCGGTCCTACCTACAAGGCGGCAAAGGAACCCCCCGCCCACTACTGCTGACACGTCACACCGGCGCTGGGCCACTCGCCGAACCGGCCGCACAAGTGCTCGCACTCAGCAAAATGGACTGGAACACCGACGCCCTCTACAGCAGCCCCCCGCCACGATCACCTACGCGCAAGTACTCGCCCGCGTCGTCAAACACGAGAACCTGCCATCCACCCCATTCGACTACCGGCTGTTCATGTAGCCACGCCGAGCAGCGGGCACAAGCCTCACGGCGCAGGTGACCAAATGGACTTGGCCGGGTAGGCGGCGGGAGTCTCACCCGCCGCCTCCCACAGATCCGTGCGTAACAGTGAGGGTTATTCACCGGCCAGCTTGTAGAAGTGCAGCGCGATGACAGTCAAGATGGTCTGGGCGAAGGTCTTGAGAGGGCGCCGGCAGTCGGTGTGTATGATTCTCCAGGTCTTGAAGTTCGCGATGACTTGCTCGATAATCCAGCGGATCTTGTTGACTTGCGTGTTGAATTTCTTCTCCCAGTCCAACAGGTCCCGGTGAGCGGGTTTCTTGATGGGGGTGATCATGTCGTTGCCGACGTACCCCTTGTCACCCATCCAGTTCCTCGGATCCACGGTCAGGAGCACACCGGACTCCTTCAGGCAGTACGTGTCGTGATGGCGTCCTTCGATCGCGTCGGAGATCCAGGACAGGTGCCCGGAGAGGGTGCAGGCGACCTGGATGTTCATGCCGGTGGTCTTGTGCTTGCCGGAGTACAGCTCGGGGTGCGAGGCCCATGACCAGCAGGGAAGCAGGGTGCCGTCCACAATGTACTGACTCCGGTCGTCCAACTCGTCCGCCGTCGGCACGTACTCGGCGAGTACCGCGCCCAACACCGGAGTCATGCCCGTGACCGCCCGGCTGATCGTCGACTGACACACCCCGAACGTTTCCGCCAACTCCACCTGGACACGATTGCGCCGCATATAGGTCAACGCCACAACAACCGACTTGAACAACCCCAGGATGGGCGGCCACACATTCTCCGGCGTGTCCGCGGTCGCTGCGCGCACCAGGGCGCACAGCTCGACGATGTCGTCCTTGGTGAAACCTGTTGTATAATACAACCCGACGGTCCGTTTCTTGGAGTCTTGAGTGTGGTAACCCAATTCTCTTCCGAAACGGGCCGTCCTTTATGCAGACACGCCGGGGAACGCGATCAGCTACCTCCTCCGTGAATAACCCTCAATGTGTTGTCAATGTGATGTCGACCGGCACCTACCAGCCCAGCGACGCTGCTCCGAAGGGGCCACCGGTACCGGGCGTCCCGGAACTGTCAAGGGACAGTTGGACCTGCCCACGGGCGGACAACAGACCTGCCCGTTGGTGGCCATCAGATCTGCCCGGTGATGGCCACCGGAAGGCTGGTTCAGGCTATGGCTCACCCTGCTTGTTGGTTACGTTGTGTGATAGGTGGGTGGCTCGAGCCGTGGCGGCTCTGATGGTTGCGCTGCGTGACCGCGGGTCGGTGGCGGTCTGTTGGCGGCGGGATGGCCGGGCGGTGCCGGCGGTGCGGGTGCGGCTGAGGGCAGGTCTGTGGTTATCGGGGTTTCCGTGCGTGGGCGGGTTGCCGGTGGGCCGGCGTGCGGGCTGTCGGGTCGCGGGGACGAGGGTGATCTCGTGGTCGAGCAGGTCGGCGAGCGATACGGGCTGGTCGCAGTGCGGGCAGGTACCGCCGATGCCGGCGCGGCGGGCGAAGGTGCCGCAGTCGGGGCAGCGTTGTTCGCCGGCGAGCTGCTGGTCGCAGTTGGGGCACTGGTAGATGCTGTACTGGCGGCGGGTTCGCTGGGGCGGGACGGTGATGGCGGCGGGTGGGTCCTGGTGGCGACGGCGGAAGGCGGTCTTGCGGCAAGCCGGGCTGCAGTAGCGCTGCCGTCCGATCGGGACGTAGGGGTGGTGGCAGACGGGGCAGGGGGTCGTCGCGGGGTCGTCCCGCGGCGGGCTGGGGTGGGCCTGTGACGGGGCGCTGGCGGGCACGGGTGGTCCTTCCGGTCGAGGTGGTGGCGGTGCGCGGTGGCGGGGGTGGCGGGGAGACCGGGGGGTGATGGTCGGGCGGCGGGTCGTGCCCGGGGTGGTTACCTGGATGGGATTGGCCCTCCTTGGCCAGCGCCACTGGGTCCACCAGCGCTTCCACCCCGAGATCGCAGCCGCCGACCACGACGCCGGCTTCACCTGCTGAGCGGCGAGCCGGGGCGTACTGTGTCGCGCAGTCATGGGCAGTAGCGACCGTAGGATCTTGTTTCTGCTCCTTCTTCTCCCGTAACTCTGTAAGAGCGCCGGAGCGCAGCCGCTGCCCAGGTGGAGGCCCTTGCTGGGCCGTCTGCTGCGGAGATGCCTACATGGCGGGCGCGCTCAAGCGTTGAGGCTGCCGGTGGCGGCGCGAGCCCCGCCGCCACCGCCCGCGGGGGCACCTCACCGATGCACGGCGTGGTGGTGGCTGCGGACCGGAGGTTGGTGATGGCTACAGCAGTTCTTCGACCGTGGTCTTCAGGCTGGCCAGCGCCTCGCGATAAAACCGTGGGCCATATGAGACCCGGGCCACGCCTAGTTCACCGAGCTTGGCCAGGTCTGGGCCTCCTGGCCTGGTGTTGCCATTGACCGGCCCGGGCACGCCGGCGACCAGGGTGGCGATGTCCTTCTCGTCGCTGACGCCGATCGGGTAGACGCAGTCGGCTCCGGCCTCCAGGTACAGGCCACCTCGGCGTACCGCCTCGGCAGCCTGCTCCTGCTCGGGTACCCCGGATGCTGGCAGGAAGGTGTCGGCGCGCGCGTTGATGACGATCGGGACCCCGGCGTCGTCCGCGGCGGCCCGGATTGCTGCCAGCCGCTCGGCGTGCGCTCCAGCGTCGACCAGCCCGCCCCCACGGTGGTCGGTGTCCTCCAGGTTGCAGCCGACCGCGCCGATCTCCAGCAGTCGGTCCACCAGTTCCCGCGGCTCCATGCCGTATCCCGCTTCGGCGTCCACGGTGACCGGGACCGACACCGCCCGGGCGACCCGCCCGGCTGCGGCGAACATCTCCTGCCACGGCGCGCCCTCGCCGTCGGGGTAGCCGAGCATCGCCGAGATCGCGGCGCTGGCGGTGGCAACCACGGGGAATCCAGCCTCAGCCACGATCTTGGCGCTGGCTGCGTCCCACACGTTCGGCAGGACGAGCGGCTCGCCGGCGTGATGCAGCTCGCGGAGCCTGCCGGCATAAGTCTTCAGGTCAGCGGTCATGGTGTCCTCCAAGTCATTCGGGTGTGTTGCTGGGGCAAGGCCGGTCATGCTGCGCAACTTGCTCCGGTTGTGAATACGGGCCACGGCAGTAGCAGCGATCGGCCGTCACTGCCGCGTCCTTAGTGATAGCTGGTGAGGGTCCCCGGCGGCGCCGTCCGCCCGGCACCGGGTCCGCGGGCCGCCGGCAGCGCGGCGGTGCCCATAGCCTCGCGCAGCAAGCCTGCGGCCCGGCCCGGTGCTCACCGTCAGTTCTATTCCCTTCGCTCAGGACGCGATGGGCTCTGCTTGGGCGAGCGCTGCTTGTGCCAGCGCCGCGTTCTGGCGTTCGAGTGCCTTGGCGGCACCGCTGCGCCAGCTGTCGGCCAGGGCCGCTGACATGGGATCGGGGAAGATGTCTTCCTCGTTGTTGTCGAGCGCGTTGAAGATGGCGCGGGCGACGGACTGTGGCGTGGCCTTGGGGATGTCGAAGCCCCGGGTCATCTCGGTGTCCACTGGCCCGGTCAAGACGGCATGGACGCGCACGCCCCGCCCGGCCACCAGGGCGCGCAGCGACTGGGTCATCGAGAACGCGGCCGCTTTGGAGATCGAGTAGGCCGGGATGAGCGGCAAGGGGGCGAAGGCGTACGCCGACAGGATGTTGACGACGGCACCGCCAGAATGTGCCAGCAGCGGCAAGAAGGCCCGGGTCACGCTGTAGGTGCCGAACAGGTTGACCGCCAGGCTGCGTTCGAGCGCGGCCGGGTCGCTCAGGTCGTCATACAGTGCGATGCCGGCGTTGTTGATCAGGACATCGAGCGACCCGGTGCTTTCTGCGGCTGCCTGGATCTGCGCCGGGCTGGTCACGTCCAGGGTCACCGGCGTGACGCGCCGGTCGCGGTCGGCCAGGGGCTGGCGGGTGCCGGCATACACCCGCCTGGCGCCCCGGCTGAGCGCCTCCTCAACCAGCGCCCGCCCAATGCCCCGGTTGGCCCCGGTGACCAGGACTGTCTTGTCTGCGATTGTCGCCATGACGATCTCCTTCTTCTTCCTCGTGTGGTAGTGGTCTTCACTCGTTCAGACACCGCCGGCACCCGGAACGGAACGGCGGTTCTTTTCCGCCGCGGATGGGGTCAATACCTGTGAGAGCGTGACGGGCACAGCCGATGTGAGGATGCGATGATGACCACAAGCACGCTCGCCCGCGCCCGCGAGGGCGACGAGCAGGCATTCCGCGAGCTCACCGACCCCTACCGGGGCGAACTGCTGGCGCACTGCTACCGGATCCTCGGCTCGGTGGCCGACGCCGAGGACATGCTGCAGGAGACCCTGCTGGCGGCCTGGCGCGGCCTGAACCGCTTCGAGGGCCGGTCCTCGGTACGCTCCTGGCTGCACCGCATCGCCGTCAACGGCTGCCTGAACACGCTGCGCGACCGCAGCCGCCGCCCGCGGGAGGTGTCGATGATGGCCGAGCCACCTCAGCCGACCCGGCTGGCTGACCCGGTCTGGGTCGAGCCCTACCCCGACGTACTGCTGGAAGGGGTACCCGGCGCCGCGCCCGGGCCAGAGGCCCGCTACGACACCAAGGAGTCGATCGAGCTGGCGTTCGTCACCGCGCTGCAGCACCTGCCACCTCGCCAGCGAGCCGTCCTGGTGCTCCGCGACGTGCTCGGCTACTCCGCCGCCGAAGCGGCCGGCATGCTCGACACCACCGAAGCCTCGGTCAAAGGCGCCCTGCAGCGCGCCCGGGCCGCCCTGCAGGCCCGGCTGCCCGCCGCCCGCGACCGCGCCCCGCTGCCAGGCTCCCCCCGCGAGCGCCAGCTCGCGGGCCGCTTCGCCGCCGCCGTCGAAGACGGCGACATCGACGCCGTGCTCACCATGCTCACCAGCGACGCCTGGCTCACCATGCCACCCGAGCCCTATGAATACCAGGGCCCGGCGGCCATCGCCGCCTTCCTCCGCCACCGGGCCGCCCTGCGCGGCGCACCGCTGCGGCTGGTGCCCACCCGGGCCAACACCCAGCCCGCCTTCGGCTGCTACCTGCCCAGCGCCCAGACCCCGATCGCCCGGCCCTACGGGATGATCGTCCTGACCCTCCGCGACGGCCAGATCAGCGCCATCACCTGGTTCTCCGACAGCAGCGTCTTCCCCCACTTCGGCCTTCCCCGCGCACTGCCCCAATAAGGCCTCATCCCGGCAGACGACAATCGCACTCGCAGCCGGCCGCGGCTTCCCCTGGTCAACCTTGTTCTAGGAGCAGGTCACGCAGATCTGCTTGTCCGCTGTCACAGACCGTCAGCGAGCCGAGGACGCCGCCCGGCCGTGGCAGCACAATCCCGGGGATCGGTTAGTACTCTAGCACTTATGCCTTCGATGGGAGCTCGACATGGATACCAACGGACAGCACCTCGCCGAGACCTACCTCGTGATGCTGAACACGCACGAGCCGGATCTGGTGAACCGGTTCGTGGCTGAGGACTACCGCAACCACAACGCCTACGTCGCCGACGGCCGTGAGGCGAACCGCCAGTTCTGGACCGCGTTCTTCACCGCACTGCCCGATCTGACCGCCACCATGGAGGACCTGGTGATCTCCGGTGACCGCGTGGTGGGCCGCTTCACCTACCGCGGCACCCACACCAGCGCGTTCATGGGCATCCCCGCCAGCGGCAACCCGGTCGAGATGCGCTCCATCGACATCTGGCGAGTCGAGGACGGCATGTTCGCCGAACACTGGGATGAACTGAACCTGCTGGAAATGTTCCAGCAGATGGGCGCACTGCCGCCCCTGGGCGCCGGCCCTGAGCGAGATGCGTGATGCACCTCGCCGCCCATCTCGCCGCCCTCATCGCGGTGCTGAGCACCGGGGTCATCTACGGCACGGACGCGTTCTGCGCGCTCGTCCAGCGACCCGCCCTCGCCGGCGTCGACGACGCCACGCTCACCGCGGTCATGGGCAACGTGCATCGCTTCGGCGATCGGCGCCTGCCCGTCCCCGGCATCCTCGGCATCATCGCCTCCGCCGCTGCCACCGTCCTCGCCGCACTGGCCGGCCGGCCCGTCGCATCAGCCACCGCAGGAGCAGCGCTCGCACTGCTGGTGGCCTGGCTGCTGCTTTACCTGCGCGTCAGCGCGCCGATCAACCGCGCACTCACCGCCGCCGCCGACAAACACCAGACACCATCCAACGCCCGCGCACTGCAACGCGACTGGGACCGCATTATCGTGCCCCGCGCCGTCCTGCAGGGCCTGGCAATCGCCGCGCTGTGCGTGAGCCTGATCAGCTGACCGGCCTTGCCCGTCCCACGGTTGAAGCCCATACAACGCAACCGGGAGGTTCATCACTTATGTATCAGCTCAGGATCTACACCATGCGAACAGCCGACGCACTCCAGCACTACGCGACGGTACACTGGCCACGCCACATCCCCAGCCTGCGTGCATTCGGCGTCACCACTAACGGGATCTGGACCCAGCCAAACGGCGCCGCACACCGACTGGTCGCGCTGATCTCCTACCCGGACGGCATCAACCCCGCCGGTGACCGAGGACAAGGCGCCGCGGACCCATCGGCTGGCCCGCCAGCCGCCATGCAACGCCGTACCGAACGGATATTCCGTCCGCGCGGGCGCGCATACGCCTACCTCAGCTAGGCATCCCTATTCGGCAGGGAGGCCGCCGCAGAGGTGGATCATGCTGCTGGCCGGATGCCTGGGCCCGACTTACTTGCACCGAATGGCCATGCCTAGCTGCGCATAAAAATGCGTCGGCGCAACGCACTCACTTCGGCAAAGTCGGGCGTCCAACGGCTCATCGCTGTCTCAGGATCCGCTACTCTGCGTCAGCTGCCGTCGGCTGGGGCTGTGGAGGCAGAGCCGGGACAGCTGGCCGCGTCAAGGGTGCTCGCGACCACCAGGCCGGCCGGGCTGGCTTCCCGCAACATAACCGCCCGACAGCGCCCGCAGCGGCCGAGGGCCGACGAGGCGACGAGGCCGAGCACCGCGGGTGCGATCCGCTGCGCCGGCCCATGGCACCGCAGCGCACCACCCAACCAGCCAAACCACGAGCCCAACCGCCACCCAACCGGCCGCGAGCTCTGCAGGCGATCGCCGGACGGGCACGTCCAGGGACGTTCCGCGGAAGCCGATATCCCAGCAGGCTGCGACCGGGCCGCACAGGCGAACATCACGACCAGGATGCGCCCGTCGACCGGACCAGCCAAGCTCGCCGTGGGCCATCGCGCAGGATGGATCGTCGGTCCCGGGCCGATCACCGGATCCCACCACACCACCCCTTCGCGATCTTCGAAGACCGTCCGTCGCATGTGCCCGGTACCCCGGGGACCAGCGCTGGCCAGCGAGCCGGCGCCGGCATGGTCTGCTGAGCTTCTCGGCTGGCACGGCGTCCGCCGGTTCAGCTCGCACGACCAAGCCCGGGACGGCTGGCTGGTCCGTGATCGAGCAGGCGGGCGACGGTAGGTTCAGCGCCGGGCGAGCCATTCGGCCCAGGTGGTCGTGCCGTTCCTGCCGTCCGGGCAGGTCTGCGGACCGGCCGCCCGCAGGGGACGCCCGGCAGCGGCAGGCCTGCGATCCGACGCCGGATACCGCGCGCAGCCTGGTACTGGCGGGCCAGCTCGACGAGGGTCAGCGTCTGCGGTCCGCCGAAGCCCGCGCGGACACCTCCCGGCCCCTCTCCGGCGCATTCGACCACATATGCGCCGAAGTCCGCGGCGTCACCTGGCTGCATCGGCAGGTTCGACGGCAGCGGCCAGATCCGGCGCCCGGCCATGGTGTCCAGCATGCGGGCGAGCAGCCAGTAGAACCCGGTGGCGACGTGCCCACGTCCCGCGCCGTGACACGGTCGAGGCCGGCCGTGCGACAGCTCACACAGGACAACCAGCCCGCCCAGCCGAACGCCCAGGCAGCCGCCCAACCCAGCGCGCGGGCCGGCACAAGATTGCATCCCTCGGGATTGGCGGTCGGGTTCGCGGTGATCCCCGCAAGCCACACCCGCCGGCGTTGTCCGATCGATCAGGATCGCTGCGCGTTCGGGCAATACGGCCGGTCTCGAGGTACGGGTCCCAGTCCGAGCCGCATCCTTGTGACGGGCATCGGACAGTGGCGTTCGAACGGACGGAGGGGGCGGTCCGGCATGGGCGCTTACGCACTGGCGAGGCGGGCCGCAGTGCCGACGGTCGCAGCACGAACGCGTGAGGAGGGCGAGCGGCAGGAGGCGTACTCGGGCGTGGCTGTCGATGAGGTCCGGACGACCGCCGCGGTCGAGCACGCCGGCGACGGGCGCCAGTCGGTCAGCAGCGCTCTGGAGACGATCGCGGCGTACCTGCCCACCGAAGGGCTCGCGTTCTACGTCACCGCGTTCGCGGTCTTGGCTCCGGCGGACGACTCGGCCGGCGAGCGGGACCGGTGGCTGATCTTCCTCTTCGCCACTGTGCTGAACGTCTTCTTCACGGTGCTGGCGATGCGGGTGACCGGCGCAGCGCCGTCCACTGGCATCGGGTGGTCCCGCCCAGTCTTCCGGACCGCGCTGGCGGTGGCGGTGACGTCGTTGGGGCTCTGCATCTACGTGGCGGCCTTGCCGGACAACCCGTTCCTCGGCCGCCAGACCAGCCCGGTTCTGAATTGGACTTGGTCGGGGATGTCGCTGCCGTGGGCAGGCGTGGTGGCGGTCGCCGTCTCGCTGGTGCTGCCGGTCGTCGCCGCCTGGGTCGGGCTGACGAGCCGGCCGGAGGACTGAGTGCTCAGCCTGCCCGCTGGGCGAGGATCTCGGCGTGCACCGCCGGGTACCGCGCTTGCAGGTCGGCCATGATCGTGGTCATCTGCGTGCCCACGTTGACCACTGCGGTGGTCTTGCCCTGGAAGTTCACGTGCCGTACGGCGCGGGCTGCCCGGTGCAGCGCGACGACCAGCCAGTCGTCGGTGAGCACCGGGGAGCCGGATGAGCCGTCGCGGGTGTCGGTGAAGTACTTGACGTCGCGCTCGTCGGCTTCGTAGACGAGGTTGTTCCGTAGCCCGACCCGCTTGGCCCCGCCGAGCGGGTGCTGGATCACGTTCACCGGGATCCGGTCACCGGCCTGCAGGACCAGCGGCATCCGGGCCAGCGACAGCGGGCGGCGCGCGGGGTCGGAAGCCAGCCGGAGCACTGCATAGTCCAGCCGTTCGTCCCAGGCGACCAGCTCGTCGACTCGTGCCTCCTCGACCCCGAGTCCGTCGGCGTCGTAGCCGAATCGCACCAGCACGCCCTCCCCCTGCCGGCGCAGGTCCGACTCGGAGGCGGTCGGTGTCGTCTGTCCCTGCCGGGTGCGCGCGTTGACCACGTGGTGGTTGGTGACGAGCAGCCGCGGCGCGACCAGCCAGCCGGTGCCGACGTGCGGGCGGGCCGCCCGCACCGCGGTGCCGTTCGTCCAGGGCCAGACCCGCACGTGGGCCACCGCGGCGCCGGCCTCCCAGCCGCCGCGCAGGAAGCCATACGCGACGGTGTCGTCGCGATGCACGATCGCCTCGGCGAACTCGTCTGCGGTCGGGTCGATCTCGATGCTTGGCTCGCCCGATGCCGCCATGGCCACCGTGTCCAATGCCCGCTGGAACACCTCGGCCGCCTGGGCGTCTGCCGTGTTGTCCAGGGCGTTGCGTAGCCATCGCTCCAGCGGCACCGTGCCGTCGACGAGGCGCTCGACCCCGTTCATCAGGTTCAGGTCTGACTGGAGCTGCAGGGCGGGCGCCGTGAGCAGAGGCAGGATCCCGACGTATTTCGGCAGAATCCCGCCCATCAGGACCGATCGGACGCTCGGGTCCGCGTAGCCGGCCTGCTGGGCCGCTTGCCGGACGGCGGTAACCTCCTCGGGGGCGAGGTAGGCGGTCACAGTGGCCCGGCTTTGCCTGCGTCGTCGGCTGGCCCGGTCACGCGACCGATCCGGGCATCGGAGTTCGCCGGTGGGTCGGATTCGGTGGCGGCCGGCCCGGCCTCGAGCGCCGAGGTCCCGGCGCCCATCGCGGCGGCAATGCCGGAGCGCAGCGCGCCGGAGTCGTCCTGCATCCGGAGCAGTCTTCGGGCGAGCTGGTTGAGGGTGCCTTTCGATCGCGCTTCCTCGAGGAAGTCCGCGACGTCGGCGGCGACCGGTGATGCCCACCTGACGGCCAGGCCGCGGGCCGCGCTGAGGACGGCGTCGACCAGCCGGGGCTGGTGGGACACCGCATCGGTGATCGCCTCGGTGAGCCTCGGCACCGTGGAGTCATCCCCCTCGGGCAGTCCGACCAGGGCGAGCGCCCGGTCGAGCACTTGGGGCTCCCGGTCGCCCACCTCCGCCGCAACCGCCCGCAGCAGGGTCGGCCGGCTCGCGAGCGTCTCGTCTGATACCCGGACGAGGCGGGCGGCGAGCTCCGCGTCGGCGTCCGACGGGTTGACCGGCGCGCCCAGCCTGTTGCTGAGCCGAGCCCGCTCCAGCAGCGCACCGAGAGCTTCCAGGTCGCGGTTGAGGCTGGTGGCGACCGTCTCCGCGGTGGTGAGGTCGTCCTCGGCGGCCGCGAGGTCACCGTCCTCCGTCGCCAGCCGGGCCGAGAGCAGCAACTGCTCGAGCCGCAACTCGGCGCATCGGGCTTGCTCCGCCTGGTCGATAGCGACAGACAGGAGTCGGCGTGCCTCTGCAGACCGGCCGGAGCGGGCCAGCACCTCGGCGTGCAGCGAATGCAGCGGGCCGCAGGGCGTCCAGTTCGCCCGCCGGCCGAGCCGCTGCTCGGCTTCGGCGAACAGCCCCTGTGCGATCAATTCCTCGACTTCCCGGGCGGTGATCCGCTCCCAGTCCTCCTGGTCCGCGTCGTCCAGTAGGTCGAGCGAAATATCCCCGCCCAGCCGCGCCGTGAGGAAGGCGGCGCTGCGCGGCGGGAGCTCGTCCTGGGTACCGATCAGGAACGGCTCGATCCCGAGCTGCCACCGGGCCGCCACCTCCCGCAGGCCGTCGCCGAGCCGGAGCCGGTGGTAGATCTCTTCGGCCCGGTCCTCGGGATCAGGCCGCCGCGCGTAGAACGCCACTGCGTCCTGCTCGATGGCGCGGGCGGTGGCGTACCGGTCTCCCTCGAGCAGTCGGAGCATGATCCGCCGGACGTCCGGCCGGTGCGTCAGCGTTTCCGGCGCGGTCAGCTCGACCAGGGACAGCTCCCGGGACATCTCCTCGAACAGCGCCTTCGCGCGGTCCCGGTCGGGCACCGAATCCAGGCAGTGCGGCGCGAGCACCTCCCT
>WNGI01018152.1_pt1 | contig 11731 bp, 10 predicted proteins | sample 5400621 | NCBI WGS metagenome assembly WNGI01 (sample SAMN13153374, study PRJNA577476) | soil metagenome | isolation source: 20 cm soil or saprolite under Garry oak tree replicate 1 | place: USA:California | collected 2016-06-15
GGAAAAGGCAGAAGACTAAGAACAGCAAGTCAAAGGCAACCAGGGCCAGGACCGACGAGGGCACCTGCCAGACCGACGGAATGATCTGTAATGAATTCACGGTGGTATTTGCGCCTTGCAACACGAGCATAAGTGAGACGAGCAAGGCCAGCCAATCGTTGGACTTGCGCCAAAAGATCAGCACAGCAACGATGAACCACACCAGGGCGACGAAGATACCAAGGGCGAGGATAAACACAGCGTAGCCGACTGCATACAATTTCTGCTGGCTCGCAAAGTACACTGGTAGGCTCACAAAGAAGAGTATAATAGCAAGGACGCTCAGGATTATCCATGTCAGGCGGAGAAAGGCAAGCCAGGGTCCCTGCAAGCGAGTGCTGGTTGTATTCTTCAGGTCAGTATTCACGCTTACTTGTTCCGGTGTAGATGGGAGGTTCATAGGGGTACTCCTTTGCCGGTACCAGACTTACTCAGGCCGTGTGTACCGCCGCTAGCGCCTGGGTCTCAGTATCATAGATTCCAATAGCCTCGCTCAATCGAGTGATTTCAAAAATGGTACGATAATGCTGACTAAGTCCGAAGGCCAGCAGGCGCTGCTGCTGACGGTTGACACGGATGAGCAGTGTGATCAGTAAGCCGATTCCACTACTGTTCATATATTCCAGTTTACTAAGGTTCAAGATAATAGCGTTCGTCGTGGAGGTAGACGCCTCCGTGTAGGCATCCATCAGTACCTTTTCTGCAAAAGCGGAGACCTCACCCTGGATGTCGATGATACTGGCTATGGGGTTTACCTCGCGAACGATCATCATTACGTTGGGTTGTGGCATCGTTTCACTCCTTGTTTGTCGGGTGATATCGCCAGCCGTGCTAGTAAAGCGCGACGGAAATATCATGGGCATCACTCCTTCAGTAAGCAAGCGGACTATTTTCCGATGAAGCGCTGTGTGAACGTTGCAATTAAGCTCGCCTCAATCAGCAAACCGACCACCGCCTCGAAGACAGCGAGTATCACTAGCGCATCATGTAAAAAGAGTGTGCTCTCTGGGAAAAATCCACGTCCATGAAATGAAGTCAAGCTAAAGATGAATGCTTCAAGTGGTGGTAAATGCCCAAATGCAAAGTAGGCTATTGCGAATCCAAAAATGATCGCCAGGTACCAGAAAAGAGTTCGTCCTGGCCTATAGCCATATCCAACGAGCAGGTCGAGAAACCATGAGAAGAGATATTGTCCAAGCTTTCCTTGCCGTCTCAGAACCACACGTTGGAGCCGTTGTGCACGATAAGCATAACGTGCTGCCTCTTCGTTTAATCCCTCTCCTTGCAATGCAACAGCCAGTTGCCGATTGGCCCTCACTGCTGTTCGATACTCCTCAAGGCGCATACTCATCGCCTAGAATGTTCATCTGCGTCCAATCTACAACAGAAAGATCAACATCACTCCAACGTACCCCGGCAAGTAAGACGAAGCCAGACTTCTTATTACCAAAATGGACACCTTTCAAGTTCGTTACGCTCGTAAAGAAAGCTCCACTCAGATTACTTCCCTCCAGGTGTGCCCCACTGAGGTCAGCTCCTTCCAGGTGAGTTGCTCGGAGATTCGTTCGTTCCAGCGAGGCTCCCTTGAGGTTCGTTCGTTCCAGGTGAGCTTCGCTGAGGTCAGCTCTCTCCAGACAAGCTTCACTGAGGTCAGCGCCTTCGAGGTGGGCTGCTCGGAGATCAGCCCTATTCAGTTGAGCCTCGCTGAGGTAGGCGTCCTCCAGATGAGCATTGTAAAGATAAGCGTCATGCAGGTAAGCTGCACTAAGGTTTGCTCTTTCCAGGTGGACCTCTCGGAGGTCAGTTTCTTCAAGATGGGCATTGTAGAGGTCAACCCCTTTCAGAGGCAAGTCATGCAGGTCTACCTTGCGTAGATCAGCGCCTCTGAGATCTAGCCCATTGCGTTTTTGAAGTAGTTGGTAACTTTGCCCTGTAAACCTTCGCTCATCATTATAGTTTGCTAGCAACCACTCAACATCGGCACGGTCTAGAATAATATCCTTGAAGGGGTATCGCTCCCACTCTCTTTCCTTGATAGTGAGATGTTCATCCAGATACTGCTGTCGCTCGATATCAATCTCGGGTTCAGTACGCCATGGTTGAGCCTGTGCCTGCCAGTAAGCATGCCAGGCACGATCATCACCCATATTCGGTGGTTGCAATGAAGGAGGTGCTTTGCTCATTTGAACTCGCTTACATAAGAGGGAGAAGCAAGAGACGCCCTCAAGGATTGTCAATAGTATCAATGAATGGGAGAGCCCGCGTGGTCTCTTCCAGGTAGCGTTTGGGAGGGCATAACCACACCGACACATGTGCTGGCTGCATCGTCTCGTCAACCACGGCCGTTAGCTTTGCGCATAACTGATTCAAGTCCACCTCATCGCGGATGGTCGTACTGAACGCAGCGACCGTGCGGGCTGCGTCATACTTGCGCCGGTAGAAGCGACGGTCGATCAGCGCCCGCGTGCGATCATGCAGTGGCTTGAACAGGCCTCCAATCAGAAACGTGGAAGCGACAATTGCCAGTTGGTTTCCCCGTATGAATGTGAGACCACTTGTAAGAGATTGGAGCGTGAACACGCTGACTTCGTAGATCACAGCCAGCACAACCGTCAAGGTGCTATAGACCAGCGTGCGGTGAATGATGATATCAATGTCCAAGAACCCGAAGCGCAGAATGGCAAGACCTAAGCAGAGCGGGAAGATGAACAAGATTACAATAAAGACAGGTAAACCGACAAGCTGATAGAACGAGCCAGCTTGCCCAAGCGAAGGGAAGATCAGCGGTGGCACTGCTATCCCGACTATGATGATAATTGCCACACATCCACCGAAGAGGAGCCACTTGCCCTGCTGGCGCTGGAGTGGACTGGAAGCAGTGCGAGAGCGATAGACTTGTGCGATCACGAGCAAGACTAACGCTGCATACCATACCAGAAAATAGACCATGGGCATGATGAAAAAGAGCGATGCCGCTACAAGCCAGCAGAGGAGAAGCCAGCGCGTCCAGCGTGGCACAAACCGCCCATCAGAAGAGAGTGACCAGACCAGCACATACACTCCATTTCCAAGTATATACAAAACGGAGGTAAGCCTTTCCCATGCCGAGTTCATGCTATATACACTAGTTCCGTTCAAGGTGACGGTCGCCACCACCGCCAGCGCAACCAGGAGCGCCATCCAGTCATCGGACTTGCGCCAGAAAATCACGGCACCGAGTGTGAAGCAGACGAACGCTAAAGCGAGCGTGAGCGCGAGGGTGAAGGTGGCATAGGTGCTGACGGAGAGACCAAGCTTCTGCATAGCTTGTGCGGAGCCAGGGGTAGGTTGGAAACCACACGTAGCGCCTGTGCAGACGGTCTGAAGGAATGTATAGTATGCTGGGAACCTGGCAATAAAAGGCACCACGATCAGGGTGACCGCTGCTACCCATAAGACTCGCGCAAGGATGAGCCTGCGCCCGCGTAAGCGCGTGCGTGGCGCTCCAGATTGATCGGAACTCCTCGTTGCCTGGCTGGGTACCAACGCATCGTTGAGAGGTGTGCTCATGGTTGCCCTCTTCAAGCTGCGCATTAAGCGCTAAAATGCGAGAAAAGCACGCACTAATTTCCTGTGCGGAGACAAATCTCCTTACTACCATTTTACTATCATATTGCTAAGGTATCAATATTGTAGTTACTCAGCAACCTTTCTGAGGAACTCGTCCCGGTCGAATTTCAGGGTATAGAGCACATCATCTAGTGGTGACCAGAGCGGAAGATACTCCATACAAGATACACGGCGAGTACACCAGCAAGGGTAAACCCTATGGTTAAGACCACTTCCCACACACCTGGCACTCCTGGACGATAGGCCGATATAAGCATGGACAGCCCTACAATGAACGCTGCAACAATGACGCCAAGTACAATACGGTTCGCAATTCGTTCAGCACGTTTGAACAAAGGATCTAACCCGGTTGGCTGAATGTCGATTTTCAAGGAACCTCGTTCCAGTTCGCCTAACAGCCGCCGCAGGTGTTGAGGAAACTCAGTGGCGAACCAGGCCAGATCCGGGATCGTCTTGCCCAGCCGCCTGACCCAGGCAGTTGGCGAGTACTGCTGGAGCATGAGGCGCTCCACATAGGGAGTAAGGGCCTCCACGAGGTTAAAGGACGGATCGAGCTGCACCACCATACCCTCCGTCATGATTGTCGTCTTGAGCAGCAACACCAGGTTGGATGGCAAGACGAGATGATAACGACGCACAATACTGAGCACATCCGTGAGTAACGGTCCCAATGGTAAAGCGCTGAGCGGTTGGTCGGCAAATTGTGAGAGCAGGTGCTCCAGGTCACGACGAAGCGCGGTACGGTCCACTGGCTGCTGACTAGTCCCAAGCTCAAGCAGCGCATCGACTAACCGATCGGAGTCCTGGCTGATCATACCCGATAGCAGGAGTCCCAGTTCCCCGCGGGTCTGTTCATCCACGACCCCGACCATACCAAAGTCAATCAGTCCAATATGGCCGTCTTCCTCAATGAAGAGATTGCCAGGGTGTAGATCAGCGTGAAAAAAGCCATCCTCGAAAACCATTTTGAGGAAGATCTGGGCACCATGCTTGCTGAGCGCTGTGCGATCAATGCCTGCTGCATCGAGGGCAGCTATATCCGTTACCTTGATGCCGTGAATCCGTTCCTGTGTGAGCACGCGTGAGGTGGTTGTCTCCCAGAATACCCGTGGTATCTGGACTGTGCTCTCGCCTGCAAAGTTCCTGGCGAAGCGCTCAGCATTGTGTCCTTCATGCAAATAGTCCAGTTCCGCTCGCAGGCTCTGATCAAACTCCTGCACAAGCCCAACGACATCATACTGCTTCGCAAGCTCCCAGCGATGACTTGCAGTCACTGCCAGACTATGCAACAACTTCAGATCCTCATCAACCTGTTCAGCTGCTCCTGGGCGGCGTACCTTGACAACAACTTCTGTTCCATCATGCAACGTTGCCAGATGCGCCTGTCCAATGGAGGCGGCCGCTAACGGCGTGGCATCAAAGCTCGCAAAGGCATCCTCTAACTGCTGAGCTAGTTCAATCATTATCGTCTCATGTACGACCTCAATGGGAATCGTTGGAGCAGCATCTTGCAATTTGGAAAACTCACGCTGGTACTCCGGAGGCAGTAGATCAGCGTGGATGGAGAGCATCTGGCCCAGTTTCATGAAGGTTGGCCCGAGTTCCTCAAGCGCCATACGCAATTGCTCAGGCTGTGTGCGAAGTTCAGGACTTTTTTGATGGGGAGTAGTACCGCGGTGGAGATGAGCTGGAACGAAGCGTTCCAGGTTCAAGATCTCGATGAGATACCATAGTTCATGATGCGCGAGCACCAGGGCGATGTGAGCGGCTCGTTCAAGTGACGAGTGTGTGCGTATAGTGTGTGCAGTTGTCATAGAACCTCACTTCTCCATAGTCTTAGAAAGGAAGCAGTTTTATCTCCAACATCATATTCATAATCATCGTAAAGCTGCCAACTCTATCAATCTCTCCCAGTTCAACTCCTGCCTCTTACAGAATTAAGTTTACAGTTTAACCTGAGAGATGTCATGATACAAAAGGTGTATTGCAGCAGGCAAGTGAGGAGTTACGTTTTTGGGGGGAAAGTGATATGATAGTAAGGAGTTTGATATCTCTCCCTTTAAGAATAGTGCGTGCTTTTCTCGCGTTTCAGCGCCTGATGCGTACCTTGAAGAGGGCAATAATGAGCACACCCATCAACGATGCATTGGTAGTCAGCCAGGCAACGAGGAGTTCCGATCGACCGGGAGCGCCTGACACGCGCTTACGTGGGCGCAGGCTTATCCTTGCGCGAGTCGTATGGGTAGCAGTGGTCACCCTGATAGCGGCGCTCTTTCTTGTCAGGCTCCCATCATACTATACACTCCTACAGACCATATGCACAGGCGCTACGTGTGGTTCCGCACAACCCACCCCTGACTCCGCACAGGCCATGCAGAGGCTTGGCCTCTCAGTCAGCGCCTATGCCGCTTTCACGCTTGCGCTCACTCTCGCCTTAGCGTTCCTCTGCTTCACCCTCGGTGCCGTGATTTTCTGGCGCAGGTCCGATGACTGGATGGCGCTCCTGGTTGCGCTGATGGTGGTGGCGACCGTCACCTTGAACGGAAACGGAGTATATGGCAGCCACTCTGCATGGCGAGTGCTTGCCATCGTATTGTATGTCCTTGGAAGTGGAGTGTACTTACTGGTCTTCTCACTCTTTCCTGATGGGCGCTTTGTGCCACGCTGGACGCGCTGGCTGCTCCCCTGCTGGGTTGTAGCGGGGATGGTCTATCTCTTCTTCCGTGATGTCTCTTTCGCGGGCCAGGTCTATGATCTGGTATGGCATGCAGCGTTAGTCTTGATCGTGGTCGCACAATTCTATCGCTATCGCTCTGCTTCCAGTCCACTCCAGCGCCAGCAGGGCAAGTGGATTCTGTTCGGTGGAAGTGTGGCAGTGATCATCATAGTCGGGTTAATTGTGCCACTGTATCTCTTCCCTTCGCTTGAGCAGGCTGGCTCGTTCTATCAGCTTGCCATTGGACCTGCCTATATCGTACTCTCGCTCATCTTCCCGCTCTGCTTAGGCCTTGCCATTCTGCGCTTCCGGCTCTATGACATTGATCTCATCATTCACCGCACGCTGGTCTACAGCACCTTGACGGTCTTGCTGGCTGCGGTCTACTTCGGCCTGGTGTTCGCGATGCAATTCCTCTTGCGTGGACTCATCAGCCAGACGAGCGGTGTGGCTATTGTTGTCTCAACATTGGCTATTGCTGCGCTGTTCCAACCGCTGCGTCATCGTATCCAAAGCCTCATCGACCGGCGCTTCTATCGTCGCAAGTATGACGCGGCCCGCACGCTCGCTACGTTCAGTGCGACCATACGCGATGAGGTGGACTTGAACCAGTTACGCGAGCGACTGCTAGCGGTGGTTGAGGAGACGATGCAGCCAGCACATGTGTCGTTGTGGCTCTGCCCTCCTAAACGCTACCTGGAAGAGACAACGCGGGCTCTTCCAATAATCCAGTAGCGATGTACACGTTGCGCCAGGCCACCGAGGCCGATTATGCCTTCCTCGACTACCCCCAGGGCGATTATGGTGTGCATCATCCTATCGTTTCAGTGTTGCGTAGCTTGTAACTATTCGGGACGTTTTACATATTTTCGATGAAAATGCCTGGCCCGCTTGCCCCTGGGGGCAAGCACACCTCTGCCTCTTAAATACAGATAGAGCCACAGGGACATAGCAAGCCAAATGCCGCCTATGAGGTAAGCGCCCAGTACATCGCTGGCCCAGTGATCGCCAAGGTAGATGCGTGAAGGACCGACAAGCACAAAAAACAGCGCAGAAATAATCAGCAACGCGGTACGCCACCAATGTTTTCCTCTGAAGAGGATTATACCGAATGAAAAGAGCAATCCCCAGAATGCGACATAGGACATGACGTGACCACTAGGAAAACTATTGCCACTGGCAGCCTGAATGATCTCAACTAAAGATGCTGAGGGGCGAGGACGCGCCACAATCAACTTGATCAGGCTATTTAAAATATCACTCGTCGCAGAAACAACCACGACCATGATCGCTTCCAGACGCAGGTCTAGAATCCAAAAGAGTATGGCGGCCAGCACAACCAGTCCCGCGGAGAGGGCCATCACGTTGCCGATATAGCTGGCTGCAAGCATGGTATAACGCAGCCATGGGGATTGGTTTGCTTTGAAAATCGCGTGTGATGGTAACATCAATAGCTAAGACCGGATGGTAAGCTACCCAGATGGCCAGAAATGCAAAGAGCGCGAGTAGTATAGTATCTATGGTCAGTAGTATAAATCCCCATTTTCTCGTTTGATACCACGGTTTGCGAGCGACAGCTACCTCTTCTTGAGCTTCATCGACGATATGCTCTACTTCTTCTTCGATTCGTTCGCCAAGAGGTTCCTGAGCGGGGACATTTCCTTTATTCCGCCGCTCTTTTTGACCTTCATCCTGTTTTTTTTGCTGCATGCTGTTTCTCGCAAGCTAGGTGGACTTATCCTTTTGGACATTACTAGTATAGTCGTAATACGTTTGAATTACCAGGAACGTTTTTGCTTTACCCAGAAATACCGTAATTTGATCTATTGACACAACAACACATATTCCATACACTTAAATTGATATATAGCGCAGTTTTTTTGTATGCTTTCCTCGATGAGTTAAGAAGCAGTTGCTTGAGATAGTTTTCATTCCCAAAGAGAGGCGAACAGCTATGGCGAGGCAACGTATTGCACATACTGTTACGAAAACACGTGAACATATGCTGCTGGCCACGAAATTGTTCATTCCCGCTCCTACCCCCACTCTCGTAGAACGCCCTCGCCTGACTGCTCTGCTAACCGCAGGAGCGTGCCGCGCAGCTACCCTGGTTTCCGCGCCTGCCGGCTGGGGCAAGACCACCCTGCTGAGCGCATGGCATGCCGAGCTCTGTGGCAGCGGCTACCCTTTTGCCTGGGTTTCGCTGGACGCGGACGATAATGATCCCGTGCGCTTCTGGAACTATATCCTGGTTGCCCTGAACACAATACATGAAGGAGTGAGTGATGCGGCCTTGTCGATGCTAAGGTCTCTACAGCCACCGCCGATGGAGTTGATACTCACATCGCTGCTCAATGCACTTACTACCCTCTCTACAGATGCCGTGTTGGTGCTGGATGATTACCACGTCATCGAGGCTCAACCCATCCACCACGCGCTGACCTTTCTCATCGAGCATCTCCCACCACGACTGAACCTGGTCATCGCCACACGATTCGACCCACCACTGCCCCTGGCGCGCCTGCGTGTGCGAGGGGTCTTGACCGAAATTCGTGCCATCGATTTGCGCTTCACTCCTGAGGAAGCTGCAGCCTTTCTCACGGAAACAATGGGACTTCCTCTGACAGCAGAACAGGTCTCTGCTCTGGAGGAACACACCGAGGGCTGGATTGTGGGTTTGCAATTAGCCGCCCTCTCGGCGAGAGGACGACCCACTGAGCACCTGGAGCAGTTCATTAAAGCCTTCACCGGGAGCAACCGCTATGTGGTGGAGTACCTTGCCGAAGAAGTACTATGGCGACAAACAGATGAAACACAAACTTTCCTACTACGTACTGCTGTGCTCGACCGTATGTGTGCGCCTTTGTGCGATGCTGTGTTAACCAGGGAGCAAGGGGAAGCCAGATATGACCAAACACTGGGTGCTCACATCCACTTGGAACATCTGGAGCGTGCCAATCTTTTTCTCATCCCACTAGATGACGAACAGAACTGGTACCGCTATCATCACCTGTTTGCCGGTGTGTTGCGCAGCCGCCTGCAGCAAACGCAGCCCAAGTTGGTGCCAGAGTTGCATCGGCGTGCCAGCGTCTGGTACGAGCAGCACGAGATGCTCTCTGAAGCGGTGCAGCATGCGCTAGCAGCATCCAATTTCGAGCATGCCGCCGACTTGATCGAACAGAGCTATCATGCTATAGCCGTGCGTGGTCAGGTCCGCATGGTACTCGGCTGGCTGAACAGGCTCCCCGATCAACTTGTGCGCACGCGCCCATTGCTCTGTATCTACCAGGCGGACATGATGATGCACACCATGCAGTTGGAGGCAGCCGAGGCCCGCTTACAGGATGCTGAACGCTGTCTCCAGGCGGACATGTCTGAGGATCAGATGCGAACGATCCTTGGTCTGGTTGCCGCACTCCGTGCCATTCTTGTACGCTATCCTGGCGATTTCGAGAGCTGTGTTGACCTTGCATATCGGGCGCTGAAGCTACTTCCAGAGACAGTGAACTTTGGGCGCGCAAGTGCTATGGTTAGTGCAGCTCACGCCTATCTCATGAGTGGAGATGTGACACCAGCCAGCGTAAGACAGCTTATGGCCATGCTTGCACCAGCACGTGCTTCGAGCGACCTCTATTTGGTTTTACGCAGCATTGCCCTGCTCGCCCGGCAGCAGGTCCTGCAGGGTCATCTTATGCAGGCTGCAACCATCTATGAGGAGGCGCAAAAGTACTACGAGCCTTAAGCAGCGGTGCTGCCTATTACTTCGGCTCGGGTGATGTACTGTGTGAATGGAACAAACTGGATGGGGCTTCACGCTATCTGATGGATGGTATGGATTTGGTGGGAGGAACGCTGACGGTCTTCGCCGATGACCTGACATTGGGTTACATTGCCCAGGCTCGCCTACAGCAAGCACGTGGTGAGTACGGCAAGGCAATCTCGACGATGGATACGTTCGCACAACTGGCACATCAGCGCAATTTCGTTCCCCACCTTGTTGCCCGTGGCTTCGCAATGCGCGCACAGGTTGAACTGGCGCAAGGCAACCTCGCGGCAGCAATCCGTTGGGCAGAAACGAGTGGCCTGTCCACCAACGACACTGATCTGAGTTACCTGCGCGAACGAGAGTACCTTACCCTGGCGCGGGTGCGCATTGCGCAAGGACGAGACGACCCACATGCGCGGGTCCTCCGAGAGACTTTATGCTTGCTGGATCGTCTCTTCCAGGATGCCGAAAGCAAAGCACGCATGCACAGTGCTATTGAAATCCTCGTGCTACGTGCTCTGGCTTTACAGGCACAGGGTAACCACATGCAAGCCTTGAGCGTACTCGAACGAGCGGTTGTGCTTGGTGAATCGGAGGGCTACGTCCGCATCTTCCTCGACGAGGGTGAGGCTATGCTACACTTGCTCTCAAGGTTGCTCGCTACAGGGAATGGTGCGAGCACCTACATCCAAACATTGCTCGCAGCAGGCCAAAAACACATGCATGAGTCTGCTGCACCATTATTCAAGTCTAAAGAGCCTCACTCGAGGTCATCTCAGCCGTTGCTAGACCCACTGAGTGAACGTGAACTGGAAGTCTTGTACCTCGTGGCCAATGGAGACCCCAACTGCAAGATTGCCGAACAACTCTTCGTCGCAGTCAGTACGGTCAAGCGCCATGTAAGCAATATTTTCTCGAAGTTAGGGGTGACGAACCGAACTCAAGCAGTAGCACGCGCGAGAGAATTTGGGTTGCTGTAATTTATAAGGAGGTTACACTATGCGCTATATAATCCGCGAGAAGTTCTTTCGTCTCGGTGAAGACTCGACTATTCTGAACGAAACTGGTCAGCCCGTCCTTGAGGTCGATGGCAAGGTCTTGAGCCTCCATGACCGGCTGATCGTCCGCGATCTGGCCGGGAACGAGGTGGTCAATGTCCACCGGCGGCTCTTCACTATGCGCCCGACCTACGAAATCACGCGTGGCGGAGAGACACTTGCCACGTTCCGCAAACACTTCTTCAGCCCTTTCGTCGATCGCTTTACGGTGGACATACCCGGCCCGGATGACCTGGAAATGACAGGGTCGCTTTTCGAGCATGAGTATTCGATCAGCCGTGGAGGTCAGGTCGTTGCTGTCGTGTCGAAGCGCTGGTTCAGCCTGACGGAGACCTATGGCGTCGAGATTGCTCCGGGCCAGGATGAGCGGATCATCCTGGCGTGTGTGCTTGCGCTCGACCTGGCCGAAGACAGGGAAAACCTGCATGACTAGGGCATACACCGAGGGCCGATACATAGGCGGTGTGCATGATAAACCGGTATAGTTTGTTAAACTCCACAATCGGCACCTACAGCCGTTTAACAAGTGACGTGGAACAAGCC
>WNGI01005156.1_pt1 | contig 11728 bp, 12 predicted proteins | sample 5400621 | NCBI WGS metagenome assembly WNGI01 (sample SAMN13153374, study PRJNA577476) | soil metagenome | isolation source: 20 cm soil or saprolite under Garry oak tree replicate 1 | place: USA:California | collected 2016-06-15
TGGTTTCGCCGCTTCGAGGGCGCCGGGCTCGACGGCGTCGTCGCCAAGCCGATTGCGAGCAGCTACGAATCGAACAAGCGCGTGATGCTCAAGGTCAAGCACGAGCGTGATTGTGACTGTGTCGTTGCCGGCTTTCGCTGGCACAAAAAAGGCGAGCGCAGCGCTGTCGGCTCACTCCTGCTCGGTCTCTTCGACGACTCCGGCGCGCTGCAGCATGTCGGCGTGTGCGCGAGCTTCACGGAAAAGAAGCGCCGTGAGCTTGTGGACTTCCTCGCGCCATATCGCAACAACGGTCTTGCCGGTCACCCTTGGCAACATTGGGCTGAGCAGGCATCGGAAGGCGGTGATGCCGATCAGCGCATGCCCGGCGGCCAGAGCCGCTGGAGCCAGGGCAAAGATTTGTCTTGGCAGCCGCTGCGTCCCGAACTGGTCGTCGAAGTCGCTTACGACCACATGCAGGGTAGCCGCTTCCGTCACACGGCGCAATTTCGCCGCTGGCGCACGGACAAGAAGCCGAGCGACTGCACGTATGATCAGCTCGAGGTCGTGGCGCCGCAAGAGCTGGCGAGGATTTTCGCCACCGGTCGCTGAAATTCGCTAACGCGAACGGTTCAAGGATTCAATGTTCCGTGTTCAACGTCCCCCGATTCCCCAACTTTGAACTTTGAACTTTGAACCTTTGAACCTTTGAACCTTGAACTCTTACCTTCGGTTACGCCATTCACGGGTTGGATCGTCATCCGGGTCGGGAGTTTCTTGCGCCGGACGCAACTCTTCGGGAACATGTCGGAGGTTGACTCGGATGCGCGTCCAGGTGGACGACCGCCCACGCATCGAGTCGATCAGCACGTCGTCGACGGCGAGCAGCGCGGCGGCTTGGGGATGTTTGCTCTTCCACCTTTCCAGACCGGCGAGGGCCGCTTCTTTGTCCGGAGAATTCGCAATCACCAGAAGCGGCGCTTTGGTCCGCGCCTTCTTCGCGGCATTCTTCACAGCGAAGCGGGCGCGCGAAGGTTGCACGCGCGGCGCTTCTCCCTCCATCTTACGAAAATGTGGCGGCCAGGGCGCATCGCCGAGACCTGCCGCCTCGTCTTCCGCCGCGAGCTCCAGCAGCTTTTCGAGCGAACCCGGCGCGGAGTCCATGTCCACGTGCGGATCGCCCAACTCCGCGAAGCGCTTGGGAACCGTGAGCACGGTGAAGTCGGCTGGGTCGCAGTCGGGGACCTCGTGCCAGTGTAGCGGCGTGGACACACGGGCGTCGGCAACCGGGCGCACGGAATAGGCGGAGCAAGTCGTGCGGTCCTTGGCGTTCTGATTGTAGTCGAGGAACACGCCGTGACGCTCCTCCTTCCACCACTTCGAGCTCGCCAGCGCCGGCGCGCGCCGCTCGATTGCGCGCGACAACGCGAGTGCGGCGCAGCGCACCTGGGCAAACGTCCAGCGTCGTTCGATCCGCACATTCACGTGCATGCCGCGTGAACCGCTCGTCTTGGGCCAGCCGCGAAGCCCCATCTCCTCGAGAAATGTTTTCACCTCGAGGGCCACGCGGCGCACGTCGTCCCAGCTGACGCCAGGACCGGGATCGAGATCGACGCGCAACTCGTCCGGGTGATCGAGATCGCCGGAGCGCACCGGGTGCGGATGCAGTTCGATGCAGCCCAGGTTCACGATCCACGCGAGCCCCGCTGCGTCATCGACGACGATTTCCTCCGCTTTGCGGCCCGATGGAAATGACAGCGTCACGGTGCCCAACCACGCGGGCCGCCCGGCGGGCGCGCGTTTCTGATAGAACGCCTCGCCTTCGGCACCGTCGACGAAACGCTTGAGCACCAGCGGACGATCCCGGATGCCGGCGAGAGCGCCCGGCGCGACCGACAGGTAATAGCGCACGAGATCGAGTTTCGAGAGCTTCGTCTGCCTGGAAAAATACGGCTTGTCGGGATGGGTTACCCGAACCTCGTGTCCGTCGATCGACAGAATCTCTGCTGTGTCATTCTTCATCACTAACCCGGCCAACGCTTGGCATTGATGCCAAGCCTTCATCTTAACAATTCCGCCTAATCGATCTAGCGTGGTGTTCTGCAATTCGAGTAATTCGACTGTCATTCCGGCCAAGCTGGCGATAGCTTCAGCCTTATATTTCCGAAGAGTCTGAATTCCCGCTTCCCGCGGGAATGACGCGACGGAGGGCAGCGAATTGTTCAGACTATTGGCGGCGACCAATCCGCAGGTTCCGGGAGTCAAACTGGAGGATATAGTCTGCTGTCGAGCGCGTGCAAAAGAGCGCGTTTTACGAAGAGCTTCTAAGCCCGACCGAGAAATAAGTCCGAGGAGATTCCAGCATGATTTATTTAAGCAACCAAAATATCGCGCAGCTCCTCACGTCTAAGGACTGCATCGAAGCTCTCAACGAAGCATTTCATGCGCTGGCGCGCGGCGAGGCGGTCTCCCGGCCGAGGACCGACGTTTGGGTGCCTTGCGGGCGGGACGATAGCTACTACCGATGGGGCAGCATGGAAGGCGGCATCGAACCCTGGGGCATCTTCTGCACGCGCATGAAGTCCGACATTGTTACCTGGACTCGGGAAGGCACCGACGAGCTGCACTGCGTAGAACCCGGTACCTTCAGCGGTTTCCTCATGCTCTTCAGCACGCGCAACGGCGAGCCGCTGGCCATGATGAACGACGGCATCCTGCATCATTTGCGGGTCGCCGCCGGCGCGGCCTTGGGCGTTCGTTATTTGGCGCGCGAAAATGCTTCCGTCGTCGGCTGCCTGGGATCCGGCGGCATGGCGCACGCTTATCTTCCAGCGTTTTGCGCAGTTCGTAAAATTTCTCAAGTGAAAGTGTATAGTCCAACCCCAGCCCATCGTGAGACTTTCGCCAAGGAGATGAGCCGGGAATTGGCCATCCCGGTGGAGCCCTTCGACGATCCCGAACCCGTCGTGCGCGGTTCAGATATCGTCACCACCTGTACGGACTCGAACAAGTTGGTTGTCACCGATCCCACGTGGATCGAAAAAGGGATGCATCTGGCCAACTGCAGCTCCAAGGAGTTTAGTTTCGATATCGTCAAGCGCTGCGACATTGTCGCCCAGGTCGGCACCGAAACCTTCGGCGCGAAGGGAGGAATGGCGGAATCCGAGCGTCATCACGGTTGGGCCTCCTGGGTTGTCGGCCGGCCCGAGCAGCAAGCGCGCATTCCCAAACGCCCGGTAAGCAATCTCGACTTCGTGAATTATCCGTCGTTGATCGATCTGCTGAACAATCCGTCGATGCGGCGGACGTCATCGGCTCAGATCACCTTCTTTCACAATCTCGGCCTGCTGGGATTTCAATTCGCAGCGGTGGCCGCGAAAGCTTACCAGACGGCTCGCGCCAAGGGTGTCGGATTGGAAATGTCCACGGCCCCGTTTCTACAGGACATTAGGGACTGAGCTAACCGCAGAGGCGCAGAGATCGCTCAACGGCGCTCAGTCGTTAGTCAATGAAGTGTTGGCTGGCAAGATGCGGAAAGCAGTTGGCAGTCCCAGGCGCGAAATCCAACTCGCGGATCGACCGGGGATGGCGGGCAGGCAATTTTATTTGAACTCATTTGATTTTTATTTTCTCATTGCTGTATAAGTTTCGTGCAGTCACTTTTAACCGGCTATAAAACTCCACAGCTGTCGAGGCGTGCTAAATCTTTAGCGAAAGGAAAAGCTTATGAAGCAACATATCTTTCTTCTCGCGGCGCTGGCGGCGCTCGGTGCCGTCAGCAGTGATCGGGACCAGAGCATTGGCGCTGAAGGCGCGCAGGCCAATCCTGCCATGAGTTTTTTTGTCAGCAGCACTGGGAGCAAGACGGTTAACTTGGGCGGGCTGCGCGGAGCGGATAAGATTTGCCAGGAGCTGGCGAGCGCAGTCGGTCTCGGCAACAAGACCTGGCGCGCCTATTTGAGCGCCGAGCGGGATCCCGACAACGGCAACAAGCCGACCGACGCGCGCAGTCGCATCGGCACCGGCCCTTGGTCGAATGCCAAAGGCGTTGTGGTCGCGAAGGATCTTGACGAGTTGCACGCTCGCAAAGGAGACGCCGATGTGTTTCTCGACGAGCGCGGCCAGCGCGTTCCCGGCAATTGGCCGGATTCACCAAAACCCACGGTGCATGACATTCTGACCGGCTCGACGGCCGACGGTAAGGTCATGGCTGGAAAGACGTGCAACGATTGGACATCGGACGCTAAAGACCAACAGGCTCAGGTGGGTCATTCCGATGGCCTGGGACCTGGCGGCGATCCGTCCGGGAGATACGCCGTCTGGAACTCGTCACATGAAAATGGCAGCTGCGCCGATACGGCTCCGCGTGGAGGAGCCGGCCGGATTTACTGCTTCGCGGCAAAATGAGCCGGGCGAATTAATCCTAGCCTATTTTGTCGCGCTTGCACGATAACGAAGCTCATTGCCGTTTGACCCGTCTATGCGGATGCGTTCGGCGTTGGGCGATATCGCGCGTGGCAAGGGTATGAGCCAGATTGCCCGCGAAACGGGTCTCGGGCGCGAGAGCCTTTACAAAGCGTTCTCACCGGACGGCAACCCGGAGTTTTCCACTGTGCTCAAGGTCGTGCGCGCACTGGGCCTTCGTCTCCGCGCAGCGACCGATGCTTAATCGGAAATTCATCCGCCGGAGGCACGATTCCGCTACCTAACACGCGACTGGTGCGCCACCCTATTCCAGCATGAAGACACGTTTACCGGCTATTGAATCACTCGATCAAATGGTTGAGGTAACGGCCGCGGGCTTGTCGCAGGCTGCCGCGGCTTCCGCGTATGAGCTGTTTTGCGGCAAAGAATTCCGCGCAATGGCCCGGCTTGAGCGGTTGAGCCATGGTGAGCGGGACCGAATCTTCAACGAGCTAGTGGTTGCGTTTCTCGTGCTGATCATGCTTCTGCTCGAGGCGCCCGATCTCCGCGTTTCGCGGGAACTCCGAAACTATTTCGCCGATCTGAACAAACGGATTCCTGAGGCGTACGTGGAACATCTAAGAACCTTAGGTGTAGAAAGCAATCATATTGGTGACTGGGAAAAGCTCATCTCCATGCGCTATGAGGAGTATGCGCGAGATAAGCACGCGGTGCGCGAGGCGGCGATGAAGATTGAGTCGGCCGAGAAGCGCCTGGATTTGGACGGTCTTTCAAGAATCCAGCTACTCGTACCGGTCCAAGCCGTATCGATTGGCTGTCACCACCACATCTGTCGCGGCAATACCGATGGGCAGGATGACCTGTTTAAACAGATTCTTAAATCGCTATCCAAGTTCTACGTCGAACTCCGAATTCGGCTGGAAGGAGGCAAGATCACTCCTCTCACGCGCGCGCGAGTGGCGTTGAGGCGAATGCTTCAGCGCCGCCGCCGGCGGTGAATCTGGAGTTTAATCCGCACGGGATAAAACGATAACCCCGTCAAGGAGACGTTCATGATCATGGCTCGAGTCGTTCGCATAACCAAAAAGTGGCTGGGCAGCGCGCTTTTGCTGCTCGGAGCTGTCGAGTGTTTTGCCGCCGCTGCGCCCGCGTCGATTTCACAATTGGCCCTCTATCAAGGCGCCGACCGGGAAAAGATCCTGGTCGAGGGCGCCAAGAAAGAAGCCGCCTTCATGCTCTATGGCTCCCACACTTGGTATCGCACCCTGGCCAAGGAGTTCGAGAAAAAGTATCCGTTCATCAAGGTTACAGAATATCGCACCGATGGACGAACCTTGATCAAGCGGGCGTTGGAAGAAATTCGCGCCGGCCAATACATCGCCGACGTGATCGCGACGACCGGCGAACAGATGGATCTGATGAAACGCGAGGGAGTATTTCTCGAACACCATGTTCCGGAAGCGCGCCATTATCCCGAAGACGTCAAGCACAAAGGCAAGAACGGTTTTTATTACGTCGGCCACTACGAGATCTACGCCAGCTTGGGCTTCAACACTTCGCTGATCCCGACCGCCGATGCGCCGAAAACCATGCTCGATCTGTTGAATCCGAAGTGGAAGGGCAAGATGTCGATCGTCAGCACCACGACGGGAACGCGCTGGATCGGCAGCACGCTGGAAGCCTTCGGCCGGGAATATCTGGATAAGCTCGCCGAGCAAGACGTGAAAGTGCAAAACATGTCCGGGGCGGCCCTGGCCGGCCTGGTGGTCTCGGGTGAAGTGCCGCTGTCGCCGACGATCTTCGACGCCAATATCACCCAAGCCAAACAAAAAGGCGCACCGGTGGAATGGCGCCCGCTCGAACCGGTCGTCACCACCGTTGCATATGCCGGCTTGATCCTCAAAGCGCCCCATCCCCACGCCGCCTTGCTCTACCTCGACTGGCTCAACTCCAAGGAAGGCCAGCAGATGATCCAGAAGGGCGGCCTCTGGTCGCCCCGCGAAGACATCGGATCATTGGCGCAAAAATTCAAAAAATCCTACATCGACGAGAAATACGGCGTCGAAGAAGCGGAAAAAAAATACGCCGAGTGGGACAAGTTGATGCAGCAACTGTTTATCAGACGAAAATAAGGGGATGCGGAACCCAGCGCTGTAGAACTCAAAATTATTCTTCGGACTCACTCCTGGCCACGCCGGATTGGCGAATGATCGATTGTAGGTGCCGATACGGATTTCAGCGTGATCGGGCACCGGAACGGTGACGGTTCCCGCAGGTGTCTTCTTCTGCATGACCACGTGGCTACCTCGCCTGCGGACCTCCTCAAAGCCAGACTTTCTTAAAACAGCGCAAACCTCCTTCCCAGAAAGAACCTGCAATCTAGCCAACCGTTACCTCGATCTGAGTGACGAACACTTCGTCTCGCAGACGTTGCTTGATTTCGGTGGGTGAAGCCGACTCCAAAAAAGCTCCAACGCTTCGCGCAAATTGTCGCGGGCTTCTTCAATGGTTTTTCCATGACTCGCCACGTCTAATTCGGGACATAGCGACACATACCCGTCGCCCTCCCGTTCAATCAATGCCGTGAGTTTCATTGTCACCCTCCGTTACGCGTTGAGTATATCCGGGCTTTCCAATCTCGCCAACTTAACGATGACATTTCCACGTTTTCGGAGTTCATCGGGTGATATGGACAACGTGGTTGTCGAACCCAAAATCAATGGATCGGATTGTCGTGCCGGCCGGCTTCAATCGAGTGGCTTACTGGCCCAAGTTCGTGCTCAGCGCGGACACCAAAAACTACCGAAGTATCGCGTCAAAAAAGAGACTTTCCCCGGTCCAATCGTTTAGACCTTTGAAACAATTGGAACACGGGAACGATTGGAACTGTCTTACGTCGTGAGCATTCGACCCGCGTAACTGACCCAATGGTTTCGCGACCTTGAACCTGGAACCTGGAACATAAATGGATTGAACCGCGGACCGCGGCGCCGGTATGGCTGACCAAGGAAAGAGAAGCCTGGTCGCTGGTAACGTTGGAAGGTCCTACGGTTGGTAACTCCGATGATCGGTTGATTCCGTCGGCAAACCTTAAAGGTGAGATACTTGTGCCGTACCGAAGTCCACAGCAGCATCTCACTGAACCCCCCGCCGCTCACAGCCTAAAGAAACCGACTGAACACCGTCACCGGAGCTACCGGAGATTTGTTACAACAAGAAAGATGCCACAGTAAAATACGTTGTGCCTTGTCGGTGTTTTCAGTTTGCCGGTAAGATCCACCTCATAATGATCCAAGCGGTTGTACAAGGACGTACGGACCCCGGGGGTTTTTAGCACGTGGTTGGCGGTCGCTTTGCTCGTTCTACGAGCCAGGCGGTAGAAAACTTGACGGAGGAGTTCTCCCGTTGTAAGAGTCGGTTCGACTGGAACTCGCAGGTGGAGGTGACCAGATATGGCATTGGTACGGTGCGTTACAGAAATGGGTATGGGAGTGGATGTTCACGGATTGGATTACACCAATGCCGCCAAGCGGGCGGTGTTCGATGCGATTCATCACAGCAGCTTGGGATTTCCGCGGCTAGTGGGAAAGACCGCCGACGATATGCGAGTGGATGTAACCATCGGCGTGCCCAAGCCGGAGGCAGTGGATCGTAAGGCCGTGCTGGAAACGTTGCCCCACGGCGGCGGCCACATCAACGTAGTCCACGGCGGATTGCAGGTGCTCAATGAAAAGGGCGACGATGGTTGGCTGATCGCCAACGCCATCATCGTCGTCAGCATAGACGACGGCAAATAGTTCGTGCCACTTGGGCCTGAGAACTCTTTCAGTTGGTAATACCGGAACAGCCTTCGTTATTAAATTTGATCTTCTGACGTTTTGAACGATTTGAACTGAACGTGGTTCGATAGTCTCACCATGCACGGCCTATTTTTCCGCTCATCCTGAGCTCGTCAAAGGATTGAACGCTTTGAACGCGCTCAGTTCTGGGTGGAACGTTTGGAACGGCTGGAACCAGTTGATTCGTAGGATCTTGATTCCTCGGCCGGCACTTTTCATTTTGGTGGCGAGATTTGGCGAGAGCGATTTGCGGTTCAATCGCTGGTGAGATACGCGTCCCGATAGCCTTCTTGGCTCGTCAACGACTGGTGCACTGATTTCGCCTCTTCTCGTGCGTCGAAACGTCCGACCCGCACGCGATAATAAGTTTGACCTTTCACCTCGGCCTTGACCACGTAGCTATCATAACCGCCGGCTTTTAACCGTTCCATCAAAGTATCGGCAACAGCTTTCCCGGGCACAGCGGAAATTTGCACCGACCATTTTTTGCTCACGTCGTCACTTGACTGAGAGGTATGCGCGCCCGGGGTTGCTGGAATTGGCGTGGCGCTTCGATTCGCGAGCTCGTCGGCTGTCTCGATCGAAGACACATTCTGCGGTCCCGAATCGATGCCAACCTGTCCTGAGGCGGTAGACTGCGCGATCGGAACTCGCGGCAGGGATTTTTCGCTCGCCCCATTCGCTCGCTCTTGAATATTTTTGTTGGTGAATAGGCCAAGATAAAAGATGACGAACCCGGTCGCCGCAAACAACACCGCAGATACGATGCCCCGCGTCCAGTCAAAATAAAAGCGCCGGTGAATTTTCGGGTGCTTTGTACGCTCGTCCACCGGGAATTCCCGATGATCGGAGTAAGTTTCTAAAATCTGGCCGTCCAGGCACGGCACGCTCGCGATCGAGCCATTTGATCGCGAGGAAGCTCCAGTCAAAGCTGCTTCGGTCTGTAACACCGGGCGGAACCTTGCGATCAGCTCGGCGGCTTTGGCCGCGCGTAATTCCGCCGCGCAAGGTTCAAAAGTAAAACCCGTCGGCCGTAAGTGCCCCGATTGAAAGTCGGTTTCGCTTTCGTGGCGCAGCAAGGCCTCATGGATATTTGCGGACTCGCCGATAAAAACCTGGCAATCGAAGTTGAAGAGCCCGTACACACCGGAAGTCGACGGCGCCGCGGCCAGGATCGCTTCTCGAGTGAAACTTTCCGAGCGGCCCTCTGGCTTCCACGACAAGCTCCAGCGCACCGGCTCTTTGTCCATATCCGCAGCGGCTGACTTCAAGATCGGAGACCTGAACAAATGTCTTAGATACGTTAACAGTTCGACAACGGTGCGAGTAGTTTAAATGACTCCGAAGAGTGTGTCACGAAATAATGCTGCCCTTCGAACGGCTCTTGCTTGAAAATGATTGCGAATTAGGAACTCAGTGGAAGTGCATGGCAAAAGCGTGCTCAACGAGTTTCAATCTCGCCAGATCATCCTGCGCATACACCTGAAACGATTTGAATGTTCAACGTCGCTCACTCGCCAATAAGGTTTTGATCGGCGAGATGCGCAGCGAGCTAGGCAGTACTCACGCCCGACCTCAGACCGTGCTCCAGGTGTTTCTGCCGCTCAGCACACGAACAAAATAATCCATCGGCGTGCACCCGCCAGCGGCTTCTTGCTCGATCGGGTTTTTGTACTCGCCGCATCGCCGCCGTCTTGGACGCGGACGTTGTCGTCGCCCTGGTTCCACGCAAAGCCGCCTAGGCTATCTCTGACGCGCAGTTCGCTTTTCACGGCGTGATCTCGAAAGGAATCGCCGAGCGGCGTGGATCATCAGCGCGCGACGTGCGAGTCGGAAGTAAAAAGGTGTGAAATCGAAGAACATTAACTTTTCGGATATTCCCGAGATCCCGGGCAGTCATTAGCGTCCGACTTTTAAACGACTGGAACATTTTGAACGGATGGAACCAGTCAACTCGTTATAAGCAGCTCTCGTCCATGCGTCGGGTTGGTCGCCCGACTGTGGGAGTCGGCGGCATCGCTCGGCCTACATCGGCGGCATTTTGGGAAATTTGGCCAGCGCCGGATTCATGTGATCCCACGGCTGAGCACTGGATGTGAAGATATCCAACGTCGGCTTATACAGGCTCGGGTCATCGAGGCTCCCGGCCGTGATCATCGCGAGGTCCGGCATAGCGCTGGTCGTTCCGAACAAACTCGCACCGCACTCCGGGCAAAAACCGCGGCTCAACGTATTACCACTGTCTGCTTTAGTGTCGTAATACTTAACCGCCCCCGTGATCTTTAGCGCCGCGGCCGGCAGTCCGATGTCAGGTTCATACGCACCACCAGTTGCCTTTTGGCAATCGCGGCAGTGGCAATTACCCATAAAAAACGGATCGGCGGAACATTCGTAACGCACCCGACCGCAAAGGCAGCCTCCGGTAAATCGAGTAGCCATAGTTTTACTCCTTGCTTGTCCGTCAATTCTTAACACCACTATTACCGCCAATAGCTCGAGAAATCGATGGTACCTCGAATTCCTCGACGATTAGCTCGTCATCGTTGGTAATACCGGACCAGCCTTCGTCGTTAAATTTGATCTTCCGACGTTTTGAACGATTTGAACGGAGCGTAGCGGTTAAACGTTTTGAACCCGTTCAGTCCTGGGTGGAACGGCTGGAACAAGTTAATTCGTAAGAATCTTGATTCCTCGCCAGGCACTTTTCATTTTAACAATTTCGCTTAGGTGGCTCCTATCCGCGCTTCCCTTTTCTAGTGGACGCCGCCGGTTTCGTCGGCTATATTTCGCCCATGGCTGCACATGATCACGATCATGATGAGGGCTCCAATCTTTCCGAGATGGAGCTGCGGGTGCGTGCGCTCGAGACGATATTAGTCGACAAGGGATATATCGAAACCGCCGCGCTCGATCGCATCGTCGAGCTTTATGAAACCAAAATCGGTCCGCATATTGGCGCGCAAATTATCGCCAAGGCGTGGACCGATCCTGGGTTTCGGCGGTCGCTTTTCGAGGACGCGAGCAAAGCGGCCGGCGCGCTTACTGAAGTGGGACGGGTTGGCGATCATCTGCTGGCGGTCGAGAACACGCCGCAGGTGCACAATACGATCGTGTGCACGTTGTGCTCGTGTTATCCGACGGATGTGCTCGGCCTGCCGCCGACATGGTACAAATCCTTCGCCTACCGCTCGCGCCTCGTGAAGGAGCCCCGTGCGGTGCTGGCGGATTTCGGCGTCGCGCTTCCCGCCGAGACGGAAATCCGGGTTTGGGATTCGACGGCCGAGACCCGATATTTGGTCGTGCCGATGCGTCCGGCCGGAACCGAGGGCTGGAGCGAAGCGCAGCTTGCCAAATTAATCACGCGCGACTGCATGATCGGCGCTGGCCTGCCGAAAAAACCAAGCGAGGTTGCCTGATGGACGGCGTCCACGACATGGGCGGCATGGACGGGTTCGGCAAGGTCGAGCCCGAGCCCAACGAGCCGG
>WNGI01007606.1_pt1 | contig 11728 bp, 8 predicted proteins | sample 5400621 | NCBI WGS metagenome assembly WNGI01 (sample SAMN13153374, study PRJNA577476) | soil metagenome | isolation source: 20 cm soil or saprolite under Garry oak tree replicate 1 | place: USA:California | collected 2016-06-15
CCGCACGCTGGGCACGCTGGTCGGTGACGTGATCCGCGAGCAAGGCGGCGAGGGTCTGTTCCAGCGGGTCGAGGCCGCGCGCGTGGCGGCGATCCGGCGGCGCGAGGGAGCGGTCGCGGCGGAGGCGGAGCTGCAAGCGGCGGTCGGGGGCCTGCGGCCGCGCGACGCGGCCGAGCTGGTCCACGGCTTCGCCACCTATTTCGAAGTCGTCAACTTGGCCGAGCGCATCCACCGCATCCGCCGGCGGCGCGACTACCTGCGGGCGAGCGGGACAGACGGCGGCGCCCCTCCCCAGGAAGGCGGCCTCGAAGACACTCTGCGGCGCCTCGCCGCGCGGGGGCTCGGCCCCACCGAGGTGGGCCGGCTGCTCGAGCGCCTGGTGTTCGAAACGGTGTTCACGGCCCATCCCACCGAGGCCACGCGTCGCACGCTCCTCGAAAAGCAGCAGACCATCGGCCGGCTGCTGGTGCGGCGGCTGGACCCATCCCTCACCCCCGACGAGGAGCGGGCCGCGCTGGGCCGCATCCGCGAAGAGAGCACGATCGCCTGGCAGACGGAGGCCCAGCGCGTCCAGCGGCCCACCGTGCTCGACGAGCTCGAGCACGTCCTCTTCTTCCTCACCGACGTCGTGTATCGCGTCGTACCGCCGTTCTACGAGGAGCTCGAGGACGCGCTCGTCGCCGTGTACGGACCCGCCGGTGCCGGCGTGCTGGTGGGCTCTCCCTCCATCCTACGGTTCGCGTCCTGGGTCGGCGGCGACATGGACGGCAATCCCAATGTGACCGCCGATACGATTCGCGCCGCGCTCGCCCGCCAGCGCGCGCTAGTGCTGGAGCGCTATCACGGGGAGGCGCTCGGACTGGCGCAGCGACTCACCCAGACCCGCTCGCGCGTCGGCTTGGACGACGCCGTGCTGCAGCGGGCGACGGATTACGCGGCATGCTTCCCCGCAGCCCTCGAGGCCGTGCCAGCGCGCTACCGTGACATGCCGTACCGCGTCCTCTTCCGCCTGATCGCTGCGCGGCTGGCGGCGACCCAGCGGAACGAGCCGCACGCTTACGCGGGCGCCGCCGAGCTCGCGGCCGATCTCGGCCTGGTCGGCCGGAGCCTCGCCGGCCACGGCGGCGCCCACGCCGGGCTGTTCAGCGTGCGGCGCCTCGAGCGGCGCGTCGCGACGTTCGGCTTTCACCTCGCCACGCTCGACGTGCGGCAGGACGCCCTGACGCACCGCATGGTGACCGGCCGCCTGCTCGGCGACCCGGCGTGGCTCGAGCGCTCGAGCGGCGAGCGCGCGGCCCGAGTGCGCCGCGCCCTCGCGACCGGGGAGTCGCCCGCCGCGCCGCCCGACGAGGACGCCACGCGGACGCTCGCGGTCTTCGGGGCCATCGCCGAGTGCCGAGCGCGCTACGGACCCAACGCCATCGGCCCCTACATCGTGAGCATGACGCAGGGCGCGGACGACGTCCTCACGGTGCTGCTGCTGGCGCGCTGGGGCGGGCTGGGGGCAAACGGAGGGGTGCCGCTCGACGTGGCGCCGCTGTTCGAGACGGGCGACGACCTCACGGCAGCGCCCCAGGTGATGGCCACGCTCCTCGCCGACGACCTGTACCGGAGCCACCTCGAGCGCCGCGACCGTCGCCAGGTCGTCATGATCGGCTACTCCGACAGCAACAAGGACGCCGGGATCGCGGCGTCGCGCTGGGCGCTGCAGCGCGTGCAGGCGGACCTGGTCGCGACGCTCGAGCCGGCAGGGATCGACCTCACCATCTTCCACGGTCGCGGCGGCACTGTGAGCCGCGGCGGCGGCAAGCTCACCCGCGCCGTGCTCGGCGCACCCGCCGGCTCGGGGTGAGGCGATCAGCGCGAACTTCGGGCTGCGCGGGATCGCGCTGCGCACGCTCGAGCAGGCGGTGAGCGCGGTCGCCCTCGCCACCGCGCTCCCCGCGCCACCCGACGAGCGGGCGCCGCGCTGGCACGACGTGATGGACGAGATCGCCGCCTCGAGCCACGCGGCCTACCGCACCCTCGTGTACGACAACCCGCGCTTCATCGAGTACTTTCGGCTCGCGACGCCGATCGACGTGATCGAGCGCATGCCGATCGGGTCGCGGCCCCCGGTGCGGCGCTCGGCCTCGGGGATCGAGCAGCTGCGCGCCATCCCGTGGGTGTTCGCCTGGACACAGAGCCGCCACGTGCTGCCCGGCTGGTACGGCCTCGGGACCGCGCTCGAGCGCGCCGTAGCCCGCTACGGCGAGACGGTCGTGGCCGAGATGGTCTCCGACTGGCCGTTCCTCAAGGCCTTGGTGGACGACGTCGAGATGGTCCTCGCCAAAGCGGACCTGGGGATTGCGGCGCGGTACGCGCGCCTGGCCGGCCCGCTCGAGGCTGCCTTCTTCCCCGTCATCCGAGCGGAGTTCGAGCGTACCGTCTCGTGGCTCTTGCGGCTCAAGCGGACGGCCGCGCTGCTCGATGAGGACCCAGCGCTGCAGCGCTCGATCCGGCTGCGCAATCCGTACGTGGACCCGATGAGCCTCCTTCAGGTGGAGCTGCTGGCGCGCTGGCGCGCGGCCGGCCGGCCGGACGACGATCTCTTCGAGGCGCTGCTCGCGACGGTCCGCGGGATCGCCCAAGGGCTGCAGAACACGGGGTGAGGGCTTGCGGGGACCCGATCCGCGCCCGAGGTTCCCCCCGTTCTCCGACCCACTCATTCCAGAGGAGGCCGCGATGACCGGGCTCACCGCGCTGTGGCTCCCGATTCTGCTGTCGTCGGCGATCGTCTTCGTCGTGAGTTCCCTCATTCACATGGCGTCTCCCTGGCACAAGAGTGACTATCCCAAGCTTCCCAACGAAGACCGGGTCTTGGACGCGCTCCGTCCGCTCGCCATCCCGCCGGGCGACTACATGGCCCCGCGCCCGTCGGGCCGACAGGAGATGCGCTCACCGGAGTTCCTGGAAAAGGTGAAGCGAGGTCCCGTCTTCATGCTCACCATGATGCCGGGCGGTGCGATGTCGATGACTTCGAATCTCGTTCAATGGTTCCTCTACTCCGTCGTGGTCGGCCTCTTCGCCGGCTACGTCGCCGGGCGCGCGCTGCCCCCCGGCACGCAGTACCTCCAGGTCTTCCGCTTCGTCGGCGCGACGGCGTTTGTCGGATACGCGCTCGCGCTATGGCAGATGTCGATCTGGTACCGCCGCGCCTGGAGTACGACGATCAAGGCGACGGTGGACGGCTTGATCTACGCGCTGCTGACGGCGGGGACCTTCGGATGGCTGTGGCCGCGATGAAGATCGGCATCCTCGGCTCTGGGGTCGTCGGCCAGGCGCTCGGCACGGGCTTCGCCACTCTCGGCCACGACGTCAAGATCGGCACCCGCAGGCCCGAAGACGACAAGCTCAAGCTGTGGGTCAGGCAGACCGGCGCCAAGGGCTCGGTCGCGAGCCCGGGCGAGGCCGCCAGGTTCGCCGAGGTCGCCGTGCTCGCCACCGCCTGGTCCGGGACCGAGAACGCCATCCGGCTCGCCGACCCGAAGAACCTCGCGGGAAAGGTCGTCGTCGACGTGACGAATCCCCTCCAGCCGGTTCCCAACGGACCGCCCACGCTCGCAGTCGGGCTGACGGACTCAGCCGGCGAGCAGGTGCAGCGGTGGCTGCCAGCGGCCAAGGTCGTGAAGGCGTTCAACACGGTCGGTAACCCGCACATGTTCCGACCGCAGTTCCCGGGCGGCCCGCCCGACATGTTCATCGCCGGCAACGACCCGGGCGCCAAGCAGACCGTCGCCGAGCTCCTCAAGACGTTCGGCTGGGGCGTGATCGACCTGGGCGGGATCGAGGCAGCGCGCTACTTGGAGCCGCTCGGATTGTTGTGGGTCGCCTACGCGTTCAAGACCAGTACCTGGAATCACGCGTTCAAGCTGCTGCGCAAGTAAGGAGACCCCCATGCCGATGACCCACGTCAACGCGCTCGCTGTGCTCGTCGCCGCGGTCCTGACCATGGTGCTCGGCGCGGTGTGGTACTCGCCCGTGCTGTTCGCGAAGCAGTGGATGGCGGCCCAGGGCCACACGCCGGAAGCGCTCGAGCAGATGAAGCGGAAGGGGATGATCCGCGGGTACGCCGTGTCGTTCCTCTGCTACCTGGTGATGGCCTACGTGGTGGCGCTGTTCGCCTCTTACACGCAGGCCACGAGCTTCGCACAAGGACTCTGGCTCGGGTTCCTGGTGTGGCTCGGCTTCGCCGCCACGATCGGGCTCACCGGGAACATATCTTCGCAGAAGCCGATCGCCGCCTGGGTGATCGACGCCGGGTACCAGCTCGCTTACCTGCTCATCATGGCTGTGGTGCTCACGCTGTGGCATTGAGGTGGACCCGCCGTTCCTCGACGGATGCGGTCCTCTATGCCAACACGGAACCCCCTTCTATGATTTCAGGTTCATAGATCGACACTCAAATTCCGTTGTCAGCCGTCTTCCATCGGTAGGGGGTTCCCGTGATAGGGACGGGGAGAGACGTGCGGCGGCTCGCGCTGGCGCTGGTGGCGTTCGGATGTGGGCGGAGAGGTGCTCCGCCGGCGTTCCCACCGGCCGACGTATCGATCGTGGTGGTGCAGCCGCGCACCGTAGCGCAACCGTACGAGTTCAGCGGCGAAGTGGCGTCCTACCGCCGGGTGGAAGTGCGCGCCCGCGTGGACGGTATCATCGAGGACCGGGCGTTCACCGAAGGGGCGGTGGTCGAGCCTGGGCAGTTGCTGTATCGCCTCGACCGAGTTCGCTACGACGCCGCGTACCGTGCCGCCCGCGCGCGCTTCGAGAACGCCAAGCGCACCCTGGAGCGGCTGGAGCCGCTGGTGGCGCAGCACGCCGTCGCGCAACAGGACGTGGACAATGCGCGCTCCGAGTCCGACGCCTCCCAGGCCGCCCTCGAGCAGGCGAAGAAGGACCTCGACGACACCGAGATCCGGGCCGAGATCCCGGGCCGCGTGGGACGCACCGTGCTCGACGTCGGCGCTCGGGTGACGGGCCCCGCCGACCTTTTGACCACGATCGACCGCCTGGACCCGGTGTACGTGACGTTCCGTCCGTCGTCCAGCCAGCTGCTCGCGTGGCAGCAGGACCGGCGGGCGCGCCAGCTGATCCGGCCCGGGAGTGATCTGCAGGTGCGAGTGGGCCTGCCCGACGGATCGGAGCTCCCGCGCGCCGGCCGCTTGGACTTCGTGGCCCCAGCGCTCGACGCCGCGACCGGGACACAAGAGTTCCGCGCCCTCTTCCAGAACACCGACCGGCTGTTGATGCCCGGCCAGTTCGTGCGCGTGCAGCTCGTCGGTTTCGCGCGGGAGAGCGCGCTCGCCGTGCCGCTGCGGGCCGTGCAATCGGGGCTGGGACGGCAGTTCGTGTACGTCGTGGGACCGGGTGATACCGCGGCCACCCGCGACGTGCATCCGGGTTCGTGGAGCGGCAACCTCTGGATCATCGAGCAGGGGCTGAAGCCGGGTGACCGCGTGATCGTGGACGGCATCCAGAAGGTGGCGCCGGGACGCCCGGTACGGCCCACCCTGCTCGCCGATTCCGCGGCGGCGGCGGCCACTTCCCTCGGCGCGGGGCCCGGCCGATGAGCGCGCCCCCCCCCTCGGAGATTCGCTACTTCGTTATCCGCCGGCCGGTGCTGGCGGGCGTGATCTCGATCGTGATCACGTTGCTGGGCGCCTTTGCGATCAGGCTGCTCCCGCTCTCCCGCTATCCCCAGATCACCCCGCCCGGTGTGCAGGTCTCGGCCGTGTACCCCGGCGCCACCGCGCAGGACGTGGCCGATGCGGTCGCGGCGCCGCTCGAGGAGCAGCTCTCGGGCCTCCAGGGACTGCTCTACTTTTCGTCGGCCAACGCGAGCGACGGGTCGATGGGCCTGCAGATCTCGTTCGACGTGACCCGCAGCCAGGACCTGGCGGCCGTGGACGTGCAGAACGCCGTGCAGGTCGCCCTGCCCCAGCTGCCGGACGCCGTTCGCCAAAACGGCCTGACGATCCTCAAGGCCAACAGCGACATCCTGGCCGTGGTGGCGCTCTCCTCGAGCGACGCGCGGTACGACGCCGCGTATCTCACCAACTACATGAAGCTGTACCTCGAGGACGAGCTGAAGCGCGTGCCCGGCGTCGGCAACGCGCTCACCTTCGGCGGCCTGCAGTTCTCGATGCTGCTCCAGCTCGATCCCGCCAGGATGGCGAAGCTCGGAGTCACCGTCGGCGACGTGGCGGCCGCGGTGCGCGAGCAGAACGCCACGAACCCGGCGGGTCGGATCGGGCGCGAGCCCGCGCCGCCGGGGACCGAGCTCACCATCCCCGTCACGACCCTGGGCCGGCTCCAGACGCCGGACCAGTTCAACGACATCGTCGTGCGCGCCAAAAACGATGGCTCGCTCATACGGGTGCGGGACCTCGGGCGCGCCGTCCTCGGTGCCCAGAGCTACGATTTTTCCGCCCGGCTGAACGGCCGCCCCACCGCGGGCATGCTGCTCTACCTGCGTCCCCGGGCGAACTCCCTGGCGGTGCGGAAGGCGGTCGAGCGCCGCATGCAGGAGCTGAGCCGCGGTTTCCCGCCCGGCATCACCTACACCGTCCCCTTCGACACGACGCCGTTCGTGACGGCCTCGATCAAGGAGGTCGTGTTCACGCTCGCCGAAGCCATGATCCTGGTGGCGCTGGTCGTGTTCATCTTCCTGCAGAGCTGGCGTGCCACGCTCATCCCGATGCTCGCCGTGCCGGTCAGCGTGGTCGGCACGTTCCTGGGGCTGCTCGTCATCGGCTTTTCGATCAACGTGCTCACCCTCTTCGCCCTGGTGCTGGCCATCGGTATCGTGGTGGACGACGCCATCGTGGTGATCGAGAACGTCGAGCGTATCATGGCGACCGAAAACGTCCCGGCCCGGATCGCGGCCGACCGCGCCATCCGCCAGGTGGCGGGCGCCTTGATCGCTATCGTGCTGTCGCTCGTCGCCGTCTTCGTCCCGGTCGCGTTCACGGGGGGCGTCACGGGCGAAATGTTCAAGCAGTTCGCGATCACGATCGTGATCGCCGTCGTCCTGTCGGGCGTCGTGGCGCTGACGCTCACCCCCGCGCTGTGCGCGCTCCTCCTGCGCGAGGCAGTCGAGGCCCACACCGGTGGCGTGTTCGGGGCGTTCAACCGCTGGTTCGCGCGCCTCACGGGCGGGTACGAGGGCACGGTGGACCGGGTGCTGGGACGCCCCCGCGCGTGGCTGGGCGCGGTCGTGGTGCTGGTGGCGCTGGCCGTGCTCTTGTGGCGGCGGGTGCCATCGGCCTTCATTCCCACGGAGGACAAGGGTTACTTCGCTGCGGCGGTCCAGCTTCCCGACGCGGCGTCGTTGCAGCGCACCGAAGCCGTGGTCGAGCGCGTGGAGGGTTTCCTGCGCCAGGAGCCGGCGGTGCGCAACTTCGTGGCGCTCGCGGGCTTCGACCTCCTGAGCCGGGCGAGCCAGCCCAACAGTGCGACCATCTTCGTCATGGCGAAGCCGTGGGACCAGCGGAGCTCGCGCGAAACGATCGACGCCATCACGGGGCGGCTGAACGGCAAACTCTTAGGCATGCGCGACGCCATCGGCTTCTCCTTCAACCTGCCGGAGATCCCCGGGCTCGGCGCCACCTCCGGCGTCGAAGCCAACGTGCAGAACACCGGCGGCCTGAGCGTGCAGGACTTCGCCCGCGAGGTCCAGGCGTTCGTCCAGGCCGCGAACCAGCTGCCCGCCGTGCTCGGCGTGAACGCCAACTTCCGGGCCAACGTGCCGCAGCTGTACGTCGACGTGGACCGGACGGCGGCGAAGGCGCGAGGGGTCAAGCTCGGCGACCTGTTCGGTACGCTGCAGGCGCTCCTCTCGACGCTCTACGTCAACGACTTCAACCTCTACGGTCGCACCTACCGGGTGCAGATCGAGGCGCAGGCGCCCTACCGTCAGACGCCCGAAGACCTGGGGCAGCTGTACGTGCGCGGCGACCACGACGCGATGCTCCCCGTCTCGGCCCTCACGCGCACCGAGTTCCGCAGCGGCCCAACCGTGCTCACGCGGTTCAACGGCTTCACCTCGGCCCTGATCACCGGGGTGCCGCGACCGGGGCACAGCTCGGGCGAGATGATGAGCCAGCTCGACGGGCTGATCCGTAACCGCTTCGCGGCGGAGGGGCTGGGCATCTCCTACTCCGGCCAGTCCTACCAGGAAAGGGCATCGAGCGGGGCCGCGGGACTCGTTTTCGCACTCGGCCTGGTCATCGTGTTCCTCGTGCTCGCCGCCCAGTACGAGAGCTGGTCGCTTCCTTTCGCAGTGCTGTGCGGGGTCCCCTTCGGGGTGCTGGGGGCCTTCCTCGGGATCTGGCTGCGGGGGCAGGCGAGCGACATCTACTTTCAGGTCGGGCTGATCACGGTGGTGGGGCTCGCGGCCAAGAACGCGATCCTCATCGTCGAGTTCGCGACGGAGCTCCGAAACCAGGGGGCCTCCCTCCGCCAGGCAGCGGTCCAGGCGGCGCGCCAGCGTTTCCGGCCGATTCTCATGACCTCGTTCGCCTTCATCCTGGGCGTGTCGCCGTTGGTCGTCGCCGGGGGCGCCGGCGCGGCGAGCCGCCACTCGATCGGCACGACGGTGTTCGCGGGAATGTTGTTCGCCACCACGATCGGCATCTTTTTCATCCCGCTCTTCTTCAGCGTGATCCGCGGCCTGGCCGAGCGGCGCTCGGGAAGCCCCCAGTCGTGAGCGCGCGTCTCGCGGCGGTCGCGCTCCTCGGGGCGCTCGGGGGGTGTGCCGTGGGCCCGGGGTACCATCCGGCCCCCGTCGTTCCCGCAGGCACGAGGGTCGGCGCGGGGACCACCTCCGAGACCGCGCGGGCGTTTTTCGACTCGCTCGCCGCCGCGCGCGCGGCCGATACGCTCCCGCCGACCGTGCAACATCCCCTCCCGCCGCGGGTCATCGCGGCGGACTCGCTCGCCGACCTGGCGTGGCTCGACGTGCTGCGCGACTCCACCCTCACGGGTCTCGTCGAGACGGCGCTGCGGGAGAACCGCGACCTGGCGGTGGCGGAGGCGAAGATCCGCGAGTACCGCGCCGCAGCGGGGGTGGCGCGCGCGCCGCTTTTTCCCAGCCTCACGCTGAACGGCAGCGCCAGCAAGAACCAGATCGCGATCGGCGCGGCCACGGTGAAGTACGACGCCTGGCGCGTGACGGGGGACGTGGCGTGGGAGCTTGACTTCTGGGGTCGCACGCGGCGCGGGCTGCAGGCGGCGAACGCGGATCTCGCGGCGCAGGACGCGGCGGCGCGGGCGGCCGTGCTGTCGCTCGTGAGCGACGTGGCGAGCGGGTACCTGCGGCTGCTGGAGCTGGACCAGGAGCGCGCCATCGCGGAGCGCACGCTCGCCTCCCGGCGGACCACGCTGGACCTCGCCCGGCAGCGCTACGCGCGGGGCGTGATCTCCGAGCTCGACGTACGGCAGTTCGAGGCGCAGGTGGCCGTGCCGGCGGCGCGCCTCGCGCAGGTGGAGAGTGCGCGCGCCGAGCAGGAGCACGCCCTGAACGTGCTGCTCGGTGAAGCACCGGCGCCCGTCCCGCGCGGCGGCTCGCTCGCGCGGGCGGCCCGGGCGGCGGCGGTGCCCGATTCCCTCCCCTCGTCGCTGCTCGACCGCCGGCCCGACGTGCGCCAGGCGGAGCGGTCGTACGCGGCCGCGATGGCCCGCATCGGCGTCGCCGACGCGGCGCGCCTGCCGACCATCACGATCGCGGGCTCCTACGGCTCGCAGGCGCCCGCCACGTCCAGCCTCTTCACCCCGCTCACGGACATCTATCAGCTGCAGGCCGGCGTCTCGATCCCGGTGTTCACGGGCGGGCGGCGCGTCAACGAGGCACGCGCGGCGCGGGCGCGCGCCGAGCAGGCGCGGGCCCAGTACGAGCAGACGGCGCTCGTGGCGCTGCGCGAGGCCGGGGACGCGCTCGCGGGCGTCCGCGCCGCGCGCGATCAAGCCGCCGCGCAGGATACCCAGGCGAAAGCGCTGCGGCGCGCCTTCGAGCTCGCCCTGAGCGCCGCGCAGCTCGAGCAGGCCACCGCCGCCGTGCGGCTCTACAAGGCGCTCGGCGGCAGCTGGTAGAGGACGTTGCTCAAGATCCTCTCGATCGACGGCGGCGGTATCCGCGGGATCGTGCCCGCGGTGCTACTCGCCGAGCTGGAGCGGCGCACGGGGCAACCGATCGCCCGGCTGTTCCACCTGATCGCCGGCACCTCGACCGGCGGCCTCATCACGTTCGCCCTCACCTGCCCCGGCCCGGATGGAGAGCCGCGCTACTCGGCGACGCAGCTCGTGGGCATCTACGAGCGCGAAGGACCGGTGATCTTCGCCCGGTCGCTGTGGCGCCGGATCGTCACGCTCTGCCATCTCCTGGGGCCCCAGTATTCGACGCGCGGCACCGAGCGTGTCCTCGCGCACTATCTCGGTGAGACCCGCCTGGGACAGGCGCTCGTGGACGTGCTCGTGCCGACCTACGATATCGAGCGGCACGCTCCCGTGTTCTTCAAGAGCCGCAAGGCGCAGCCCCAGCCCGGCGATTTCCTGATGCGCGATATCGCCCGCGCGACCGCCGCGGCGCCGACATACTTCCCGCCCGTCCGGCTCGCGCTGCCGGGGGGGGCGGACCAGTACTACGCCCTGATCGACGGCGGGGTCGCTGCCGCGAACCCGGCGCTCTGCGCTTTTGCGGAAGCGAAGCGGTTCCACCCCGAGGCGGACGTGCTGCTCGTCTCCCTCGGCACCGGTGAGCTCACGGAGCCGGTCCCATACGCCCGCGCGCGGCACTGGGGCTTGATCGGCTGGGCCCGCCCCGTGCTGCGCATCGTGCTCGACGGGCCCAATGAGGCCGTGGACTACCAGCTCAGGCAGCTGCTCCCGGACGTGCCGGACCGCCCGCGTCGCTACTACCGGTTCGAGGCGCCACTGACCGAGGCGGAGGACGCCATCGACAACGCGAGTGCGGAGAACATTCGACTCTTGAAGCAGCTGGCTGACACCATCATCCGCGAGAACACGGGGACCTTCGACGAGCTGGCGCGCCAATTGCTGCAAGCGTAGCGTCCGCCCTATGCACATGCCGACACGCTGCGCCGCGCTCTCCGTATTCGCCCTCGCGGGCTTGCTGGGTTCCGCCGCCGCCCAGCAGACGAGAGTCATCCACCGGCCGGAAATCACGCGCCTGCGTGGGGACTCGAGCCACCCGCGCATCCTCACGCGCATCTCGCCGGGCCGGACCGACACGCTCCGGGGGCGCATCGATTCGCTGCGGCTCCGACCGGGCCAGGTGATCGCGGCGACCGTGGATACGGCGACGACGGCCACCACGACCCTCCCGTTTCGCTACCTGAGCACCGACAGCGCCGCGGCCGCGACGCTCTACCTCCGCCCCTCGGTCGAGGTCGAGCCGCTCGCCTATGCGGGCGCGGCGCGCGAATTCCGCGGCACCCTGCACCTGGGACTCGAGGATTCGCTTGACCCGGCGGCGTCTCACCGGCTCGGCAGCGCCATCCAGTTCCTCCTCTCGGGCGACCGCGTGCGCGTCACGCCGGGCGCACTCGCCCTCAGGCACACGAACCTGCCGTTCTCCCTCGTCCGGCTCGTGGCCGTCGCTCCGGGGGAATCGGTGCGCGTGCACGTGCGGACGGGCTTCAACCCCCGCGGTGTGGATGTGTGGGTGCCGGTCGAG
>WNGI01005159.1_pt1 | contig 11727 bp, 7 predicted proteins | sample 5400621 | NCBI WGS metagenome assembly WNGI01 (sample SAMN13153374, study PRJNA577476) | soil metagenome | isolation source: 20 cm soil or saprolite under Garry oak tree replicate 1 | place: USA:California | collected 2016-06-15
CGCACGATGAATAACTTTGTGCCGACCTTGGTAAGTGGGGCCAGCGTAGAGATTCTTTGCGATTGCAATCGCAACAAGACGCAAGCTGCTTCCAGGATTGATGTTTTTCCCTCGCCATTCGCGCCGATGAAAAAATTAAATCCGGGCGACAACTCCAGCGCAAGTGAGTCGAAGCAACGAAAATTCTTGAGCTGCAAATCCGCTAACATTGGAGGTCGAAATAAACAGAGCCGGGGCGTCGCCGGCAAAACCCTAGATGGCAGGCGCCTCGGCCGCCAATGCCGTTGCGAGGTAGCGCCGTAGCTGTTTAGCATCATGCTCAGAGCCCGTAGAGCACCGTAGGCGCAGCCTGGTTATAGAAAAGCGGGGCACAAAGGCGATTTCAGTCAGAGTGACTTTTGCTTCGAATGTGAGATCAGCGCTCCGCCCAGTCGCGATCCCGAGGCGGGATGACAGGCACTGCATGGCGATTATTCAGGATTAGCTCTTGCCGGCACACGGCACCTAGACCACGCCTTTTTTGGGCTTTGTCTTATTGAAGCCGCGCCAGGGGGGCGTAAGTTCCCGCAGAATTTTGTTGCGACTAAACCCAAGCTCGGTTACTAGCAGCGCAGTTTTCCAAGATTGTTCTGGGGGGAACAGCCGCCCTTCACGCCCATCGGGCGTGGGGGGCGGTACTTTTTTGGGGGGAAAGAAAAACACCCAACGCCCAATTTGTCGGCGCAGAAGCGCGAGGCTTTGATTCCGTTTCTTAATTGCAATAAATGAGATCACGTTGCCGCCGCGTGCCCAATGCTGCTTAGGCCAATTGCACCAGTGCGTAATCGATTTTCGAAAATAGCCCGGCGTTTTAACGCTGGGTCAGAATGATGTAAAAAAAGCAAGTCCCGCCAGGGACGAAAGACAAACTCGCTTTCACTTGCGCCGGCTATCGACAATCAAACATCAACAGGCAACACACCCGCGAACATCGGGTCGGTTTTCCTGGCCAGTTGCCTTGGTTCTCGTTACGCTCATTTTCGCAGCGGTCGTCGTTGTTGTGTTCTTAAGATTGGAAACCTGGCCGGCACGTACCGCCAGACAAGGCACGGCCGAGCTCGAACACCTGGGTCAAGATCTTCGCTCCATATTCGTCGACATCACCCACTTGCAGCCGCGAGTTACAATCAACAACCGGGTCTATCTCGAACAGACCGTATCGACCAGCGAATTGGCGATTGTTTCGCGCCGCATTGAGGTTGAACATGAATTTCAAAACACATGGGCGGGGAGCTCCAAGCGCGTAAAACTTCACGGAACGTTCGACGTTAAGGCCGGCTTTGACCTGCGGCGAAACCTGTCGATCGACATTCGACCGGAGGAAATCGTGGTGCAACTTCCACACGCGCAGATTCTTGGACTCGAGCAGCAGCAGGTGGATGTACTCGCGCTAGAGAATGGATTTTGGAATCGTATATCTGCCATCGACGTTCAGGCCGAGCTGGCGGGCTTGCCGCAGCTGGCCCGAGAGAAGGCTGTGGAAAACGATTTACCGATCGAGGCCGAGCGCGCATTGCAAGCACAACTCGACGCGCGTATCCACACCTCGCAACCGTTGCGATTGGTCTTCACAAACGGAAAGAAGAGCGATTAAGAAACTGGAGAGATGCGTCCGGTCACGACCACACGATCAAAACGGATGGCACGGAGGCCGTTACGCCAAACGCCAGGGCCGCTCAAAAAACGAATCTTGCTCGTCAGTTTGATTGTTTTTTTAGCGGCCGTGCTTTCGATTTGCTTCTCTCCACTAATCGTTAGCAATGCCCTGCGACTGTGGATTTCGTGGAAAGCGCGTCAGGCAAAGCTCAGGGTCACGATCGAAAAACTAGACGCACCTTTTCTGCGGCCGGTGTTGATGCGCGGTCTTCGAGTAACAAGCGCGCCGGACTCCGCCTTTCGCATTGACCTTGCTGTTTCACGAGCCAGCCTGGAACTAAACCTTAGGGCCATTTTGCCAGGGATCCATGGCCGCACCGTTAAAAATCTGGACATGGCCGGAGTCCGGGCCGAGGTGCGCCGCGATCACCCTGGAACAGCTATTTCCGAGGCCGGCTGGAACACGTTTCAACGATTGTTGCCAAACAATTTCAACTTCGGCACTCTGGATTTGCGGGTGGAAGATGGCGCTACCGTGTTCCTGTTGCGGGGGGCCTCACTCTCGGCCAGCGAAATTCAAGCCGGCCATTTTTCGGCGGCTGAGATCATGGTTGTCTCACCATGGCTCCGCCAAAGTTTTTCCGATTTGCGCGGGGCGACCCATTGGCAAGGCGATCGCCTGACTGTCGCCGGACTTACCCTATCGCATGGTCTTGATGTCGAATGGATCGCGGCCGATTTGTCGCATCTTGGTCAACAATATTTGGGTCTCGAATTCGAGGCCGCTGTATTCGGCGGGAAAATTCGCGCTGACATCTCCAATGATTGGCACTCTCACCCTCCAACTTGGAACGTGGCGGGGTCGGCCGCGGACATGTCGCTTGCACAAACAACGGAGGCAATCGGATTTACCGATCGCGCGAACGGGCTGCTTCACGCATGTAAGTTCACTTTCCGCGGCGATCCCAGCGATGTGACCCGCGCCACAGTGTCAGTTTGGGCGGAATTGACCGGACTTAAATGGCGCAATCGGATGGCCGACACGATCATGCTCGGGGCCGCGCTTTACAATCAGCAAATCCAACTGCAGCAGCTCTACCTCAAGCAAAGCCAAAACGAGCTGACGCTAAGTGGCGAAGGCGCTTTTACTGGGAACCAATCGGGCTGGCTCAATCCCGTTTTTCGCGGCGATATTTCGGCCTTGATCGGTAATCTGGGGGAATTTGCCGGTCTCTTTGGCGCCAATCCCGCCGACTTTGCCGGCGAAGTTGCCGTTGAGGGAACAATGAACGCGCGCGATCGCAAAATCGGCGGGCACCTCACTGCCAGCGGGAAATATTTATCGATCTTCAAAGCGCCGATTGATTCGTTCGCGACAAAACTGAACCTGAAGGCAACTGAACTGGAAATTGAGCAGCTGGAGCTGCACCACCAAAACGATTTCGCGCGCGCGACCGGAAAAATTGATGTGGCGCACGAACACGAATACTCGGGAACAGCCACATTCACCGCCGCAAACCTCACAGATTACGTCCACTTGGTTCCTTTTTCCTGGAGTTCGGCAATTCGACAAGGAGCAGTAAGCGGCGATTGGTCGGGTAAAGGAAATATCAGTTCCCACAGCGGTAAATTTCATTTAAATGGCCGCGGCATTCTCGTGTCCGGGCCTGTCGAATTCTCGCCGTTCGATGCGGAACTCGACGCCGCTTACTCGCCCGCTAATATTTTCTTCCACCAATTACACCTGGCCAACCAGCACGCGTCGTTGAATGGATTCCTCACGATTGCGCCAAAATATCTGCAGCTGCAGGCGTTCGCCCTTGATCTGAACAATAAACCGCAATTGCGCGGCAATGTTTTTGTGCCCGTTGCGTTATCAAAAATGGGACGGGACTGGAGCGTTCTCGAGGCGCTTGATCCTGATCAAAAGCTCGATTTCGATCTCAACATTGAACCCACCAACTTGGCGGAGCTGGCGCGCGCGCTCACCGGACGCGCTAGCATGAACGGTCTTTTTGCAGGACGATTTTCAATCTTTGGTGGATTGAATGCTTTGCAGGGATGGGGAGAAGTGCATCTGCGTGATTTCGTTCTGGAAAGCGATGCCGCACCCCTTTCCGCCGACGCGCAAACTCGACTGACGTCCGGCACGATGGACACGAAAGCCGGCATTCAATTTCGCGACTCGGAGCCAATTGCATTGGAGGCCAGCTTCCCTCTGCGGTTTGGCCAAATGAGCAAAGACGCGCCGTCAGAGCCAATCTCTTTAAGTATTGATTTTCCCAAGGTTCGGCTCACGGCCGTGCCGAAATTTCTATCACGCAGTGTATTTCGTGATGGGACCGTGAGCGGCAACCTTGTTTTTTCTGAGACACCGCGGAATCCAAAGATCCTCGGGAATATCCAGTTTGCTAAGGCTGAATTGACTAACACACCGTTGCAGGCGACCGACGCTTCCGCTCGCCTCACGTTTAAAGGCACGAACGCCTCAATCGATTCCGCCAACCTCGGCACAACCGATGTCGATCTTCCGTTTCGGGGCGAAATTGACTTCGCCGACCTGAGCGCCATCTCAATGACACTGTTGCCAAGTCAACCGATTGGTGATTTGACGCCACTCGAGTTGGCCGGATGCATCAGCGGCTTGAAAATCTTGCCTATGTCCGCAGATCAACCCGCTATCCCCAAAACCAACGAACTTGTTTTAAATGGTGGTTGGGGTGCTAATTGGACGGTAACGCTAAAGGAACCTCAAACTGCGGAGCCGTTTGCCTGGTTGGGGCAAACAAATTCGAATAGAACCTTTCCGTTATGTTTCGGCAGCAAACCAGCGCACAATATGTTGGTGCTGGGTTGCGAATCGGTCCAACCGCAAATACGAAATGAAAAGGTTCGGTCACGCAAACGAGTTAAGCATCCTTAGTCTCGCGCGCGTGAACTCCGCAATTCGTTTCCACTGCCACGAAGGTAAGCGAGTAACCCAACGGCACCTACGGCGAGCGTCGCGAGCGTGGAGGGCTCAGGAACAGCTTGCGTCTGGAAGCTTAGTATCGGCGAGTTGCTGTTCTCCACTGAATTGAACGTCACGTCGAACGCGTTAGTCGTAATCTGGTTGTTCATTAAAACGCCGTTGTTGGAAGCGGGGTCGTCGATCCATTGCTGAAGTATAGCGGATGGAATAATCCATGTAATATCTCGGGCAGGATTGGCACTGTTTAGGATGAAGGACTGGGTATCCAGAGCCGCTCCGACATCGCTGCCAAAATGGACCCCAGGACCTAACGGGCTGAAGTTGTTGAAGGTCACGGTCGAGGCGTTGTAATTGATGAGGACCTGGTGAACACTTTCGAGCCGAGGAGAATCTTGGGGAAAACCAGTGTCGGTGAACAGCTGAAGCGTGGCCGGCCCCGTCACAGTCATACCTGCAAACGAGGTCAGATCAAACCGGATGAGCGGAAAGGACATAAAGGAGCCTGTGCCTCGGATGGAGTATAAGAGAGCGTCGCCTGCGTGATTACTGTCCGGTCCCCCGAGCGAGGCATGTTCCGTGATGTAAGCGTCGACGGAGGGGTTGAGCGCAATCAAGTCAGCCCTCGCCTTTCGCACGCCGCCATAGAGCAGCGCCAGAACCACCAAACTTAAAGTCACTTCTCTGATCATCGGAACCGTCCTCACAAGCTGGTTGATTTGCAGCGGGAATTGTGCCCAAAAGTGCGTCTTTGAAAAGCGTATTGGCCGCCTTACATGTAGAGGCAGGCCGGGGGTCCACCTGCCACACAGACTCGCCACAGGACGAGTTCGTCCGAATGGCGGGCACGATGTCTGTGCCCCGTCTTAAAGTGCTCCGGGAATGCGGTTGCGACCTTTACCGGGTCGCTTCTAGAACTTCGGTTCGCCGCTCGGCTTTCGTCGTCACCAGCCACCGGGCCAGCTTCTCTTCGAGATCACGCGTCAGATTGATTCGGTAATCTGCGCCGGCGTCAACCCGCAGCGAATTTCCGCTTGGCCGATCAAAGAGCAGCTGGACTCGTTGTGGGCCCGGAGAACTGGATAAAATCTGCCGCACTTCGCGCAATTCGTCGGTCGTCGCCGCCGGCGAGAAATGAAGAAGAATGACCGGCGCCTCGTACTCGCCGGCTGATTCCGCTACCTTGTTCGCGCCATTACCTTTTTCGCGCGAGACTACGGTTACCTTTTGCGCAGTGGCACGCACAGTATCGTCGCGCTTGTCGAGGGTCGCCTTGACGACAACGACACGCCCAAGCTCGAGTGCGCTGGACACTTCGACGAAAACTTCATTCCAGAGAACGACTTCCAGCGTCCCGGTCAAATCTTCGACCCAGATCACCGCGAATGGCTTGCCTTCTTTTCGGGTGAACTTCCTTTCGATTTGCACGATGGCGCCGGCAATCTTGAATAGCGCGCGATCGCTCAACTCGCTCAGCGAGGCGACCGTTTGATAATTCCTCGTCGCGAATAGTTCGGCGTAGGCATCGAGCGGATGACCGGTGATGTAAAAGCCGAGCAACTCTTTTTCGTAAGACATTTTCTCGTGCTCACTCCACGCGGCGACGCGTTTTGTTCGCGTGGACGTCGCCGCCGCCTCCATTTCATCGAACAAGGAAACCTGTCCGGCCGCGCGATCGCGATGGGCGGATGCCGCCGCTGCCAACGCCTCGTCGACACAGGCGAAAAGTCCCGCACGATCGCGCCCCATAAAATCAAAGGCACCCGTTTTGATCAGGCTCTCCAACATTTTTCGATTAGCGATGCGTGACCCCAGCCGGCCGCAAAAATCTTCCAACGAGGTGAACTGCCCGCCACGCTCGCGTTCATTGATGGACACCTGCATCGCGGCTTCACCGACGTGTTTGATCGCAGCCAGTCCGTACCGAATGGCGTTTAATGTAGAAGCGGCTTCCAGCCGCTTTTCTTCGTCGGGCAAGCGGCTGGAAGCCGCTTCTACTTTTTCCGGAGTAAACTTGAGGCCGCTCTTATTGATGTCCGGTGGCAAAATTGCGATGCCCATGCGTTTGCATTCGGCAACGAAGACCGAAATTTTGTCGGTGTTGTTGATCTCATTGCTCAATAAGCCGGCCATAAACTCCACTGGATAATGAGCCTTCAAATAAGCGGTGTGATAGCTGATCACGCCGTAGGCCGCGCTGTGACTCTTGTTAAAGCCGTAGCCGGCAAATTTTTCTAACAGATCAAAAATCGCGTTCGCTTTTTTCTCAGGAATCTTGTTGGTGTGCGCGCAACCGGCGATGAAGTTTTTGCGCTCTTTCGCCATCTTCTCCTTGTCCTTTTTGCCCATGGCCCGGCGGAGAAGATCGGCCTGGCCCAGGGTGTAACCGCCGAGTTTGCTGGCCGCCGCCATAACCTGCTCCTGGTAGATCATTACACCGTAGGTATCGGCACAGATCTCTTCGAGCAGCGGATGAAGATATTTGATTGGGGTAATGCCTTTCTTAGCCTTTACGAACTCGGGAATTAGTTCCATCGGCCCAGGGCGATAGAGCGCGATCAACGCTATGATATCGTCCAGTTTGGTGACATCGAATTGCTTGGAGAGGCTTGTCATGCCTCCGGATTCCATTTGAAAAAGCCCGATCGTCTCGCCCCGATTGTAAAGTCCAAAGGCGGCCGGATCGTCGAGGGGAATATTTTTCAGCGAGAAATCCGGTTGCCGCTTGCGAATCAAGGTGAGCGTATCCTCGATGACCGTGAGCGTCTTCAGCCCGAGGAAATCTATCTTGAGCAAACCGAGATCGTTCAGCGGTCCCATGGGATACTGGCTGACCACGTCGTTGCCTTTTACATCGCGAGTGAGGGGAATGTAGTCGGACAAATCCCGATCTCCGATGACAACTCCGGCCGCGTGGACGCCGGCATTACGGGACAAACCCTCCAGGATTTTTGCGTACTCAAAGAGCTGACGCGTAGCCGACTCGGTCGCAACGGCTCTTTTCAGCTCAGGATTCTTTTCAATGGCCGACTCGAGAGTAATATTCAGCTCGTTCGGAATCATCTTCGCGATGCGATCGGCGTCGCGATAGCTCAATCCCATAACGCGGCCGACATCGCGGACGACGCTTTTTGCTTTCAATTTTCCAAACGTGATGATCTGCGCGACGCGACGTTCGCCGTACTTTTGGCGCACATATTCCAACACCTCGCCGCGGCGCGATTCGCAAAAATCGACATCGATATCCGGTGGGGAAACGCGGTCAGGATTTAAGAATCGTTCAAAGATTAATCCATATTGCAGCGGATCGATGTCAGTTATCCCCAAAACGTACGCGACCATCGAACCGGCGGCTGAACCGCGCCCCGGCCCGACAGGAATGTTCCTCCCTCTGGCGAAGTGAATAAAATCCCAAACGATCAGCAGGTAGCTGACGAATCCGGTTCTTTCCAGGACATCGATTTCGTAATCGAGCCGCTTTCGCAACTCCGCATCGCGCGTCGCTCGGTCGCCGTAACGTTCGTGCAGCCCTTTGTAACAAAGCTCGCGCAGGTATCTTTCGCGTGTTTTGCCGTCCGGCACGGGATACTCCGGGTATTTCGAACGTCCGAATTCGAGCTCGAGGTTACAACGCTCCGCGATTTCAAGCGTATTTGTGATTGCCTCGGGAAATTCACGGAAGAGATCCCGCATCTCCCCGGGTGATTTCAAATACAGCTCCGGGACATAACGCATGCGGCTTTCGTCCTGCACCATTTTCCCCGTCCCGATGCATAGCATCACGTCATGCGCCGGGTGGTCGCTCTTGCGCAGGAAATGGACATCATTTGCCGCTACCAGTCCGATGCCGAGCTCCTTTGCAATACGCGGTAACTCCAGATTGCATATGCGCTGAGCTTCGATTCCATGATCGTGCAGTTCGATGTAGAAATTCTCCGCGCCCAGGATATCGCGATACTCCGCGGCGCTTTGTTTCGCTTGGCTGATCTGATTCACTTGCAGGGCGCAATTGATTTCACCCGCCAAACAACCACTCAGCGCAATCAGGCCGGAGGCATGTGCCGCCAATAGTTCCTTGTCGATTCGCGGCCGGTAATGAAAGCCGTCCAGGTGCGCGATCGAAATCAGCTTAACCAGATTGCGGTAACCGGCCTCGTCCCGCGCTAAAAGCGTCAAATGATACGCCGCCGCCCCAGGAGAACTCGAGCGATCCTTGTGTGAACCTGGCGCAATGTAGGCTTCGCAGCCAATGATTGGCTTAATTCCGGCGCGTTGCGCCTCCTGGTAAAATTCGATGGCGCCGTACAAATTGCCGTGATCGGTGATTGCGATCGCAGGCATCTTGAATTGCACTGCCTGGTTCATCACTTCCTTCATCCGCAGGGCCCCATCCAGCAGCGAGTATTCAGTGTGGAGATGGAGATGAACGAAGGAGTCGCGTGGCATCAATTGTCAGTATAGACGGCTCGACGATTTGGCAAAAAAAATCGGCATTTACCACGCAAAAAAACAATTGGTGCAGGGTTTAAGTCGTTCGTATTACGACTCAGCGGAAGCAAGCGCCGAACGCCCAACATCGAACATCGAACATCCAACATCGAAGTAGACGGTGGGCTCATTGGACGTTCGATATTTACTCTCACTGCGTTCAGTCCGTCGGCCGCTAACGATACTGAGGCGAAGGAAGAGAGGGGGTGGCCTCTACATTCAGCGTTGGACGTTTAGGGTTGACCATTGAGCGTTGGGCGTAGCGTTCGGGCCCTGGGCCTTGGACCGTTGAAGACCGCGCCTGCCTCCTTCCCGCTTCACTCTTTAACGCTTTAACCCTGTAACGGTTTAGCCTCGTATCCGTTTTAGCGGCTTAAAAATCGTCACAAAACGATGCTTGCATATCTGAGGCGACATTGCTATGAGAGCGCGTGCCGCGCTCAGCTCCCAATTGCAAAGTAAGGCGCGGCTGCGAGCTTACATCGACATGAAAAAACTGGAAGCGATCATAAAGCCTTTCAAACTCGAAGAGGTCAAAGAAGCGCTAGCCGAGCTGGGTATTGAAGGCATGACCGTTACCGAAGTAAAAGGATTTGGACGTCAGAAAGGCCACACCGAGATTTATCGCGGCAGCGAATACACGGTCGATTTTCTCCCGAAAGTGAAAGTCGAAGTCGTGCTCGCCGATGATATGGTGGAAAAGGCTGTCAGTGTGGTTGTGGCGGCAGCCAAAACAGGGAAGATTGGCGATGGCAAAGTTTTTGTTCTTCCGGTGGAACACGCGGTCCGCATCCGCACTGAAGAGATCGGCGAAAAAGCAGTGTAGACATCGTTGAAGCGTTCAACCGTTGAAGCGATGGGAGCGGTTTCGTTATTGGACGTTTTTACTTTTTGACGATTTTGCGACGGCGTTTTTACCCCTTTAACTCTTTTAAGTCTGTAACCTCGTAACTCTTCAACGCTTCAACCCTTCAACTGAACGACCCATGCCGAAAGAAAAAACTGCTTCCGACGTTAGTAAATTGATCAAGGACCACGAGGTAAAACTCGTTGACTTCAAATTCTGCGATCTGCCGGGCACTTGGCAGCATTTCACCACCACGCTAACTGAATACAACGAAGACATCTTTACGGAAGGCCTGGGCTTCGATGGTTCGAGCATTCGCGGTTGGAAGGTGATCAATGCTTCCGACATGCTGGTGATTCCTGATCCGACGACGGCCTGGATCGACATCTTTAACGCCGAGCCGACGCTAAGCCTCATTTGCACCATCGTCGATCCCATCACCCGCGAACCGTACGATCGTGACCCACGTGGTGTTGCTGAAAAAGCGGAAGCTTACTTGAAAAGCACTGGCATTGCCGACACCGCCTTCTTTGGTCCAGAGGCCGAATTCTTTATTTTTGATGACGTGCGATTCAACTACACGACCAATGCCTCATTCCATATCGTCGACAGCAACGAGGGACATTGGAACAGCGGGCGCGAGGAAATTCCCAACATCGGTTACAAGATCCGGGCAAAAGAAGGTTATTTCCCCGTCTCACCCATGGACAGCTTGCAGGACATTCGCAATGAAATGTGCTTGGAACTGGAGAAGGCTGGCATTCCGATTGAGCGCCAGCATCACGAAGTAGCCACGGCTGGTCAGGCGGAAATCGACATTCGTTTTGCGCCACTCAAACGCATGGGCGATTCGCTGCAGTATTATAAGTACATCATTCGCAACGTGGCCAAGCGTCACAATAAAAGCGTGACGTTCATGCCTAAGCCACTGTTCGCCGATAACGGCTCGGGCATGCACGTTCATATGTCTCTCTGGAAAAACGACAAACCGCTCTTTGCCGGTAATGGCTACGCCGGGTTGAGCGAGATAGCACTTTTCTTCATCGGCGGAATTTTAAAACACGCACCCGCTCTTACCTGCATCACCAATCCTACGACCAATAGCTACAAGCGTCTCGTGCCAGGGTTCGAAGCACCGGTCAACCTTGCTTACTCCGCACGCAATCGTTCGGCCGCGATTCGTATTCCGACGTACTCGGCTAATCCCAAAACAAAGCGCATCGAGTTTCGCACCCCCGACGGGTCGGCCAATCCCTACATCGCGTTTAGCGCCCTCTTGCTCGCCGGCCTGGATGGAATTCAGAATCGTATCGATCCCGGCGATCCACTGGATAAAAATCTTTACGAGCTTCCGCCAGAGGAACTGGCCCAAGTCGCCAGCGTCCCCGATTCACTGCGTGGCGCGATCGAAGCGCTTCAGGCCGATCATTCCTTCCTCTTGCGCGGCGACGTTTTCAACCCCGACTTCATCGCCAACTGGGTCGACATGAAACAGAAGGAGTACGACGCGCTCCGACTCCGTCCTCATCCCTACGAATTCTCCATGTATTACGACGTCTAGCAGAATGTGGTTGGTTGAAGAGTTAAGAAGAGGAACCGAGAAGCTGGCCTCGCATTAAAAATTTCTTCTGTAGCCGCGGTCGCGGAAAAGCAGTAGAAGGCTATCGCACTCCCAACCGTTGGCGGATCGTTCGCGCGCTGTTGCCATAAGCGTTTTGGAGTACGCCAGCCTTCTGGCGCTTTGCTTCGAGCACGCCAAATCTTGAAAAAAGGTTCCAGCGACCAACAA
>WNGI01008340.1_pt1 | contig 11727 bp, 11 predicted proteins | sample 5400621 | NCBI WGS metagenome assembly WNGI01 (sample SAMN13153374, study PRJNA577476) | soil metagenome | isolation source: 20 cm soil or saprolite under Garry oak tree replicate 1 | place: USA:California | collected 2016-06-15
AGTTATCTCAATATTGGCTACGAATACGCGCGAGGTATGCACGTTAGTTCCGCGCAATTCCTGTTCGATCCCGATGAATTTAACTACATTCGCGATCACTGGGTCTTTCTCGATCACGATCAGCGTTTCACCGGATCAGCTGGAATCGCCTACGCCTGGAATGATTGGACTTTTTCGGCCGATGCGCTCTACGGAAATGGATTGCGCCGCGGCTTTGCTAACACGCAAAAGAATCATCCCTATGAAACTTTAAACCTCGGAGTGGAGCGCAGAATTTCGCTAGGTGGAAAGCGAGCGATCAAACTCCGGTTCGATGTCGTGAATCTGTTCGACAAAATCTATGAGCTGCGCGACGGCAGCGGCATTGGAGTCGGTGCGCCGCAGTTTGGCCAGCGCCGGGGATTCTATGGCACCGTCGCGTATGACTTTTGAGTTGGCCTGTTTATGTCAGCTGAGCCCGGCAACCGGCGGCTGAATCCTAATTTCGGGGCGCTCGCCGTCGATCCGTTCCGGGGAGCGCAGGCTGCCAGCCGGCTGGGTGCTCGAAAAATCGGTTCGCGGCAAGCGCCCGCGAACTGCAGGTTAGCAGCCCGCGCTCCCCAGAATTCACTCTCCTATTCGTATTCGTATTCACCCGACGGAATAAGATTAGGAGCAGGAATAGGAATACGATTAGATTTCATTCGTGCACGCCTTCCATTACCGCGATGGCCGCCTTTTTTGCGAAGAATTCGCGGTCGCTGTGGCGGCGGAGAGATTCGGCACTCCCCTCTATTTGTATAGCGCGGACACGATTCTCGATCACTACAGGCGACTGGATGAAGCGCTGGTGGGACTTGACCATCTGATTTGCTACGCGGTCAAAGCGAATTCGAACCGCGCGATTCTGCGCTTATTGTGCGATGCCGGTGCGGGCTTCGACATCGTTTCGGGCGGCGAACTGTTTCGCGCGCTAAAGGCCGGCGCCGACCCAGGCAAATGCACCTTCGCGGGGGTGGGAAAATCGCGCGAGGAAATCGAATACGCACTCGAACAAGGGGTTTATTCGTTTAACATCGAGAGCGAAGCCGAGCTCGATTACATCAATGAGACCGCATCGGCTAAAAACCAGCGCGCCCCGATTGCGCTGCGGGTGAATCCCGACGTCGAAGCGCAGACGCATCAATACATCTCTACCGGTAAAAGCGAGAACAAGTTCGGCATCGCGCTCGAACAGGCCGCGAAAGTTTACGAGCGGGCGAGCAAAATGCCGGCTGTCGCCATACGCGGCGTGCAGATGCACATCGGATCACAGATCACCGAAGCAGCGCCGTTTGTAGCTGCGATCGAAAAAATTGCGCCGCTGGTTTCGGAGTTGAAAAGCAAATATGCGATCGAGTTCTTCAGTATCGGCGGCGGCCTGGGGATTGCCTATGAATCATCGATCGCCAGTGGCAGCGGCGATTGGTGGACCTCGCAACGGTCGCATCCGCTCACCATTCGCGATTACGTCGATGCTATTCTGCTGCCGCTAACGAGACTCGGGCTACGGATTTTGCTCGAGCCGGGCCGATTGCTGGTGGGAAACGCGGGAATTTTGTTAACCCGTGTTCGTTACATCAAAGAAACAGCGCAAAAACAATTCGCGATCATCGACGCGGGCATGAACGATCTCATCCGTCCGGCGCTTTACGGGAGCTATCATGAAATCGTTCCGGTTAATCAACCGAGCACGAGGAGCATTACGAAGAAGAACAGGAGACAGAAGATAGATATTGTCGGACCGGTGTGTGAGAGCGGCGATTTTTTTGCCCAGGATCGCGAGATGCCGCCAGTGCAAGCAGGCGACCTGCTAGCCGTGATGAGCGCGGGCGCATACGGATTTGTCATGGCATCCAACTATAATTCGAGGCCGTTGCCGGCGGAGGCGCTGATCGAGGGCGACAAGCTCGCACTCATTCGCAAACGTCAGTCGTTTGCAGACCTTGTGCGAGGGGAAGTTAATCCCGAACTACGAGGAGTTTCGCCAACGTTGTAGTAACTGCCGGGCTTGTCCTATTCCGCTAAAAGTCGCTCAGAATCAAAATAGTCCCATCACCAGGACACGAGGCGAGAAATTGAACGCGGATCGGTTTGGATAAGCCCGAATTTGACTGTAATCGCGACGCTCAGCGCAATCATGTAATTCAGGTCGGCTTTATATGAGCTAGTCTAAGGTCCCGGCGCGTAAATCTTCTAGGTACGGTTTCGGAGGAAACGAGCCCGGTTGAAGGTGGAGTAAGGCGATGGGGTAGAATGTAGTAACTCGGCTATCATCGCACTCGCATCGTCCTGCCTAACTCAGCCAGCGATGGCACGCTTCGGGCGTACTCGCGATTGCGGGAGCCCAGTGCCTCTCCGATATCGACGAATTCAATTCGTTGTTCCGGTGCCAACTTCAAATCGTGATGGAGCACCGGTTCAAATAATTTCAAATCCCAACCGTGAAATTCTTGCGTCAGATCGTTCATAATAATATTCGGAACGGGAAGCCCGGCCGCCCGCGCCTCGCGCGACATTCCCTTGATCAAAGACCAGGCATGATCATGCGAAACTTGGGCGAGCGGTTGGAATTTAGGATAAACATATCGCGCGAACTGGTGCTGTGAAATAATGGCGCAAAACGATAACAAGAGAGAAGCGATCGATAGATATGCCGCTTTTCCTCCGGCCGCAGTCAATGCCACTGCTGCCGCAACCAATGCACCGAAAAATACGATTGTGCTCGGGACAACGTTGCGCGAACCCACAAACATTCCGAACAAGGGAATGCGCGATGGTTCGTGAATTTCTCGAATCGCTATCAGCAGTAGTAACGCGGTATAGCCGATAAATGAGAAGGTGATTAGGACGAATCGAACGGCAATGGCATCTTTTCGTTCGCTTTCTTTCAACTGCCACACTACCGCCGCGATGATGAATATGCCGACAAGAAGAACGGCGGGACCAAATGGCCACGCACTCTGCAATTGTATCGCGGCATCAAGCGGCACCGTGATCCCGACGAAGAAGGCGTTTAAAATGAAGACCGGATAAACCCCGGCGAAGCCCATCAGTGCACGGGTGAGCGGTTGAAATGCCGGCGTAACGGTAACCGATGGAATCGAGTTTAGTCGGAGCATGCAAATTGCGTGGCAGACGGTCAAAAAAACGAGCAATGCGAGCGCAGCCGAGACGTGGCGCCGGCCCAATGAAAGCCATTCAAACCTGTTCCGAAAAAACAAAACCACGGCGAAGATGCTTGCAGTGGCGGCAGCAGTGAGTAAACCAAGACCGAAGAAGTGGAGTGACCCATAGGCACTAAGAGCAGCGATCCAAGCGAACCGTTGCGGATTGGCACCGCTCACGAGCGACACTAGTGACCACAACGCGACCATTGAGAGAATCATCCAGCCAAGTTGCAGCATCAGAAATGGCCACGCGACGAACTCGATCATCAGCGGTTGGAAGAGAGTCAGGCTGGTCAGGCCGGTGCTCAGGCAACACGCAGTGGTTGTTTTGAGATCGCATGCCACCGCGGCGCGACGAACCAAAAGAAACAAAATCGATCCCAGTAGTGAGATCAATAAAATCGCGCGCCACCTCCAATAGGCTTCTTTCGTCCCGACGAGCTTTGTTTGCTCGAATTCGAGCCAGAACACGAAGGGTGCATAGTGACCATTGTGGCTTTTTGTAAAAAGGTCTCGCACAAAGTCCCGTTGCGAGGCAGTACTCGCGTGCGACAGCGTCTGATACCAGCCGCTCTCGGCGCGGAAGAAGGTGACGGGAGTCCGATGATAGCACGAAGCTACGAGTGCAAACCAGAAGCCGTAGATCAGAATGAATTGCGCCAGTTGCCTTTTTCTGCTTCCGGAGCCCCTACCATTTGCTTGCACGCGTGCGAGTGTTAGTCGAGATCGTGGTGCCTGGCAAGATGTCCTCCGAGACAACTTGCGCATTCTCGCATTCAGCATAAATACTGCTGCTTCTCAGGAATGGCGAAACGAATCGCTCTGCTAATCGCGCTACTTGCCATCGTGTTGGCAAAGGACGGTTCTGTCGCGGCGGCAAATGCGCCACAAGGCGAGTGGATTATTTTGGTTGGCGGCGTCTCTCTTAACCAGTGGGAGAAATACAAGGCCCAGCCGCATGATCATTGGTGGGCAAACTTCGTGCATGCGGCCCGCATTCGGACCGAGCAATTACGCGAGCAGTTTGGACCGGACCTGATGATAACGTGGCTGGTTTACAAGCCGGCCTACATTGAGAGGGCTAAGCAGGACGGAGTCGATTTGATCGGGGACATCAATTCAGTGCGCGACAAATTCAATCTGCGTCTTGTTTACTTCAACAAGGGCGGAGACGTGATCGATTACCTTAATAACGGTCAACCGCGCCCTTCGCTGAAGGTTGCAGCCTTCGAATACTTCGGCCATTCCAATAAGGCGTGCTTCATGTTCGATTACAGCAACGTGATCGACAGTTCCGCCAAAGCGTGGTTGCACGAAACCGACCTTTCAAAAATCGACCGACGCATTTTTGCCAGAGGCGCGTTTGTGAAAAGCTGGGGCTGTCACACCGGCGAGGAAATGAGCAGGTATTGGCACGCCGCGACCGGCACGCGCATGTGGGGCGCGATCGGCAAGACGCAATTCATGGATGAAGAATTACCCATTCTCACATCCGAAGGCGGCAAATGGGTCAATTGAATGACGAAGGAAACCCGAATCTTCAATTGACGAAGCAGCGCTGAAGGTTCCTTTTTGTCATTCGGGTGTCGTCATTCCTTCGTCATTAGACATTCGTCATTCGTCATTCTTTCGTTTAATCTCGGAGCGCAATGAACTTTGATCGGTTGCACGCCCTCTATCATCAGCCGCTCTTCGATTTGATTTCGCAATCGCGTGCCGTTCATCTGGAGCATTGGCGTGCCGAATCGCTGCAGCGTTGTTCGCTGCTCAGCATCAAGACCGGCGGTTGCAGTGAGGATTGCGCTTATTGCGCACAGAGCGCCCATTATACTACCGGCGTCGAACGCGAAGATTTGCTTCCGCTGGAGCGGATTCTATCGGCTGCCAAGCAAGCTCAGGCACAGGGAGCGACGCGTTTTTGCATGGGGGCAGCCTGGCGCGGAGTGCACGACGGCACTGAGAAATTTGAGCGCGTTCTCGAGGCCGTGCGCCAAGTCAGCCATCTCGGAATGGAAGTCTGCGTTACCCTCGGTCAAATCGGCGATAAGGAAGCAGCGAAACTCAAAGCCGCCGGCGTCACCGCTTACAATCACAATATCGACACTTCGCCCGATTTTTATCCAAGAATCGTTAGCACACACACCTTTCAAGACCGGGTCGATACTATCCGGGCAGTGCAACGCAGCGGCATGTCGGTGTGTAGTGGCGGAATTGTCGGCATGGGCGAAAGCGCGGATGATCGGTTGCGCATGCTCGAAGCCTTGAGCGAATTCGATCCGCAACCGGAGAGTGTTCCGATTAACTGCCTGATGGCGATGCCGGGAACGCCTCTGGCCGACGTGCCGCCGGTCGATATTTTCGAGCTGGTCCGGTTGGTCGCCGTCGCGCGCATCGCAATTCCCCGGGCCCGGGTCCGTCTTGCCGCCGGTCGAACGCGCATCACGCGCGAAGGCCAGGCCCTTTGTTTTTTCGCCGGCGCAAACTCGATCTTTTTCGGAGACAAACTACTGACCGCGGAAAATCCTGCTGCCACCGCCGATGTGAAGCTGCTGCAGGAGCTTGGCCTGCGCATCGATTCGCCCGATACGCGAAAACATCGCACGGCGGATTTGGTTTCACGCTAACCAAGACGCGCCAGGTTACCTAACAAGATTGTTGTGCGGGCTTACTGGCATAAAGCTGGCCGGACACCTCTAATTACCATAACGCCCCGAGTGGCCTCCCATCCCATAAGTTATTGTAAACAAACACGATACCTCCGTGCCAGATTCTTTGGTCTTTCAGCATTGAATCTGCTTTTAAGATTTTAGGAGACACGCAAACAGCGGCTACCACCAGAGATGTCAAAAAGAGTGCAGTTCCGGCTAAAAGAGCGAGCAGGGTTTACCCTGGTCGAAATCATGATTGTGGTCGGAGTGATTGCGCTGTTGGCCGCGCTCGCGCTGCCCGGGATGCTTCGGGCTCGGAAACGAGCGCAAGCTTCGCGAGTGAAGGACGATCTGCGGTTGATCGAAGCGGCCGTCGATCAATACGCAATCGAAACTCAGAGGCTGCCCGGCTCGGTTGTATCCGTCCCCGATTGGACCGCCTATCTAAAACGAGAAACCCACCTTTGCACGACGGGAAGGGATGTGCTCGGGCACGATTTCGGTTCGCAGACAGTCGATCAAATCCCAGCCGTCCCGTCCGAAACTTACGCCCAGCTTGCTGATGTTGCCGACGACGGATTTTGGGCGCCATTTACCCCATAGACGGGGTTGAAGTAGCGAGACGTGAATAGTGCGACGTGAGCAGTAGATCTCTTTTCGCTTTCTCCACCAACCACTTCTCACATTGGCTCAAATAGATTGTAGACCGTCCCGGCGAGACCGTGTTTTAGTTTGAATCGGCGTCTGGCACAGACACCCTACAATTTCCGCGTTGGGCATGCCTCGGCTGGGCGAACGGAACACAGGTTTGCCAGTCTCTGCGCCAGCGGCTTGCAACCCGCTGAACCGAATGCGGTCGATAAAACCATCCGCTTGGGGCGCCGGAAGTGACACAGGTCAGAGACCTGTGTGGCGCACAGACCAGAGGTCTGTGTTCCTTAATACCTCGGCCTAAATCTCGTTACATTCGATCAACTCTAGAGCTTTTTCGCCACGCTCATTCCGGCGATAAAGAGCACCAGGCAAATAACTAGGAACAGGAAAAAGAGAAATTTCGCAATTCCTGCCGCAGCCGAGGCAATCCCGGTAAATCCAAAGAGCGCAGCCACTAGCGCAATCACCAGAAAAATCACAGCCCAACGCAACATAATGATCCCCCTCCTCCCCCTGATTCGGCGTTCGCCGGGATTTTGCGCGCATCCATGGAGAGGCGAGCTCGCGCGAGCTCGGTCGGAGGCGGGCTGGCGGTTCCGGCGTCACAGAGCTCCGTCTCCACTTACGACGGTGCAACTTAGAGGCAGCCAAGCTCGCGGACTAATTTCGGTCCGCGATAAATGAACCCGGTATAAATTTGTAACAACTTCGCGCCAGCTTCGATTTTTTCCCGCGCCGAACTGGCATCAAGAATTCCGCCGCATCCGATGAGTGGAATTTTTGTTTTCTTCGCGATTTCCTGGATGATCGCGGTCGATTTTTTCTGCAACGGTGCGCCACTCAGCCCGCCTTCTTCGTCGCGATCAATGCCGGAATGATCGAGCGTAGTATTTGTCGCTATAATCCCTGAGATATTGTTGGCCTCACAGACGCCGACAATCTCATTAAGCGCGGCCGGTTCGAGATCAGGTGCAATTTTTACCAATAGCGGCAGGTTGCCACGTTCGGCATTGATCGCACGTAACAATTCATCCAATCGCTGGCCTCCCTGCAATTCGCGCAATCCCGGCGTATTCGGTGAACTGACGTTGAGCGCAACGTAATCGGCCTCGGTCCGCAGTTTACGAAAAGAAGATAGGTAATCCTCAACCGCACGTTCTATCGGCGTGACGCGTGATTTTCCGATGTTGATCCCGACTGGAATGCCGGGCCAACCGCCGCGGTCGCGCAATTCCTTGAGACGATTAGCGATCACGTCCGCGCCCTCATTGTTGAACCCGAGCCGATTAATGAGAGCGCGTTCTCTTGGATAACGAAAAATGCGCGGACGTGGATTGCCGGGCTGTGCCTGCGCCGTCACTGTTCCGATTTCAACAAAGGAAAATCCGAGTGCTTCCCACGCTGACAGCGCGACGCCATTTTTATCCAGACCAGCCGCGAGCCCGATGCGATGCCGGAAATTCAATCCGAGCGCCGACACAGGCGCTGGGGTGTCAGTCGCTTTTGAAAGCAACGGTCCGGCAATGCGCAAAAACGCGAGTGCGAAGTGATGCGCGGTTTCGGGATCGAGCGCAAAAAGAAGGGGGCGGAGAAGGCGCTCGTAAATCATTTACCGATGCAAAACTGACTGAAGATGGCATCGCGGATGGCCTCTTCGTCTCCACCACCAAGTAGTTCGTCGATCGCGTCCTGCGCTTGGTGCAAATCGATGACAAACATTTCCGCGGTGGCTCCGGCGTCGATCGCGGCCAACGCACGCGTGATCGCATCCGAGGCCCGGCGCAATTGCTCGCGATGGCGGGCATTGATCGCGAGTGAGCTTTCCGCACTCAATTTCGCGCCGCCGATCCGCCTGTAAATTTCGTCTGTCAACTCCGGCAAACCGGCTCCGGTCTTACATGAAATCCGGATCGCATCTGTGGACGACCAGTCCACATGTTCCGGCAGATCGCTCTTATTTAATGTGAGCAGCTCATCCGGATTCGTCCTGAAATCGGCCGGACGCGGCGCGTTGGCATCGACAATGTGCAAACGCAGATCGGCTGTTTCGAGCGTGCGTTGCGTGCGTTCGATCCCCTGACGTTCCACCAAATTCTCCGGCGAACGCAAGCCGGCAGTGTCGAACAAACGCAGGGCGACGCCACGCAGGTTGATCCGTTCTTCGATAGAATCGCGCGTGGTGCCGTGCATCTCGTTCACAATCGCGCGGTCGAAGCCGAGCATGCAATTGAGCAGACTCGATTTTCCAGCGTTGGTCGCGCCGAAAATCACTACTCGCAAACCTTCGCGCAAAATGCGCCCTGTCTCAGCAGTCGCGATTAATTTATCAATCTCGTTCCGTAATAACTCGAGCCGAGCCCGAATCGTAATGACATCATCCGGCGAAATTCCTTCCTCGGGGAAATCCATCGACGCCTCGACGTGCGCGATAATTTCGATTAAGCGCTGACGCAGATTGCGAAATTGCTCGCCCAGCCGGCCTGACAATTGTTCCGTGGCCGAGCGCAAGGCAAGGTCAGTCTGGGCGCGAATCAAATCGATGACGGCTTCCGCCTGGGTAAGATCGATTTTGCCATTGAGATAAGCGCGCTCGGTAAATTCGCCGGGCCGGGCCGCGCGCGCGCCCGCTCGCAAACATGTTTCCAAAACCTTGGCCGTAACCAGCGCGCCGCCGTGACAACTGATCTCGACTAGATCTTCGCCGGTGTAACTCGCAGGCGCGCGATGCACCGCCAGCATTGCCTGATCAATGATTGCGCCATTCTCGATGATTTCACCCACGTGCTGGGTGTGTGATTGCAAATCCGATGGCCGTTGTTTGCCACGAAAAATTTTGTCAGCGACTTCAATCGCGTTTTCACCGGAAACACGAACCAAAGCGATAGCTCCCTCGCCTGCCGCAGTGGAAATGGCCGCGATCGTTTCTCCCGGGACAATTGAGCGGTTCACGCCAGCCTCAAGCCGAAACGGCATCGAGAGAACAGGTGGCTTTCACCATCGGCATGTAATATCGATATCATACTCCGACAGCCTCAAGCCGAAACGGCATCGAGAGAACAGGTGGCTTTCACCATCGGCATGTAATATCGATATCATACTCCGACCACGCAGCAACCGACCGCATCTCTAGCCAATTAGTTCCAATCCCGCCAGGTTTGCTCCGTTCAACCCGAACCGTACCTTAACCGCATTACGTTTACGCCCTTGTTTCCATCAAGGATTTGTGGGCGAAGTAGGAGCATCGGTGTTTGAGGCTTTTGAGGTAGGTTGTTTCGCGCATGGCTGGATATTCAGGCACTCCTTTGTGGAAGAAACTAGGCTACAAGAATGGAATGTCCGCCTACATTGATGATGGACCCAGCAATTACATTTCCTTGCTGGCGTTGCCCGCCGACGTCGTTGTTACCTGGCTCGGCAGGGCGAAATCGGATATGCACTTGGTGCATCTTTTCACGACCTCCGCTTCCAACCTAAAAAGGAAACTGGAATCCCACCGGAAGAGGATCGTTCCTGGCGGAGTGATCTGGGTGTCCTGGCCGAAGAAGAGTTCCGGGGTAAAGAGCGATATTTCCGAAGACACGATTCGCGATGTTGCGCTACCGATGGGCCTTGTCGATGTAAAGGTTTGTGCGGTCGATGAGGTGTGGTCCGGACTAAAGCTGATGATTCGACGCACGGCCTAATTGGCGGACGGGTTTGCGCTTAGGAAGATAGGCATCTTGCCTGTGCTACAAGACTTGGCGGAGGGCGGTAATGCACTTCTGGTTTTGGTCCATCGTTCCGATGGTGATGCGGACCCATTGCGGCAAGTTGTAGCCTTTCATCGCGCGCACGATCACTTTGTGCTGAAGCAGGGCGCGAAAAACCGCGAGACCATCGCCAACGTTCACCAGAACAAAATTTGCCGCGCTCGGTACGAAGGGAAGCTTCATCATGCCAAACTCCTTTTCGAAAAAGACACGCCCTTCATCGACCATCCTCTTTGTTTCACGCTGATGTTCTTCGTCGGCCAGCGCCGCAAGTGCGCCGAACTGACCGATGCCGCTGACGTTGAAGGGTTGTCTCGTTTTGTGCATCACCTCAATCAATTCTGGCCGGGCGACGCCATAGCCGACGCGCAAACTCGCCAGTCCATGGATCTTTGAAAAGGTGCGCAGCACAACGACGTCTCGCCCGTCGCGCACATAGCGGAGCGTGTCGGGCATTCGATCAACGAATTCGTAATAGGCTTCGTCGAACACGACCACCACTTGCGACGGCACCCGCGACAGGAAACGCTCGATCGCATTGGCCGATAAGAGTGTTCCGGTTGGATTATTCGGGTTGGCGATGAAAATCAGCTCGGTGCGACCGGTAACGGCATCGAGCATGGCATCGAGATCGTGGCCGTAAGCGCGACTCGGCGCTTCGATCGTCTCCGCGCCAAAAATGCGCGCGATGATTTTGTAAGCAACGAAGGCGTGCTCGGACGTGACGATGGCGTCGCCGCGTTCCAAGAAAGCGTGGGCCAGCAACTCGATGATTTCGTTCGAACCATTGCCGAGAATAATGTGATCGGGAGTGACGTTGAGCTTTTTGGCAATGGCGTTGCGCAGGTAAAATGCGCCGCCGTCGGGATAAAGGTGTGCATTTTCGATGGCGTTGTGCATTGCTGCGATCGCCTTCGAAGAAGGACCGAGCGGATTTTCATTCGAGGCCAGCTTGGTAATTTCGGACGGCTCGCAGCCAAGCTCGCGCGCAGTCTCTTCGATTGGTTTGCCCGGTTGATAAACCGCAAGATCGCGCAATTGCGGATTGGCCCGGTCCCAGATCGATTCCACCGGCGGAGCTTAAACGAAAATGTTCGCGGGAAAAGACTCGCGACGGCAAACGTTCTCCGCCAACGTCGCGCCATGCACAGTTTTCATTTGATTGCCGATGCAGCGATCGCAGGAGTTACGGTCAATGGCTGGAAAATTCTTGGCTGGAGCGGCAACCTCGTTTTCGGTGCGCGATTCATTATTCAGTGGATCGCATCGGAACGGGCCCGCAAGAGCATTATTCCGGTTGGTTTCTGGGAATGCAGCGCAATCGGCTCGATATTGCTGCTGATTTATTTCGCGTTTTACCGGCATGATTCGGTCGGGGTGTTGAGCGCATTATTTCCCCTGCCGGTTTACCTGCGAAATCTTTATTTCCGCTACACTCATCAGCACCCGAAACATCCGGGGAACGAGCCGCGACCGCCGGAATGATTG
>WNGI01010769.1_pt1 | contig 11727 bp, 9 predicted proteins | sample 5400621 | NCBI WGS metagenome assembly WNGI01 (sample SAMN13153374, study PRJNA577476) | soil metagenome | isolation source: 20 cm soil or saprolite under Garry oak tree replicate 1 | place: USA:California | collected 2016-06-15
CGTGCGGATGCGTGGGGTCCCATCCGGGCGGCGGGTCCACGCGGACGTCCTTGCAGAAGCGATGCGCATTGGCGGTGAGCAGCTCGAACACCGAGGCGCCGGCGCCCGTGCCCTCGACGAATGTCGTGCGCGGCCCGCCGGCCCGCCCCTCGTGCAGAACGGGACGCAGTGCGCGTGGCGATCGCTCATCGAGCTCGAACCAGCAGGCCCGTACCCGGTCCGGGCCGATCAGCAACGCCGCCGAGTACAGCACCATCGGGACGGTCTGCTCGCGCAGCTCGTCGCGAGCGCGCCGCCCTGACACCGCGATCTTGCCGAGCTGGCGGACGATCGGGTCCAGCGCGTCGTTCATCGCGACCCGCATGTCGATCGCGACGGTCTCGACGGCCCGGCGCTCGCGCTCGCGCCGTCGTTGCTCGATCGCCTGCGCGACGACGGCGCCGGCGACCGCGAGCAGGTTGACGGCGATCCACCAGGCGCGAGCACTGCCGTGGCTCGTCTTGGCCAGAATCGACGCGAGCGCCGCCAGGACGAGCGCGACCGCGGTCAGCGCAATGGTGGCGTACGCGCGGGTGCCTCGGCCGTTCATGATCGCGACGGTAGCGGGTCAATAGCCGCAAGGAGGCACAATCAGCCGCCTGACGCCTGCGCTCGCAGCGCGTCGAGCTGGCTCGTCGTGCCGACCGCGATCAGGATGGCGCCGGCCTCGAGCCGCGCGGTCGGCGGCGGGTTCGCGACGAACGACGCGTCCGGCCCGTCGCGGACGGCGAGCAGCAGCACCCCTGTGTTCTCGCCGAGCGCAGCGTCACGTAATGCACAGCCGGCCAGCCGGGACCGCGCGCCGACCTCGACCTGCTCCATCCGGTAGTCGAGCGACTCGTCATGCATCACGACGTCCAGGAACTCGGCGACGTGCGGCTGCAGCGCGAACGCGGCCATTCGGCGGCCGCCGATCAGCTGCGGGTTGACGGCACGGTCTGCACCAGCACGCACCAGCTTGGACTTCGACGCCTCGTTGCGGGCACGGGCAATGATCACCAGGTCCGGACGCAGCGCGCGGCTGGACAGCGTCACGTACACGTTGTCGGCGTCGGTGTCCAGCGCCGCGACCAGCGCGTGCGCGCGGGCTATGCCGGCAGAGCCGAGCACGGCGTCGTCGGTGACATCGCCGTGCACGCTGGGGTACTCGATGCCGTCCAGCCGGCCGGAGTCGCGGTCGACGACGACGACCGACCGGCCGGTTGCGCGCAGGTAGTCGGCGCAGGCCCGGCCGACGCGACCCCAGCCGCAGATGATGACGTGGTCGGTCATCCGGTCGATGTCACGAGACATTCGGCGCCTCTCCAGGTGCTCGCGCAAGTGTCCCTCGATCAGCGCCTCGAGCAGGACGCCGAACGTGTAGAGGGCGGTGCCGACTCCGACCAGGATGAGCGCGATGGTGAACAGCTCGCCGGCCGAACTGAGTGGGCGTACCTCGCGAAAGCCGACAGTCGTGACGGTCGTGACGGTCTGGTAGAGCCCTTCGAGCACGTCGAATCCGAGGATGACGTACCCGACCGTGCCGCAGACGATCACCAGCGCGAGCGCGAGGACCGCAAGCCGAATCCGCCGCACGGTGCCCACGCACGGAAAGCTAGCCGGTTTTGGCCGTCCGGGCCGCTCCAACCGGCCCGGACGGCCAAAGCGCAACGGTCAGCTGAGCGACATGTGCTCGATCGCGAGATACGTGTGCGCGACCTTCGAGACGGGATCGCTCGCGAAGTGCCGCTGCATGGCCCGGTCGGTCAACGCGTTGTCCAGCGACGCCAGGATCATCGACTGGTCGAGGACGAGGATGCGATGCCCGACCGATGCCGTCGCGGGGTTGACCGCGTCGAAGAAGCCGTTCGCGCCGTACACGTCCGGGTAATGCGACCGTAGCGCCGCGATGTTGGCATATGCCTGCTGTGGAGCGACGTCGAGCGCGATGAACGACGCATGCGGTGTCACGACGGTTTCGTTCGCGCAATCGTGGCACTGCGCGAGCCCCAGGCTCGGATTGTCAGCGGTCGGCCCGGCAACGTACGGGAACTTCAGGCCGGCAACGCCGAACCCACCGTACCCACCCGTATCGTCCGCGGTGCTGGACGGCGACATGCCCCAGACCGGGTAGTGCAGCTGCTCGGTCGCGTACTTGATCTGCACCTGCGCGATGCGCGCGTCGGCGAGACCGAAGCTGTGCTGACCCCACGACGTCTCGGGCACGACCTGGTTGGCCATCAGGCCCTCGAACATGCCTCCGGCGAACGACGGGATGAATGTCAGGCCGGAGTCCTTGTAGGTGTAATGCCCTTCCCACACAGGGAATCTCTGCCCGGACTGGGGATCGGTGTAGGTCTGCCACGAACCGGCCATCGGCCACTGGCCCTGCCAGGAGAAGTCCGGGTCGGTGGTCGCGCAGTCCGCGAACGGGGCGGGCGGCGGCAACTCGCGCCAGCTGCGCCACCACACGTTGCCCGGCATCTGATGCAGGCCCATACCGACGTACGCGGAGATCCGCGGATCGCTGTAGAAGGCGCCGTTGTGGTAGTAGTGCGTCCAGTTGTCGCCTACGTCTGGCGGCTGGCCGACGTAGTAGCCGCCGAACATCTGCCCGGTCGGCTGGTTGCCGGGAATGGCCGGGTTGACGTTGCAGTGCGTCTCGGCGCGGCCGTCGTAGAACTTTCCGAAGTTCATCTGCGCCACAAGGCTGTTCGCCAGTGGCGCGATGGCAGGCAGCGCCTGCCGCGCGACGATCAGGCCGGACGCGTACCACCCGTTGTCGACGTTCGAGATGAAGTAGCAGTTGTCGAACGTCGGGGTCGGCTCCGTCGAGCAGTCGGCGTCGTTAGGGTTCTTGATGACGTGCCCGGTGCTCGTGTCGTACCACTGGTAGAGGAACCCGTTGTCGCGCTGCAGGTTGGCCACCGTGTGCAGCGTCGCTGCGACGCGGTCGCTCGCCTCGGACTTGCTGATCAGGCCCAGGTCACTGGCCGACACCACCGCCCACAGGTAGACACCGACGTTCGACGCGGACGTGTACCTGCCATAGCTCGTGGGCGTCGCCGAGCCACCGGCGTAGGTGATGTTGTCCAGTGGCAAGTGAGTGTTCGGGTCGACGTCGGCGCTGTAGAAGTTCCACGTGTCGCGCGCGATCGCGCGTAGGTCAGCTCGCTGTGCGCTGGTCAAGCCGGTGTAGGACTTGACCGAGTCGGCGGGACTCGCCACCGCTTGCAGTGGGTACAGCATGAGCGCGAGGGTCGCGGCCATTGCGATCCACGGTGCTCGTCGTCTTCTCATCTCACGCACCTGCCTCGCCACCGCTTGCAGTGGGTACAGCATGAGCGCGAGGGTCGCGGCCATTGCGATCCACGGTGCTCGTCGTCTTCTCATCTCACGCACCTGCGTCCCATGAGGAGCGGCGACGCGTTCTCGGCATCGCCGAGCTGATCGAGATCGGACGGCAGCAAGCCGGCAGTGCGTTCCGGCACGCAACGCGCGGTTTCAGCGGTCGCCCTGGTTAAGCAGTTACGTAACCATGTAATACGAGATGCGTCAATGGGCGCGAATGCACCGGCCGCCCGATCACGTCAGGTCGGAGACCGCGGCTGGTTGCGCTGGTGCGACGGTCGCCGGCTGCGCGGCCGCGGGAGCGACGGCGGCTTGCTTCGGCGGGCGCGAGCGCCGGTGGCCGGTGACGATGATGGCGACCGAGCCGACGATGATCGCGCCGCCGGCGACGATGTTCATGCTGAACGACTCGCGGCCGATCAGCACGCCCAGGAACACCGCGATGACCGGGTTGACGTACGCGTACGTTGCTACGACGTCGTTGGGCAGTTTGCTGTTGGCGTAGATGTACGCGGTGAAACCAACCATCGCCCCCGGGCCGATCAGCCAGAGCCAGCCGAGCAGCGACGCGGTCGAGATCGCGCCGACGTCGAACCGGCCGAACTCGCCGGTTGCCGCTGCGCCGACGAGCATCAGCAGGCCGCCGGCCATCATCTCCAGCGACACGACGACCATTGGGTGCCGCGGCAGCGGGACGCGTCGCGCGAAGACCGAGCCGGACGCCCACGACAGCGACGCCACCAGGACGAGCACGGCCGAGCCGACGTCGATCGCGTCGCCACCATGCCAGCCGATCAGCACGGCGACGCCGGCGGTGCCGAGACCGATGCCGAGCAGCATCGTCCGACTGATCCGAGTCTTGGTCAGTGCGGCGTTGATGATCACCATCCAGATCGGGACGGTGGCCACCAGCAGGGCGGCCAGCCCCGAAGCGAGGCGCTGCTCACCGATGCTGAGCAGGCCGTTGCCGCCGACCAGCAGGAGCGCACCGATCAGCAGCGCCGACCGAATATGCGTCCAGGTAGGGCGTTGCTCGCCGCTGGCATGCCGAGGGCCGACGATCGCGTACATGACCGCGCCCGCCACCACGTACCTGGTGCCGACCATGGTCAGCGGCGGGATCGTGTCGACGGCCTCGCGGATGGCGAGGTAGGTAGATCCCCAGACGACCCACACGGTGAGCAGCGCCGCCCAAGGCAACAGTCCTCCGCTACTCTTTAAAGACGGCAAGACCGTACGCTCGATTCATTAATCGTGGACGTTCGCAGCTTTCACCTTAATACATTAGGAGCCTTACGTGACGAAGGGCAAGCCCGCCGAGGCACGCCAGCTCGACGAGACAGACCGCGCACTGGTCGGCGCGCTGGCCGCGGACGGCCGGCAGACGGTCCGCGCCCTCGCCCGCACCGTCAACCTCTCCGAGCCCGCGGTACGCGACCGTGTGCTGCGGCTGGAGCATGCCGGTGTGATCACCGGCTACCACGCCAGCCTGGATCCCGCGGCAGTCAAGGCGGGCACCGCGGCGTTCGTCGCCGTTCGCCTCAACCCGGATCGGCGCGACCGCACGAAGCTGCACGCCGCATTACGCGCCGAACCGTGCGTCCTCGAGGCTCACGAGATCGCGGGCGAGGACTGCTACTGGGTGAAGCTGCGGGTCGCGTCCACGACCGCGCTTGCCGACACGCTGGACCGGATCCGGGCGATCCCGACCGTCGCGGGCACCAGCACGACGATCGTGCTCCGGACGCTGTTCGAGCGGCCCCTGGCGCCCGACCCGTCCGAGGAGTAGCCGTCAGATCGAGCGGCGCCGCACCACGGCGACGATGGCGGCCGCGGCAACGACGGCCGCGATCGCGACGAACAGCAGGCTCTCGACGAGCTGAATGCTCCAGAACTGGCTCGCGGGATGGTAGCGACTGACGTCCTTCATGCTGAGGCCGTTGACCCTGGCCTGGCAGGCCTGAACCGCGCCGGCACCGATCTCGCCCCGCGGCGGCAAGCTCGGGCAGTAGTTGATCAGGATGCCGCGGTTGTTGAGACCCCCGATCGGCCGCCCGGCTGGATCGAGCCTGACCGTGCTGATGATCCAGTCGTTCGGCGACAGGCCGGTAGGGAGCGGGTTGTCCCCGTCGGGATCGCGCAGCAGGGCGCTCAGTGGATACGTCGCCGTATGGTGAACGGTCGGCCAGAGACTTCTGCGAAAGAAGTGGACCGGGATGCGCGCCGCCGCATACACGACAAGGGTCGTCGCCATCGCCGGAATCGTTCGCCGCGTGAGGGCGCTTGCAGCCACTCCGGCGGCAAAGGCGAACAGCATGCACGCGACCGGCACGACGCCCGTGATGTCGTACCAGGTGCTGTTGAAACGCGTCCCGAACGCGGGCGCAAGCGGGTCGAGCGCCCATGTGGCGACCAGGCCGAGCACGGCCGCCGCCCCGCCCACGACGGCGGCGATGATCGCAACCTTGGTGCTGATCCAGCGCCGTCGGCTGATCGACTGCGTCCAGACCAACCGGTGCGTGCCGGACTCGTACTCGCGCGAGACCAGGGGCGCTGCCCAGAACATGCCGACGAGCAGCGGCACCGCGATCAGCGAGCCGGTGACCGGGGGCAGCCAGTGATAGTGCCTGTGCAGTTGCTCGAGTGCCGACCCGCAGTCTCCGCCGGACCGCGTGCAGCCCGGCATGCCGAGCTGCCGCGCGAGATGGTGCGCACCCTGGCCGATCACCACCAACGCGGCAACCGCCGCGACCAGTAGCGCCGCGCCCACGCCCGCTTCCGCGCGATGCTGCCGCCAGGTCAGCCAGATCATCGGACGACCGCCGGGGCCGGCTCCCGGGCGGGAACGTGCTCGAGATAGGCCAGCACGATGTCTTCGAGATCAGCCGGCGAAACCGTGAGCGCGGGATTGAGCAGCGGGCCCGGCGAGCGCACCAGCTGCCGGGAGTGCCGATCGTGCCACGACTCGGCGACGACCTCGACGGCGTCCGGCAGGGCGGTCACGTCAGCCGGCGACCCGGTCACCCAGCGGTGCTCGTCGACGACCTGGTCGAGCTCGCCGCCGATCAGCACGCGCCCGCCGGAGATGACGACGAGGTGGTCGCACACCCGAGCCAACTCGCCGATCAGGTGCGACGACATCACGACCGTGATTTCCGCGGACGCTGCGATCGCCATCAACGACTGCAGGAACTCCCGCCGGGCAAGGGGGTCCAGGCTGGCGAGCGGCTCGTCGAGCACGAGCATCTCGGGACGCTTCGCCACGGCCAACGCCAGCGCCACCTGGGCCTTCTGACCGCCCGACAGCCGCCCGGCCCGCCGCCGGAGCGGGACGTTCGCCGAATCCAGCCGATCGCGGGCCAGAGCGTCGTCCCACTTCGGGTTCAGCTGTCGGCCGAAGCGCAGCAGATCCTCGGCCGTGAACTCCTTATAGAGCGGGCAGTCCTGGGCCACGAAGCCGACTTTCGCCAGGAAGCCCGGATCGTTGCCCGGACGCTGGCCGACCACCCTCAGCTCGCCCTCGGAAGGCGGCAGCAGCCCGACGAGCAGGTTCAGCAGGGTCGTCTTGCCCGCACCGTTCGGGCCGACGACGGCAGTGATCGAACCGGCGGGAAGCTGCAGCGTCAGATCGCGCAATGCCCAGAACCGGCCGTAGCGACGCCCTACACCGACCGCCTCGACGCTCACGCCGACTCCTCGACGCTTGCGCTGCGCATCGTCGCGCGGACCACGTCCATGATGCCGTCGTCGTCGAGCCCGGCCTCGCGAGCTGCCACCATCCAGCGCTCCAGCCGGCGGCGCAGCGTGCCGTACGCGCTCGGGCTGACTTGGCTGAGGCTGCGCTGGATGAAGGTGCCCTGTCCGGGGCGGCCGACCGCCAACCCCTCGCGCTCCAGTTCCCGGTACGCGCGTAACACGGTGTTCGGATTGATCGCGACGCTTGCGGCGACCTCGTGGACGGTCGGCAGCTTGTCGCCCGGCTGCAGCCAACCGAGTCGCAGCGCCTGCTTGACCTGCTGCACGAGCTGCAGGTAAGGAGCCTGGCCGGTTGCCGCGTCGAGGTGGAAGTCCAGCATCCGATCAATCTATAGTACCTAGGTAAATAGGCAAACTAATCCGCTGTCCTGCGAGCGCCGGCATCAGGCAAGATGCCGCAATGACCGAGGTGCGCGTTGCCCATACAGCGTCGCTGCGTCCGGACGAGCGGCGCGCGATCCGCAGACTGCTCGACGGCGCCTTCGACGACATGACCGACGACGATTACGAGCACGCGCTGGGCGGCATGCACGCACTCGTCTGGGAGGGCGCGGAGCTGATCGGCCACGGCTCGGTGGTCATGCGGCGGATGCTGCACGGCGGGCAGTCGTTGCGGACCGGCTACGTCGAGGGCGTCGTGGTGCGCGCCGACCGGCGCCGCCGCGGGCACGGCGCGGCCTTGATGGCCGAACTGGAGCGGATCGTCCACGCCGCATACGAGGTCGGCGCGCTCGGTGCCACCGACGAGGGCGCGCTGTTCTACCCGACGCGCGGCTGGAAGCTGTGGACGGGCACCGTCTCGGTTGTCGCACCCGGCGGCATCGAGCGGACGCCGGAGGAGGACGGCTGCATCTTCGTGCTGCCGGTCAGCGCGAAGCTCGATCTGGACGGCGACCTGGCCTGCGACTGGCGCGGCGGCGACGTCTGGTAGCCGGGTCCGGCGTCAGAACGCTGCCTCGGTGCGTGGCGTGCCGAGGCCGGTCGGTCCGTCGTACCCGGGCAGGCCGGTGCACAGGTAGTCACCGAGGCAGGTGCTGGCCATCTGCCCCGGGACGTTCGTGCCGCTCGTGACGTCGTAGAACTGGCTGAGCGAAGCCTTCCGGTACAGGCTGGCCGGCCCGAACGTGCTGGCGTGGCCGTTGAGCGCGTACGTCGCGGCGATCAGCGGCGAGCCGACGGACGTACCGCCGACAACCTGCCAGCCGCTGAAGCCGAAGGTGTCGTACACGGCGACACCGGTTGCCGGATCGGCGACGGCCGACACGTCGGCCACCATGCGCATCGGGCAGTCCGGGTCGTGTTGCCACGACGGCTTGCCGATGTAGGCCGAGCATCCGGATCCGGTGCCCTGCCACACCGTCTCGGCCCAGCCGCGTTCGTTGCCGGCGGCGCCGAGGCTCGTCCCACCGACGGCCGTGACGTAGCTGGACGCGGCGGGGAACATCGCGGCGTAACCGAAATCGCCGGCGCTGACCGTGATCGCCACACCGTCGTGGTCGTAGAACTTCTCGAACCGCTTCTCGCCGGAGAACTCGTTCGCGGCGTAGCTGTTCGACACGACGTCGGCGCCGAGGCGAACCGCGGTGTTGACGCTCGCACCCAGATCGTTCAGGTCGTTCGAGTTCGCCTCGACGAGCAGGATGTGGCAGTTCGGGCAGGCAGCCGAGACCATGTCGAGGTCGAGTGAGATCTCGAGGCCCCAGCCGGGATCCTGCAACGGCAGCGGGTCCGCGGTGCCGGACTGGTTCACCTTGCCGAAGCAGCCGTTCGCGCTCGTACACGGCGGCAGCCCGTACTGCGCGCGGTACGCCGCGAGGTCGGCTTCGGCCTGCGGGTCGTCGTAGGCATCGACGATCGCCACCGTCTGCCCGATGCCGCGGCCGGCCGACGGCAGTTGGTACGCCGACTGCAGGTCGGCCGGCGCGTAGCCCGCCGGGACGTCCTGGGTCGCGTCAGCGGGCGCCGTCAGGACTTCGGCCTGGCAGGCCGCCTGCGGCGCGACGGCGGGCGCGCACGCACGAACCGCGCCGCCCGATCCCGGCGCGGGGTCGCCGGACGGCGGCGTGCCCGTACCCGACGAGCCACTCGGCGCACCGATCCGGAATGCATCCGTCGTCGTGTCGTCGACCGTGTCGCCTGCCGCATCGGACGCGGCGACCCGGGTGGTGACGAACCCGGTCGCGTCGGCCGGCACGGGCAGCCGTGCCTGGAAATGACCGCTGCCCGCCGACGTCACCGCCGCGCTCGTCCACGACGCGCCGCCGTCGACCGAATACGACAACGTCAGATCACCGATCGCCGGCGAGGTCGTGTCGAACAGTTGGTGGTGCGCGTACAGGTCGACGGTGGCCGCCGTACCGGGGGGTACGGAGTTGAACCCGTCGACCGCAGCGTCCTGATCGACGAAGATCAGCGGCTCGAACGAGCAGTTCTGCGTGCTGTCGCGGCAGGTTCGCTGCGCGGGCAGCGTGCCGGCCCGCGGCGCCGAAGCCCAGGTCCACACGGTGTGGCTTGCCGAGTCGGTCGCCCACCACGGCGCGACCTTCGTCGTGTCGACGCTGAGCTGATACGTCGCCGGAGCCGGGTCGAGGGTCACTGTGGCCGCGGTGTTGGAGGCGGACGACGCGAGCGGAGCGCCGTTCTTCAGAAGCCGAAAGCCGGTGGACGTGCTCAGCGTGCTGCTGTTGTACCACTGCTGCGTGTAGTGACCCGCGCTGTCCGTCCATGGATCGACCGAGAACGTGAATCGGTCGCCCTGCCGGCAGGCCAGGCAGCGGACCGTCGCCAGCGGCGGGTCGATCAGGCCCGGGTGACTGACCGCCTTGAGCCACGACGTGGTGAGCTGCTCGCCGGGTTGGTACGCCGTCTGGGTCTCGGTCAGCAGCGGGTTGAACTCGTCGCCGTTGACGACGAGGTTCTGGTTCCATCGCACGTCGGGCAGGCCGCCGGTGATGTACTCGTCCTGCACGGCCGGAGCGGTGAGCGGCGTGACCGCGTTGAACGCGATCGACTGCTGCGGTTGCCAGCCGATCCGGTAGTAATAGCTTGGCCGATCCGGGATGTCGGACGGGTACGTCGCCCGGATGTGGGCCAGCTCGCCGTCAGTGACGGTGCCGGGGAACTGGCTGGGCACCGCGCCCGTCGCCACCTTGCCGAGGTCGTACTCGTAGGGCGTGGGCGTGCCGTCGGGCTGCACCAGCCGGAAGTAGTCGAACCAGCGCAACGTGCCGGTCGTGACCTGCGCGGTCGGTTCGACGTAGAAGTTCAGGTCGCCGAGGACGAGCTGATCGGTGTACTCGATGCGCTGACCGGACGCGGTTGTCCGTCCCACCCATGCCTGGAACATGTAGTACTTCGTCGGTCTCGGCGTCGCAGGAACCGGGACGTGCACGGTCGCATCGCGGCGCGCGTTGGCGTCGACCACGGTTTGCGTGCCGCTCACCGCGACCTGCGGGCGGACCATCAGGCTGTCGGCAACGTAGCCGCCGTGAGCGTCGGACGTCTGGATCGCGATCGCGAGGAAGTAGTTGCCCCGCGGCACGCTGAACGCCACGGTGCCGTCGAAGAAGGACGCCGACCAGGCGTACCGCGCGGTGTCGTCCAGGTTCACCACGAAGACCGTGCCGAAGGTCGCCTTCTTGCCGAGCGCGTCGGTGCCGTGCACGACCAGTGTCGACTGCGGGTAGCTCGTCGTGACACCGGCGTCCGCCGTCGCGCGGCTGATCTTCGCGACCCCGGTGAGCGCACCGTCGTCGACGGCAGCACCGAACGCGGCCGGATCGGTGACCTGCGCGTCCGCGTCGCCGGTCGGGCTGAGGCCCGGGATCGGGTGCGTGCTCGCCGGGTCCGTCCACTCGATCTGGACTTGCTGGGCCGCGCCGGCAACCTGCGCCGAGATGTCGAACAGGGACGGGTCGAGTTGGCGGCCGAGCGCGCCGACGGCCTCCTGCGGCACGACGTAGGTGTGTCCGGCCGCGGCGAACACCTGCACCTGCCGCGACGCCGACGAGCCCTGGACGTCGAGCAGTGTCGCCGCGACCTTCCCGTCCGCGTTCGTCGTCAGCTGCACGCGCTCGCCGGTGACCAGGGTGACGACGCTCGGCGAGGCGGCCGCCGCCGGGCTCGCCTCGGCCTGTGCAAGCGGCGCGACGACGAGCGCCGGCGCGAGCAGGAACGTCGCCGCTGTGAGCCGGAAACCGATCAGGGGCCGCATGCCGGGCAGGAGACCACATGCCGACGCGCACGGTCTACGTGTCGCGCTGTCGGATACCGGCCAAGTGCCGACTATGGACAACCGCCGTCAGCGAGGTGCTAGGAACTAGGGATGCGTATCGGAGCGGTGTTTCCGCAGACGGAGATCGGTGCGGATCCCTCCGCAGTCCGCGCGTGGGCGGAGGCGGTCGAGCAACTCGGCTACCAACACGTGCTGGCGTTCGACCACGTCCTCGGCGCCGGCCGCGACACCCGGCCGGACTGGGGGCGTCGCTACGACAGCGAGACGTCGTTCCACGAGGTCCTCGTGCTCTTCGGCTACCTGGCGGCCGTGACCAGTTCGGTCGAGTTGGTCACCGGCGTGCTCGTCCTCCCCCAGCGGCAGACGGC
>WNGI01012931.1_pt1 | contig 11726 bp, 6 predicted proteins | sample 5400621 | NCBI WGS metagenome assembly WNGI01 (sample SAMN13153374, study PRJNA577476) | soil metagenome | isolation source: 20 cm soil or saprolite under Garry oak tree replicate 1 | place: USA:California | collected 2016-06-15
CTGCGAATCGAGACCTGAACACGAACCGCTCTCGTGCGCTGAGCGCTCCGTCATTAAAGCGTGTCAGGGAGTAGAGCTGCTCACCTCGGGTGAACTGCGGGTGGTCGATGAAGAAGGGCACGATATTGCGCACGATGGTAAGGCGATCGGTGAAATCATCGTTCGCGGCAATGCGGTCATGAAAGGCTATTATAAAGATCCCGAAGCGACCGCCGAGGCGATGCGGGGCGGCTGGTTTCATACCGGCGATGCCGCCGCCGTTCACCCTGATGGCTACGTCGAGATTCGGGATCGTTTAAAAGATGTAATTATCAGCGGCGGCGAAAACATTTCCTCAGTGGAAGTGGAAGGCGTATTGCTGCGACACCCAGCCGTGCAAGAGGTCGCGATCGTAGGAATGCCGGACGAGCGCTGGGGCGAGTCGCCGCACGCATTCGTTGTCTTAAAAGCAGGCGCGAGTGCGACGGAAACCGAGCTGCGCAATTACGCTCGCGATCATCTGGCGCACTTCAAGTGTCCACAACGAGTCCGATTTTTGTCCGATCTGCCAAAAACAGCGACGGGCAAGGTCCAGAAATATGTCCTGCGCGGTGAAAAGCCGGCAATTTCGAAGCAGTGAGAGAACACTGAAAGTTGAGAGTTGATTGAACGGCCAGGCAGAGCAGGCCTTTAGTTGAGAGTTGAGCGTTGGACGTTGGGCGTTGGGCGTTTCTGTCTTTTCGTGCTGCTCTCCTCAACCGCTCTGATTAAGAGTAAGAGACGAGGCCGATGCGTCCGAGTTTAACCTGCCATTCGTCATTCGACGTTTGGCGTTCGGTGTTTGCTCTTTCCCACGGTAGCGGTCAGCCTCGGTTAAGACTTCATAAGCACCGAAATTTTGTCGTCCCGTGCGACATATTTGATAAAGCTTGCCAGCAACAACGTAGAGCCGACCTGGCCTCTCAATGATTGCTAAACGGATAGAGAACGCTCTAGACGCGGGTTCTCGAGCCATCGCGTCCGCGATTCATTATCTCTACCTGGCTCGAATCCCTTTCCTTGGTTGCGCAACCTTATTCAGTCTTCCCTTACTCGCGATATCTGCCGGGCGGCCTCTCGTTCTTGGAGCCTTTGATTTGTCGCGTTACGGCGAAGCTTTCTTCGTCGGGATTGCCTACGGATTGGCCGGTGGCAGCATTTATTTCACCGCCCACGTCATTACCAATCTTTGCTCAAAGCGTTTCCGGCTTGAAGTCGATCCCATAGTCCAGCGCCGAATCGATAAAGTCTGGGCAGTCGGAATTCTCGTTTCGCTGATAATAAACATTTTGACGGCGGCGAGCGCTTCCCAAGCGTCACCACCTTTCAGCGTTTGCATCGCCGGATCGATGGCCGCAGGAATGCTCGTGGCTCTGGTAGGCGCGTCCATCGCGGGAGCGTTTGCGATCCGCTTACCGAAGGATCCCATTTACCAAACTCTGGTTCGGATCGGAATTAAAATCGGACTCCGCCGGCAGAAAGGATATATGCGCGCGATTTCGCACGATTCCGAGACAACCGATCCCGCAAAATGGGAATACGAAGACGGTCAGATTCGTGCGGTCTCCTACACGTTTATTGTCGTGCTCGCCTACTACATTATTACCGGACGACAAGTCGCCCCGCTGGTGGCGTTGATGTTCTTGCTCTCCCTCTGCGTTCTGATCCTGGCCGGCGTTACCTTTTTTTGGGACCGCTATCGATTGCCGTTGTTACTCATTCTGCTCATCTATTTCTATTTCGCCGGATTCTTTTTAAAGGCCGACCATTATTATAGAGTCTGGGGCAGACCAGCGCTCGACCCGGAACTGACTCCGGCAGAAATCGTGGGTCGAGCTACGCAGCAACGTCTTCCGTTGGTGATTGTCGCCGCGGGTGGCGGAGGGATTCAATCGGCCGCCTGGACGACCTCTGTGCTTACGCAACTGGGCGACCAACTGGCTCGGGATTCCGGCAGCGCATATGATTTGCCGCAGACATTTGCAACGATCGCGGACGCATCCTGGAAAGACAATGGTGCAAAAATTTCGATAACAAGTTTAAGCCGCAAGCGAGGCTGGCGGACGCCAGCCTGTCAGCCTGGGGCGCGGACGCGCTGGCCTTGAAGCGACCGGCGGTCATCTTCAATTCGACTATTGTCGAAACGGGGCAGCGGCTGGCCATTTCCACAGTGCCAATCAGGCACGCACTGATTGGCGAAACAGAGTTTACTGAACGGTATTGTGCCGAGATCGCTATCAGTACTGCGGCACGGGTCTCGGCCACTTTTCCTTTTGTAACCCCAACCGGACGGCCGACGATGCAGAACCCGGGCAGCGCCACCTCTTTATCCGTGTCAGCTCCGCCTTGCGGCGGAGGCGATCAGCACCTGGTCGACGGCGGATACTTTGAGAACAGCGGTGTCGTGGGAGCAATTGAATGGATCGATGACGCCCTAACCGATCTCTCCGATCCGCAAAAGAATCCGAAACACTACCCTCTACCGCATAATATCCTGCTTTTAATGATCGATGCGTTTGAAAGACCGACGGATCCGGAAGATTCAGATCCGAGTCCCAGCCAGGCCGTTCCGGCGGGAATGGGCGCCAACGTTCCTCACGGCGTGCTTTACAATTTTGCGTCGCCGCTGACCGCCGTCATGAATGTGCGCGGCAGCGGACAAAAATCATTCGCGCGACGTTTGCTGCGCATGTTTCAAAGCCGTTGGAAGCAGGCCCAAGTCAACATTTGCGATGTTAAGATCTTTTTCGAAGTGAACCAACCGACAAACCGGGAAGAACACGTCCAAGCCGGTCAAAAAACACAGGCGCTCGTGGGAAAAGAGCGGGCTGGTCCATTTTACATTGGAATAGATCCTGGGAGAGAACCGCTCTCCTGGCATTTGCGCCCGGTTGAGATTGCGGAACTGGAAAAGAAATGGGTTGGGTTGAATGACGCCACCGCGTCGGGCACTTGCAAAGATACTTACGGAACGATCCTCGAATTTTTTAAAAGCGAATCCGCCAAACCGTAAAATGGGTTTTTTGGTTTGCTTTGACTCTCGGATCTTGGAGCCTCTCTGGTGCTTATTCGCCTGCGGACGAATCCGTCCTCTAGCGGAGATGTTAGTGCTTTGAGTTCCGCGACCCATCATTCGTGCCTCGTCATTCCATCGTCATTCGACATTCGGCATTCGTGATTTCTCTAGGCTCTGTCCTCTGATCCGCCAGCGGACGGATTGATTTCGATCGCTTCCCGCTCTCTCTCCCTCGCCCTCGGGTTGTGTGATCTATGTCGCGAGTGCCTGACTAGCTCCATTCGCCGTGCGAACGTCTCATCTCCAACCTGTGACTGAAAGTTCAGAGTTGATTGAACGGCCAGGCAAAGCAGGCCTTTAATTGGGCGTTGAGAGTTGGACGTTGGGCGTCCGCCACGGCGGATTCGTCCGTTGGCGAATTGGGCGTTTGTCTTTTCGTGCTACCCTCCTCAACCACTCTGAGCATGAGCGAGAGTAAGATTAAGGGCCGCTTCAACGCTTTAACCCTTCATCGCTTCAACGTCTTCGGTAGGCTTCGTCATTTTGCCTGTCCTCTATCCTCTGCCCTCTGCTTTCAGCTTTTCAGAGTTTCAGCTTTTCTTCCCTGATGTGGAGCTAGCGATGTCGCCGCTTGTGAACTGGCAAAGGTTGCGAGACAGGAGCTGGCCCGCAGTTCCCGAGCTGACAGTTACTCAGCACGGTGTAGTTCACGCCACTGTCCACGGCAGCTTTCTTACCGACCGGATTCGTTAGGCCAAATGCCTCGCATCATTGTGCAACATTGACGTCAGCGTCTACGCCAACCGTCGAGATGCAGTGGGCCGCCTACTGCGTCTACGTCGCCGCGAGCGAATCGCGGAAAGACGGGACAAGCCGCCGGCTATTGACGGAAGAAATTAGCTGACTGCGCGCTGGTTAGTGTCTATGTCTTTTCTTCTTTTTCTTGGCGACATCGACCGAGAAGAACGCGGTGGCGGTGTTGCCGCAATGGTCTGTCGCCATCACGGTCACAGTCGTATGCCCAAGCGGGAAGAAACTTCCTGAAGGAAGGCTCGCCGTTGCCGTGACCGGCCCATCTTCCGGATCGACTGCGCTAACGTTGAAGGAAACGAACGCGCCGCGTTTTTGATCGTTCACGTGTTTCTTCTGCGCGATGGCGTTAATGGTTCCCGGCGTCGTAATAACGGGCGGGTTGTTTGGCGTGACGTTGACCGTGAGCATTGCTTCAGCGAAGAGACCGCCGGTGTCAGTCACGCGCAAGGTAAAGCTGGCGTTGGAAGCTGAACACGACGCGACCACGTCGGCGGTGACATTGCCGGAATTAGCAACCGCTATGTTCGAGACGGTGACGCCGTTGACCGTGGCTGATGTGCCGCCGTTGACGGTCACTGTCAAAGCGGTCGGCGGATCTTCGTTATCGTGAACGGTCGCGATCTGCGAGTTGGAACTGGCCGCGCCCTGCTGACGCGTCACGCCTGTTGCCGCTGTAATCGTTGGCGGTGTGTTAGGAGGGGCCTGCACCTCAAACGCACCGATGTCACTGCCATCACCGCCGGCGACGGCAGCAGTACCGATGATGCGGGAAAAACCGGGCCCGCGCTGGTCGGTTGTGAAGCTGGTAAAGTTTTTCCCTTTATCAATCGCCGAGCTGCCAGGCGAAGGCGCATGCGTGAAAGTCGCACCCCCGTTATCTTGCAGTGGGCCCAGCATAGGATCGGTGCTGTTTTGATCGCCGGTTTGATTCAGAAACGCGGTTTCATTGTCGCTGCTCAGATTATAGCCGAGCGAGGTGACGCTGCCGGGAGGGCTGGAGATGTTAGTGCCTGAGGCACCGGTCTTCAAAATAGTGCCTCCGATGGTCACGGTCGCCGTGCCGCCGCTTCCGTTTTGATTGTAGATGCCGCCGCCGGTAGTGGCCGAGTTACCGCTAATGGTGCTGTTGTGGATGATCAGCGTCGCGTTGCCTGCGGTATCACCGTCGTTGTTGATGCCGCCTCCGACGCCGTTCCCTATGTTGCCGCTAACGGTGCTGTTGTTGATGGTGAGAGAGGCGCTTCCCGAAAAACCTTCGTTGAGGATACCGCCACTGTTTTGGGCGGCGGAGTTGCCGCTGATGGTGCTGTTGTTGACCGTTAGCACCGCGCTACCGGACAGAGCGCCCAAGTTCAGGATGCCGCCGGCTGCATTGGTCGCCGAGTTGCCGCTGACGGTGCAGTTGCTCACCGTCAGGGTCGCGTGGTCGTTAAGGATGCCACCGCCGTTAAAATTCGGGAAGGAGCCGGCGACGGATCCATTAGCGATGGTCAGCCCGGAAAGCGTCACCGTCTTTCCACTGTTGATGGTGAAGATGCGGAATGCTGAGGCGGTGGGGTCGCGCTTCACGGTTAGCGTATTGGCCCCGGGGCCGAGAATTCTCATGTTGCTGTTGAGACTGGGCAACGCGCCGTTCGCCTTCAGCGTGATCGTTCCCGTGACTGCGAAATAGATCACGTCATCTGGCGCACTCGCATTCGCGGCCGTGATCGCGTCGCGCAGGCTGCAGGGGCTCGAACTGCTGCACGTGTTATTGGCGTTCGTGTCGGCTGTTGTCGTCACGACGAGTGTCGGGTCGATGTCGCTCGCCTGCCGTTCGAACGCGCCAATGTCGATCCTGCCATTGACCACGCGCGGGAACCCCACTCCGCGCTGATCAGAGCTCGGTGGCGGAGCAAAATTCGGATCGCCTGCATCAATGGCCGGGCTACCAGTCTTCAAAATGTGCGTCGCCGACGGCCCGCCGTAGTACGCCAGCGGTCCGAGCTTCGGATCGACACCGACGATGTTGCCATTGGTACCGTTGCTGATGCCGCCGGAAGTAGAGCTGTCGCCGATCAGGTTGTAACTGGCGCTATCAATCGTAAAGCCGCTGATATCGTCAGCCGTCGTCCCGGTGCCGCGAAAATTACCGGCGACAATAGTGTTCTTGAGCGTCTCGGTCCCTTGAGCAGCAGAATGAATGCCCCCGCCGGTCCCGGAACCGTTACCATCGGCATCCGCCCGGTTCCCGGTGATGGTGCTATTGGTGACAATCAGTGTGTTGTCGGAGAAGTTTTCAATAGCGCCGCCGGCAAAGTTCACCGAATTGCCGCTGAAGGTACTGTTGTCGACGGTTAGTTGGCCGTCATTCCGGATACCGCCGCCTTCATCGGAGGCAAAGTTCCCATTGAAAGTGCTGCTGTTCACAATAGTCACTCCGACGTTGCCCATGGCGCCGCCGTCGACGCCGGAGTTGGCGGTCAAAGTGCTGCCGATCACCGTCAGTTGCCCGGTGCCGTTGAAGATACCGCCGCCTCGGATGGCCGTGCTGCCGCTGATAGTGCAGTTGCTCACCGTCAGGCTCGCAGAATCGTTGTTGATGCCGCCGCCGACACCGAAACCGGCGTTCCCATTTGTAATCGTCAGTCCGGAAATGCTGACGCTACTGCTGCTGGCAAGGACGGAAAAGACGCGATTGGCCCCGTTACCGTTTACCGCCAGGACATTCGCGCCGGGTCCGCTAATCGTCACGTCTTCGGCGAGACCGGGAAGCGCACTTTGCAGCACAATTGTGCCGGTAACAGTAAACGTAATTATGTCGGCACCCGAATTTGCATTGGCATCGACGATAGCCTGACGCAAAGTACCGGTGCCTGCGTTTGGGGCCGGATTCATGCCCCCGTTATCACCGGTGTTGGTGACGACGAAAGTGGCCGCGCGTGACGCAGTCGCGAAAGCGCCGCCGAAGATAAACAGCGCGCAGACTGTGACGATGATTTTAGAGAAGGAGGGAGTTTTCATGGGGATTACGCTTGGGTTGATACAGCAAAAGGTTGTGAGATCGCGCAAAGCACGGGTATGCCGTACCTGCGAAAGGTGACGTGTTGTGAAAAGGGATTCCCGGTTTGAAAAAAACGCCTCGTGCAATCGCCCTTCGGATCTATGGACCGCCGTGCCGGCGCCTGCCCGCAACCGACTAACAAATTCGAGTTAATTGGGGACCGCCCTTCAAACGCAGTCTGCAGAATTCCTTCGCCCGCAGTCAAGCCAAAAATAAGGCTTTATCCGGGCTGGGAAGGCGTTACCCTACGCTCTATAGCGAGAAACCGCGCCGGGACTTCATCGTTTGAAGAGAAGATAAGGAAGTGACCAAAGACTGATTTATCCAATCCCTTGTTTAGCTTTGTTGTCTTCTGTAAGATAAATTGTCGTGGATTTGCTCCTTCGGGCGAAAACTTAAACAGAAGGTAACGAAGGCAACAAAGTAGGTCTGATTCCGCTATCTTCGCTTTCTTTGTTTCCTTCTGTAAAACGAACGCTTCGTTAGGTTGATTGCCTTCTGCAAAATAAATTCTCGTAAACCACGGGCGAAAACTTAAACAGAAGGTAACGAAGGCAACAAAGTAGTATTGATTTCAGTATCTTCGTTTTCTTCGTTTCCTTCTGTGAAACGATTAGGAGCTCGCCACGGCGAGTCCGTCCGATGGCGGACACGAGCATCAAGATCAGGAATTCTGCTTCGCTTCGTTAGCTCTGTTGCCTTCTGTAAAAATCCTTTGACCTGCTCAGCCTGCCCGCCGTGGCGGGCGAACGCTTTCGGAGTTGGATGTTCGATGTTACGCACCCTGCTAGTGCGCCAATAATGAAGCCCGTATTTTGTTTGCCGCTCAGCGGCATGGCTCGGTGTTCGGCGTTTCACCGCGTGAGGCACAGCCTTTTACGCGGTTCGGCGTTTGCCTTTCTGACTTCGGACGCTTCCCGATGCTTGATGCTGGATACTAGATGCTGGATCAGCCGATTGCGGATCGCGGATTGCGGATTGCGGACTGCTAATGTGGGAGGGGCCTAAGGGCCGCGACCTGCCTAACAGATTCTAGATTCTCGATGCTGGATCAGCCGATTGCGGACTTCGGATCGCGGATTTCGGATTGATGCCCCGCCTTTCTGCTCGTCCCACGTCACTTGTCACTCGTCACGATTGAACGCTTCAACGTTTTTACGATTCAAAGCGCCGATAGGCAGATACGACCCCATTTCAACTCCGTGGCTGGCCCCGCATCGTAACCTCCTTCGCACATAAGTGGCTACGGCGAGTCAAGAGCGGCTGACGATGCAGCTTGCAGAGCGATCGAAATTGTTAAGCGGGTTAGTTCTGTTGACGCTAGGCCTGATTTGTATTACACTTCTGCCGTATGGGTAACACATTAACGGTTCGTGTTCCAAAAGCGCTGGCTGACTGGCTCCTGGAAAAGGCCGCGCGCACGGGCATATCACAAGGCCAGATTGTACGCGAACAGTTGGAGCGTTCCCGAAGCGCGGACAAAAAAGCAAAGAAATTCATGCGCCTGGCCGGGATTGTGAAGAGTGGGGCCCGCGATCTTTCTACCCGGAAAGGTTTTTCTAAGCGGTGAAGGCAATCGCCGACACCGGATTTCTGGTCGCCTTTGCCAACGCCCGCGACGCACACCACTCCTGGGCTTTGGAGGTCGCTGATCAAATTACTGAACCGCTTTTAACCTGTGAAGCGGTTTTGGCGGAGACGGCTTTCCATCTGGGTGACGCTGGCTTGGTCTTCTCGATGATCGAGGACGAACTCATTCGGCTTTCTTTTGATTGTGGCAAACATCTCGCCCAGCTGTCCGCCCTCGCCCGGCGGTATCGCGATCGCTCTCCTGATCTGGCTGATCTCTGTCTCATCCGCATGAGCGAGCTTTACCCCAAACATTCCGTCATCACGGTAGACGAAGACTTCCGAGTTTACCGGCGGAACAAACGCGAAGTCATCCCGCTCATTTCGCCACCGCGCAGGTGATCGCAAGTTGCGGATCCGCCTTCGCGCTAGCATCCTTCGCAGGAGGCTACGGCGCGCCAGGGGCTACGGCGCGACAAGTTGCGGATTGCTAATGTGGGAGGGGCCTAAGGGCCGCGATCGTCTTAGTTTTGAGTTTTAAGTGTTAAGTGTGTAAGTTTTCAGGGTCATCACTTGTCACACGTCACTAAATCCGCTTTTCAGCTTTTCAGTTTTCAGCGTTCATGCGGAATGGAAGCTGCAGTTAGAAGTTAGTAGCTGGGAGCTCCGCCGCTGCCATTCGACGTTCGACGTTGGACGTTCGGCGTTCGGCGTTTTCTTCCTCTGTCCGCTGCTTGCCGCGCCACAGCCTTGGCGTAGGCGGGTCCTCTGATCCGACGTTCGGCCATGGCTACTGCTCAACCTCCCGGTTGCTGCTGTTCAAGCAACCGCTGCAATTGCAAAATATCCGCACGATCGCGTTCGCGGAGCGTCTGCTTAGTCGCGATCAATGTTTTCAGATCGGCGTAAGGGACATCCACGCCATCAATCTCGGCATGCAGCGCCGATCCGATGGCGTCGCCATAAGAAATTTTCCAGGCGCTCCGACTCACATCGACTTCCACCTCATCAGCGATCTTAACCACCACATTGTCCAGCAGATCGCGCGGCGTTAATTCCCTGGCCGCGCCATCTTCCAATTCTGATAACGCAGCAATTACCTTCTTGAGATTGTCCTCGGAACCCTCGACNNAAATGCAGGCGTGGCCACCGACAATGAGATACTTTGCCGAATGCTTGTTTAATAGCGAACAAACGCGCAGCAGCGGGTCTGGGTCAGCCACAGGCGGGTTACCAAAGCCGGGGGTTCACTTGTGCCCGTCTCCATTGATCGTAAATGGCACGAGTGGGTGCCTTGAAAACAAACCCACGCGGCCGCCGATTGGGATTGAGCCTGTCCATCTGCAGCCAAAGCTTAAGGGCGCGCCGATGATACGCTGCTGGTCCCGACTCGGACGCTCTTCCGCCTACCACCTTCGTCGGCCCATCGGCTGTTACTCTGCTTTTCATCTCTGCAAAAATCTCCTATTCCGACTCATGTCTCAACCCTGATCTTCCTCAGGCGAAATCAATGTCTAATCAAGGTACAAGAAAGATATTTGGTCGTGATCCCCGGTCCTGGATGCTGGATGCTCGATGCTGGATACTCGATTCACGATTCGCTAAAGATTGGACATTGGGCGCCGGCCGCGCCGTAGCCCTTGGCGAGCCGTAGCCTCGTGCGAAGGATGCTCGCGCGAAGGCGGGTTGAACGCCTGCTCAGCCTGCCCGCCGCGGCGGGCGAACGCTTTCGGAGTTCGATGTTCGATGTTACGCACCCTGCTAGTGCGCCAATAATGAAGCCCGTATTTTGTTTGCCGCTCAGCGGCATGGCTCAGTGTTCGGCGTTTCACCGCGTGAGGCACAGCCTTTTACGCGGTTCGATGTTGGATGTTTTCGCTCGATGCTGACCTTTTTAACTTTTTAACTTTTTAACTTTTTAACCTTTCAACTTTTCAACTGTTTAGCCGCTTCAACGCTGTAATGCTTTAACGATTCAACGCATCACCGTGCCAGAACAATTCAACGCTTCGTCTTTCGTGGAAGCGAAAATGTCAGAACCGCGCCGCCGCCTCGCTTGCTGCTCGCGGAAATCCATCCTTTGTGGTCTTCCACGATTCGTTTGCAAATCGAGAGTCCAAGCCCGGTGCCGTGAGACTGTGTCTTCCACTTTGATGATCACATCACGCTCTCCCAACACGAAATTCAGCATGATCCGCCCGCCGGGGGGCATGAAGTCGATGGCATTGCGCACGAGATTGGAGAAAACGTGGGGAAGTCTATGTCGATCGAGGGGGATTCTGATACGCGGCGCTGATGTTTTCAGTTCGATGGCAACCGATTTTCGGGCGGCTTCCGGTCTGAGTTCGGCCACCATTTCTTCGATGAATTGATGAAAGTTTGTCATCGTGAGCACGACCCGGCTTCGCGAGGAGCGAGTAAAATCCAACACTTCGCCGATCATGCCCGCCATTCGCTCGACTTGCCTGCGGATTATGGCATTCGCCATCGTTTTTTCCTTGTGGGTTGCATCGGCGGCAGAGACAAGGTCGGCGGCAAAACCGATGTTGCTGAGTGGAATGTGGAAATCATGCACGATGGACTGGGCGAAGCGCCCTATCAGCGCCAGGCGCTCATGTTGAAAGAGTTCCTGGAGATAACGCTCATCGAACTCCCGCAACCGGTGGCTGAAGCCGTGCATCATCGTCACCAGCAGCCGCGGCGATTTCTCGAACATCCGCCATACTTTGTCGCGCGAAATGCGGGAGACCACCGTGTTTGCCTTCGCTATCGCGGTGGCGGAGCGCGGTTTTGAATCGATGACGGCAATCTCACCGAAGTAGTCACCGACACCAAAGGTCGCGAAAACGCGGCGCTGATGGGGCCCGATTAAGGCCGATATTTCCACGCTTCCCTGCTCGATTACGTAGAGGGCGTCGCTGGATTCACCTTCCCGAAAGATTACCCGTCCCTTGCGGAACGAGAGCTTCCTGGCATTACGCCTCAGCAAATCCAATCCGTGAGAGGAGGACACAGGAATCCGCTTTGGGGGAGGGGTCATTCGTGCAGGCTAGCGATTTAACAAGGCTTCTGCCAAGCACAGCGTGGATCGTAGATCCTAGATTCTGGATCCTAGATGCTGGATCATCTAATTGCGGATGCGGATCGCGGATCCGCCTTCGCGCTAGCATCCTTCGCACGAGGCTACGGCTCGCCAGGGGCTACGGCGCGACAAGTTGCGGATTGCTAATGTGGGAGGGGCCTAGGGGCCGCGATCGTCTCAGTTTT
>WNGI01005161.1_pt1 | contig 11724 bp, 9 predicted proteins | sample 5400621 | NCBI WGS metagenome assembly WNGI01 (sample SAMN13153374, study PRJNA577476) | soil metagenome | isolation source: 20 cm soil or saprolite under Garry oak tree replicate 1 | place: USA:California | collected 2016-06-15
CCGGCAGCCCGGTCGCACGGGCGAGCAGGACCCAGAGGTCCCGCTCCCGTCCGGCCGAGCTTCCGATCGCCCGCCCGAGTCGCAGGCGGGCGCTATCTGCCCACCCCGCCGCCAGATCGGCGGCGACGCCCATGCGGAGGATCTGGGCCCGCTCCGCGTCGGTGGCGCCGCGTCGCTCGAGGCAGCGCAGCACCACGCGCCCGGGCCCCGTGCGCTGCGCCGGCGTGCCGAATTCGGCCGCCTGGAAAGCGAGGTACTCGAGCGCCAGGAAGCTGTGCCGGCACACGGTGCGGAGCAGCGCGAGCTGGGCCGGGGCCGAGCCGAGGATGAGTGTGTCGGCGATCCCGACCGCTTCCGCGACCACCGAGGTCGAGTCGATGCGCAGGTAGCGGTGAATCAGGTCCGCGGTCTCGCGACGATCTCCCGCTTGGTGCGCCAGTGAGATCAGGTGTGCGATGGCCGGCGCGAACCGCGGATCGAGATCGAGGACGCGGTTGAACGCAACCCCGGCCTCGCCGACGGCCTCGTCGAACAGGCCGGCGAAGTGATAGTAGAACTCGCCGAGGGCGTACCACGCCTGCGGGTAGCTCGGTGCCTGCTCGGTGGCGCGCTTGAACCGGTCGAGCGCTGCCAGCCCGTCGCCTTCGGCGAGCAGCCGGGTGAACCCGTCGAGCAGCAGGCTGTCGGCCGGCGAGAGTCCTCCCTGGTGCACCAGCGCCCCGCGCAGCGCGGTGCCGAAACCCTGCTCTGTCGGGTCCACCTGCGCGGCGACGAGCGCGAGCCGCAGCCGCCCGATCGCGAATGCGCTATCCGCACGAATGACGCGGTTGTACTCGTCACGCGCGGTACGGTAGTCGCCGCGGCGGAACGCCGCTTCGGCGTTCAGGTAGGCGGCCAGCGCCTCCGGGCCGCCGTTCGGGAGCGTGGCGTCCGCGCCGGGCGTGAACTCGGGGTACAGCCCGACCCACACGCGGTCCATCACCTCCGACTCCTCGGCGCCGACTCGTCCCTCCGCCTTTGCGGTGCGTCGGGCCCGGCCGCCCTCGTAGAGGGTCGCCTGGAGCGTGACCGTCGGCCCCGCGTAGGTGACGCTCCCCTGCACGAAGAACTTCGCCCCCAGGCGACAGGCGAGCGCCTGCGCCTCTTCGTTCGAGGGGTGCTCGCTGGCGATCTGCGCGACCACCCGGCCGAACGAGACGACCTCGCTGAGATGCTCCACGGGACGGAATCGGGAGATGAAGTACTCCGGGAGCTGGCTCGCCGGGTAGGGCGGCGTGCCCAGAACGGCGAACGGCATCACCGCGAGGCGCGCCGGGGCGTCGCTCGGCAACCGGCAGGCCCCGTGCGAGCCGAGCGTGAATCGAAGGACGACGGCGCCCGCGACGGCGACGACGCCCGCCGCGGCCCACGGGCGCCACGGCCTGACCTCCGCGCGCGCGAGCGCGGCGAGCCACGCCGCAGCCGTAGCCGGTCGATCATCCGGCTGCTCCGCGAGCGGGGCCGCGAGCGCGCTGGCGAGACGCGCCGACACGTCCGGCCGAGCGGTGCGCAACGCGCGCACCAGCGCGGCCCGATCGGCCTTGAACGCCGCTGGCCCGCCGCCGAGCGCCTCGAACGCGACCGCGGCGAGACTGTGCAGGTCGGCGCGCCCGTCCACGCGCCCGCTCGCGGCCTGCTCGGGCGCCATGTAGCCGGGCGTGCCGATCGCGGCTCCCGGCTGGGTGAGCGACGACTCCCCGGCGCCTTCCACGCGGGCGATGCCGAAATCGGCGAGCAGGGCCCGGCCGCTGTCCTCGTCGAGCAGGATGTTAGAGGGCTTCACGTCACGGTGCACGATGCCGCGCCGGTGGGCGTACCCCAGCGCGTCGGCAATCTCGCGCACCATGCGGAGGATCAGGTCGGTGGGAACGCGCCCGGCGCTCCGCAGCCGTTCCTCGAACGTGTCGCCTCGCACGAACGTCATGATGAGGAAGCTGATCCCCGCCCGCGTGTCGAAGTCGTAGACCCGCACGATGTTGGGGTGGTCGAGCGACGCGCCCAGGGTTGCCTCACGGCGGAACCGCTCGTGGCGCATGGTGCTCGCGGCGACGTCGGGGGGGAGCACCTTCACCGCCACGATGTGACCGAGCGTGCGGTGGCGGGCGCGGAACACCGCGCCCATGCCGCCGACGCCGGCGAGGGTCAGTACCTCGTAACGGTCGCCGACTGCGCGCTGCACGGCATCGACGTCGGGCGTCTGCATGAGAGCAGGGGAATGTACCTGCGCTTGCCCGCGGCCGCAGCGTGCCCGATACTCGGGGGCGCCATGCCCTCCGTCTCCTGCCGCGTGCTCGGTCCCGTGCGTGTCACCGTCGCCGGCGCGGACGCGCCGGCGGAGCTCTTGTGGCGCAAACACGTCGCGCTGCTCGTGTATCTGGCGCGGAGTCCGCGCAGCAGCCGCACCCGCGAGCACCTGATCGGCCTGCTGTGGAGCGACCGCGATGAGCGACAGGCCCGCCACTCGCTGAGCGAGGCGCTCCGCGTCCTGCGGCGCGCCCTGGGGGACGAGCGGCTGGTGGCCGACGTGGATCAGGTCCGGCTGACGCCGGACGCCGTGGCGCTCGACTGCGACCGGTTCGCCGAGCTGTGTGAACAGCGCGAGTGGACGGCCGCCGCCGCGCTGGTCGATGGCGAGTTCCTCGAAGGCCTGGCGATTCCGGAAGCGAGTGATTTCGAGAACTGGCTGGCCGCCGAACGGGCGCTATGGCGGGCGCGGGCGCTCGACGCCCTGGTGCAGGGAGTCGCTGAGGCGCTGGCACGCGGTGATGCGGCGTCGGCGGCTCGGGTGGGACTTCGCGCGGTGGCCCTCGACCGCACCTCCGAGGCGGCGGCCCGCGCCGCGATGCGCGCGCTGACGCTGGCGGGCGACCGGGCCGCCGCTCTGCGCGTGGCCGACGAGCTGGCGCACGCCCTGCACGACCTGCTCGGCACGGAGGTGAGCGAGGAAACCGCGCGCTTGGTCGCCCGGGTCCGGGACACTCGGGTCGGGCGCCGCGTGGTCGCTGCTCCACCCGACGCTCGCCCGCGGCCGCCGCTGGTGAGCCGCAGCGTCGAGCTGGCGACGCTCACGGCGGCGTGGCAGCGGGCGCGCAGCGGGCGAGGGCAGGTGGTGATCGTCGAAGGCGAGCCCGGGGAGGGGAAGACCCGGCTCATCGAAGAGCTCGTGGCCCACGCGCGGCTGGATGACGCGAGCGTCGCCGCGGCCCGCGCCGTGCCCGCCGAGCAGCAAGCAGAGTGGAGCGCACTGGTGGGACTGCTCGCGGGAGGGCTGGGCGACGCGCCGGGGCTTGCGGGAGCCCCGCCCGGCGCCCTGGCCGGGCTCGCCGTGCTCGACGGCGACCTGCGAGCGAGGTTTCGCTCCCCTGCGCCCCCTGCCCCCGTCGGGGAAGCACTCGCGGCGGTCGTGGGCGCCATCGCGGCAGAGCGGCCGCTCCTCTTGGTGCTGGATGACGTCCAGTGGTGCGACGCGGCCACGCTCACTGCACTCCCGCCGCTGGCTCGCGACCTGGCGGCACGACCGGTGCTCCTCCTGCTCGGGCTTTCCCGCGGCTCCCCCGAGGGAGAGCGGTTGGACGAGTTGCGTGCCCGGTTGGGCCGCGATCTCGAAGGTACGGTCGTCCGCCTGGAACGGTTCGACGCGGCGGCGCTGCGAGTGCTGGTACGCTGGGCGCTTCCGCGATACGACGCCGATGACGCGGAGCGTCTGACCCGCCGGGTGGAGCGCGACACGGGCGGACTCCCGCTCCTGGTGGTCGCGATGCTCGAGGCCGTGGCCGGCGGATTCGCGCCGGCGCCCGATGCGCCGGCCTGGCCATCCCCGAACCGGACACTGGTCGACTCCCTTCCCGGCGATCTTCCGCCAACCATCGTCGGCGTGGTCTGCCGCCGGTACCGCGCGCTCTCCGAGTTCGCGCAGCAGGTGCTGGCTGCGGCGGCTGCCCTGGAGCAGCGGGTCGACGCCGACGACCTGGCCCGTGCCACCGGGCTCGACCGTGGGTCTCTGGAGCGGGCACTGGATACGCTCGAGTGGGAGCGCTGGCTGGTGGCGGACGCGCGCGGCTACGTATTCTCCGCCCCGATCGAGCGGGCCGTCCTCTTGCAGGAGATGATTACCCCCGGTCAGGTGCGGCGCTACCGGGCCAACGCTCGCGCTTGAAATCGGCTTGACGTCATGGACCGAACGTGTCCCCGGACCCTCGACCGGGAGACACCATGCAGTTCGGACACCTCGGTATTGCACTCGCGATTGCGTCGCTCGACCCGCGCCCTGAGACGTTCGTCGTGGTCGGGGCGGCGCAATTCCTTCCAAACGCCGATTCACTGATCATCCGGGCCGGTTGGGCGAAGCCCGAGTTCCACGGTACGTGGAGTCACAGCCTCTTGTTCTGCGGCGCCGTGGGGGCCCTCGCGGTCGCCCTGTTCGGCCCGTGGCTTGGGGGCTTGGCACTCGCGAGCATCGTTGCGCACGTCATCGCCGACCTGCCGACCGACACCGGTCTCCCGCTGCTGCTGCCCTTCAGCCGGCGGCGCCTGTCGCTCAACCTCTGGAAGAACACAGGATACTGGGGGCGCGCGATGTACGTCGGGTACTACCGGCAGCCGTGGGCGTGGATTCTCGAGGGAGCGGTGTTCGCGGTGGTGGCGTGGCGCTACACGGGGCTCCTGGCGTGAAGCTGGTCACCTTCTTCGCGCTCGCGCTGCTGGTGCACGGACCCCTGTCGCCGTTCCTGCCGACCGCGTTCGAGGCGACCCTGCTGTATTACGCGCGGCTGTATCCAGCCTGGCTGCTCGCGCTGGTCGGCACGCTCGGCGCGTCGGTGGCGGAGGGCGTGAACTACCGCCTGGTCGATTGGGCCTCGGAGCTCCCGAAGCTCGCGCGGCTTGCGGAGGGGCGCGGTGTACGCTGGAGCGTCGCGACTTTCCGGCGCGCTCCCTTCTGGACCACCGTCCTCGTGATTTTCTCACCCATCCCCGATTCGGCGGTGCGCGTCCTGGCGCCGTTGGCGCGATATCCGTTGCCTAGGTTTCTCGGCGCGGTCGCGCTGGGCCGCTTCCCGCGCCTGCTCCTGATCGCCGGCGTGGGGGGACTGGTTGCCGTACCCACGTGGGCGTTGCTGGGCGGTGGTGTCGCACTCGTGGGGCTTGCCCTGGGACGGCAGCACATGGCGTCCGCATGGCGGTGGTTACAGGCGCGGTACCGCGATCTCTATGCTGTCTCCGTCGCCGGATTCCGTCCCTAACCGGAGTAGATCATGTGGCTCCTTGCCCTGGCCTTGGTCGCCGATACCATTCATAGCTTCTCCCTGGCGCTTTCCGCGGCAGAGTCGGTCGCGGTCACAGTGACGGGAACGGGAGATCCGGTGGTCTTGGTGCCGGGCTTGTTCGGCTCGGCCTTCGGATACCGCACCCTGATCCCGTTGCTCACCGACGCCGGTTACCGGGCGATCGTGGTGGAACCGCTGGGCGTCGGCAACTCGGCGCGCCCGCAGCACGCGGACTACTCCCTCACCGCCCAGGCCGACCGGATCGCGGCTGCGCTCGATCGGCTGGGCGTCCGGCAGGCGGTTGTCGTCGCGCACTCACTGGGGGCATCGATGGCGTTTCGCCTCGCCTATCGACGACCCGACCTCGTCGCCGGTATCGTTTCGCTCGACGGCGGGCCGGCCGAGGCCGCCGCCACACGTGCGTTCCGGCGTGCCATGAAGCTCGCGCCCTGGATCAAGTTGTTCGGCGGAGTGCGGCTCGTCCGGAAGAAGATCCGCGGACAGCTGATCAGAGCGTCAGGGGATTCCGCGTGGGTGAGCGAGCGGGTGGTCGATGGCTACACGGCGGGCGCCGCGCACGATCTGGACGCGACGCTCAAAGCGTTTCTCGCCATGGCCGAGCAGCGCGAGCCGGAGCGGCTGCGACCCCATCTGGCCGAAGTACGCTGCCCCGTCCGCCTGCTCCTCGGGACGGCGACACACGAGGCCGGGGTCAGCGCTGAGGAAGTTGCGATCCTGGCCGCGGCGTTGCCGGCCTTCGTGGTGGACAGCGTACCCGGGGCAGGGCACTTCATTTACGAGGAGCAGCCCGCCGTCGTGGTGGCAGCCGTGCGACGGCTGCGGGCGTCGTGAGGTCGTTGCCTCAGGCCTTGGAGGGTGGTTACAATTCCCCGCGACATGACCAATCGCTTGCTGTTGAGTCTGCTGTTCGTCGTCGCGACGGGTGATCTACCCGCGCCCAAGTCCGCGGCGGACGCGACCGGGGCCCGTATCTTCCGGGACGACCGAGCCGGCACACTCGTCCTCGACCTGGCGCCGATGGACCTGCCGGCCAACACGCCGCACCATGGGATCGCACAGCCGCCGGTTGCGACGCTCGAGATCCCGGAGACCGGATCGATCTACGGCTTTCGAGTGCAGGTGGTGGACAGTGCCGGGCATGAGCTCCCCGACGAGCTGATCCATCATTTCAATCTCATCGACCCGGACCACCGCGAGCTGTTTCTGCCGATCTCGCGCCGCCTGCTTGCGGCCGGTCACGAGACCGGGGCGATCCGGCTGCCGCGTCTGCTGTTCGGCCTGCCCTTAAAACGCGGCGAGCACGTCGTCGCCAGCGCCATGGTCGAGAACCTCACGCCGGCCGCCTATCGCGGGGCCCGCGTGCGGCTGGTGATGAGCTTCACTCCCGCGAAACGGCCCTGGCCGCTGTTCTCCGCTTCGCCGTGGCAGATGGATGTGGCGTTTCCGGTAGGGGACAAGTCGTTCATGCTTCCGCCGGGTCGCTCGTCGCGCGCCTACGAGGGCAGCCCGGTCGTGCCCGGCAAGATCGTGGGTCTGGGCGGGCACATGCACGACTACGGGCGGGTGATCGAGTTCGCGGACGTGACGACCGGCGAGGTGATCTACCGTGCCGCGCCCGTGGCGGACTCCGGCGGGCACATCGCATCGATCCCGATCGCGATGCTCTACGGGTGGACGCGCCTGGGCGTGCACATCGTTCCGGAGCACCGCTACCGCATCGCCGTCTCCTACGACAACCCAACCGGGGCGCCGATTCCCGATGGGGGCATGGGCGTGGTCGGCGGCTTGTTTGTGCCCGATCGCGGCGTGACGTGGCCCGCGGCAGAGCCGGGAGACTCGCTCTATCAGCAGGATTACCGGCACTACATGCGGCTCGAGGGGGGGAGCGGCCACATGATGGAGATGGCGGGCAAGCCCATGTCCATGCCCATGAAGATCGGTTCGCACGAGCACGCCGCGCACGCCCGCCCCTAAGTCGCCAGCCGACGTCCTCCTCTTCGACTTCGGTGGCACCCTCGACGCCGATGGGGTGCACTGGAGTCCCCGCTTTCACGCCGCGTATCGTGCGGTCGGCGGCGCGCTCGACTTCGCCGCCTTCGACTCGTTCTTCAAGATTTCGGACGAAGCGCTCGCGCGCCTGCCCGGCATCGGAGTGCTGGGGTTCCGCGCCACGATCGAAGCGGCGGCTCGCCAGGTCGTGGGGCTCCTGCCAGACCAGGTGGACGCCGGCGCACTCGCGCGCCGGCTGTACGATCAAGCGTTGGACATCGTGGCCCGCAACCTTCCGATTCTGGAGCGGCTCTCCCGGCGCTACCGCCTGGGCGTCGTGTCTAATTTCACCGGCAACCTGCGACCTTGTTTGGAAGAGTTGGGCCTGGCGAGATGCTTCGCCGTGCTGACCGACTCCACACTGGTCGGGTGGAGCAAACCCGACCCTCGCATCTTCGCGCACACGCTCGACGCCCTCCGGGCATCGCCGCAGCGCGCGTGGATGGTAGGCGACAACTTCGAGGCAGACATCCGCGGGGCGGCCGGGCTGGGCGTCCGCACGTGCTGGCTCGCGCCAGCCGACCGGACGGCGCCCCCAGGGGCCGAGCTCGTCCCCACGGCGCGCATCAGTCGCCTTCCGGACTTCGAAGCGGTGCTCGGGTAACGTGCACGGGTTGATCCTCGCCGGGGGAGAAGGGTCGCGCCTGGCCGCAGGCGGTATTCGGGTGCCCAAGCCGCTGGTGGAGGTGGCGGGGCGACCCCAGATCGTGGGTCTGCTCGAGACCTTCGCCGCCTTGGGCTGCCAGAGCCTTACCTGTGCAGTTCGTGCCGACTTCCCGGTCGTCACTCGCTTGCTTGACGGGAGCAGGTTCGGGCCCCTGCTTACGCTGGTGGAGTGCCGCACGCCGTCTTCGCTGCACACCCTCGTCGAGGGGCTGCGGGCGGTGCCGGCGGGCCCGGTATTCTGCAGCATGGTGGATACCGTGATGCGTCCGGCCGACTGGCGGGCGGTGTTCGGGGCGACGGAGCGGCACCTGGAGGGGGGCGCGGAGATGGTGCTCGCTGTGACGCCGTACGTGGACGACGAGTCTCCTGTGTACGTGACCCGGGGTGGGGCTGGCGACGTCCGGGCTCTGAGCGACGAGCCCGTCGATCCTCCGTGCGTCACCGGGGGCGTGTACGGCCTGAGCGCCGGGATGCGCCGGGCTGCTGCGGACGCCGTTTCCGGCGGCGGTCACAAGATGCGTGGTTTCCTGAAGATGGTTGTCGCGGACGGGCGGCGCGTGGCGGCGGTGGAAGTGCCGCGCATCATCGACATCGATCGGCCATCAGATCTCCAGCTCGCCAACGCGTGGCTTGCCGCGCGTGACACGTAGACATCGGACTCGAGGAGCGACGTCGCCTTGGCCCCATTGGTCGCGATTTACCGGAACCCCTCGTACTCACCGCTGCAGCACGGCGTGAACGACACAGCTATCCTGGATGCAACGGTCGCGCGGCTCGAAGCCCAGGGCTGGCGGGCGATCAAGACCACCGAGCGTGAGGTCGAGCAGGGCCACCTCCCCGCGGCGGGGCTCTACCTCAACATGTGCCAGGGCTCGCTCGCGGCCGAGCAGCTGATGCCGCTCGAGTGCGACGGCGCGATCGTGGTGAACCGCCCGTCGAGCGCGCTGAACTGCCACCGCTACCGCCTGGTGAAGCGGCTGGGCGAGAGTGGAGTGGCGTTCCCCCGCACGCTCGTGCAGGCCAGCTCCGCCCCGCTCCCACCAGCGGGCGAGCTGCAGGCCTTGTGCCCCGATCACCAGAAGGTTTGGGTTAAGCGGGGTGACGTGCATGCGGAGCGGCCCGAGGACGTGGTCGCGACGTCGCCCGAGCGGGTGGCGGAAACGCTGCAGGCGTTCGCCCGGCGCGGCATCCGCTGGGTAGCGCTGCAGGCGCACGTGCCTGGTCCCGTGGTGAAGTTCTACGGTGTGACCGACGGTCGCTTCTTCAACTGGTACGGCTCGGACGCCGGATTCGCCGGCCAGCGGCCGGCCGTGGACGAGGGCCGGCTCAAGGCGCTCGCGTTTGAGGCCGCGGCCATCCTTGGGCTCGAGGTATTCGGGGGTGATGTGGCCTTTCCGGAGCCGGACCGCCCCGTGCTGATCGACATCAACGATTGGCCGAGCTTTGCGCCGTTTCGTGCGGACGCGGCGCAGGCCATCGCCGCGTACATCACCCATCGCGTCGCACATCGGAAACACGCGTGACGGATACACTGCGTCGCACTCAGCTCTCCCTTCCCGGCCCCAGGTCCAAGGCCCTGTTCGACGTGGAGGCGATGTACTTGGCGCCCGGCACGCAGAGCGTGGCGCTGTTCAGCCAGCTCTCGATCGACCGCGGGGAGGGTGCCCTCCTGTACGACGTGGACGGCAACCGCTACGTCGACCTGTTGGCTGGGGTCGGCGTGGCGAGCATCGGATATGCGCATCCCAAATACGTCGCGGCGATGCAGCGGCAGGTCGCGCGCGTGCACGTCGGCAGCTTCACGACGGAGCATCGCGCCGCCCTCGTGAAGCTGCTTGCCGAGCTCACGCCCGGGGATTTGAATCGCTCGCAGTTCTATTCGAGCGGGGCCGAGGCCATCGAGGCGGCCCTGCGGCTCGCCAAGTCGCGCACGGGCCATACGGAGGTCATCGGCTTCTGGGGCGGCTTCCACGGCAAGACCGGCGGCGTGCTGCCGCTGCTCGGCTCGAGCTTCAAGCACGCGCTCGGACCCCTGATGCCCGGCGCGTACCTCTCACCCTACGCCTCGTGCGCGCGCTGCGCCTTCGACAAGACCTTCCCGTCGTGCGCGTGGCACTGCGTGGACTTCCTGCGCCACAAGATCGAGCTCGAGACGACGAAGGACGTGGCGGCGATCATCGTCGAGCCGATCCAGGGCACCGCGGGGAACGTGGTGCCGCCCCCGGGCTACTTGAAGCTCCTGCGGGAGCTTGCCGACGAGCTGGGTGCGCTGCTGATCTGCGACGAGATGATCACGGGATTCGGGCGCACCGGAAAGATGTTCGCGATCGAGCACGAGAGTGTGCTTCCCGATGTGCTCACGGTTGGCAAGGGGTTCGGCGGCGGCTTCCCGATGAGCGGCGTGATCGCGCGCGAGGAGATCGCGTTCTCGAAACCATGGGCCAACCCCAGCGGCAGCTCATCGTCCTACGGAGGCAATCCCCTGGCGGCGGCGGCGGCGCGGGTCACGATCGAGACGATCGTCGAGGATCAGCTGGTGGAGCACGCCCGCGTGCTCGGCGCCAAGATGCTGACGGAGATGAAGCGCTGGGAATCCGAGGTGCCGATCGTGTCGGACGTGCGCGGCCGCGGCCTCATGATCGGAATGGACCTCGTCGTCCCCGGGACCCGCCAGCTGCTCGACAAGAAGACCGCGCGCTGGATCTTCGACACGCTGCTGGCCCGCGGCGTGCTCGCGATGATCTACAATCCCGAGGTTCGCATCAATCCCCCCCTGGTGATCGACGAGGATCAGGCGATGGGGGCCCTGGCCACCATGAAGGATGTGCTCGGTGAAGCCGCAGAGCGACTTGTCGCATAAGGGCCATGCGGTCGAGGAGTGGGCGGACCTCCACTTCTTTCGCCCCATCGGCATCCGGATCGCGCGCGCGCTCCAGCCGACGGGGATTTCCGCGGACCAGGTGACGCTGTGGTCGCTCGTGATTGGGCTCGTCGCCGGCCACCTGTTCGCGTACCAGGACCGCTGGACCAACGTCATCGGGTTCGCGTTGTTCATCGTCTCGGATATCTTCGACTCGGCGGACGGGCAGCTCGCGCGGCTGCGCGGCACCTCCACCCGGCTCGGTCGTGTACTCGACGGGACCAGCGACAGCCTCCGATTCATCAATCTTTACTTCCACCTCATCTACCGGCTCATTCACACGGGGTTCTGGTGGCCGGGAGCTTTTCTGCTGGGGATGGCGGCGGGACTGGCGCATACCTACCAGGCCGCCGCCGTGGATTTCGTGCGCAACGCGTTTCTCTATATCGGCATTGGGAACAAGGGCGAGCTGGATCTGCCGGAGGACGTCGACGTCGCGCGGCCGGGGGGCGGGTTCGAGCGCTTCGGCGCGCGCGTGTACCGCGACTACGCCGTGCGGCAGGCGCAGCTCTTCCCCCGCACGGCCAAGCTCGTCCGTGTGCTGCGCCGCGGCAGCGTGAGCGAAGCGTTCCGTGCCGAGTACCGTGCGCGTCAGGAGAGCGTGCTCCCGCTGTGCGCTTGGCTCGGGCAAAACATCCGCTTCGTGCTGCTGGGTGTGGCGGCGGTCGCCGCGCACGTCTCCGCCTTTCTGTGGGTCGAAGCGGTGTGGATGAGCCTGCTGCTCGTGGTGCTGCTGTGGATCCACGAGTGGAACGCCACGGCCCT